>Ga0209542_10001124_pt1 | contig 63943 bp, 58 predicted proteins | sample RifCSPhighO2_01_FD_184028 | JGI IMG/M metagenome (GOLD analysis project Ga0209542, IMG submission 184028) | Soil microbial communities from Rifle, Colorado - Rifle CSP2_plank highO2_0.1 (SPAdes) (version 2) | ecosystem: Environmental > Terrestrial > Deep subsurface > Rock core/Sediment ...
TCTCCGTCCACGTAGAGCCGTTAAATTCATACACGCGGAGGTCTTGGTTCGTGGCGTCAATAAAGGCGACGCGGTTAGGTGAGAGCGCGGCGAGGGCGGGGACGCCAACCGTCGCGATGTTGAGCTCCGTCCCTATCTCCGCCCATGAAAGCGTCTGGTTTGCAGAAGAAACAGAAAGGATGCTGTAAGGTTGTGTCGTCCCCACACCCACCCTGTCATTCCCCGCATCCACAAAGAGCGTCCCTTCATCCACCGTCATGTTCCCCCTGCTATTCACCACAAACAGCGTGTTGTTCCCCCCTGTCGGCGTCGTGCTCCCTATCACAAACAGGGGGTCAATGGCCACATTGGTAGAGCTTGCATGCACCGAGAGCAGTCCCCACGGAGACGTAGTCCCCACACCAAACCGCGAAAACGAATCCACGAGGTTCGCCCCCCCCGCAGGTGTCGTAGACGCATTCGTCTGTCCCAAGACGAGGGTGTCGTTATCTATGACGTATTTGTAGACGAGGTTTGTCGTTCCATCCACCGCCCAGAAATACCCTCCGTACTGGGTGGTGCCGCGCAAGTCAGTATTTCCACTTGCGGCGGTGTCAAATCTCACCCCCGTATACACGCCGTCGGTGGTGTATTTATAGACTTTACTATCGGTTGTATCCGTTATCCAAAAATACCCACCGTATTGGGTGATGCCACGAGAAAGATTATTCCCGCTCGCCGCGAGGTCAAACGTCACCCCCGTGTAGGTGCCGTCAATGTTAAATTTATAGACCAAATCGTCCGTTAAGTCGGATATCCAAAAGAATCCTCCATATTGGGTGATGCCACTAATAGCGCCAGCTCCATACGCGGCAGTATCAAAGTGAACACCCGTGTATACACCATCGGTGGTGTATTTATATACCTCACTATTCGTAAAATCAGATAACCAAAAATACCCACCGTATTGTGTGAGATGTGATACCAAAGCAGAGCCGCTCCCCGCCGTATCAAACGAGAATCCCGTGTATGTCCCGTCAAGGTTGTATTGGTATACCTCGTCATCTGTACCATTCACTATCCAAAAATACCCTCCATACTGTGTGATGCCAGAATGAGGATTTGCACTGCTCTCCGCCAAGCTAAACGTCACCCCCGTATACCTCGCTGTCCTCGGCTTCACCTGAAACGCTCCGTTCAGCACCTCTATATCCTCGTCAAACTGCGCACCTCCCCGCACCGTAAGCAAGTGCGTTTGCGTAGACGTAGCCGTGGGCGTCGTCGTCCCTAACCCAATATTCACATTCCCCAAAAACAGTGCGTCTCCCGAAAAGAACGAAGTAGATGAGGCGTTCAAGACTCCTTCTACTTGAAGCCCCATGGTCGTGAGTTGCGCCGAGACGGTAGAGGAGGCAAGTGAAATGAAGCTCCCCAACGTCGCCAGCCCATTAGACGTAATCGTCCCAATCCCCGTCATGTTCCCCAGCGTGTCTATATCCCAATCGCTTGTGTCTATCGCCCCCGTCTCTCCACCGTCTCCGAGCGCAAACAATCCGTTTGCGTCAAACACTCCGTCTACGATGAACGTGGACGAGGCGGATAGCGTGTCAGAAACATGAAATGGCGCGGAGACGGTGGAGGAGGCAAGTGAAATGAAGCTCCCCAACGTCGCCAGCCCATTAGACGTAATCGTCCCAATCCCCGTCATGTTCCCCAGCGTGTCTATATCCCAATCGCTTGTGTCTATCGCCCCCGTCTCTCCACCGTCTCCGAGCGCAAACAATCCGTTTGCGTCAAACACTCCGTCTACGATGAACGTGGACGAGGCGGATAGCGTGTCAGAAACATGAAATGGCGCGGAGACGGTGGAGGAGGCGGAGGAGATGAACCCTCCGTCAAAAAGCGCGAGTCCCGCAAACGATGACGTTGATGAAGCCGAGAAATGGTCCGACACATGGAACGGCGCACTCACCGTAGACGACGCGGTGCTAATGAACCCCGCGAGCGTAGAAAGACCGCCGACGGTTAAGGTCGAGGTCGCGCTCACTGCGCCGCCCACGGTGAGCACGTCGTTTACAAACGCCGCTCCTTGGACGGAGAGAAGCACTCCGGGGGTTGTCGTGCCTATGCCGACACTGCCGCCAGTCAAGGCAAAAAGAGAACTACCGTCAACCGCGATTGATGACGATGACGTGAGTACGTCCGAGACATGGAATGGCGCCGAGACGGTGGAGCTTGCCGATGAAATGAACCCCGAGTCAAAAGTGGAAAGTCCCAAGATGGAGAGCGTGCCAGTTGCGGTAAACGAACTTCCCACAAAACCGTCGTAGGCGATGACTAGTCCCTCAAAGAGCGCGGAGCCAGCAACGCCGATTTCATATCCGGGACTCGTGGTGCCGATACCAAGTGTACCGACTTGGAGTATGCCGACACTTGTTGTCGCTGACACAGAAAGCGTGCCTCCGATCGTTGTGTCATCAAAGGACGCGACACCCTCGGTTGTGATGCTCCAGAGATTTGAGGTAAGCGCGATGTCAGAACCGGCACCACCGAGGACAACGTCTCCACGTGCGCTTAAATTCCCGCCCGTAGAAACTCCTCGCCGGAATGTTCCTGTGTCTCCGCTGACCCCGCCGTTAAAAATACCAAACCCCTGGACGACTACTTGACCGTTCACAGTGAGATTCCCTTGGGTGAGAAGCGACTCCGCAAAAGTTCCCGTATTTGAAAAAATTTCCTGTGCGGAAAGAATGGACTTAAATTGCGCAGGACCATCCACCATGATTCCTTTGTGAAATTGAGCATCGCCCCATACACCCAAGTCACCGTCTACCTGTAGCGTGGAAAGAAGGTGTGCGGCCCCGCGCACAAGAAGGGTCTGCCCGACCTCTACCTTTCCTTCTAGAAACACGTTGTCGTATGTGACGTTGCCATTTTTAGTGACGAATGCAAGCGTAAATTCTTCGGAAGTCAGGTCGTCAAAGTAATCTGCGTTGAGGTTCGGAACCTTCGTTATGGACTCCACGTATATCGGCGCGATGCCGTTTTGGATGAATGATTTGAGTTGTCCTTCTGTTTCTACGTTGCCGGAAATTGCGACATTGCCGTTTGAATCAAGGAGAAGAATTTCGTTTGCTGATGTGCCGGGTCTAAAGCCGAGTACGGTGTTGGCGTCCTTCAATGCTTCGCTCACTCCACGGTATGCGCTGTCAAAAAATCCCGATACGACACGGAAGGGGAGTGTCACGAATACAATCAAGAATACAAGAAAGAGCGAAAGGAGCTTTGCACGGGAGAATACTGTGCCGAACGCTGAACGCGTGATATGCCAGGCTTTCGTAAAGATACTTTGCCGCGACTCAATTTCCTTATCAAGGAACAGATTGAATTTACTGATGAATTTTTCAAACAGTATGTCCGTGTAGTTTATCTCCTCTGTGTCAGTCTTTTGTTCTTCCGTGATGTGCACCGCCTCCGGAAGAGGAGCTTCCCCTATTTCGGCGATTACTTCGTTTCTGAGGACCGAGGGAGTTTCTTTGGCGGAGTCCTCTCTGATACCGGTGATCACATTCTCCACAAATTGGGTGATGTCATCATGGAGTGTACGGGTACTTTTCTGTGCCGGAAAGTCTACTTCTGCCGAGAGTTCAGGAGTAGGAGCAACGGGCGTTCCTTGGGAGCGGAGCACAGTGCTCCCGATTTCGTTATCAAAGTGCGCGACAATACCGTCCCAAAAACCCGCCTCGCTTTTGAGAGTTTCTTTTTTAGGAAAAATGAAGTGTGGGGTAGATGGGTTGAGGTTAGCTTCTTCTGGTGTCAAGGGACTGGTTTCGTTTGCAAGCACGGTGGTTGCAAAGGGATGCATCCCCATCGGGTGTGCACGCTGGGTGGATTGTTTCTGTCCCGATTCTAGCTCCGCTAGAATTGAGGATCCTCGAGAAACTCGGGACATCTGGCGATGCATGTATTCCTGCACCAAAAGGGCGGTCGTGTACCACACTCCTCGTATTTTTTTTGCAGGGAGGATTTTTCTTCGCGCGAGAAGTCCAAGATATTCAGCGCTATAGGGAACTTCCTGCGATGCACGAGAAAGAGAAATCCACTCGCTTGGGGTGGGCGAGGTCTGTTTTTTGTCAGCATTATTCTCGTTCTGAAAAACCATGCGTGATGAGAGGATAATTTCCCCCCGATACGTTGTATCGGCAACAGTATCGGAGTGGTAGGGAATATCTTTATTTTAAAGTACATTTTGAGAGTATCGGTGTTGATAACTGTGCTTTTTTATAAGAATCAAAAAATCATTTCTTCCTGATATTTTTTTAGGGGAAGAATCGTACTTGAGATAAGGGAAGAAAAAATTTAGAATAATTTTTTGTGTGCAAACACCGATAATTTTCTAGTAAGGTTTGCTATAATCGCTTAGTAATCTTTCTTTAATAAACATTGATAAACATATCTAGCGATATCCTATATATTTCTTTGGCAGTAAAGATTTTCTATAAGAGAGCCATAAAAAAGCCACCGCGTCCGATACGGTGGGTAATGCCCCAAAGGAAAGTTTATAAGAATACTGAAACAGACAAATGTCTAGAGACTACTCTTCCTATAGAAAGAAAAAAGAGAGTGACCGAGGACGAATAATGAAAAACACTTTCCCATCCAGATTCCATTTATCTACAGGGCCGAGCTCCCTTGAATCTGTGCTGACAAAGCGATTATCTCCGAGGAGAAAATATTCTTCTGGGTCAAGAACCACGGTGGAGGTTCCGTTAAGAGGGAGGTTTGCAAGTGCGAGATAGGAGGTTTCTTCCAAAGCAAATCCTGTGTCTGTCCGGGTCTTTTTTATCACAACTTTCTCTGGCATGATTTCCACACGTTCTCTGGGGAGGCCGATGACTCTCTTCACAGTCCGCGGTGAATGGGAGTCGGAGAAAGCGTCCTTGCGGAAACGCGACACTACCACATCATTGCGCTCCGGTTCTCCACGGAATCTATACGCAAACTTATTCACAAAAATATAATCGTGCTCTCGGATGAGCGGGGACATGGAATTGCCACTGACAAAGAAAGTATCTATGAGAAACACCCGCAAGAAAATACCGGTGATGGCAACGGCTAAGAAAATCTGCCATCCTTGTTTTACGGTGAGACGAAACATATACTATGTAGTATAGCAAACGTATGCCGAAGAAGTACCTCACCATCAAAGAAGCGGCAAACCTCATCGGGGTGACCCCCCTCACGCTTCGTAATTGGGATAGAAGCGGGAAGCTCATAGCCAGTAGGAATCCGATTAACAACTATCGCGTCTACAGAAGAGAAGATATAGATGAGATACTGGGTGAGATAGAGTTTGGCACGAGAGAGAAGCCGATAATCCTCGGCGAAAAGACACGAGCAAAAAAATTGAATGTGCGCTTTGTGGAAGACAACTCCCCCGAAGTCGCATGAGATTTTTCATGGTATAATAGTTTTACGTAGAGAGACTACTGAAGGCCGAGGTGGAGCACATATGAAAATAGAAAGCACCGCATTTGGACACGAAGGGAAAATTCCTTCTCAATATACGTGCGACGGAGAAAACATACATCCGCCCCTTTCCTTTTCTGCGGTGCCATCACAGACGCGCTCGCTTGTGCTTGTGGTTGACGACCCCGATGCTCCTTCGGGGACATGGGTGCACTGGCTCCTGTGGAATATGTCACTCCAAGTGAAATCTATGGGCGAAGGAGTAACACCCCAGGGTGCTACGGAAGGGACTACGAGTTTCGGGGCGACGGGGTATGGAGGCCCCTGTCCGCTAGATGGAGAGCATCGCTACTTCTTTAAGCTTTATGCACTAGACGTAGAGATTGAGCTTCCTAAAGAAACCACGAAAGAAAAACTTGAAGAAGTGATGCTCGGGCATGTACTTGACAAGGGGGAGTTAATAGGATATTATGGCAAGTAGTTCCGCCGTAAACAAAGAGGATTCTGCCACCCAAAATAGAAGGAGGGTATGATGACGACCGCCCAAACCAAAGCGACGCGGCACAAGATGATGCATGACCCGCGCTGGAAACACAAAGGCAAGCGGTCCGCCGATGCCTCTGCCCGCAAGATTGCGCGGCAGTTGGAAAAAGAGAAGCGGAGGAATGCGGCGGTGCAGACCGCGAAGAGCGTGAGAGCCGCGAGGAAGAAGTAACGGAACCCGATGGGGACGGTTCGCAAAAGCCGTCCTTTTTCTTTAATGCCGCATACGATATACTTACAAGGTTGTCGCTACCATCTTTTTTGTTTTCAATCCGAAATCTTATATCATAAATCTTAAATTCCAATGTCCCAATATTACAATCCGCGAAAAACAAGAAATCTTTTTGACCCGAAAGGGAAAGAGCCGCATAAGATAAGTCGCTCAAAAATAGATCTCTTTACGGAGTGCCCTCGCTGTTTTTATTATGACCAGCGCCTCGGGGTAGGGCGCCCGCCGGGATTCCCTTTCAACTTAAACAGCGCGGTGGATGCACTTCTCAAGAAAGAGTTTGATATACACAGAAAACACAAATCCAGACACCCTTTGATGGAACAGTACGGCGTAGATGCTGTTCCTTTTGCGCATGAAAAGATGGAAGAGTGGCGGGACGCGTTGCGTCGAGGTATATCCCATCTCCACAAGGAAACAAACTTATTTGTACGCGGAGGCGTAGACGACGTGTGGGTGACGCCCGAGGGCGAGCTTCTCATTGTGGACTACAAGGCCACTTCAAAAGATGGTGAGGTGAGTCTGGACGCCGAATGGCAGGACGGATACAAACGTCAGATAGAAGTGTATCAGTGGCTTTTCAGAAAAAATGGATTCAAAGTGTCCGACACTGGGTATTTTGTCTATGCGAATGCCACACGTGATCGCGAAGCATTTGATGGACGGCTTGAGTTTGACATAAAGGTCATTCCTTATACCGGCTCGGACGCATGGATAGAAGGAACGCTTACAAAGATACGCATGTGCTTGGAAAATGATGTTGCGCCGGAGTCCTCCGAGGACTGTGATTTTTGCCTGTATCGCCGAGCAGTAGGGGAAGTGTTGCGCGAACGAGAAAATGAAGCGGGCGGAAAGGTGCAGAGTCTTCCTCGTTCTAAAAAAAATCCAGAAACCTTGTTTTGATTCCGCATTTTATTCCTCTTTGCCGTCCCTTCGCCTCCTCTCCTTGTGTGCTTTATATACTGACGACCGCTCGTATATAAAGTATGCGACGGTTCTCGCGTGGCGGTACTGTATATTTTTACCGTTCTGTATGTGATACTATACATACGAGCGGTCGTCAGTATATATAGTTAGTTGCTTTTTTGAATTGTTTATCAACTATTACCCCCGCAACAGTCTGTTTCTTCACTACGCTTCGTTTCGGCGGGATATCTAGGATACTCGCATTAAACCATCTTGGGAAACCAACGGTTTTCCAAATCCTTCTTTAAGCGGATACCCCGAAGCAGAGCTTGTGGGGAATAATGATCTATAAAAATTTTATGAGGGATTATGAAAGAGGTGAACTTGCGAAGGATATTTTACTAGCGATTGTGGCAGGAGGGGTAGCACTAGGAGTGGCACTAACACTCGCTACCTTTCCAGGGCTTGGGTATATTTTCAAACTTTTTGGCGCAAAAACTAGCAAAGAAAAAGACAGAATCCGTCAATCAATACGCGGGCTTGAGCGGCATGGGTATCTGCAAGTTTACAAAAAGAACGAAGCAGAGTATATAAAAATAACACCGCTTGGGGAACAGATGATGATACAACGCAGTATAATCCTTACGCGCCCGAAACAACCAGAAAAATGGGATGGACTGTGGCGGCTTGTAATGTTTGATATACCGGAAAATAGGCGAAAAGCGCGGAACGCGCTTCGTTTCGCGCTCCAGAAAATGGGACTTGTTCTAATACAAAAGTCAGTATTCGCGTACCCATACCCGTGCGAAAAGGAGATAGATTTTGTTGCAGGGTATTTTAGAATTCGCAAAAGGATTACGTACGCAACCGCGAATACTATTGAAGGAAGCGTTTTGCTTAAAAAAAAATTCAAGTTGTAGCCAAATTATGACAGAGATACATTGTGCATTGTCTATAACTTTATATACGAGCGGTCGTCCTGTATATAAAGTGAGGTGATAAAGGGGTAGTAACCGCAGAGCTTGTCTCCGCAGGGGTGGTATCCATCTAAGACGGCGGACTCTTTCCCGAAGCACCTGCCCGAACGTACCGTTCGGTACGGGCGGGGAGCTTCGGGGTAGTAACCCCTTTATTACTTCCTTGTTCGGAGAAAGTGAAAATGCTCCAACGCATTTTCACTTTGCCCCTCTCTCGTCGTAATAAAAAACAAAAAACCGGCTTTTCTGTTTTTGGAAAAGCCGGTTGTTGTCCTACGCGTTTGGATAGCTGTGTTTCTTTTTGAGCTGGCTCTGAATTGTCTCCATGGCGATGATACTTGCGGCATCGGGCATAGACGAGGAGAGTGCCTCGCTTCTGGCGTATACCTTTTCTATGACTCCGCGCATGATTGCTCCGAGTTCTTTCGTGACCCAGAGTTTATCTCTTTCCGCGTCAACCTCATGTGGCCGGTCCCCTCGGTTTTTCAGCCACTCAAAATAGGATACCGTGACACCACCCGAATTTGCCGCAACTCCAGGTATCACGGGGATGCCTCTGTGGGCGAGAATTGGAAACGCATCCTGGGTTATTGCCTCGTTCGCCCCTTCAAGGATAAGCCGGCCTTGAAGATATGATGCGTTTGTCGGAGTGATTTGTTCTTCTATCGCCGCGGGGATGAGAACATCCACGGGAAGCGTGAGAAGGACTTCGTTTGATATCGGGTCACAATCAGGACACCCCAAAAAACTTCCGCGGTCTTCATACCAGCGCGTGATGGAGGGCAGATTGAGCCCCGTTTTATTGTAGATACCGCTTCGTACGTCGCTTACTGCGACGATTTTGTACTGGCGGAAATCTGTTTCTTCATGCACAAGGCGGACTACATTCCGTCCCACATTACCGAATCCCTGAATCGCAAGGGTAGGAGCGTCGTCTGCCGCGCGCATCTTTGAGAGTTCAAAATATCTCCCAAGCTGGATAAGCGCACCGCGGGCTGTTGCCTCTTCTCGCCCTGGGATGCCTCCATTTTGAAGCGGTTTTCCGGTGACAGTAGCAAGATGATTGGGGACTGCCCGCCAGTACACGGATTCCGCTGATTTGTTGAGCATCCAAAACATTACCCGCGAATCGGTGCCTACATCAGGACCTGGTACATCTATGTCAGGGTGAGGGATGTTTTCCTTGAGCATCTCAAATGTCATGCCCTCGGTAATCCTTCGGAGCTCAAGCTCTGTTGCTTGTGCGGGGTCAAAAGCGATGCCACCTTTTGCACCACCGAAGGGGAGCCCCGCAAGTGCACACTTTTCGGTCATGTCCATCGCAAGCACAGTCAAAAGCTCTTGTGTCACGCCCGGGTGAAAGCGTATGCCGCCTTTGTAGGGGTTTGCACCCGTAGGGTAGGGGTTCAAGTGGTGTACGCGTATTGCAGAAAGAAACGTCGGCTTCCCGCCGATGCGCGCGCGAACTTTCATGATGATGACGCGCTTGGGGGTCAAGAGTTCTCCTAAAAGCCATTCAGGGGCGCGGATCTTTTCTGCGATGGCAATGATTTTGCGTGTCTTTTTTGCCAAGATGCCTTCGCTCATGGCGAGCCTCCTAAGGTTTTATATAAGGTTCTTCTGTCTATTGTAACTAAATCGGTAAACCACAGGACAATGGTTTTTTCCTAGTTTTGTGTTATATTGTGAAGGCAGTTGCGGAAGAATACGGAGACTTTCCCCGTTAAAAATCCGCGGACCCTCCTCCGGAGGGCAAGGTTGAAACAGATTTTTCTCTGACAGATTGGCCCCATCGTCTATCGGCTAGGACGCGACCTTCTCAAGGTCGAGAGCAGGGTTCGACTCCCTGTGGGGTCACCGCGTCAAACGCGGTGAAGCACGTTTGACGTGCTCACTGCATATACACACCGCTGTACAGTTTGCACCGCGTCAAACGCGGTGAAGCACGTTTGACGTGCTCACTGTAAAATATGTATTACGTCTATATTTTACATTCTGAAAAGGATAGAGGATTGTATATCGGTTATACATCAGATTTAAAACGACGTATTACGGAGCACAAGAAAGGATTAACAGAAGCGACAAAACATCGTCTTCCGATTGTGCTTGTTCACTATGAGGCATTTCTGCAAGACGCTAATGCACGCGCGCGAGAAAAATATCTCAAAAGCGGATATGGACGAGAGCAATTGAGAAGTCAACTGAAGAAGTTGTATAAGATATTGAAATTAGCTTAGTAACTTGCCACGCCGCGTCAGACGCGGCTTCGCCCGTCCGGAGCTTTTTTAACCTTCGTAGCTTTAGCAGAGGAGGGTGACCAGATAGATTTGCATGCGGAGCGTACCACTTTAATTTTTTGTTTGATATTCTCGCGCTAGCGTGTATGGTGTAGATAGAAACTCGAAAAGAAATTTGCACTTTCGTGAAGATAGAGAGGTGAATATGACGCGCGTAATCGGTCTTGATTTTGACGATGTGCTTTTTGATTTCAACGCCGGACTATGCGGCTTTCATAACAAGCGGTACGGGACTTCTCTCGTAAAGGAAAAGATAACGTCGTATCTCCTCGGAGATATCTGGGGGTGTGACTTGGAAGAATCTGTTCGGCGAATCAATGAGTTTTATCGTGCGCCCGAACACGCGGCGACCCAACCAGTCGCTGGAGCCGTGGAGGTAGTGGGTGAACTCTGGAGAGACAATCGCCTCGTTGTGATCACCTCCCGACCCGAGAGCGTTCGGAGAGAAACACTTGCGTGGCTTGAAAGATGGTTTCCGTTTCTCGTTGGAAATGTTCATTTCGCCACCCATTTCTTTCACAAAGAGGGGAGCGAGACGAAAGGTGAGATCTGTCGCACCCTTGGGGTAGATATATTTGTTGACGATGCTCCTTTTCACATGGAAGACATCTCGTCCGTCGTCAGCCAGGTTTTTCTCTTTGACGCGCCGTGGAATCAGGGCTATACGCCAACCTCTCCCACTATACGGCGAGTGCGCTCGTGGAGCGAGATTCGTGCTTTCTTCGCCTCGCAGACGTAATCAAAACACCTATCTTGCCGAGCAAGATAGGTGTTTTTTAATGCAACATAACAGCTCTTGCTTGTGTGATACACGAGTGTAATAATACGTTGAGAATCTAGAACATTTCACACAGGGAAAATGTTAATTTCAACGGAGAGACCGTCATGGCGCGCATTTATTTCGCCCATCCAGTTACCGTCTTTGATACGAAACTAGAAAAACAGATGCGGAACCGCATTCTCGCTAGTTTCCTTGGAGCAGAAATTGAAGACCCGAATCAACCGCATCACCAACAGGGCTATGCGGAATGGAAGAAAAAGTTAGAAGGCAATCCGTCAAAAGAAGGCGGGATGAGCTATTACTACGATGTCGTCCTTCCTACATGCGATTTGTGTGTCTCTATGCCGTTCCGTGATGGAAAACTGGGTGCGGGGGTGGCAGGAGAGGCGGAATTCTTTATCAAAAAAGGTAAGGATTCTTTCGTGTTTACTATCCCTGGCCTTACGCACATTCGCCTCATGACTCCAGAGGAGCGTAACCTCATCGTTGCGCACGATCCTTCATTCGTGCTCTGTATTGAAGAGACGCGTGCTCGGACATGGACGTCTCCGCAGGACTACAACAGGGTGAAGCGCCCATACGAAACCGCCCACCTCGGTGCTTTTGTGTTTGAAGAGTGGACTTCTGAACGGCTTAAACGCCAGAAGTAATCTGTCTCCTATCCCTCGCAAAAAAAGACCCAATCCCGCTTACAGCTGGATTGGGTCTCATTGTATTACACACTACGCCGGATTCGGAAGAAACTTTTCCCAGTCAAACGGACGGGGATTGGTCTCCACAAAATCCCGAATGACATCAATGGGGAGTATCCGGAGGAGAATCGGTCCGCTTTCAGGACCATCTGCGGGAAGTCCCACAAACGAAACGCCCGTGTTATTGGGCGGAAAGCCCCGTTCACCGTAGCAGTCGGTATGCGTCCCCGCCGCGCACATGTGATAGAACGCGTACTGAGTGCGCACTGCGGCGAAGAAGTGCTTGTCGCCGTATGTCTTCAGCGTCAAACGCCCTTCAAAAATCCGCGAATAGTTACCACGCTGCGAGTCGTTTCTCACCGCGCCGAGTAGCGGGTCGCCCCACCCCGCCATGCGAGGAGGAGAAGCCCGCAAATCCAGGCCATACTCGTATCCATGAGGGACCTTGACTGTACCCCAAGCCATTGCGGTGCCACTGTAAAGCGGCGCGACGATGAGTTTTTCAAGGAGCGCTTTTTCCCCTTGCCATTTTGGCATGCCGAGAAGGAGTGTCCGCAAATGAAGCGCGTAGAACGGTCCTTCGATGATTTCACCGTCCACCGTGTTCCCCAGATGGTTTCCCGACCCGAAGTTCACGACACCGACGTTCCTCGTGTCATGCCCGCCATGCTCGGCATTTCCAAACTCACCGACTCCGCGGATAATCAGTCCCGCGTTCTGATTGCGGGAGAGAATTGCGGAAAAGACATCCGCGTTCGCGCTTACGTGGCGGGTAATCATCTGCAACATTTGCTCGTGAGGGAAGTCACTCCCGCGTTTTTCAAGTTGGGAGAGTATCGCTTCGCCTGCGCGCGCGACTATTTCTTCGCGCGCTTTTGGATCTTCCGTACGTTTTGCTTCCGCGAGCATCTTCAACCATTCCTGTTCTGTATCGTGGAAAGAGCGTTCGTGAGGGTCTGGTTGTGTCCTCGCGGGGAAATTTTGACCCTGTGTCGGGTCGTCATTCGTCGCAAAGAGATGCACCCGCATCGCGTCTTTTTCACACAACTTTCCTTGACGCATCAGCTCAAATACCGCTTCCGTGGCGCCAAGCCGCATTCCTTTCCGTTCACCGGGGAGACGTGAAGTGACGAACTCTTTTGCGCGTCCACCCCAGTGTTGGTCTGTTGCTGTATGAATCCAAAGGTATTTGGGTCCGCGCCCGTAGAGTGCGCATCGCGTACCGTTTTGCATCCGCGGATTCTTGTACTCCTTGAACTTTTCAAGGGATTCCACAGAAAGCACGTCGGCATCAATGAGTCCGCCGTTCGTGCATGAAAGCCGAAGCACGCCGCTTTTGAATGTTCCATCAAAAACGGCTCGACCGAGCGGATGCGATTTTCTGACCGTGGTTTTCAGTACCGACCGAAGAAACACATCGTCCACCGCAATCGGCGCGACAAATACTCTCGCGCTCCCGCGCTTGCCTTTGGAGTCGGCTTCACGAACCGTCATCCGAAACTGGAGCGACCACGGATGGCAAATGACTGTCGCATCCGCAAGTTCTCCGCCCAGATGTTCCGGACCATATCCGCGAGAAAAATCTGCAAGGAGCGTGTCGGTCACTTTGTCGTGGCCAGGAATAACCATTTTTACTCGTTTTCCACCGATGAGAAGATAGGTGGAGTTTTGGCCGATGACCTTTGCTCGTGGTATCGCCTGTTCAATTTTTCGGACCACGAGCGCACGCGCCTGTTCATAAAAGCGCTGCTGTTCTTGCGATGCGACGTTCGTGATGACCGTCCTGTTCAGGCGTTCTTGGAGCGTGTCAAGCTCGCGTTCCAACTCTTCAGCGCGCTTGAATTCCTCTTCTTTCAGGGCTTCTGCGAGAGCGTGTTTCGCGACGCTCAAGAGCGCGCTTATTTCGCTTTGTTTCCGTTTCGTCCAGTAATTCAACTCCCAGTACGCCACGGAACGTATGAGCTCTTCTTCGTTAATGCCCAAGATGATGAATATCGGCCCGTCATATTCCGGCTTTTTGTCCGGCTTTACACAGACCTTTCTCCATCCGGCGAGCACGTTATCAAGAAGCTCCTCGGATGTTTGATACACCATCTCGTCCTTCGGACTTTCTCTTACAATACGCTCCGCTTCTCCGCGGTAGACGGGATCAGCAAAAATGTTCGGATTAATATTGTCACCCATGACGAGCCCGCGGCCTACCTTAATTGGCCCCCCTGCCTTCTTCAGGTCAAGGGTGAGGATATTCGTGAGGATAACTGCTTTATCCCCACGCTCTTTGGCTTCGGAAAGCGCTCTTCGGGCAACGTTTCCCACGATGTCGCGTCCGTGCCGTGTGCCGAAGTTTGCCCCGTTCAAGATCATGAGTGTCCAACAGTCGGACAATTTTACGAGAGGAACGACAGCGAACGGCGTTGCAAAAGAGGTTTGCGGCATCACGAACTTGGAAAGATCACCCAATTCTTTTGATGCGCGGATTCTGCCGATTCCGGGAAGCGCGCGGTCTGTCCGTTTCGCAGTGGTGTTTACGCCACGATGCCACCGCGTGCGTGTTTTCACGAACTCAAGAGGAATGTTCGGGAAACGAGGATGGAACTCTTTTTCGGAATCCAGATTCACTCGCACGATATCTTGCAGTGCACGGTCGCGCTTGCGCGCAGTCGAGCTCCCCTCCCACACGATTCTTTCCACGCGTTTTTGGAATGTTTTTTCGCTAATAACGCCTGGAAACTCCTCGGATATTTTCTTATAGAGCGCAGCGAGCCCTTCTTTTGCTGGCATTTTTGCAAGCGCGCCATCGTTTACGAGTTCTTCAACGCGAGCAGATACTCTCTTTTCAAACCCGTGCGTGCCGGTTCCTTCTCGGGTACGGTAGCCCCACACACCCCATTCGTAATCGCGCGCCATGCATCTGATTGCGTTAGGGCCGACTTTTTTCCCAGGCAACTTGTTTACTTCGCGCACCATTTCATCGCGGAGTTTTGCTGATTCATCTTTCGTGCGGATGGCACCGGATTTCCCGTACCATTCCTTCACGAGAGCGACGCGTTCGGGAGACCAGTCGGTGTGAGGGTCCTTTGCTTTGCGGATGCCGTGCTCCGAAAACAATTTTTCTAGCGTTGTTTTGCTTTTCTGGAGAAGCCTCGTCATTTCCAGCCAATTGAGACGCAATTCCACTCGCGTGATTTCAAGCATTCGCTTTCCGTCAGGCGTGCGGAGAGAGCCTTTGTTCAAGACACCTTTTGCGTCCGAATTCTTTTTGAGGAGCGTCACGAGTTCTTCACGAAGCGCCGTTTCAGCAGATTCATGACCCGCTTCTTTTTCTGTCGTCATTGAGTCACCATGTAGTATGTCAACGAACAACTGTTTCTAAAACGAATTGTAACTTTAAACTTTACGAAAAAAAGTGCACAAGGTTGATTTTCTGCACTACACGATGAGAAAAACCAATGCGCAAGACAGTCCGCATGACACTAAAATCCCCGGCCTCTCTAATAGAGGTCGGGGACAAGATGGTCTTTTCTTTGAAATGCGAGGTGTTGGGCTTCGCGAATCATTTTTTCTTTTAAGAAAGAATCGCGGGCTTTCTTTGCTTTTTTCACCTGCGCCGCTTTCTTCCCTCCGCGCCTGCCAAGTTCGGCGAGCACTGCACGGCGAAACTCATCATCCCACCCCTTGCCGCCGTGCTGTTCCTTAAATACCGCAGCCACAGCCGTGACAGGAGGGATACCACTTCCTCTTATTCGTCTTGCCACCTCATCTGCTGTTGCCTTCACGAGGATACCGTCCATGGCGACTCCTTTTGGTGAAGAAATTGCGTATACTGCTCTCTATTATACACAAAAACAATCGTTTGTCAATTTTTTTTGGGGACTATCCCAGGATTTCATCCACAATTTTTTTTATCATGCCACCGTCTGCTTTGCCCTTCAGCTCTTTCATAACCCCTGCCATAAGCGCGCCTGTTCCCGATGTATCAGAGATACCAAGTTCTGTCTTTTTTGCCTGGATAATGGCCCGGACACCTTCCTCATTCATTTCCTCGGGGAGGTATTTTTGAAGATAGGAAAGCTCTGTTTCTTCTCCAACAACAAGATCAGTCCTTCCGGCGTCTTGAAACTGCGCGATAGAATCTTTTCTTTGTTTTGAAAGCCGTTTTACTACGATAATGACTTCTTCATCTGTAAGTATTTCCTGCGGCTTCTTTCCTTTCGCAACCGCTTCATTAGTGAGTGCCGCGAGGAGGTTTCGCACTGCGCGGAGGCGTTCCGTATCGCGCGCCTTCATTGCTTCGGGAAGTTCTTTTTTGATTGTGTCATGTAGCATCATGCGGAGATTATACCACGGGACACTGTCTATTTCCACCTCTGTGATAAAATGGTGTTAACCATGGTCAGTCACCGCAAAAAAATTTCTTGGCAATCCCTCTCGTACGACACTGCACTCACTGCATTCGGAGTCGCTTCCGATACGGGTCTTCCGGAACAGGAGTATGCACGCCGTAAAGAGAAATATGGAGAAAACATTCTCCGGACGCGACATGAAGCATTTTCGGTCCGATTTTTTTGGGAGCTTATGAAAAATCCTCTCGTGCTCATGCTTTTTTCTACGGGTATTTTTACGTTCATCTTCGGCGAATATCTCCTGACCATCGTCATACTCATTGCATGCACCGCACACGCAGGGATTATTTTTTTCCAAAAATGGCGGACAAGGAAGGTATTTGCGAAACTCAAAGAAATCCGCAAAAGCTTCTCCTGCGTCGTGCGTAACGGACGTACCATGGATATACCCACGGAAAACCTTGTTCCCGGGGACATCATACTACTGGCGACGGGATACCGCGTTGGTGCAGACGCGCGTCTTATTTTTGCGCGGGAATTAGAGATGAACGAGTCACTCATTTCGGATGAGCGGGTGGGGGTAAAGAAAAATGCCACAAAAACAGTACCTCGGGAACGTCCGATTGACGAACAAGTAAACATGGTGTGGGCAGGAACCCTCGTGTCTGCGGGGGTTGGGAAAGCGGTTGTTGTTGCAACGGGTGGCCGCGTACAGTGCGCCGCTTTGTTGGAGCGTTTACATATGATGGATACCACGAGGACGCCTCTCCAGAAAAATGTCCTTGTCGCCGTGCTTTCACTCGCCGCAGTTGTCATTCTGTGTCTTGCTACGATACTCGCGTTTGGCGCATCCACAGGGAGTTCTTTTGCTACAGTGATACTGCTCTCCCTTGCCGTTCTTGCGGCCTCGGTTCACACGAGAGCTTCTGCCGCTGTGACTTTAGCCCATGCTATGGGAATGGAGACATTGGCCAAGAAGGGCGGGTTCGTGCGAAATCTAGCGGGGGTTGAGACGCTTGGCGCGGTCACCGTACTTCTCACGGGTAAGACAGGAATACTCACTGAAGGGAAAATACGCATTTCCGAGGTGACGACACCGAGGTGTGTGTTTGAACAAAAAACGAACAAAAAAACACAAGAAGGGTTTTCCCTACGCAATAATGATGAACGCACCGTACTGCTTCACGCAGTGCTCGCCTCGGATGCGCGTATAGAATGGAACCTCCACGGCAGTGCCATTCCGCATGCGGAAGAGTGGCATGGCATGGAGCGCATCTCTTCCGGGGAAACGGGGGATAGAGAGCGGTCATTAGTTATCCACGGCCGTCCTTTTGAACGCGGGGTGCTTCTCGCGGGGTTAGAGGGGGGTATACGGCACGAGGATGCAGTGAGAGTGCATCCTCGGACAGATTTTTTACCTTTTGACTCTTCACGGCAGTGCGCCGTCTCGGTGCATAAAAAAATGGGCGATGCCGCACACCGTCTTGTGCTCGTCGGGGCCCCCGAATTTCTTCTTTCCCGAGCCGTATTTTTTCTGGAAGAAGGGGTGAAAAAAAGTATGACAGCGGAGATGCGTAGCTCGCTTGCCTCGTATTGCGCCACAGTGGGTAAAAGAGGGGAGCGAAGTGTCGCGGTCGCCTACAAAGACACGAATGAGAAGGCGATTCCTCTCGCGCTTAAGAAGAATCCCGAAGAATATGAGGACGCACGCCTCGTCTTTGCAGGATTTCTTGTGTGTTCCGATACAATCCGTGCGAGCGCACGGCAAGCAGTTTCTTTTGCACAGGAAGCAGGGATTCGGGTGATTCTCGTGACGGGGGATAATCGCTTTGCCGCAGAGTACGCCGCAGAAGCGCTTGGCATACGGCAAAGAAACCAGGATGTGGCGGAGGGAGAGGCAGTACGAGGGAAAAGTGACGATGCACTCGGGGCCATGCTTTCAGAGACTACGGTTTTTGCTCGGATGTTGCCGAAAGATAAAGAACGGCTCGTTCTTCTACTCCGTGCACGCGGAGAGGTCGTCGCAATGACGGGAGATGACACATGCGACGCGCGCGCGCTCCAGAGTGCTCATGTAGGCATTACTCGCAGTAATAGCTCTGAGGCAGTGAAAGAATCTTCAGGTCTTTTTCTTATGAGAGGTGGCGTTGACACCTTTCTTCATGCGGTAAAAACAGGGCGGAGTAGCACCGACAGCGTGAGGAAGACGATGATGTATGTTTTGTCCGCGAGTTTGAGTGAAGTGTTTTTGCTCGGGGCCGCAGTTGCGCTTGGGGGGCCGTTTCCGTTTCTCCCTGCGCAGGTTTTTTTGATCAGCGTTATGAGGGGGAGCTTCGTAAACTTTGTTTATGCATTCGGGCCTGAGGCACCGGATGTACTGGAGCGGGATCCCGTGAGCGCTGTTCGGCATGTCTTCGGAAAGTCACAGAGATTGTTTGCACTTGTGCTCACGCTCGTCACTACGGCAGTGCTTGTCGGGCTGTATGCCATCCTTCTTCGCGTTGGAACACCGGAAGGGGCATTGCGAACTTTTATGTTCCTCGCCCTCGCATTCAATACAATCTTCTTAGGCATGCTACTCGCAAACCCGAGACAACCATTCTGGCGTATTAACTTTGCTTCAAACACATACCTTCTCGGTACGGCGGTTCTTTGCGTCATGGCGCTCTCTGCCCTCTATCTCTTCTCGCCGTTCACCGTTCTTTTTTCGCTTGAGCCGCTTGGGAAAGGGCTCTTCTTGTTGTTGGCGGGCTTTTGCGTGGTGGGCGTTTCTGCGGTGGAGATTGCAAAACGTATAGCGTTCCGATGGGGGGACTAGAGGGATACGCGCGTTCGTGATACCGTGTAGTGAATCACCATGTCTTTTATCTCTCTTTTCATCGGTGCCGTTCTCGGAGGGGCTGTGCTTGCGGCTGTTCTTTTTTACTTCGCGTATTTTTCAAAAAAACAAAAAAAGGATGGCGAGAAAGAAGGCGCGCTCCTTTTGCAGGGCCAGCTCGCGGAGCTTTCCAGGGTTCTTGACCGCCGTCTCGGAGAATCAACGCGAGAGATGCGTGAGTCGGTGCACTCGCAATTCTCCGAATCGCAGAAGCTCATACGAGAAATCACCGCGGAACTGACGCACGTAAAAGAGACATCTCGTCAGGTTGCCGGTTTTGCCGAACAACTCCAATCGCTTCAGGATGTGCTTCAAAATCCAAAACAGCGCGGCGTACTGGGAGAATATTATCTTGAAACGGTGCTCCAGAACGTGCTTCCGCCGGGGCGGTTTCAAATGCAGTATGCATTTCCTGACGGTGAAATTGTGGACGCTGTTATTTTTCTTGAGAAAGGGAAAATACTCCCCGTTGATTCTAAGTTTTCTCTGGAAAATTATAATCGCATCATAGAGACGAGAGAGGAAGTGGCTCGTGAGCGACATATTAAGGCGTTTAAGCAGGACATTAAAAACCGTATTGATGAAACGGCGAAATATATCCGCCCGCACGAAGGTACCATGGACTTCGCATTTATGTTTATCCCTTCTGAAGGGGTGTACTACGATTTACTTGTAGGACAAGTGGGCTCTATTTCTTCGCGGGACCTTATAGAATACGCGTTCAGACAGAAAAAGGTTATTATCGTGTCGCCAACGTCGTTTATGGCGTACCTCCAGACCGTTCTTCAAGGACTAAAATCGCTTGAGATAGAGGGGCGCGCGCAGGAAATAATCAAGAGGGTAGGAGAGCTTGGCAGACATATAGAGGGGTATGACACGTATATGCACAAGCTCGGAAACTCTCTGCAGACAACGGTCGGGCACTTTAACACGGCGCACAAAGAGTTGAAGAAAATAGATAAAGATGTGATGCGGATTGCCGATAAAGATGCGGGGGTAGAGCCTTTGGTGCTGGATAAACCGCACATGGAAGAAGCATAGGAGGAACTTGACGAGCCTTAAGGGTAAGGGTTACGCTGAAGCTAGCGTGCACCTCGTCTCGTCCTTCGTCGGTTTGGCCTTCCTTGGGAGAGTGTTATGAAGATTGATAGAGGGTTGCTCTTGTTCCTCGCCATCCTTGGACTAATCGCTCTGGCGCTTAGCGGCATGCTTCCCGCCACGGCGAGGGGTGCCGAAAAGGTCGGGGTACTTGTCATCGGAGAATCATCGGGCGGAATCCCCGCCATTGGGTGCTTGAATCAGGAAATTGCAGAAGCTTTTTTGAACGCGGCACAAACTGATTTCACCAAAAGCCTCTTGTCCCTTGGATGGCTGATACAGCAAAAGTACTGCGAGGTCGGGGCTTTCATTTGGCCGCTTGAAGTGCTAAAAGAAGTGACCCTGCCCCACAAAGGGACACTAAAGGTCCTTCGAGCAACAAATGAATCTTTCTTTGAGGGAAATGTTTTCCACGTCCTCACCTTTCGTCCCGTGGTGAAAGGGAAAGCACTATGAGGTCTGTTTTTCTCCGATCAAGAACGCGCGCGAGAAAGGGTGATCCTTTTCTCGCGCTTTTTTAGTGGGTTGCACATATAAGCGGTTGTATGGTATAGTGACTTCCACTATGAACTACGCAGTAGTAGAGACTGGAGGAAAGCAGTATCGCCTCACCCCAGGAAAAACCATCATGATAGAAAAGCTCGCAGGAAAGAAAACCGGCGATGCAATTTCTTTTGATAAAGTGCTCCTTTTGGATGACGGGAAAGGAGTGAAAGTAGGGGCCCCCTATTTAGAGGGTGTGACGGTGGAGGCAGTGATAGAAGGAGAGGGGAGAAGTAAGAAAATTACTATCATTCAATATAAAGCAAAAACCCGCGCCCGAAGAAAACAAGGGCATCGACAGCCATTTATGAAAGTGCAGACAAGAAAATAAAAAGACGGGGCGATGCCGTCTTTTTTAATTTCAAAAGTTGATTTTAGCAATCACAAAAAATAAAGGGTATTAACCGCGGAGCAGAGCTCCGCATTAGTGGTACTCGCTTGGTTCGGCTACGCTCACCACAGGTCGCTCGCGCTTGTCCCGCAGCAGAGCTGCGGGGTATTAAACCCTTTGTTACGACTTCGCAGGGAGTTAATGAAAATGCTAAAACGCATTTTCACTTTGCCCCTCGCTCGTCATAATAAAAAGCCCCGCCACTTTGGGGGGCTGGGGGCCACGGCGGCCTACTTCTGCCCCGCGCTACAAGCGGAGCATTTGCCTTTTTGCATCACATTGAAGCAGTGCGGGCAAGCAGTGGGAGGTTCCTCTGAATCTGGACCGGGCTTGGGCAACCCCTTGGGGCGGTAGGAATTTGCGGACTCATAGTCACCAGGGTATTCTCGGCAGACAATCATAAGGCTCCTTTCTCGCAAAGAAATGTGAAGCGTGGAAGAGCGAACCGTGCCTCTCCAACTTTAAAGATACCACTAGACTAGAGTGTAGTCAATGAGTCGTTTCTCCATATCTACGGCTTTTATTTTTATTCGTATTTTGTCGCCGAGGGTATATGTCTTTTTCTTTTTTGAACCAACGATGCGGAAGCTTGTGTCATCTAACACATAGTAGTCATCCTTGAGGTCGCGGAGGTGTACCAGTCCTTCGGCAAGGGTTTCGTTTTCGCGGACAAAAAATCCTCGTTCTGTCATCCCCGTGATGACACCCTCGCGTATATCGCCGACAAAGCGGGACATATACTCTACTTGTTTCAATTTAATAGACGCGCGCTCTGCGTCTTGCGCTGAAACTTCAAGCTGGCTTGAGAAACGAGAAATTGCTTCGTAGATGTGCACGTCCTCCTCCGCCACTTTTTTCCCCGCAAGATATGCGGCAAGAAGACGATGCACTGCGAGGTCCGGGTAGCGCCTGATGGGAGAGGTAAAATGGGTGTAGTGTTTTAAAGAAAGGCCGAAGTGTCCGATATTTTTTGTGGAGTATACGGCTTTTGCCATGGATTGTATCGCTGCGGTTTCTACGAGCTGGCGGTGTTCCTCTCCTACTGAGCCGAGGAGCGTGTTGAGGGTGCTGTGCGAGATATCGGCGCGTGTTTTCGGCACTTTGTATCCCAGCGCCCCGAGCATTCGCACAAGCTCGTGCACGCGGTCTTGGTCGGGGACATCGTGTACACGGTATATAAATGTCTGTTCTATCGCTCTGTCTTTTCCTGACGCAAACATTGCCACCTCTGCGTTTGCAAGCACCATGAAATCCTCTATGAGCTTGTTGGTCTCCAGCCGCTCTTTTTTGTAGACGCGAATTGGTTTACCTTCCGCGTCAAGTTCAAACTTGATTTCCTCTTGTCCGAACGTGAATGCACCTTCTTTTGCGCGTTTTTCACGGAGTTTGAGCGCGATTGTATCAAGCATGAGGAGCGCTTCGGAAAACTCTCCTTTTTTTGTATCAAGGACTTCCTGCGCGGTCGCGTAGGTAAAGCGTTTTGCAGAGCGGATGATGCCTCTTCCAAACCAGCGCTCCTTCACGTCACCCGTTTTGTTCATGGTAAATACAGCGGAGAACACGAGACGGTCTTTGTTCGGCACCAAGCTCGCAAGGTCGTTTGAAAGTATCTCCGGAAGCATGGGGATGGTCCTGTCCACAAGATAGATGGAAGTCCCTCTTTTGATCGCTTCTTTGTCTATCAAGGACCCTTCTGTAACAAAGAAAGACACATCCGCAATATGGATGCCAACCTCAAACAAATCGCCAGAGAGTTTCTTGAATGAAAGGGCGTCGTCGTAATCCTTTGCGTCGTCAGGGTCTATGGTAAAGACCTGCGTGTCGCGGAAATCGCGACGAGTTTTCTCTTCTTCTTTAAAACGGGCGGGGTATTCCTGTGCTACCTTTTCCGCTTCTTTTTCCACGTCATCCGGTAATGCAATCGCAAAACCGCGGTCGCGCACAATCGCACGCATCTCCGTCTCGTGGAGGCCCGCTTCGCCGATGACTTCTATGACGCTCGCAAGGGGATTTTTCTTTGCATCACTCCATTTGACGAGGTGCACGATGACCTTATCTCCGACCTTGCCGCCGCCAAGATATTTCTCGGGGATGATGAAATCAACATGGATTCTCGTATTTTGTGCCTTCGCAAAATAGATGTCTTCTTCTTTGCGCAAGGTTGCCACAAAGTTTTCCCGCGCGCGGACGAGCACTTCCACGACTTCTCCTGTGGTGCGTCCATATTTGTCCTTGCCCGTGTACACAAGAACGCGCACGGTGTCTCCGTGAAATGTTGTTCCAAGAAAGGCTGGTTCTATCTTTATGTCATCGATTTTTTCATCACCGGAGTCAACAAAGCCACCGCCCTTGGCGGTGACCATGACTCTGCCTTCTACATATTTCTTAGGGTGTTTTTCTTCGGTCATGTGCGTAGCGGGTAAAGCGCCTGCCCCGTAGGAGTATCCTTTATATCATATCCGTGCTTTTTTATCTCCTCACGCAGTGTGTCTGCCCTTTTCCAATCTTTTTTTTCTCGAGCTTGTCGTCGTTCCTCTGTGAGCGCGATAACAGTTTCGTCAGTAATGTATTCGTGCGGAGCGTTATCTTCAATTCCTAAAATCTGATTCATCTCTGAAAGAGTTGCTTTTTTATCTAAATAATCAACCGAATCGTCCCCAATCATTTTATGAATCAGCGCAACGGCCTTAGGGGTGTCTAAGTCATCTTCAATAAAAGCGGTGAATGCGTCCACGTAATCTTTGTTTTGTGTTCCCAACTCCCCAACATTTGAAAACCTGGATACTATCCCTTGGATTTTCTTCATGGCAACTTCCGCCCCCGTAAGCGCCTCCCACGTGAAGTTCACTGGGGTGCGGTAATGCGCCGTGAGGAGCCAGTAACGATAGGCGAGTGGGTCAAATCCTTTTTCTGCAAGATCTTTCAGGGTGATGAGGTTGCTTTTTGACTTTGACATCTTTGCACCGTCAACGGACACGAACTCGTTGTGGAGCCAGTAGTGGACAAACTCTTTGCCTGTGGCCGCCTCCGATTGCGCCATTTCGTTCGTGTGGTGTGTGCCAATGTGGTCTATGCCGCCGGTATGAATATCAAAAGACTCACCAAGGGCTTCCATAGCCATTGCGGAGCACTCTATGTGCCACCCGGGGAACCCTTTTCCCCACGGACTTTCCCAACCGAGTGCTGGGTTTAATTTCCACAGCGCAAAATCACGATGGTTTTTCTTTTCTTTGTTTGCGCCGATACGAGAATGGTCGTGCGGTTCACCCATAGCCCCGCTTAGTTTTCCATATTCGGGGTAGGCTTCTGTATCAAAATAAATGCCGTCGGTTATTTTGTAGGTAAGTCCTTTTTCTTCCAGTCGTTTTATAAGCGCAATCTGCGCGGGGATATGCTCACTCGCGCGAGGCATTTCGTGCGGCGTCAAAATATTAAGTTTTTTCAAATCTTCCTTAAAGCGCGCGGTATAAAAATCCGCGAGCTCGCGCATATTCTCCACGGTCAGCGTCTTATGCGCGCGTTTTAGAGCGAGCGCCATCTTGTCTTCGCCCTCATCGGCATCAGAAGTAAGGTGCCCCACATCGGTGATGTTCATGGCCTGCTTCACCGAAAACCCTGTATGCTCAAATGTTCGCCGAAGTATATCGGCGAACACGTAAGAACGGAAATTGCCGATATGCGCGTAGTCATACACTGTCGGCCCGCAATGATACATTGAAACCCTACCTTTTTGTATCGGAGAAAACTCTTCTTTTTTACGCGTGAGGGTATTGTAGAGAAGCATGGGCGTAATTTAAAAAAACAAACCCCAAGTTCCAATGTTCAATGCCTAATAAAATTCCAAATCACAACCCCCAAAAGATTAGCGATTGAAACTGTGAGCTTAGTGTTTTAGTTGGGCATTCGGGTTTGGTCATTGGGTTTTTATCTTTTGCATGTATAGAGTACCACGAAAAATACAGTTTCTCAAACCCTGGCTGATTAATGAAATAGGGCTTCTGTGATATCATGAAAGGCAATGCGTACTCAAAATCATTCTTCCTTTTTTCTTGCGATGGGCGCGGTACTGCTCGGTGGCGTGTTTGTGCTGGGAGTCTCTGTGGGGTATGCGAACCGCCCCGCGATAGAAAAAGTAACTGCGCTCATAAACAAGGGCTCCGCAGAAGACCACATACCTGCCCCTGTTGATTTCGCTCCTTTCTGGGAGACATGGGTGCTTATAGACAAGAAATTCGCATCCACAAACTATCAATCAACAAGCACCGAGCCTGTGGATGTGAAGAAAGAAACGGAGCATCGGGTATGGGGAGCAATCCAAGGGCTTGTGAACTCACTCGGCGACCCCTACTCCGTGTTTCTTCCCCCGACAGAGGCGAAGATTTTTGAAGAAAATATCCAGGGCAATTTCGGTGGGGTGGGTATGGAGATTGGAAACCGTGCCGGCTCTCTTACGGTGATTGCCCCGCTCAAAGGAACCCCTGCGGAACGTGCGGGTCTTCGCGCAGGAGACAAGATAATTAAAATAGATGATGCATTTTCAGAAACGATGGCTGTGGATGAGGCGGTAAAGCTCATTCGCGGAGAGATAGGGACCACTGTACACTTTACCGTTTCCCGAGAGAAAGTTCCCGAGCCATTTGACGTAGAGGTGATGCGCGCCGAAATTACTATTCCCACGATAGATACAGAAACACGCGGGGGGGGGATCTTTGTGATAAAGCTCTACAACTTCTCTGCGGTATCTCCGGACCTCTTTAGAGACGCGCTTCGCGCGTTCGTGCTCTCCGGTAATACAAAACTTATCCTTGACTTGCGGGGGAACCCGGGGGGGTATCTTGAAGCCGCTGTTGACATGGCAAGTTGGTTTTTGCCCGCAGGCAAGATTATTGCCACGGAAGATTTCGGCGAGGAACAAGACCCGGTTATATATCGGAGCAAGGGATACAATATTTTTAACGAAAATCTGGAAATGATAGTGCTTGTAGACAAGGGCTCGGCGTCTGCATCGGAAATACTCGCGGGAGCGCTCGCGGAGCATAAGCGGGCGGTGCTCGTGGGGGAGACCACTTTTGGAAAGGGGTCTGTGCAAGAGCTCATCAAGGTCACACCCGAATCTTCACTCAAGCTTACGGTTGCGCATTGGCTCACTCCGGACGGCAACTGGATATCAAAAGGAGGTATTGTTCCTCAATACGAAGTGGCTATATCAGAGAAAGAGCGCGAGGCAGGGGAAGACCCGCAAATGGAGAAGGCGGTGGGGCTGTTGCAAAAATAGTACACGGTATGTAGTATGTCGTATATCGTATGAAAATAATATTAAAAGAAAATATTCGCGGAGTGGGGAAAAAATACGAGGTAAAAGACGTCGCTGACGGCTACGCAAGAAACTTTCTTATCGCGCGGAACAAGGCAGAGTATGCGACTCCGCGTGCGATACTAAGCGCACAGAACGCGTTTGCGGAGCAAGAAAAAGCGCGTGAAGAGGAAGCAGTGGCCGAGAAAGCAGTACTCGGAAAACTTGAGGGAACTGTCATGCGCATCACGGCGAACGCTAATGAGCAAGGTTCTCTTTTCGCGGGGATAGGAAAGGAGCAGATTGTAACGGCACTAAAAGAAAAAGGACTGAAGGGTTTTTCTAGGGAGAGTTTTGATATGAAAGAACCGATTAAAACACTTGGGAAACATATCATTCCGCTCCTCCTTGACGGAGCGCGCGCAGGGGATTTTGTGCTTGAAGTGGAAAGAGAGTAGAGAGTAAGATGTCCACAGAAAAATATGAAAGAGGGCATGCCACATTCAACAAATGGTAACGAAGATGAACCGAAACTTTCGGAACGCCAACTAAAATTGATAAAAAAAGGGCACACTATTGAACGCGCGTCACAGCCTTTTTTAAACTGTCAGAGAGAAAGAGGGCACACAAACGCCACGAGAGAAGAGTGCTTTAAACCGGGAGAGTGGTTTATTGACGCGTTCTCTTACTGTCCGGAGCATATGGAAGAGCTGTTGGGAATATTGGAGGAACAAGATGAATATCAAGAAAAAAGAAAGCGGGAAATCGCGCGCATCGTCGGGGAACGTTCCAAGCTGACCGATGAAGAATCTGCGGTGGAGCAACTTATTCTTGAAGAATATCGGAAAACGAGGAAAGAGCCCATGCTTGGTGATTATTATTTTGAGGAGATACAGCGGGTTCGTGCAGGAGACCCCCGGATGCTTCTTCCTGATGTGCTCAAAAAACTGTATCAGGAAATAGAGGAAGAATTGCAACAAGCAAGCAACGAATCAAAAGGGGCAGAAGATATGGCTGAGAAAGAACGCGCCGAGCGAGACCTACTGATTGAATGGTGGGGTTATCGGCTGTATCTAGACAAAGTATTGATTACACGGAAAATATTCCCCGCACGTACGCTCGGAGAAGTAATTGGGTTACTGTACAGGGAAGCAGAGTTGGAGCAGAGCGAAAAAGAAGAATGAGTGCGCTGTATCTTTTTACACGGCAATTAGAAAAACCGCCCGACGCAAGAAGTAGTGGGCGGTTTTTCAATCAAAAATGAAAACGACCGTTTAAACAACGCTGACCTCTTTTTTTATGGACACTCGTCCCGTAAAGGATTCTTTCCGAACAGAGCGAAATGATACCGTGCCTTCTTTGAGCGCAAAGATGGTGTGGTCAACGCCGATGCCGACATTTTTCCCAGGGAGGACTTTGGTACCTCGCTGACGCACAATGATAACACCAGGGTGCACTTTCTCACCGTCATGACGTTTGATGCCGAGGTATTGGGCATTTGAGTCGCTTAGGTTTTTGGCTGTACCGCCAGCTTTTTTATGGGCCATAAAAGTAGTATAGTGTATGTCGTATGCAGTATGTAGGGACAAGAATAGCGCATATTTTTGAAAAAGGCAAGAGGGGAGTCTTGGCGGCACAACAATTTCTTGGAAAGGAAGATGTCTTTATTCTTCTTATCATTGTACTCGTTGGTTTCGGTGGGTTTGGGCTAGGACGGCTCTCTCTCGCCTCTCTTGCGAAATCAGACGTGGAGCTTTATACGCCAGATTCTCAAAAAGGCATCGTGGACACGGGGGGAGCGGTAGCACCACAAGAAATCAGCATGCAAGAAAATGGCCGTATGCTCGTAGCTTCTGTCGCCGGCAGTAAGTACCATCTGCCATGGTGCTCGGGAGCGCTTTCTATTAAGGAAGAAAATAAAGTATGGTTTGCGACCGAGGAAGAAGCTCGTGCGGCAGGGTATACCCCTGCGGCAAACTGTAAAGGGTTCTAGAAAAACGTAGTCGCATACTTTATATACTGACGACCGATCGTATATAAAGTATGTGGCGCGTGAAACTTCGTGGCCTAATGTCGCACAATATACCTTGCGGGTAGAATATAATGTAAATATAATAAAAAAGAATCCCCTGCATACTAAAAACAAAAGAACAGAGAAACCGTCGCCGACTTTATAACTTAAAAACTCGTAGTTTACCCCTCCCTCTTCTTCAACTACCATGGGCCGCTCTTTTCCATTGCTGTTGTGAATAACCACACACAATTTCTTTTTTTAATTCCAAGATAATTTTGCGCCTCCCCCAGACTTGAGCAAATTGATTCTCTCTAGCTCAAAAAAGAAAAACCTACTTTCGAGACCTCAAACCACAACAGCACTGTTGCGCTTGTCTCGAAAATAGGCTTTTATGCCAACAGTAGCCGCAAGCGGCATTCATGTAAGCTTCTGTCAGGAGCATTTTAAGCTCGGTACTATAACGGTAGTTGAATTGCGTCCTGGGGCAGCTGCAATTTCTTCCCAGAGAAGCTAGAAGGGCTTACCCCCTTCGCAAATACCGCCCATATCTCCCAGGCATGCAGCCTGCCGGCATGCATCCTGGGAGGTGCTTCTTTATGGGATTTTGACTCCTGTTGGAAGTATAGCATATACACAAATCCTGTCAACCCCTCTCTATATCTCACCATCAACTGTGGCCGTTTTTTATTGTAAAATAAGGGGTTTTTAGGTTTTTGGCGTGTTTATATAAACAACAAAAACCTTTAAATCTTAGAGAGATACGATAGTGGGTTCAGGTAGCCGTTTTTTGCTGAAAGGGGCAGTTTAAGATAGGTACCGCATATCTTGCTCACATACTTGTTGGGTCCAGTCGGTTCCGAAATACTTACCGCGGCAGTCGCATACACCGTAAAGTGCAGGTGCGGGCCTGTGGAATACCCGCCGTTCCCGCTGTATCCCACTATATCCCCGCGGGATATCTCGTCTCCTGGTTGTGCACGGATGAGCGAAAGATGCGCGTAGAGCGTTGAGAGGCCATTATAGTGGCGCACAAGCACCCACTTCCCATAGGACACTTTGTAGCACTGTGCATCGGTATCTCCGGTATCAACGACGACACCGTTTGCCGCCGCTTTCACCGGGGTTCCTATGGCTCCGCGAAGGTCAATGCCGTTGTGCCCTAAGCCGTTATAGACCTGGGGATTCGCACTCGCAAATGGCGTGTTACCAAAATACTGCGTCACCACGACACTATCAAACGGCCATGCGAGCACTCCGGTTCCGGTTTCCGGCAAGCTTTCCGGGTCTATTTCAACTTTGAGACGCTCCTCAAAATCTGCGATTTCTTGCTCCAACGCTTCTTTCTTTTTCAGGCGTTCTGCCAACAGGCTCTCATAGAGCGATTCTTTGTTTTTTGTTTCCGCAAGCAACCGCTCCTTCTCATCTTTGTTCACCTCTATGATATCTTTCTGGTCAAGTAAGTTCCCCTTATATGCAAGAAGATTCGCTTTTTCTTCAGTAATGCGCGCTTCTTTGTCTTCCAGAGATGATTTGAGGTCTTTGAGTTCGGCGAGATGCGTACCGACATTTTTCTGAAAGGCCTCCAGATACGTGACGAAGGTCCAGAATGAAGAAAATGTTGGATGCGCGAGCATGATTTCCGCAAGAGAATAGGTTTCCAGTTCATAGCGCCCGCGAAGCGCGCTCTTCAGGGTCAGAGACCCGTCATTAATACGCGCGCCGGTGATATCAATGTCGTAACCAAGCGCTGTGATGGAATCAATCGCAGAGGCTACTTTTGCTTCAGTGACTTTGATGCTCGTCGCCAGTTTTTTGTCGGTGAGATTCAGAAGCGCAAGGGCATTATCAAGCCCCTGCGCTTGCTTCGTCGTCCTGTCCAGTTCTTCGTGGTATGCCTTTATATCTGCTTCAAGTTTGAGTATTTCAAGCGTTCGTTCGGCAATTTTTTTTTGCAAATCATCAACAACACCTGCGTATACTGCAGTGGGAAGAAAAAACGTTCCTACTAGTGCAAGAACTAGTATTTTTGAAAAGCGTGACATCTTATTCATTAGACCTACTGCTTAAAAATTTTCGTAACGAAATTCCTGAATTTTGAGCGAGACGAAGGCAAAAATTTTGAATAATACCAGTGGTATTTTGAGAAATTTTTGACCAGTCGTAGCCAAAATTCAGGAAATTTCAGTAGAAAGATTTTTAAGCAGTAGGTCTGTTTTTACGAGAGTGTCCCGAGCGCATTTCTCGCCGCGTGAAGGCGCGCTACGGTTTCTTCTTTGCCAAGGATTTTTGCAAGTGTAAACGGATCCGGAGATTTTTCTCTGCCGGAAAGCGCAAACCGCATTGGCCAGAGCACATTGCCGCGGCCTTTTTCTGTCGCATAATTCCACAGTGCGTTTTTTACCGTTTCCTCACTCCACGTATCTTCTGTGAGACTTGACAAGGTATCAATTATGTATTGTATATGCTCTCGCGTGGAAACGGCACCTTGTCCGTCATCTTTCGCGGAAGAAATTCTCTGCGGATTCTCGTAACGAGGAGGTACGAAGAAATAGTCCAGCTCCCCTGCTTGTGCTAGATCCTCTACATCGGCAAAGACCTCTATACGTTCCCGAATGGTCACCGCGGCACGCGCGAGCCGTTCTTCGCTATAGTGTGGAAGGGACGCAAGGGACGTGGGGATGCGCGCGACGAGTGTTTTTAGAAAATCGTCGTCGCTCATATTTTTCATGTGTTCTTTGTTGCACCAACGGAGCTTCTGGATATTAAATTGCGCTCCGCTTTTTTGTATCCGATCCAACGAAAACAAAGACACGAGCTCATCCAAAGAAAAAATCTCCCTTCCGTCTTCGGGTGACCACCCGAGAAGCGCGGTAAAATTTAAAATCGCTTCAGGAAGATATCCGGCATTTTTATAATCGCGTACCGCGATCATGCCGCCGGTAAGATTTCGTTTAGAGAGTTTGCTTTTATCGGGGGCAAGCACTAAGGGAAGATGCGCGTAGATAGGCCGTGCGATACCGAGCGCTTCTTGGATCAATATTTGTCGGGGAGTATTGGAGATATGGTCTTCCCCGCGGATTACGTGAGAAACATTCATCTCGTCATCATCAACAACCACTGCAAAGTGAAAAAGCGGGCTTATAAGCGACCGCGCAATCACAAAGTCACCAAGATCCTTTGTGTCAGATTCAATATCTCCGCGTATCGCGTCATGAAATCGCACCGTTTTCCCTGGGTTTCTAAAACGAAATACTGTCCCTTCCGCTTCCGGCGATTCATATACCTTGTCTTCTTTGAGGAGCGTCTCCAGATGCTTCTTATACACTTCCGTGCGTTCTGACTGCCGGTGTGGTCCATCATAGCCGATACCCAACCAGAGAAGACCGTCTATGATATCTCTTTCGTACTCTTTTTTTGAGCGTTCTTTATCGGTGTCCTCTATGCGCAGTATCATGGTGCCGCCGTTTTTCTTTGCAAAGCAGTAGTTAAAAAGCACGGTACGTACCGCACCAATGTGAAAAAGCCCCGTGGGAGATGGAGCGTAGCGGGTAACAACCGAAGTATGATGTATGATTTTAGATTTAAGATTTAATTCCATAGAATTTGCCTTGGCATTTTTTGCACGATACCGATGGTTACGATTTTTTTGTTCTTTTCAATCTTAAATCGTATATCGTAAATTTTAAATTACTGGTGCGCGAGCGCTATTTTTAGTGCCTCATGCGCAATCTTCTCTGCGGCACCGGGTGTGAAGAAACTTTTTGCGGCGGCAGACATTTTCTCTTGAAGTTCGGTGTCCCCAAGAATCCTCTTAATTTCTGATAGGAGCACACTTGGCTTCAGGTTTTTCTCTTCTATCACTGTCGCCGCTCCTCTGCGAGAATAATTAAACGCGTTCTTTCTTTGGTGGTCACCATTTGTGTCCTGTATCGGGATGAGTATAGAAGGTTTTCCCCACGCCGCAATTTCAAATATCGTAGAGCCCGCACGAGAGACAACGAGGTCTGCGGCTCCGGCTGCCATTTTCATCGCTAGCGTATTGAGATATCCAAAAGGATTATATGAAGAAGCGGCTTCAGGGGACCCTTTGAGAACCACGCGCGAAATCTCCACAACGCTGTCAAAATTCTTTTCTCCGGTTTGGTGCACTATCTGGTACTGTCCTACAAGCTCGGGGAGTATGTCTAAAATTGCATCATTTATCATCCGCGCGCCCTGCGAGCCGCCAAGGACAAGAACAACCGGTTTCTCGGTTGTTAATTTGAGGAACTCCCGCGCACCGTGTTTCTCGGGAGTGACAATCTGTGCGCGCACCGGCTGGCCGATACAGGCAGTCCTGTCTTTGGGGAAATATTCATATGCTTCAGGCCACGATACGGCAATCCGTGTGGCAAATTTGCCAGCCCACTGGTTCGCCTTTCCAGGGACAGAGTCAGATTCGTGGATGATAATCGGAATTTTAAAAAAACGCGCGGCATATACGGCAGGAATACTCGCGTAGCCCCCTTTGCTTATGACTACATCCGGGTAGAGAAGATACATGTCCACGATGCTCTTCGCCAGCCCAAACGCAAGCGTAAAGACATCAAGAAAATTCAGAAAAGAGAAGTACATGCGCGCTTTTCCTGAAAAAACCTTTCTAAATGTGATTCCATTATCAAAAAGCGCCTTCTTATCATGTGCGTCTACCGACATGTAGTACAGCTCCGGACGAAGCAGGTTTTCTTCACCCGCGATACGATTTATTGCTTCGGCAATGGCGATGAGCGGATAAAAGTGCCCCGCCGTTCCCCCACCGGTCAAAACGATTTTCATATACTAGAAATTAGAAGGTTAGAAATTAGGTTGTTGGGAAAAGGAATGGTTGATCTTTGAGTTCCTACACAAATGACTTTCTACAAGCTACAAGCTTTCTTTGTGTCGCGACATGTTAAGCACGAGCCCCGCGGCAAAGAGCGTGGCGATGAGAGCAGTTCCGCCATGGCTCACAAAAGGAAGCGGGAGTCCGGTGAGCGGAAATATCCCCAGCATTGAACCTATATTCAAAAAGGCCTGCCCCGTAATCATTGTAACAATTCCCACGATGGTAAGTCGAGAAAAATAATCGGGAGCGCGTTTTGAAAGCGCGAAACCACGAAGCGCGAAAACGACGAAAAGTCCGATGAGGAATACTCCACCTACAAATCCAAACTCTTCTGAAAATATGGCAAAAATTGAGTCGCTTGTCGGTTCGGGAAGAAAACTAAACTTTTGGATACTTTGCCCAAATCCCCTGCCCCAGAGACCGCCAGAACCGACGGCAATAAGAGACTGGGTGATCTGATACCCCGCTCCCAGAGGATCATGAAGCGGGTTCAAGAATACGAGAATCCGTTCGCGCACATACGGCCGAAAGAGTGCGAGGAGAAGTATTCCGGAAAATGCGCTCGTACACAATACGAGCGCATTTTTCCATGGCGCACCCCCGGCGATAAACATCGCCACTGCGCATACAAAAATCACCGCGAATGTTCCTGTATCCGGCTGTTTTAGCATGATGAACCCCACAAGCCCCACAAGCACGAGAAGCGGAAAGAATCCGAGCGAAAAAGAATGAATCCTCGTCTTCACTGCTCCTAGCCATGCCGCAAAATAGAAGATGAAGCCGAGCTTTAAAAACTCCGCAGGTTGAAGAGAAAAAGGTCCAAGGAGAATCCATCGTGTCGCGCCGCCATGAGACATGCCAATGCTCGGCAAAAACACCGCGATAGTGAGAAGCAATGAGGCGACAAAAATATAAAATGCGTATCTATGAAAAAAAGAGGGTGGGATACGCAACGCAAAGAAGAAAGAGAGCACCCCCAGTATGAGGCTTGTAAACTGACTTATGAGCACTCCGGAAAACCGCGCGCTCTCTCGCGCGAGGAGTCCTTGGGACGCAGAGAAAAAAATAAGAAGGCCCAGCACCGCGAGGAGCACGACGATTCCGAAAAACCATTTATCAATCCCCGGCAACATAAAAAATATGAAATACAAATATCAAAATTCAAATTTTCAAAATCAAAAACACGTTGTTTATACCATTGAGATTTTGATGATTCTGGTTTGTTTCGGATTTCTGATTTCGTGCTTCGCGTTCATGAAATAAGGGCCAGCACCATACCGAGAATGGACATGATTCCTCCCACAATCCAAAACCTCATGGTTACTTTATAAGGGGGCCACCCTCGTGCCTCAAAGTGATGATGTATCGGGGCGATAAGAAAGACTTTTTTCCCTCCGCGGAATTTTTTTGAGAGCACTTGGATAATGTCAGAAAGCGATGCGGCAAACAGGGGAAACGCAATGACGGGGAGCACGAGGACTTCCTTGGTGAGGAATGCTATAACCGCAAGTGTAGTGGTGAGTCCGAGCATGCCTGTTTCCGACATATAAAACCGCGCGGGGGGTATATTAAACCACAAAAATGCGAGCGTCCCGCCAGCAATGACGGCAGAAAACGCGGCAAGGTCTATCTGATTTTGGAAAAATGCGATGCCTGCATACGCGAGAAACGCGGGTGTCATTACTCCCGCCGCAAGCCCGTCTATCCCATCTATCACACCACCCGAAAACAACGCGAGCATCGTAAGCATAAAAAACGGTATGAACAAGAGGCCGATTTCTATTTCTCCAAGGAACGGCACAGCAATGGAGTCCACGCCGAGTTTCATATAAAACCACCATGCACCGAGCGCGCCGAGGAAAAGCACGAGGAGTATCCTCACCCAGAGAGACAGTCCCCCTCCGGTATACCGCCCTCTCCCATACACGACAAGGAAATCGTCTACAAGACCGATTAAAGAAGCGACAACAAGAGTAAAAAGCGGGAGCCATGTTTGGTTTCTGCTCAAAAAGCTAAACTTTTCAGCGGCGGGAGAAGGAAAGAAAAACGCAAAAAGGGAGAACCCAAAAATGGTAATTGTTGCAGAGAGCCATATCACCACTCCGCCCATCCGAGGAACGCTCGTTTCCCGTTTTTCATGAAGCGCGTGGAACATGGGCGTCCCGCCACCGCCGAGGCCTTCACTGCGCGCCTGTTTCTTCCAGAGCTTATATTTATAGAGATAGTGCGCGAGAAAAGGCGTGAGCGCAATTCCTAAGAAAAAAGCCACAGTGAAGGGGAAGAGAATTTTGACGACATTTATAACCTCCATCCAATCACTATACCACACGCACAAAAAAACCGCCCTGGATGTTTTTTAAGCATCCAGGGCGGGGGGCCCAGTGAAATACAACTCCTACGCCGACTTCTGTCTGCTCTTGCGCGGCGCACGTGTGTTTTCTTTTGCGACACGGCCTTTCTTCTTGTGGCGCGGCGCTTTGCCGGAATCATTCTCCGGTGAAGCGCCAGCGCTTTGGGCGACCATAGCCGTAGTGTCGGCATCTGATTCTTCTGGTGTCCCATCCTCAATCACCGAAACATCTGCCAGGAGAGAGTTAGGGGCTCCGCCTCCAGAAGTTTCTTCTACAGATTGAAGCGGCACAGCCGCTTCCTCTGGGGAAGATTGTTGGGCAGACACGGCCGCCACCTCGTCAGAAACGACCGGGGTAGGCTCCAGAGAACCGCCACTCACGGGAGCAGGGCTACCCTGAACTCTGCCGCTGGAATACGGCCCTGAAGAGCGTGCGGCGATGAGGGCTTTCTTTATGACGCGCACGATAAAGTTTGTCGCGCTGTAAAGCTCCCTGTCAGCCCTCGCTTTTTGCGGAAGGTCTTTCTTGTCCACGCTCTCGCCGTAGGACTGAAGTTTCCCCGCGTCAAAAATGCCGATGGGCAGCAGTAATTGATGCTCCCCAAACAGCCCCCTATCTCCAGGAATATGTGCTAGCACATCCTGGAACAAGGAAACCATTTCCGTCCGTACGTCCGTCCGAGGCGTGCTCGCCGCGCTATGAAGCCGCGAGAGGAGCGGCGTGCCGATGACTGCCTTGACACAAAGGTACCCTGTCTCTCTGGTGATGGAGATGCAGAAGTGACCGCCACCGATATAGGCCCTTTTCCCGCTACTGTATAAAGAATCAATGGGAAGGAGAAAGGTGCCGGAATCTGTGGATGCAAAGGCCGCCGTCGGGGATGCGAATGTTGCGCTTCCTTCACGAGAGAGACACAGCAGTTTCTCGGCTTTTTCGGCATCGTTCCGGAGATACGTCGCAATGGCCCCTAGGGTGTCAGGTTGGAGCAGGCCGCTTGCTTCTCCTGCACGTCCATCTGTCGTGGAAACATTGGAGAGCATGTGCGGAAAATCAATCCACGCGTCAGGAGACACCTTAATACACTTCGTGTTCTCCGGTTTGAAAGACGTCTTGCGTATCGCGCCTGTTTTGAACAAAAACCAGAGCGCACGCTCTTTCTCGGAAGCCGAAGAGACGGGCACGGCGTTCTTCGGATTCCACAAAAAACCGGCGTAGTGTACCGCAATCACGCGCATGACCAGCGCTTTACTGGAAGAGTTGATGTTGACATCGGAAAAACTCCCTCTCCCCGTCAGGAAATCCAGAAACTCTTCCGCGAGCCCCTGCTCCTTCTCCTTGAGAAGCAGACGCGCTTCGCTTTCGGGAGGAGCGGCACGTATTTTCTCCCAGACGCTCACGAGATTTGTTGTGTGCATACCAACCCACGCACGCACTTCGTCAAGAAGACGCCCGAGCGTTTCTTCCGTGCTTCCGTTCTCCATGGACGGTGGCTTCTGGAGCATGACAAATCGGCCACCGATTTGTGACAAGGGTTTCCTCGCAGAGGAAACGTGTGCCTTTTCGGCCGCAGAGCTGTTTCCTTGATTCTCGGGGCCTCTATTCTCCTGGTGAGACATGAGGATACTCCTCATTGTGGCGCTGCGTTTTAAAACCGCATGCGCGAGGTGTCCTGCCATACCGGGGCATCGCATCTACAAAGAAATAGCATATGCGAGCTTCCGAGGTTCGTGGTACTCCTGTTTTCCTGCTACTGTGCATCACCATGCAATTGTCAAACACACTGCACCTACCTAAATCTCATTGTAATCATTAAAACATATTTTGTCAATATGCCCTGGTTGTCTCGCAAAAAATCCGCCGAAGCGGATTTCTGTGCGCAGAAAACCAAGAGACGCGTATTGCTAGCGTCTCTTCTTAAAAAGATTCCGTCCGTCAAGCCCGTATACCTCCCCTGCGTGAGAAAACGCAAAAAAGAAAAGTACAAGGATATAGATGATATGACTATCAATAAGAAAACTGTGCGCATCAGGATACGGCGCATCCAATATCGGCAAATAATAAAGCGCCATAAGAAGGGCACCGGCGAATGAGACAGCGCGTACGCCAAAGCCAACAATAAGCGCAAGGCCGATGAGCGTAAGCCCCCATTCGTTCGCAAAGTTTACCCAGCCGATGTTTAGAGGGAGCGCGAACCAATCAAAAAGTGCGGGAAATGTTTTTGCACTTGCAAGATATCCTGCCGCAGTCCATTCCGGGTCAAGAATCTTCGTGATGCCCGAATAGAAAAATATCCACCCGAGGGAGAACCGAAGTGCAAGTAGCGCCGCTATCGCCCCATCGGTGACTTTATAAGAATGTTTGGTCATAGTGATACATTAGACCTACTGCTTAAAAACCTTTCTACTGCAATTTCCTGAATTTTGGCTACGAAAATTTTTAAGCAACAGGTCTATTACATTTTAAATTAAAGCGTAGTAAAAATACGACCTTTAAAACACGGGAGGTAACGCGTAGAGCATATATGTGCCGAGTGCAACCAAAAATATACCGATGCAAAGTCGCATGAGCCCGCGGTGCGTTTTTCTCCACCGCTCAAGCGTTTCCGAGGCAACGCCAAGATAGGCAATAAGAATGACGAAAAGAAGCGGTAGAACAAACACAAGGTTGTACAGGAGGAGAAGCGGCACGGCCTGCGCATACTCCCCTTCCGCAAGGAGCCCTAGAATTGCAAAATACGGCGCGCCGGTGCAGGGAAGCTCCACGAGCACTACAAACACCCCGAGAAGCGCTGTTGCGAGAAGGAGTACCCAGGTGCGCTTTCTCTCAAGTCCTGCTATCACCTGCGTGTAGTACTTCAGTCGCCGCGCACCCCCGGGAAGCATCTCCAAAGAAAACCATCTCCCGTACCAGAAAAAATCCTTCATCTCCAGAAGCCCAAAAAGAATGGCGACGAGTGCCGCCACGAAATAAAATGAGCTCGCAAACCCCGTATTTATGGCGATATGCAGAATACCGAACCCCAGGGCGAGGTATGTTGCATAGACGACACCAGAGTAAAGAAGGCCCCCGATGAGCATTTTTGTGCGGCTCTTGAAGACCTGCGTCATGAAGGCAATGAGAAAGATGAGCACCCCGAGAACACAGGGGTTCACACTGTCCACAAAAGCCGCGCCGATGATGACCCAAATGGTGATGGTGTCAGGTAGCATGTTTAGTAAGTCCCAATAACCAAATCCCAATTCCCAATCAAACTCCAATGAACAGTTTTTGGGATTTTATTGAGCATTGGGCATTGGGGTTTGAGATTTAACCCTATGGCAGAACACACCCTGTCTCCACTGCAATCGTTTCAAGCGAAAGAACCCCGGGTTCGTACCTTTTAAGCGTATTTCCCGCCTCGTCCTCGCGCATCCATGTGGGTGTGCGTTCTATTTCCTTAGCGATACACCGTTCCGTTTCGTTATTTGGATATCGCGGGTCACATTCTATCTCCCGTATGTGGACAGCGGCATCGCCGAAAAGCGCCCGTTGTTTAATACAAAAACTGCAGGTTTTCGCACCATACATCCGCATCCCGCGATCATAGACGCACTGCGCAAACGCAACGTATTTTCCTGCGGGGACAACACTCGCGTGTGAAAGATATGTTGCCCACCCCAAAAACAACGCGAGTGCCACCGCAATGGAGCACTGCATAAGCGTAGGACGCGCATTCCCCGCTGAAACAAATGCCGTCACAAGTATCGCCACAATAAGAATCTTTGATATCTCACAGTATATACAGATGTTTTCAAGCACAAAAACTTCCACTCCGCTCAAATAGAGCGACGGGCCAAGCGTGATGATTGAGACAAGCGCAATCCAAAGATACGGCGGCGCATTTCGTTTCCAAAGCACAAGAAGAAAAATCGCCGCAAAATATAAAAACCCGAGCACCGATACGGGGATAGAAAACACTTCTGAATAGATGCTTTTGTTTACAGCGTCGCACGAGAGCCCTTCTCCTAAATTGCAAAAAGCACTGCCGGAATCGGAATAATGGAGGGATATGAGATACCCCATTGTCACCATGCCGAGCACGGAAAAGGCGATGAGCAAAAGGGTCCCTGTTGGATACTTATTTTTAAACATAGATTTTGGTCTAAAAAATAATCAGTAGGTCTATTGAGAAAAAACTGCCTGTCTACCCCCTCATACCGCTTGCCCGCACAGGGGTTTCTCCTGTTTTCCACAGCCCCCCAAAAAGCATGTTCTATAATGGAGGAACTATTAACAATAATTTTATCACGCGCGTCTCCATGCATATAGCCTGCCACTGGGGATAGGGAGATTACCCACACACTATGCGCAGTACAAAAAACCGCACTTCTCTTACTAGAAAGAGGTCATTTACGCCTGCTCTAAAAAAGCCAGCCACTCCTCCCAAGGAGATACGGCTTTCTACCGTCATAAAACGCGACGGCACTTCGGTAAAGTTTGATAGCGCGAAGATTATCACTGCGATAGAAAAGGCGCTCTCTGCCGCCGGAGAAATGAAGGCGGGGCTCCCACAGAAAATTGCCACGAAAGTGATGCTTGAGCTCTCCACGTTCACTGCGCAAAACAAAAAATACGTTCCCACGGTGGAAGAGATTCAGGACATCGTTGAGAAGCAGTTGATGCTTGATAAGCTCGTGAAAACGGCGAAGGGGTACATCCTCTACCGCAAGCGGCACGCGGAACTGCGCGTGAAGGAGCCCATGGTTCCCGACCAAGTGAAGCTCCTCACCGGTGAAAGCAAAAAGTATTTCAAAAACCAACTCGCCGAGTTTGTCTACTACAGCATGTACGCGCGCTGGATACCCGAACAAGGGCGCCGTGAAACCTGGATGGAAACAATCGGGCGCTATGTTGACTTCATGCATGAAAACCTCGGAAAGAAACTCACCGAGGCCGAGTACAAGGAAATCCGCGACTACATGCTCAACATGCAGGCGCTTGGGTCTATGCGCCTTTTGTGGAGCGCAGGAAAAGCGGCGCGGGCAACAAACGTGACGGTGTATAACTGCGCGTTCACCGCACCGTCATCGTGGAGAGACTTCTCGGAAATCATGTACATCCTTATGTGCGGTACTGGCATTGGTTTCTCTGTAGAGCGACAAAACATAGAACTCCTCCCCATCATTGAACACTGGTCGGGGAAAAAACTCCCCCTATTTGTTATAGAAGACAGTAAAGAGGGCTGGGCAAATGCACTCACCAAGGGTATGACAGTGTGGTCTTCCGGAGAGGATGTTGAATTTAGCTATGCAAAAATCCGTCCGAAGGGAGCACGGCTCGGCACCATGGGTGGCCGCGCATCAGGACCGGGGCCGCTTAAGAGTTTGCTTGATTTTACGCGAAGCAAAATGTTCTCGCGGCAAGGGCGCCGGCTCACCACGCTTGATGCGCACGACATCATCTGCAAAATCGGTGAGGTAGTGGTCGCGGGCGGCGTACGGAGGAGCGCGCTCATTTCCATCTCCGACTTGGACGATTACGAAATGCGTGCGGCAAAGAACGGTCAGTTCTACTACACAAACCCCCAGCGCTCCATGTCCAACAACTCTGTTGCATACAACGAGAAGCCGACGATGGACCAGTTTATTGACGAATGGTTTAACCTCGCGAAGTCGGGTTCTGGAGAACGCGGCATCTTTAACCGCGGAAGCTTGAAGAAGCAGCTCCCCGCCCGTCGCTGGAAACTCTTTGAAAAAGATTACCGTCGAAGCGGACTCAACCCGTGTGGCGAAATAATTCTGAAGTCAAAACAATTTTGCAATCTTTCTGAAGTCGTGGCACGCGCCGATGACACCGAAGAAACGCTTATGGAAAAGGTCCGCGTGGCAACCATTCTTGGGACATATCAGGCATCACTCACCAAGTTCCCCTACCTCTCCAAGGAGTGGAAGAAAAACTGCGAAGAAGAAGCACTCTTGGGCGTCTCCATCACCGGACAGTGGGACTCCACGGTAGTCCGTGACCCACTCGTCCTGCGGAAGCTCAAGGAGGTCGCCATTGAGACAAACAGGAAGTACGCCAAGCGGTTCGGTGTGAACCCCTCAACTGCCATCACCTGCGTCAAACCATCGGGCAATGGCTCACAGCTCTTTGACTGCGCCTCCGGCATGCACCCGCGCCACGCCCGCTACTATATCCGGCGCGTGCGTATTGAAAGCCACAATCCCCTCTTTAAGTTTATGAAAGACGCGGGAGTCCCTTTTCATCCGGAGTTTGGCTATTCGCAAGAGAACGCGACTACCTTTGTCTTGGAGTTTCCCGTCAAGGCGCCGGAAAAAGCCCTCATCAAGGACGACATCACTGCGAAAACCCAGTTGGAACATTGGAAAATGGTGAAAGAAAACTACTGCGAGCATAATCCTTCAGTCACCATCTCCGTAGGACAGGGCGAGTGGCTTGCGGTTGGCGATTGGGTCTACTCAAACTGGGATATCGTCGGCGGGCTCTCCTTTCTCCCGAGGAGTGACCATGTCTACCAGCTCGCACCCTATGAGGAAATCTCCCAGGAGCGCTACGAAGAACTCACGCGCACATTCCCCTCGCTTGATTTCTCAAAGCTCGTACTCTATGAAGACACGGATACCACGACCGGCGCGAAAGAACTCGCGTGCGTATCCGGCACTTGTGAGGTGGACATCCCCATGGAACAACAGAAATCTTAGGAATTAGGAAAAATTTAAGATTTATGATATAGGCTTTTTAGAGTTTTCTTGTTTTTAAAATCTTAAATTCTAAATCCTATATCCTAAATTCTTATGCTCTACACGCGCAAAGGTGACGACGGGAAAACCCGCCTTTTCGGTACGAAACGGCGGGTTTCCAAATTGTCCTGTGATATAGAGGCGCTTGGCGCCCTTGATGAGCTAAACGCATCCTTGGGTATCGCTTATGCTCTTGTACATGAATCTGGGGCTGGAAGGAAACTCCGTGGAACAAAAATTGGCGGTCAGACACTCGGGAATATTCTCTTTGAACTTTTAAACAACCTCTTCATCATACAAGCCGAGGTCGCCGGCGCGGATAAAACGATACAAAAAAAGCAGGTAGATTTTCTGGAAGAAATCACCGACTCCGTGGAGAAAATCATCCCGCCCATTCGTTCATTCACGCTCCCGGGTGCGACTATCATTTCCGCGCACCTTGATCGTTCGCGCACACTCGCACGCCGTGCAGAACGCCGTGTGCGCGGTCTCTCAAAGAACCGTATGCCCTCCGAGAATACGCTCCACTATCTAAACCGTCTCTCGTCCGTACTTTTCGCGCTCGCCCGCTTCGTCGCGTTTAAAGCAGGCAAAAAAGAAGAGAAACCGCGATACTGATAGCCACTAGGGATTAGGCAAGGTCTGTCCTCACGCGTGAGTTGCCCACACTTTTTGTGTGGGCAAGTAGCGGGAGGTCTGACCTTGGCGGAAAAATACTTCTCGAGGTACGTTATCCACAGGTTTTCTATTTTCTTTTGAGATATATTCGCTACAATTTTCATTGCATGAGTGTTCATAATTGTCTGCCTGTCTGCCGTTGAGGCAGATAAAAAGACGGCTATGGCAAAACAACCACCGCGCTCGGCGCGGTGGTTGTTTTTATGCCTGACTTCGGGCGAACGAAGGGCTTAGTCTCCACACGTGTTGACTTTGAGGCGGGATTCGTGTATCATGGTGGCGCTAATGAAATAGATAAATTGTTACGTCAATATTGCAATTACGCCTTAAAAATTGCGATAAATGCCGGTTAAGGCCCATGCGGGAACTGGCACCGACGTAACCATGGCGCCATTAGCACAAATTTATCAGCTCATTATAAGCTAACTAAAACAGTACTATCTTAAGGCAGATAATTATGAGTACTCATGCACTATTTGGACACAAAGTACGATATGTTATCGTCACTTTGCTCATCGTCGCGGTTTTGGGCGGAGTAGTCGTCCCGACGACCACGTACGCGCTCTCGCTCGCCGAACTCATAGATCTCTTCATCGCGCTGGAAATCATTCCTGCAGATAAAGCGGCGGCGGCACGTGCGATAATCGTGAAGGAGCAAACAACCCCTTCAACCGCATGTCCATTCACATGGACACGAAACCTCACTCTCGGCGCAACCGGCGCTGACGTGAAAAAACTCCAGGAGTTTCTGAACGGCACCGAAGCGACGAAAGTCGCGGCAACCGGCGCAGGTTCTCCGGGGAATGAAACATCCGCATTCGGCCCGATGACGGCGAAAGCGGTCACAAAGTTCCAGGAGGTGAATGCTACGAGCGTGCTCGCACCAGCTGGGCTTACTAAAGGCACTGGCTATTTCGGCACGGGCACACGCGCAAAAGCAAACGCGCTCTGCGCGACAGCCACTGTCGGAGACGGCACGAATCCGAACCCAATCGGCGGTTCTATTGATGTGCCTGTAGTCCCTACGGGAACGGGCCTCAAGGTGATGAAGGCGACAGTACAGCCGAAAAACGCTCTCTTGCCTGAAGGCGCGGCTCGCGTGCCTTTCACGGCTCTTGAGCTCTCCGCAGGAGCAGTAGACGTCACTGTCACCGGCATTGTTGTTGAGCGACAGGGACTTGCATCAAACGACTCCTTCGCGGGAGTAGTGCTTCTTGACGAGAACGGCACCGTTCTTGGAAACGCAAAGACCTTGAACACCACCAACCAAGCAATTGTTGGCGGTACTTTTGTTGTGGCAAAAGGCACCACAAAGAAAGTCACGGTTGCGGCACACATGAATGCAACGCTTGATGACCAAACAGGTGAAGTGCCTTCACTTGCGGTTATCGGCGTAAACACAGCAAGCACCGTAGATGCGACGTTCCCCATCATGGGAGCACAGCACACGGTAAACGGCTCGCTTGCAATCGGTGGACTCTCGGTCCCCACAAGTGGCTCGCTTGACCCACGCACCTCACTTGATAAGACCGTGGGCACAATGGGATATGTCTTCTCCGGAGTGAAGCTTACGGCAAACTCAAATGAGGACCTTCTCTTGAAGTCAATCCGCTGGTATCAGTCGGAATCCGCTTCAGCGGAAGACGTAGCAAATGTAAAGACTATTGTTGACGGCACCGAATACGCGACCGTACGCGATGGCCGCTACTACCAGACAGTATTCCCCGGCACGGGCATCCTCGTGAAAGAAGGGCTTTCAAAAGATGTCTCGGTGAAGGGAGATATCGTCTCCGGCTCTGGACGGGCAATTGACTTTGACATTGAGCGCGACACGGACATCTATCTTGTCGGCACCACCTACGGCTACGGCGTGACGCCTCCCGCAGGACCGGATGCAGACAACGACGATGACTCCGCGTTCCGAAGCTCAAACAACCCATACTACGATGCATCACAGGTTTCCATTGAGGCGGGAAATATAAACGTTTCCGGCTGGAGCCAAGTGAGCGCGTCAAACATCGGCACGTCAGTTATCGGCGAACCCCTCATGGGCTTCACCGTTGAAGTGCGTGGTGAACCGGTTTCAGTTGGTTCGCTCACCATTTCCGTTGACAACACAACGGGTACTGCGAACATGGCAGACCTCACGAATGTTGTCCTCACAGACGCGAACGGCGCAATCCTTGCGGGACCGCGCGACGGAAGCGGAACGAACACAGATGATGACATTACATTCTCCGAATCAATCACCTTCCCTGTAGGCATCACTAATGTCTATGTGAAAGGAAAACTTGGAACAGATTTCGTGACAAATGACACCGTGCAGGTTTCAACTGACCCGAGTGCTGATTGGACATCTGTCCGCGGAGAAAACACGTCCGCGACGATTACCATCACGAGCGGAACCATCACAGGGCCTGTGATGACGGTGCGCGGTGGTGCGCTTACGATAAGCGAATCAGGGCTTCCTCCTACACAAACAGTGATTGCAGGAGCACAGGGGTTTGAGTTTGCCCGCTACATCTTTGACGCGAGCCGCTCAAGCGAAAATGTTCGCCTTTCCACCCTTCCTTTGCACTTCGCAAACATAGGAGCAACGCGAACAGACCTTACTTCCTGCAAACTTTATGATGGCGCAACAGTGCTCACGACCGGTGGGAATATCAAAAACCCTGCAGTCGGAGAAACACCTGAAGCGACCACATTCACTTTTGACAACGGCGGCTTTGTGGTTCCGGAAGGAAGCATCAAAACGCTTTCTCTGAAGTGCAACATAAAGTCGGGAGCAGTCGGCACCTATCAGTGGGGTCTTGATGAAACGTCACAAGAGGCTTCTTATAACGGAGCAACCGGCGTTGAGACAGGACTGACTATCGCCGTAGATATGGTTGACGCAGTAGGCCCAACGATGACTGCATCTGCAAACGGCGACTATGAAGTTGCAAGCGACAGCTCGCTTCTCTACCGCATCGTGCAGGCAGGGTCTAGCGAAGTTGAACTCGCACGCTTCCGCTTCACTGCGGGTATCGGCGAAGATATGAGCGTCAAGCAAATTGCGCTTGAGCTCGGCAACACGTCTGACAACTCCCCTGCTGACCTTATGGGAGAAAAAGTAAGCATCTATAACGGCACCGTGAAAGTCGGCGAAGCACAGTTTGGCGGCGCAGACCCGGACAAAGCCGTTGCGACGCTTTCACAGGCAATTACCATCCCTCGCGGAGAAACGGTGACGGTGTCCGTACGCGGAGACCTCTCTACGCACAACGCAATCTCGGGAACACCGGGTGCACGCCTTACTGTTCACTACGATGGAGATGAAAACGGCCTTGATGGCAACTACGCAAAGGGTGTCGCGTCAGGTATCACCATTGACGGACCAACTATTGCAGATGTTGAGTCAAATGGCATACGCATTTTCCGCACACTTCCTCAAGTTGAGGACGTGACACCTACAAACGCTCCGCTCATGGCGGGCTCTGACCTCTATCAGGTGAAGATTACTGCCTCTAACGGCCGCGATGTCGGTATTCGCTCGCTTGCGTTCAACGTTTCTGAAGTTGGTGCAACGGCAGATGATTACCAGCTCTTTGGCCCGAACGGCGCAGTGAATGGAACTGCTGTATCGGTCACCACCGTTTTGACGGGTAGCATTGACCCTGCGGCATCTACCGCTGTGGTTGGTGTTGGTACGCTTTTCACCGATGAACTTCTTGTCGGAGATCGTATTACTGTATCTGGGGAAACACGCACAGTCACGGCAATCGCTGATGACACTAACCTCACTGTTAGTGCCGCTTTCACCGATAACGCTGACGACGTGTCACCGGACAGAACTACGAGTGTTATCCGCATCGTGTTTGATGCGAACACGAACGACCGTCTTATCCAAGCAGGTGGCTACAAGATTTACCGCTTGCGCGCAAACACTGTAGGCGGACTTACCTCTGGGAACATGGAGACGCTTGCAATCGCGCTTCGCTCGGATACCGCATATCCCTCTTCTGTGACTGGCCTTATGGGCGACGTGACGGAAGTAGAAGCAAACATGGGGACAGAGGACAACTTTGTCTGGACTCCGTTCTCCGTGACATCTCCACAGACAGGTGCAGGCATCAACTCTAATGATGACTGGACAAACAGCTACGGCATTCCTGGATTCCCAGGTGTTGGCCAGAACTTGCAAATTCGCGTATTCAAGGATTAAATCCCTACTACGCGAACCGTGGGTGACTTTTCCTGCCTTGTTTTGCGGCAGGCAGGTTGCGGAGTTACTCATGACCTAACCAAAAACCCGTGGGCATAAAGCCCACGGGTTTTTGGTTGTGGATGGGCTCTCTCTGTGGATAACTCACCGCAAGGCCCGTCCTTACCCCTGTTTATCCACAGGGTTTAGCGCGATTTTAGATACGCAAGCATCGTCTCTGCGTCTGAAACTTCAAAAGGGTCCTCGGCGCAATTATCGGAGAAACCGGGCTCCACAAACGCTTTTTTTATCTCTCCGTCCTCAACATACATACTGTAGCGCCATGACCGTTTTCCAAATCCAAGATTATTTTTCTCTACGAGCATGCCCATCTTTTCAGTGAAAAGTCCTGATCCATCCGGCAACAGTTTTACCTTTTTTGCACCTTGGTGCTTCCCCCACTGAAACATCACAAACGCATCGTTCACCGAGAGGCAGATGACCTCGTCCACGCAGAGTTTCTTAAAATCGTCATAGGCAGCCTCATACCCGGGCAAATGAGTAGAGGAACACGTCGGCGTGAATGCGCCGGGGAGTGCAAAAAACACTATTTTCTTACCTCCGAAAATCTCCGTCGTCGTCACATCCTGCCAGCGGAAAGGATTCTCTCCGGAAACGCTTTCGTCCCGCACGCGGGTCTTAAATACGACATCGGGCACATGAGTAGGAATATTTTTCTCGTTCATAGAAAAAAGTAAAGTTTATAAAGGGTGTTTAAGAGTTTCAAATATACTACAAAGAACGAGAGGAAGCACCGCTCTTTGTGCGAATGAGTGCAAACACAAGTGCCCCCCACCCAGTAACCCCCAGTTGGATAGCGGGAGAAAGCCCCACGTTCAAGAACGGTATGAGCGGCATGAGCGTATTATATTCCCATCGCCCGGTCGCAAGCGCAAACCATTCAAGACCCACCGCAAACACCACTCCTAGGGCGAGCATCACCCACGGACGAGCACGCGGCCAAGGAAGAACGAGAAGAAGGGCCGCGAATAGGGTGATGACCGCCGCGTCAAAAAGGGCGGCGCGGAAAAGAATAAGTCGCGTTATTTCCCCTCCCTGATACTGCACATACAAAACTGCGTGAATATTTTCCCAGAGAAAATTGAGGAGGAACGCTGTAAAAAATACTATAAGGAGTCGCCGTACCATATTTGCATTCTACCATGGGCTATCCCAGCCACAAAAAACACCAGACCGTGATACTGGTCTGGTGTCGCCTTGTTAGTCAACCCCGCTATGGTATTTTCTAGCGGCTTCTTCCAGCGTTGCGCACAACCGATGTTGCTCTTTCTTGTCCGGAATACATTCACTTATATATGCCATCAGAGTATCCACGGTTGATTTCCCAAAATCACCGCTCCCCATGCATTCTTTGACAAGGAGTCGGACCTCCTGTGGAGAAGATTTTCTCTTCAAATACCGCCAGGTCATCTCCGGAAGATGCCAGTGCCGCCCCGCACGTGCCATTTCAAGGATTACTTTCTCAACGATAGGACGCGACGCGCCGTACGCAAGATACTCGCCTGCAGCGGTCAAAAACTCTCTTCTAGTTCCAAGAAACTTTTCCATCTTATTCCCGCCATGATACAGGGCGAGCGCAAGGTGTATCGCATGGTTCACCACCTCTTTTGGAGGATTGAACCGTTCAAGAAGCATGTGCACCGCAAAACATCGTGCCTCTACTCTCTTGTGTGATGGATAGGTATGCGCTTCTGGGTCCTTATGAACCCTTTTTTGTTCCACAAGAAGCGTTGTGATAACAAGTTTCAAAAACGAAACTTGTGCTTTTCTCCATCCTCTCATCTCGTACTCCTCACGAATAAGTTTACCTGTTCCTTTCTTGCGAAAGAGTAGCCTTAAACACTCACTCTAGTCAACTTACGCGCGAGGAGCTTTTTGGGTGCTCCACGCATAGAGCGCCACGGCGGCAGAGGCGGCGACATTGAGCGACTCACACGTAGGGTCTACGGGGATGGAGAGAAGGATATCGGCGGTTTCCTTCGTCTTCAGACGAATCCCCGCAGACTCGTTGCCGAGAATAAATACCGCGGGCGCGTCAAATGCTTCTTCGGTAATTTTCTTCTCTGCTTCCCCCGCGAGACCATATATCCAAAACCCGCGCTCTTTGAGGTCACGCACTGTCGTATTTACATTTCCAATTGACACGAGCGGGGCACGAAACACCATCCCCGCGGAGACCTTCACTACGGCACCAGTGATAGGCGCCTGGTTGTGCGCAGGGAAGAGAACCCCGGAAATGCCGAAAGCCACCGCGGAGCGGATAATCGCTCCCACATTGTGCGGGTCGGACAGCTCGTCTAAGAGCACAAGCCCCGTGTGCGCCTCTATCTTACATGCTTTTATGAACTCGTCGTAAGAGACAACGATCTCGGAAAGTGTAATAAGCGCCACTACTCCCTGATGGGATGCATCTTCCGCGCTTCCTTTTTTAAGCGTGGTACCGGAAAGCGGCTTCGGCGCAATCCCCGCCTTTTTCAAAAGCGCCACAAGCTCTTTATCTTCGGCGGTGTTCCCGGAAAGAAACACCTTCTCTACGCTTTTTGGCTTGTGTAGAAGCGCCTCCTTGAGCGCATGTTTGCCGTATATATAAATCTTCTCCCGTGTCATTGGGGGAGTATACCACAAAATCTACGATTGCGCCAGTCCTAGTTTGCCCCCGCACCCCGCACCGCAACAAGCGTAATCGTAAGAGATACTTCCTTCTCTACGCTCGCGACAAAAGGTACCTGGGGAACAGAGAGTCCGAAGTCAGAATAGAGAACTTTTGTCCCAGCAGAAGCGGTAATCTTTTCCGACGTCACAGTGGCATGCGCATCCCAGCTCACTTCACGGGTCACCCCCGCGATGGTTAAATCACCAACAATCTGGAAAGAAAATTCGCCGGTGGCGGCTTCTATTTTTTCAGGCAACCCGACGATGGCGCGTGTTTTAAATTCTATAAACTCATTCGCTGGTTCATCGGAACGAAGGATGCTCCTGCTCACGACCCCGTCTCTCCGTTCGCTGTCCGTTTTGAGCGTGCGCGCATTCACACGGAAAAGACCGACGATGGCTTCCTTCGGATTTCCGACATCAAGGGTGACGGCGCCCGTCAGATTTTTGGTAGTTCCGACGACAATGTTTTCCTTCCCATTTAAAACCTCTCCTATAGAGAACTCTGCGGAGGATTCCTCCGGCACCACCTCGTAGTGAATGCCCTCTCCGGAAACACCGCTCTGTAGAGGTGCCGGGTTCTCGGTCGGCGCAAGCGCAGGGCGTGTAAGATAGAAGAAGGCGCCAAACGCCGCGACAAGAAGAACAATAGTGAAGACGAGAAGTGAGCTGTAGTTTTGCATAGTGGTATCTATTGTATCATACCTTTTTTTGCTAAAAGTAAGAAAAAGTGCTCTAATTATCAGTATGAAAAGAAAGGCGGGGCAATTTTGGAATAAAGAGTATAAAGCAGGTCGTTCTATCGGTGGGCGAGGGGCGCATCTTGCGTTGTCGCTTGCTCCCAGCGAAGACTTGGAGAAATTTCTCCGATGGTATGAGCGCGAATACCGCTCCCCCCTCCTTTCCGCGCGTGCCTCTGTCCTTGATCTCGGATGCGGAAACGGGCGGAACCTCATCTACTGCGCCAAAGAGTTTGGCGCACGAGGACTTGGCATAGACAGTTCAAGCGAAGCAATCACGCAAGCAAAAAGCGCACATTCTGATCTGCCGCTTTCGTATATAGTCCAATCGATTGGACTACCACTCCCTGCGTCCGACCACAGTCAGGATTTAGTTCTTGATATGATGACTTCCCATTTTTTGAATAAAGAGGAACGCATAAATCTCTACAGAGAAATCATGCGCGTCCTAAAGCCATCACGTTGGTTATTTTTGAAAACATTTCTCCTTGATGAGGATGCGCACGCGGCACGGCTCCTGCGCGAGCATCCTGCAGAAGAGTCGGGTTCATATATCCACCCGGAGTTTGGCGGAGTGGAACACGTCTTTACTGAAGAAGAAATCCGCGAAGACCTCGCGCCTTATTTTGAGATAGAAAAGATAACCAAATCCCACCAACACAAGGGTCCCCGCGGCAAGCGTCGCAGTATGAGCATCTACGCGCGAAAGAGATAGAAAAAACTTATATGGCTACGGTGAAAAGTTTTTCTTCGTCTTTCTTGAGAAGCATGACAAGCTCTTCAAAGCATGCGCTTACTTCGGGGGAAAGTGCTACCTGATGTTTTTTTGCATCAACAAGCATTTGAATCGTCACTTCTTTTTCTTTCCACGTCCTCCCTCCGTCCATGTAGATGTTTAATATCGGCTGGATTTTATCAAGCGCGTAGACAAAACGACTCTCTTTATCCTCTCTCTTTTCATACTGATGAATGAGCTCATGCAAACCGGAAAACTCCGGAAAATTTTCGCGTAGTTCCACGGCTGCTTTTTCTTCACGTGCTTTCTTACTGTCCTTCTCCGACTGGTTCGTCGTATAAATATACGTATCTCCTGCATATACCTCCACGAGGTCATGCACGAGGGCGTATCTCACAAGTAAATCGCGGTTCAATGGAAGCGCGTGGCTTTCCGCGATATACCATGCAAGCATCGCGAGATGATAGCTATGCTCAACATCATTTTCCCAGCGTTTCTCTCCATTGGCAAGAACGACGCGCTCCACGTGGCGAAACATATTCAAAAGTCCGACAAAGTTTAAAATTTTTGAGAGGTCTAACATAAAACTAGCGGTGAGACGTGTTATATCCCCTCTGTTAAGGATACGATGGAGTACCCGCGTGCTTCTATTTCCGTTAACACTTCATCAAGCACTGCTCCCGTAAGCGTGTCTCCTAGGTGCATAAGATAGATTGCCCCCGGTGCAAGATTTGAAAAAATCCTGCTTTTCACGTCAGATGCGGTTATCCCCTGACTTTCTTTCCAGTCCAAAGCGTCGGTTGTCCAATATACTGATTGGAAACCAGCGCGGAGTGCGACGGTATACACACGTTCGTTACGCGCCCCAAACGGCGGACGAAAATAAGGTTTTGTGGATTTTCCAGTGAGATTTTTTACGATTGTCTCTGTGCGCAGAAGCTCATCTTCTATATGCTCATCGGAGAGTGCGGTGAGATCGGGGTGCGAGTAGGTGTGATTAAAAATCTCATGTCCTTCCGCCGAAATCTTTTTTACAAGCTCCTGGTTTTTCTCCACAAATTTCCCCGTAAGGAAAAAAGTCCCCTTCACGTTATGTTTTTTAAGTGCGCTTAAAATCGCCTCCCCCGATTCAGCAGTAGCACCTCCGTCAAAGGTAAAGATGACCTGTTTTTCGCTACGATTACCCCACACTATTTCATGCCTTTCTACTCCCGTCACCACCGGCTCTACCTCTCGGTTTGGGTTTTCGCTTCCCAAAAAAAACACGCCGCCGAGGAGCGCGAGAACGAGTACTGCCGTGACTGCGCAGTGGTTTTTCTCAAACAGACGAACAATCCGCCGAAAAGTTCTTTTTGCGTGTTTAAGACACATGCGCTTCCATGAGAAAATCACGCAGTTGGCGAAACGCTTTTCCGCGATGACTCACTTCATTTTCTTCCTTGGTATCCATTTCTGCCCATACTTTCTCGCTCCCCTCGGGAACAAAAAGCGGGCTGTACGGCATATTCGGCTGACACGCCGTGCGTGGAGACACGAGGAGAATCCCGGGGATTGAGCCGGAAAAGAATAATTCGTTGCCTTCTGGGGATATGAGCGCGGCGACAGTCCTAAACGTGGCAGTCCTGCGTGCTAGTGGCACATGAGCTATCGCGGCAAGCGTAAAGGCGAGGATGTCTTCTGTACTTTTCCCCTCTCCCGCCCAGCGTGCCGCGTGGATTCCCGGCTCACCGGAAAGCGCATCTATAAAAAGTCCCGTGTCGTCAGCCATGGACCATGCATGCGTTTTCTCCCATGCAAACCGCGCCTTAATGAGTGCATTCGCGCGAAGCGTGTCGCCGTCTTCGGAGACCTCTCCCTCCACGCCTACCTCGTCTAACCCAACAACATGGAAAGGAGTGCCGGTAAAAATACCCCCTATCTGGGCAAGTTTACTTTTATTTCTTGTTGCAAGAATAACGCGCATAAAAAATCAAATTTCTTCTAGCGAGTATATATCCAGTGCAACCTCTTCATAAGGATGCACCTCCTTGATTGCCACAATCACGCTCTCAAGAAGACTCCGGGTGCAGACGACTTCTACCCGTTCCTCCTGAACCGATTCTAATTCGCCAACTGTTCCTACCGCAGGATGAGCGCCAGCTTCTGGTTTGAAACGACCGATTCCTTTTGAAGAAAAACTACAAAAGGAATAATTTCCAATCTTTCCCGCCCCAGCTCTGCCCATCGCTTCACGAACAAGCTCAGCATGTGATTCAGGAATAAACACAACAATTTTTACTTTACTTGATTGGCTCATACCATAATTCTTACACATCACTCATCGCTTTTCTGCGACGATAGCGAGGAATAGCGGAAACTCTTTTCGCGCGCGGTCTTCCGCTTCCGCGCGGGGACCTTTTTCGCTCTCACGGTGCGACTCCCACTCCTCAATGCGTGCAATCACAAACCCCGCATTGGCGAGTATTTTTGCATACACCTGAAACGGGCGGTGAAAGGAGAAGGTCTCTTGGGTTTTTTCTCCTCTCGCGCTCTTGCCCGGGTGCATGTCTATTTTCTCTTTACTTCCGGAGAGATAGCCGTCAAGACGGCGGTACTGTATTTTTATTTTTTCATCATAGCCCCATGACGAGCGTTTCGGTATACGAAAACATGGATGGTTCAGGATAATCACAAACTGGCCCCCGTGCTGTAACACTCGCGCAACCTCTTTCACTCCTCTCGCCGGCTCTTCCACATTCTGAAGAGCGAGAACGCAAAACGCCTTGAGAAACGTGCCGTCTTCCGCAAATGACATCTCCTCCATCGGCGCGGCAAAAAATGTGCTCTCGGGCGATTGCTTTTTTGCGAGCGCGATAAGCTCCGGAGAAATGTCAACGCCCACAATCTCTGCCCCGCTTTCGCTAAATCTACGGGTAAAATATCCTTCTCCGCACGCAACATCAAGCACTCGCTCACCTTTCGCGAGGGCGAGAAGCCGCGCAAGGTTCGGCGCAATGACCCGCTCATGATGAGTGTTCCCCTCCGAGAGGAGGGCATGGTACCAGTCGGCAACTCCGCCCCATGATGTAGCATTAGGTTTTTTCATTGATTATTACCACCCGAGCGCTTTCGCGGCGTTTTTTGCAAGGGTTTCCACATCCTCCCGCGCCTTGTCTATCTCCAATCTCTTTCTATTTGATGAACCAAGCACGGGATGCGGTGCAGCGTCTACTTTTATTACGCCAGAAACCTTGGTTCCATATATGCGAGGGATACGAGGCCCATCCCCGCCCGCATTGATGGGCCATCCGCTTTCTTCGGTATTTTCAGGCGTGATGCCTGAAAAAAACCAATGCCCTGTGCCCAATTCAAGGTTTTCTTCATTAGACACAAGTGCTACGACATCAAAAGCCGTAACTCCCGCATCTTCTAGGATATCCGTCAATACCTGAATTGTGGTTCCGGATGCTACGTATTCAGTTACTACCAACGCCCTCGTTACAATCTCGTTCTTTATTTTCTCTTTAATATGCTCGCGCATTGCTCTGCCAATAGAGCTCGAGGGACGATCCGTCATGTTTCCGGAAAGAAAGTAAACCGAGACATCCCCCTTTCCCGCTTTCTCGTTCACTTTGTTCATAATTTTTCGTAGCGCAAGAGTCGGGATTCTCCCTCCTACGTCGTCGCTTAACAGCACATCATACACACCTGCCTCTATCCTTGCCCTCAACTTCTCCAATACTAAAACAAGCGGCTTTTCAAGCTCTTGAATTTCTCGGAAATGATACTCCCCTTCTTTCTCATTTCTACTTCCCCCCTCTTGTTTTCGCGCCTTTAAACCTTCTTGCCCCATACCGTACAGTGTATCCATTGTCTTCAAAAAATGGAAGTGACGCGGCGTGACCACGGCGTGAATAACACGAAATTTTACCTCCAAATTAGCCCTGGACGTTGGTCGTGGCTATTTTGATGTACTGTACTTTTACAATGCCGCTCTCTAGCGCGTGAGCGCGTTCAATATAACGTCAATCTTCATTGTCGCCACACCGCAGACGCGGTCGGCGCCACCATAGTATATATAGAGGAGTCCGTCTTTCTCCGTCATGCCACAAGGAAATACTACGTTCGGCACAACTCCCGTCTTTTCATATTCTTCTATGGGCTCAAAAATAGGGTCAGAGGAGCGGGCAAGCACCACGGTCGGGTCTTTCTTATCAAGCAACGCCGCGCCGACACGATAGGTGTGATGCACGCGCGAAATCGCATGATAGAGGAGGAGCCACCCTTTTTTCGTCTTTAGGGGCGGTGCGGTAATGCCCACCTTGATGCTGTCCCATGCTCCGGGACGCGGGCCAAGCACGCGGATACAGCGTTCCACTTTTTCTTTCGTGAAATCAAGCGAGTCAATATAGTCCCCGCAAATATCCGTCCCCACGCGGTGAAGCACGAGATACTTACCGCCAATTTTTTCCGAGAGAATGCACGCGTCTTTATCATCAACACCGCGCGGGGTGAGAAGCTCCGGCGGTGCCCAGTTAAAATTGTGTTTCAAAAAATCTTTTTCAAGGATTGAGGTGACCGCCACCTGCGGAGGACCGATGCCATCGTAGGCGGTGTAGCACATATAGAGGCGCGTACCGATTTTCGTAATGCGCGGGTCTTCACATCCGGAATTATTCCCCGCTATCTTTTTCATTTCAAACGGCGCGCGTGGTATATACACCGGCTCGGCAAGCCGCTCGTCTATGGTGACGCCATCATTTGTAGACGCATAGCCGATGGTTGAGGTATTGTCCGGTGACATCGCACGATAGAGAAGGTGTGTTTTTCCCCGGAGCGCTATCGCCCCCGGGTTAAAGGTAGCCGTCGCTTCCCATACACGCTCTTCCTTCGGCGTAATGATGGGATTACCCTCAAATCGTTTAAAATGCCACTCTGGTGCGGTTTCGGGACTGATGCTTCCGACGAGGTCATCCAAATTCACTTTCACACGGCATCCAGTCGTGTCTGCGGCACCGTAAAAAATATGCACCGTGTCGTCCATAAGGAGCGCGCCGGACGGGAATACCACATTACTCACATACCCACTCACCTCATAGGGCTCTTGTGGCGTAAGGAGCGGCCCTGCCGTTCTGCCAATGATTTTTCGCGGGTCAGCAAGGTCTAGAAGTAATGCCTCAATGCCAAACACGCGCTCCGCGTTCGCGGGGTTTGGAAAATAATTCTGAATGTGCGCATAGATGAGGAGCCATCCGTACTTTGTTTTTATGGGTGGCGCACCGATTTCACACTGATCGTATTCCGTGCGGCGCAAATCTAGAGTGTATGCACCGATCTTTTTCTCAAACCTTTCCTGCGCACCCTTTTCCCAAAGATCCTCCACAGTGTCTGTCTGTACCAGTGTTACATACGCTGGCGGCGTATCGGTATGCGCGGTGAAAAGCACTGTCACCTTGCCTCCAATACGCTCGGGGAAAAGCACCATCGCCTTCGCGTTGAAAGGGGTCACAAGATGTCGTTCTTCGGTTTTTTTCAAATCCCTTGAGACAGCAACCGCGACTTTGATTCCCTCCGCATTGAAAGGGAAGTTTCCAAGCGCGGTATAAAAAATGTAATACTTCCCCTCAAAATACGTCACGCGGGGGTCTTCACATCCAAACTTCTCCCATGCCTCCTCGGGAACCAGGAACTGTGTGTGGTTTGTAAAATGTACTCCGTCCTTGCTTTGCGCTATGCCAATGACAGAGCGTTGCGAGGGATTTGAAAGCACGTCAGGAAACGACATCGCCCGATAGAGCATATAGGTCGTGTTTCCGCGCCTTATGGGTGATGGGTTGAACGTCGCAAACGCCTCCCAATGATGTCTCATATCGGGAATCAAAATAGGGTTGTGACGTGAGTGAATAACGGTAAACATAAAAATTATGAACGGCGGAGATTTACTTTTGGTGCACCTGCCTGCCGAGGCATGCCAGACGCAAGAAGTTCCTTGAGAAATGGCGCGAGCGGGGCGCTTGCGACACATGCCACTTTGTCCGCGCCTCCGTAATAGACGAGGAGCTTGCCGCGGACAATGACCGCGCCGCAGGCATACACGACACCTGATTTGTATCCTTCGTTCTCATACCACTCATCTGGCTCCAAGATGGGCGAGTGTGAGCGAGCACGAATGATTGTCGGATTTTTGAGGTCCAGAAGCATCGCCCCAAGCTTGTAGCGGTTTGGGTCCTCAGTATCCATCGCATGATACAAGACAAGCCACCCATGTTTCGTTTTCAAAGGTGCAGGACCGGCGCCGCGAATCATCTTGTCCCATGACTTCGCATTGCCTGTGCCGTTCGGATGCACACTCTCTATATGCTTCGTGCCGTCAAACTCCGCGAGGTCGTTTACATACGCGATAGAAACCTTCGGAGAAACCGCGTGCAGTATCGCATACTTACCGCGTATCTTTTCCGGAAAAAGAACCCAGTTTTTATGTATTTCTCCCATGGGGGAGATGTAGACGGGGGCTCTCCAATGGAAGCGATCTGTGGTAAGGTCATCAAGGTGTATAGAAGTGAGGGCAATCCTTACCGAACCCCACCCGTCAAATGAGGTGTAGAGCATATATATTCTGTCACCGATAAGGGTCAGGCGCGGGTCCTCGCTTCCTCCGTTCCATCCCCCGCCGGAGAGATAGGAAAGAGGAGGCCCTGCCGTGACATTTTGCTGTGCACGTTGCCTTTCTGTAAACACAGGATACGGACTTCGCGAGGTAAATGAAAAACCATTCTTGCTCGTCGCATATCCGATACTTGAGACATCATCCGTACCTATCGCGCGATAGACGAGATGCACCTTGCCTTTGCCATACACCGCGCTCGGATTGAATGTCGCTTTTGACTCCCAGTGCCCACGCGGTACGGGGGCAAGCACGGGGTTCCTGCGAAACCGTCGGAGCAATAAGGAGTTGAGGGGTTTTTTGCTCTCTGTCCGTTTTATTGTAGAGAGAGATGGGAGAGTTGTTTTTTTACGAGAGAGAGGCGTGCTCTTTTTTGTCTGCCCTTCGTGCCTCACCTGCGGCCTGTCTGTTGTAGCAAAAGGGAAAAACACCATCCTGAGAATCCGGAGAAATTGTTTCACCGGCGCAAAAAATGCCCACGAGGCATGTCGCGACGTCCTCCGCACAGTCGGGCGGCGAACGGCGGGAGAACTCTTTTTTCGTACTGTGCTTTTTTTTGCTTTAGATGCGGCCATATTTATCCTCAAGGCGCACGATATCGTCTTCACGAAACTCCCCACGCGCTATTTCAAGAAACTCCACGTCATCGTCTATCGCCGCAACGCGGTGCGGCATTTCGGGCAGTATCGCAAACTCATCACCCGCCTTGGCGCGTGAGACAGCATCTCCCACGGTCACTTCGGGAGTCCCCGCAAGTATCCTCCAGAACTCGGTGCGCCCGCGGTGATACTGCAAGCTAAAGCACTCGCCTCGGCGCACGATAATGGTTTTCACCGTGACGGTCTCATTTTCTGCGTACTGGCGGAACTCTCCCCAAGGACGCGTAACGGTGAAAGGTTTTTCTAGGGACATAAAAACAGCAATTACTTTGTAAAAAGAAAAGCACGGAGAAACGCTTTCGTGTCCTTGACCCCACCTTCCACGTATTTATAGGGAATCCCAAGCGGGATGACCGACGCATCATTTCCCCCGGGGAAAAGCGCATCCCCTACATAGAAGGCCTCTTTCGGCATGTAGCCAAGCGTGCGCAAAAGCTCCGTAAGCCCAAATGCCTTGTCTATCCCCTCTCGTGTCACGTCTATGGACGTAGCTCCTCCAATACTTACCGTAAACCCAGGGAGTTCTTTACGGAGCGCCGCGGCCAAAACATCGCGCTTCTCATGTCGCGGATCCCATCCTTCCTTGAGCGCGAGCGGCGCGTCGCTCCCAAGCCCCGAAAAGGTGAGCTGGGTTTCGCGGTCTTCAACAAGCGTGCCGTATATTTTTTCCGGTTTGATAAATCCCGTCTGCGCAAATACTTTTTCAAACGCATCAAAAATTTTCTGCTTTTCCTCGGTGGTTAAGTTGTGCTCGTATACGCACACCCATCCACCTGTGTACTTATACAAACTCGCGCCGTTCGTAGGCAGTAAATAAAGATTCTCAAGTGCGCCAGCAGAGCAAGAAAGGTTTTCTAAAAACTGCTTCTGAAACTGCGCAAATGAAGCACCGGATATCACCGCCACTTTTTTCACCGCCAAGAGAGCGCACAAAAGACCGCTCATTTCGGTGTCAAGCGGCATCTTGCTTTCCGCAAGTGTCTGATCCAAATCAAATGCAACTATTTTCGCATTCTCCATCCTTTCTATTATACCGTGCAAGAAAAATATAAAAAGTGCACGGGTGTGGAGTGCGTTTTTGGCATAAAAAACCGCAGGCGCGAACCTGCGGTTAGGAAGCCGTGGGTATGTCTCAAACCATTTCAGCGCGCAACTTCATCCAGAGTTTGCCAAGGTGATTTTCTCCTTTCCAATCCGGCCCTCGCCCCCAAAACGAATCCCTGGGGGAATTTTCAAAAATATGCCACTCCCCACTCTCACGAAGTTTCCTTTGGATATAGGGATGCTGGGCGAGTTTTGCGCGGAGAATTTCCTCCATGGTAGCGACTTTCACTTCATTCCAGTCCTGTCTTTCTTTGCCAGGATGCGCCCGTCCGATTTTTTTGGCTTCATGCGCAGAGGTGGCATTTCTGATGTGCGCGACTATTTCCTCGTCGTCAAATTTTGCGGCTTGGTAGGCATGTTCACTTGTCATCCACTCCACGTCCCGCCATACAACCTTAAAAGCAGAAAAGTTTGAGAGGAAATACCGCGTACCTTCGTAGAAAAGGACTCTGCTATCCACTGGCGGTATCTTGTTTAACACGTGGATATGGCTCTCTTGTGCTCGGATGGCGTATTCACTTTGACATGCATTGCAAATTAATACCTTGATTTCACCCGTATTGAGTTTGATGACATGCCTGAAACTCTCCTCTACCGTCGCCTTGTCCATCAAACCGTTGCCACCACAGTCGCACACGACATCAACAAGAAATTTCCCGTCCGTCGCCGCTTCTATCCTTATGCTTTGCATTTTTTTCCTTTCAAAAAAGAACGTGGGCGCTCGCCTCTAGAAACCTTATGGGAGTATACCACGTTGATTTCACTCTGTAAAGTTAGACACGGTGAATTCTCACCCTAACCGGCATTTTACTGCTTCAGGCCGAGTCCTTTTTTCATGAGATAGAGGTTCGCGAGAAAGAGAAGGACGGCAAGCGCTATGAGCACCGAAAAAGATGCGGCAAGCGAAACATCGGAAGTCCCGAGAAAACCGTAACGAAAACCGTTGATGATGTAAAAAATGGGGTTAAAGTGGCTTATCGTCTGCCACGGTTCGGGGAGAATCGCCACAGAATAAAACACGCCGCCGAGATATGTCATCGGGGTGAGAACGAACGTGGGCACTATGGATATGCCATCAAAATTTTTCGCATAGATGCCGTTCACAAGTCCTGCCAAAGAGAATACCAAACTTGTGATGAAGAGGAAGGCGAGAATAACGGCTACGTTGTGAATGACGAGCGTCCCGAAGAAAAGAGACGCGAGCATCACGAGAACCCCGACCATGAGCCCGCGTACGACACCGCCCGAGACAAACCCGGCGATAATCACCCACGGGGGCGTGGGTGACACAAGTATCTCCTCAATATTTCTGGTGAAAAACTTTGCCGTGAAAAATGTCGTCGCGACGTTTGAAAAGGCGTTCGTGACCACTGCAAGCATGACGAGCCCCGGCATGACAAAGTTCATATACGGTACGTCGCCCACATGACCGATGCGTGAGCCGAGAAACGTGCCGAAGATGAGAAAATAAAGCGTTGAGGTGACGAGAGACGGCAAGAGCGTCTGCGGCCACAACCGCACGATACGAAAAACATCCTTCCGGACAATCGTGTAAAATGAAACGAATTTCTCTTTAGTATCCATACAGTATTTTAGAAAACTATATATACGGGCGGTCGTCCTGTATATATAGTCAATATTTTCTAGAAGTAAGGCGCACAAACACTTCCTCAAGGCGGCCGTTTTTAGGAGCAACCGCCCGCACAGAAATGCCCTGCGCGTGTAGCGCGACCACCGCACCTCCAACCCCCATCCCTTCACTTGTTTCTATCTCTATCGTCGTTGCATCAATCTTTTTCGGCTTATAGGAAGCAAGCGCGGTAAGCGTCGCCTCCGTGTGGGGAGCGGCGAGGTCAAGGGTAATCGTCTCTGTTTTTAGACTCCCAAGAATCTCTTGTATGGTTCCCGTTTTCACAATCTCGCCATTGTGCAGTATCGCAATATTTTTTGCGAGATGTTCAGCTTCTTCAAGATAGTGCGTAGTGAGAAGAATCGTGAGTCCTTCTTTTGTGAGTGTCTTTAGATACGTCCACATACCACGCCGAAGCTCTACGTCAACGCCTGCAGTCGGCTCATCAAGAATGAGAAACTTCGGTTCATGCACCAGTGCACGGGCTATCATAAGCCGCCGCTTCATACCTCCGGAGAGGTTGCGCGTCATTTCATAGCGGCGCTCATAAAGCCCCACATCACGGAGAATTTTTTCCGCGCGCGGGAGGGCAATGCGGCGCGGAATGCCGTAGTAACCCGCCTGATTCACAACAATATCAATAACCTTCTCAAAAATATTGAGGTTATTCTCCTGTGGGACGATGCCGACAAACCGTCGCGCAACTTCCGGGTTTTCGTCTATGTTCGTACCGAAGACATGCACTGACCCCTCTGTCTTTGTGACAAGGCCAAGAATCGTGCCAATGATAGATGTCTTCCCCGCACCATTGGGCCCGAGGAGAGCAAAGAAATCGCCGGCAGGGACAGAAAGCGAGACCCCCTTGAGAGCCTCTACGCCATTCCCATATGTCTTTTTGAGGTTTTGTATTTCCAGTGCGAGAACCATAAGAATCGTATTATACGGAATCTGCTTCCTCCGCGCGAGAGCGCGCGCCTTCTCTCGTCTCTTCTCCTGCTATCGCCACGCGAACCTCTTTTATGAGAAAGTCGCGAAATGCCCGCACTTCCGCGTCGTCTAGTATTGATAGAGAGGTGACGAACTCTGCCGATTTTTTCATCTCCGCAACGCGCGTTTTGATTGTCTCCTTGTCTTCTATGAGGTCGGTCTTGGTGAGCAGGACGATTTCTTTCTTTTCTACAAGCGCCTTGTCGTACCGTGCGAGCTCTGCGCGCACGGTTTTGTATGCAGTCGTTACCTCTTCGTTTTCAAGCGACACAAGATGCACGAGTATTTTTGTACGGCGCACATGCCGCAAAAACTTGTGTCCGAGGCCCTTCCCTTCTGCCGCGCCCTCTATGAGTCCGGGAATATCGGCAATGATGTAACCGTACATCTCGCCCAAGTTCGGCTCAAGCGTTGTAAAAGGATAATCCCCCACTTTCCCCCGAGCGTTGGTGAGAGCGTTTAGTAAACTCGTTTTTCCCGCATTTGGAAGACCGATAAACCCGATGTCGGCGATGAGCTCCACCTCAATGAAAAACTCGCCGTCCTCACCAGCCCCACCGCGCGTAAACTCTTCAGGGCTTCGGTTCACCGAACTCTTGTATGATTCATTGCCTCGCCCGCCCCTGCCGCCTTCAGAGAGAAGAACCAGCTCGCCCTCGCGGGTAAGAAACACTTTGTGTCTCGTCTTCGTATTCGTGATGATAGAGCCCACGGGAAGTGGAACATCCAAGTCGGCACCGTCGCCGCCGTGTGCGCTATCTTTTCCCCCGTCTTCCCCGCGCCCCGCGAGAAGCTCTTTTTTGGTCTTATAGCGCGAGAGCAGGTGCACATCGCGAAATGCAACGGCATAGACATTACCGCCTCTGCCGCCATTACCGCCTGAAGGACCACCGAATTCTTTGCCCTTCTCGTGGAGCCAGCGCACCACCCCGTCGCCGCCGTTGCCCGCTTTCGCGTATATCGTTATTTCATCAATAAATGCCATGGTGTGATTGGGAACAAAAATTCCCCTTGCGGGGATATCTTGTAGGAGAAATTCACGCTTTCCCTTTGTATTGTCCTTATCGCGGACGCGACGCAAGCCAATCCATCAGTTTCTTACGGTGCATATCTATCGTCCACGTGTCCTCGTTTTTAAAAAGAGATGGGTGGCCTGTGCGAAACTCGGTAAGCATCTTTGTTGAAACGCGGGGGAACGACTCGGGAAGATTCTGATTGTAATACTTAGCGAAATCAGCCGTAGTCATGGCTAAAAGAGTAACATCCGGACCCTCGTTCTTCCTTTTCTTCATGTTTCCATCATACCATACATCATTGAGAAACGCAACAATAAGGCGGTGAATTCTCACCCTAACCGCAACTTAGTTCGCAGGCTAATTGCAACCCCCTTTTGAACGGCCACACTAGGGGAATGTCATATACACACATCAGAAAAGACGACTGGCCTTGCATTGCACGCATG
>Ga0209542_10001126_pt1 | contig 63859 bp, 79 predicted proteins | sample RifCSPhighO2_01_FD_184028 | JGI IMG/M metagenome (GOLD analysis project Ga0209542, IMG submission 184028) | Soil microbial communities from Rifle, Colorado - Rifle CSP2_plank highO2_0.1 (SPAdes) (version 2) | ecosystem: Environmental > Terrestrial > Deep subsurface > Rock core/Sediment ...
TTCCGATGTCAATCATAGTCGCACGATTATTTCACGTATTTGTGTATAACTTTGATTATTATATTCAAAATCCAATTCAAATAGTCCAAATTTGGAAAGGAGGGGTGTCATTATTTGGGGGCCTTCTTGGTGCACTAATTGCTGGCCTTATCTTCAGTATGAAAAGGAAAATTAAGTTTTATGATCTTGCAGATATTTTCATAATTCCACTTTCGTTTGGAATTATTTTTGGCAGAATTGGCAACTTTATCAACCAAGAATTATACGGAAAAATAACAAATTTACCATGGGCCATGAAATTTGACAACGTAGAAGGCCTAAGGCACCCTACCCAAATATATGAAGCAATTGGTCATTTAATAATATTCCTTTTATTATTAACAATTTGGAAGAAGAATCCAAGAAAGGGACTTGTTTTTTACAGTTTTATCATAATGTATAGTATATTTAGATTTTTCATGGAATTTCTGAGAGAGGACACTCCATTTTTCCTAGGATTAACAATAACTCAGTTACTCATAATCCCTATTTTAATAATAAGTCTAATACTTATGAAAAACTTGAAAAAAGAAAACCTTTTAAACTGAAAATACCATTGAATTATATGCGATTTACTGACCTCTTTAAAAGTAGAAGTGTCAAAATTGCCTTAGTTATTTTAGCATTAATTATTATACTAAGTATTTTAGCATATTTAACTAAAGGCAAAATCTCGGGAAGTGTAATAAAACTAATCAAATAAAATGCGATATCAAAAACAAGAACTTCTTAGTTATATAGGGAATAAACAAGAATTTCTCCAAAAAAAAGTTGTAGCAATTGTTGGTCTAGGGGCAATTGGTTCTAATACTGCAAATTTATTAGCTAGAGCAGGTATAAATTTAATCTTAATTGACCGAGATATTGTAGAACTAGAAAATTTACAGAGACAAACCTTATATGACGAAAAAGATATTGGTAAGCCAAAATCAATACAAGCAAAGAAAAAACTCAAACTTATAAACTCAGAAATTAAGATTGAAGCTTTTGTAGAAGACCTTAATTATAAGAATATAGATGAACTAATAAACTCAGACCTAATTTTAGATTGCAGTGACAACATGGAAACCAGATTTCTAATTAATGATTACTCAATAAAGAATGATATTCCATGGATTTACGCTGCAGTCCTAGGAGTTAATGCCATGTCGATGAATATTGTACCGCAAAAAACTCCTTGTTTTAGATGTATCTTTAAAGAATCAAATGCTATAACTGAAAATTGTGATAGTGTTGGGGTTTTAAACACGATAACGAATTTAATAGCAACAATTCAAGTGAATGAATCATTAAAAATTCTAACCAATCAAGAATTTAATAAAAGCCTTGTACTTTTTAATATTTGGAATTTGTCCATGCAAAAATTTAAGATAAATAAAAATATCCATTGTGAAGCATGTTCTAATTTAAATTTCGAATACTTAGATGGAAAAAACACCAAGCAGTTAATTAAATTGTGTGGTACTAATTCATTTCAGATACATGGAAACCCTATAGATTTAGAAAATCTATATGAACGCCTCTCAAAATTTTCTGATGCTAAAATTAACGAATATTGCGTATATTCTACTAGCTTAACAGCTTTTAGTGATGGAAGAGTCTTAATTAGGGCAGAAAACTTAAATCAAGCAAAATCATTATATTCAAGATTTATTAGTTAATTTTAGATAATTTTTTAAACATTCTTAATTAATTATTATTATGAAAATCAAAGTTTACATAGAAAGAACAAACTCTACAAAAACAGTTGAGCTTAAAAACAACTATAAAGTTATTGATTTACTTAAGGAATTAAAAATTGATCATACAGTTGTTTTAGTGGCAAGAAGTGACTCGTTAATAACAGAAGATGCTCAATTAAAAGACAACGACAATATAAAGATTCTAAGTGTAATTTCTGGTGGTTAAAATGTGTAAATTCTGTAACATTGAACCTGTAATAATATTAAGTTCTGGTAAAAAGCTATGCAAAAATTGTTTTATTAAATACTTTGAAAAAAAGGTCTTTAAAACCATTAGAAATTACAAATTAATTGAAAAAGGAGATAATATAGTTTGTGCTATATCTGGCGGAAAGGATTCTTTAACATTGCTTTTCTTATTAAATAAAATAATTTCCAAAAGAAGGGATGTAAAATTACAAGCAGCCTTAGTTGATGAGGGGATAAAAGGATACAGAGAAAAAACTATTAAAGATGCTGTTAATTTTTGTAAAAAGTATGATATAAAGTTAAACATTTATTCTTATAAAGAAGAATTTAACTCTACTTTAGATGAACTACTTAAGAAAACTAAAGTGAATTCTTGCACGTTATGTGGTGTTTTAAGAAGGTATACATTAAACAAATATGCTAAGAAATTAAAGGCATCTAAATTAGCTACAGGCCATAACTTAGATGACGAAGCTCAATCTATTATTATGAATCAAATGAAACATAATATAGAAATCTCAGCAAGATTAGGGCCAATAACAGGAGTTTTAAAAGACAAAGGATTTATCCCAAGAATTAAACCATTATACTTCATGACTGAAAAGGAAGTGAGCATTTATTCTTTCTTAAAAAAGTTTACCTCCATCTTTGTAGAATGCCCAAATTCATCAGATTCGTATAGAAGTGATATCAGAGACACCTTAAATAGTTTAGAAGCAAAATATGTAGGAATTAAATATGGTATTGTCAATTCCTTTATTGAAATTCTCCCAATTTTAAAAGAAAAATATAAATTTAAGGCTGTAATAAAGGCATGCAGTAATTGTGGAGAACCTTGCTCATCTAATAAATGCAAAGTGTGCCAATTTATTGGCGATATCAAAACTACTTTATAATAACTTTATTACCTTTAAATTCATTAGCATGTTCTTCCCATCTTTTTAAGAATAATCCCGCTTTCTTATAATCATTATTATCTTTAGCCATTACTAATAGAATTACATGTGCATCATCAGTATTATCATATAACTCAACAATAGTTTCACCATCATTAATAAAATCAGCACAAGTTTCACTTTCATATTCAATATTCTTGACTTCCGCTATCAATTGATTTGTGCATGGACTACCAATTAAAATTGCATTCTTTCCATCAACATTATCAATTTGTCTAGTTACCAAAGGACTTGGAAACTTCTCATCTACATCTACATAATCTGCTAATCCATCTTGAATATCAGCCCCAACAATAATTTCTCCGTTTAAACCATTCGTACTTACAATTAATGCATAATCATTAAACTTATCATTTTTAATAAATGGTTCAGGATAATCCCTTAAATCAAATTTGTCACTTAATTTGTATGTTTTTTTCTCCACACAACCATCACTTGTACATCTTTCTGTATTAGAACAAGTATCAACTAAAGTTGATTTAAAACACCCATCTTCAGATTTTATACATTCATATAACTTATTTCCACTGCAATAATCTCCTTCATTATTACATTCATTATCACAGTCCGGATTTTCACTATTACCATTAACTGGACCTTTATTATCATTATTAGTTTCAATTTTAACAGAATTATTGCAACCGCTTATTATAAAAATTAATGCAACCAGAATCAACAAAAGTTCTTTTTTCATAAATCTACTGATTATTTTAAGTTTATAAATTTTATTATAAATATGGGCCCGCCAGGATTTGAACCTGGGACCAAATCCGCGTAAGGGATTTATCATAACCGCTAGACCACGAGCCCATTAATATATTTTAGAAGATTCTAAGAGATTTAAATAACTTGCTAAAAGTATTTATCAATAACCAATCACAGTTAATTCTTTAATATTCTCAAAATGTTTCTTATTTCTTGTTAATATTTTCTTAATTCCGTTGGATAGAAATAAAGCTGCAATTACACAGTCAAATTGTTCTATGGTTTTTCCTTCTTTCCTTAATTTCCAAAATATCTCAGAAGCCTTCTCGCAAGCCTCCTTTGTAAGTTCAATATTATACAAGTTCTCAAATAGTTCAGAATAATAATTAGCTTCTACTTGATGCTTAGAATTACTTAAATCTAATCCAAAGAATAACTCTAGATAACTAATAGTTGTAGCAACTAAAGGCTCTTTATTATTATCCATAAAGTACTTAATTTTTTCATCGCCTTTAAAAAAGTCTATTATTGCGCTAGTATCTAATCCTATCATTTTAGTTTATTATTAAAAGAATTCCTTAAACCTTTCATATTTTTCTCTTTTTCATCCCAATCGCTATTCTTTAATACGCCGAAAAACTTCATAATATCTTTTTTATCTTTCTTAAAACTTAAAATTACATCTGAAAAGCTTTTATCTCTAGTTTTAAGTTTCTCTAAAAATTCATACGCTTCTTTCTTTATTGAAATATTTATACTTGTCATATGTACACATACTATGTACACATATTTAAAATTTTTGGTTTTACCCAATAACATTAGTTTCTTAGAAAATAACAAACTTCATCTAGGATATTATTAAATTTCTCTTGTTTTAATGAACCAATTTTATATTTTATCAATGATTTTTCAATTGAACCAATTTTATCAATCCTAACAAAACTATCTCGTTTAAGGCTTCCTTGTTTAAAATCACTGTCATTTATTAATATCTCAACAGACTTCTCGTAAGAAGATCCAGTTATTTGATTTACTATTACATCTCCACCTTTAGGAACTCTAAGAACTAATACAGGCCTTCTTTTTGACTCTTTTAGATTTGAAAATGGAAAATCAATGACAATTATATCTCCTTTTACAAGTCCTTCCATGCTTCATCCTCTTTTTTATTAAGCCATGTTTTTGCAAAGGATTTTTCAGATAAAAGAGCTGATTCAGGAATAGATTTTTTTATAATTATATTATCATCTTTTCTAATCACAATTAACTTATCTCCTTCTTTGATGTCCTTTCTCATTTCTAGAGGTATAACTACTTGTCCCCTAGAACTCATTTTTGTAGTATCAATTTGCATAAATAAGATTAATCTTACTTTTATTTAAACTTTTTGGTTTTAGAATAGTAATTTTTAACATTTTATTTTTTATTCTTAATAATCTTTACAACCTGTCCATCACTTAAAACAGCAATTCTATCTGCTTTTTTAGCTATTTTTTCATCATGAGTTACAATAATCAAAGTTTTATTTTCAGTTTTCTGTAAATTAATTAGTAAGTTAAGTATTTCAACTCCAGTTTTACTATCTAAATTTCCAGTAGGTTCGTCAGCTAAGATAACCTCAGGATTATTAGACAAACTCCTTGCAATAGCAACTCTTTGTTTCTGTCCGCCCGAGAGTTGATTAGGCAAATTCTTCATTTTATCTTTTAGTCCAACAGAATCAAGAAGTTTTGTTGCTCTGTTTATTCTTTCACCTCTAGACACTCCTTGAAAAGTCATAGGAAGCATAACATTTTCAATTGCACTTAAAGAAGGAACTAAATTAAATGCTTGAAATATAAATCCTATTTTTCTTCCTCTAATTTGAGCTAATTCACTCTCACTTAAATTAGCAATGTTGTTTTGATCTAGAAAAATTGTTCCTTTCGTTGGCACATCTAAGGCACCAACAGCATTTAGTAAAGTACTTTTCCCAGAACCGCTAGAACCCATTATTGCTATAAACTCGCCTTTAAAAATATCTAAATTAACCCCGCTAAGAGCAGCAAATTCCATGCTATCAATTTTATAAATTTTCCAGACATCCTTTAACTCAATGACTTTATTCATATCTTAATGCATCAACAGGTTTTAATTTAGCAGCTTGTATTGCTGGTAATACTCCTGAAATAATTCCTACAATAATAGCAAAAAATAATCCGAATAACATTAAATAAAAACTAGGTTTAATCAATAAAGGAAATCCAGCTTGCCCAGCAACTGCTCCAACACCAAAAGAAATTCCAACCCCAAGTAAAATACCAAAAAAACCTCCTACAAATCCAACCATAGCAGCCTCTAATATAAATATCCACAAAACATCTGAATTTCTGGCACCAATGCTTTTCATAATCCCAATATCCTTAGTTCTTTCTAAAACACTTGTGTACATAGAATTCATAATTCCAATTCCCCCAACTAACAAAGAAATAGCAGCAATACCAACTAAAACAGCTTGCATAACTCCTAAAATCTGATTTATTTGCTCAGCTATTTCTTTTGGTGTATTTACTTCAAAATTTTCATCATCTCTACTTCTCTCTAGTTCTTTCTTCATTTTTTCTGCTACAGCCTCAACATCTTGCCCAAGTTTAACTCTAGTAATAATAAAATCTACTGCCGTAGGTTCATTTAAAATTTCTCTAGCTGCTTCTAGTGGAGTAGCAATTTGACTATCTTCATCTCTATTCCCAGATTCTTTTTGAATTCCAATAACAGTAAATTTTTTGCCATTAATAGTTATTCTATTATTAACTCTAATTTCCTTGTCAAACATATCATTTGCTACAGAATGTCCAATAACTATAACATATTTATCTCCTTGTTTAATCTGTCGTCCTGCTTCTAATTTTGGCGCAAAATCCGCAAAGCTATCAAGGTACTCAGAAGCAGGCAAAGAAAATAAAAAGGAAAATACAATTTTATTTTTATACTCAAACTGTGCTTGTCTAGACAATGCAGGGCTAACACTTCTAAATGAACCCATTCTTTTTAAAGTATTAACATCTTTTTCAGTAATACCTGCAACAACACTTCCTGGCCCTTGAAAATTTTTAGCAGATACTAAAATTCTATCAGGACCAAAACTTGCAAATTGAGCTTCAATAGAATTTTGAAGACCTTGACTTAAAGAAATTAAAGCTATAATAGAAGCTATCCCAATTATTATTCCAATTATTGTCAACCAAGATCTTAATTTTCTATGTGTAATGCTGTTAAAAGCAAATCTAGCATAGTCTACTATCATTTAACTATATTCTTCTTCCTTCTTCTAAGTCTTAAAACCAAAATTATTATAATAATTATAGCTACAATTCCAATTAATAAAAAAGGATTTGATTTTTTTTCTAGTCCCAAAGTATATGCTTCTTCTTGTGTATAAAGTGTAATTGGTAAACTGTAAGTTTTCTTGTATAATTTGTTATTATTATCTCGATATTCTACTAAAACCTTCAAAGAATTAACTTTCCCTTTAAAATTCATTTTAAAGTCAACAGTCTCAAAGTCATCAGGCTCTATATTTCCAACGTAGAAACTGTCGGTGCTTAGAATATCATAAAAAGCATTTTTAGGAAGCTTAACAGATAAAAACTTAATATCCCCTAAACCTTTATTTACAAACCTAATTGTTACATCCCCAGCTTGATTTAACTTATAAACTTCACTTTCTTCGATTGCAACTTCAATAACAGGAATTGAACTTACCTCAACTCCTATAATACTTGTTTCAGTTACTAGTTGTTCATCTTCTTTATAGCTAATAACTAAGGGAATTTTATAAATTTGTGATCTTGCTTCGCTTGCCACCTTTATTGTGAAAATAACTTCTTCAAAATCACCTTCTTGAATTTCGTCAATGATTTTTTGAGCTGCACTATCAATAGGAGCAAAAGGCAATTCATTGCTACTTAAATCTAAAGAAACCTTAATATCATCTAAGTCTTTATCACCTTGGTTTTGTAACCTTATTATAATTTTAGTTGAATTCCCAGGTTCAATTCTAGCAGGATTTACATCAACAGAATCAATAGTTATAGAATCAGCATAAACATAATTACTTAATAACAAAACCAAAGCTATTAATAGTATAATTTTATTCATTTTTATTATCTCAGAAAATCTGAGGTACCTATCACCTCTTTAAAAAGCTTACTATTCTACTATTTATAAATCTTTCTATTTTTACTACTTATAAATTATAACAAATTAAGCAATATTAATTTTATAATCAATAAAAATCACCCAATTAATTGTATTATTGCCCATAAGATTTCTGAAGCTCGTAATCCAATATCTTAACTTTTTCCCTAACGATGCTATCAGTATCAGCAAAATGATGATTTCCTATGTAGTAAGTAAAAGTGTCGGCAATGTCTTCGTCCAACTTACTAAATGATGCAGCCCGAAGCGCCAGAATAGATTTTTCAATATCTAACTGCAACTCAGAAAAAGACTGCATGGATTTTGACCAAGATAAGCCAGCAATTTGAAAACCCAGCATTGACTCATCAAGTTCAATTAACTCTTTCATGTTATTAAAATACTGGAGCGTCTTTGTTGCATAGAATTCTTCTTCTGGATAATCTTGCCATTCATAGACTAATTGTTGAAGTAAACTGAAGCTGTTCTGAAAATTGTCTGTTATCTTAGAATTGCTACTTAACACATCTCTAATGAAATTTTGGTAATCTGGAAGCCTAGGATTCCCAGGAAGCCTTGCAGCAATGCAACACAAAAATTCTAGATCTTCAGTTGCTTCAAGTAATACTGTCCTCGCTTCTTCATACTCTCTATGAAATTCTTGACTAATTTCCTTATACTCACTAGTTATCTCACCAAACCCCTCAACAGCTCTATCGAGCACAGTTGTATAGTCGCTTACATGTCCAGTTAATCTTTTTCCATCTGTAGCTAAGCTATCAGAAATATCTCCATCTAATGCTGCAAATTGTTTCTGAAGAGTTTTTGCTAAAGTACTATCATTTAAAGTAATTATATGACCAAACTCGTGTATTATTGTAGACAAATAATCTTTTAGAGGTCCAGAACTTCCTTGAGCCTTGACTGAATCAATTGGAGAAACTCTTATCCAATCATATGTTTTTCCCTCAGGCTTAAGGGAAAGCCGTAGATTTATTAACCTCTTACGCTCTTCATCACTTTCAGTTTGCAAAATCTGTTGCCATAACTGTTGTTGCTTACTTTCTAGTTCAGGATCAAAATTTGTTCTTGCATCTGCAAGTTGAATATATCCCTCTTCAAAAATTTGTTTTTCTACTACAGTGTCAAGTTTAGGAAATGGATTTACTTTTCTAGTTATTAATGATAATGCACTATCTAATAAATCAACTTCAGCATTACTAAATTCACCTCTAAGATCCACACCATATTTTAATTCAATTGGTTTTGTTAAACCTTCATAATATCTGACACTTGACTTTACTTGTCCATTTGGTCTATTTGTCGACCCAATAGCATCAATAGTATTCCCTGATAAAACAACAGATCCTGCTACAAAGAATCTATATAATCTTTTCAAGTATTGTCTCATTTTTGTATGGAAATTTTACAGTTTAGATACAGAAAATAAAAATCTGACCCTTTATAAATCTTTCTATTTGTAACTACTTATAAATTATAACAATTTAATAGACAACTATATTTATGATTCTATTTGTTTAAATTCCTATCATCATCAATTTTAGCTAAGAAAAATAGTCCTAAAATAATAAATCCTGTTATAGCTAATGCAGCTATTCTATATCTCATACTTCCAATTGAAACTAGATTTGTAACTAACAAACCCCAAACTATTGGACCTATAAATGATGAGGCTCTTTCTGCAAGACCAAAATAAGCAAATGCTAAATTATGTTTACCTTTAGGTGCAACATAAGACATAACAGATCTTGAAACCGCCCAATTAGAACCAAACCAAAGGCCCATAATACAAGTAGATATTACAAATAATTTAAAGTTGTTAACTAATCCAACAAAAGGCAAAATAATTATCCATCCTGCAAGAATAAAAACAAGTGTTCTTTTATGACCCAATTTATCTGCAATATAACCTGATAAAACCCCACCAATAGCGGAAGTAATTAAAATTCCTAGTAATATGTAAGTCTTTATGGTGTCAGAAACTCCCCAAACTTGTTCAACAAATATTGGAAAATTATTAGCAGCTGTTAAAATAGCATCATTAAATAAGAAATATGCAAGTAAGAAAAATCCCACACTCTTTATAGAAAAGAGTAGTTTAGTTTCATGCATCATTTCTTTTAAGCTTGAATTAAAAAATAATTTTTGAGATTCTTTTCTAGGTTCTTTGAAAAAAATTAGCATAGGAAGCGACAAAACAAAAAATGCTATTACAGAAGGCAAAAGAGTTTCAGCTCTTGCAGAAGAACCAAAAAGATTCAAAGTACCATTAGAAAAAGGTAATGCAATTAATAAACCTACAAACTGTCCTAAATAATTTGCTGTTACACCTAGACCAGAAACTAAACCTCTTTTCTCAGGTTTTGATATATCATTTATTAGTGGCGTGTAAAAAGTAAAAGATAATTGATAAATGTATAATCCAAGCGTGAAGAAAATAAGAGCATAAATTTCTTTATTATATATTGCAAATATTGCGCAAAGCCCATAAAAAATTGCAGTTAAAAAAGTAGTATATCTTAATCCAGTAATTCTTCTTAGATATTTATCAAGAAGAGTTCCAGTTAATGGAACTGTTATAAGTAAGAGTAGTGCAGAAATAGTAAATGTTAAATTAAAAGATAAATCAGAAACTCCTCTATCAATTACTATCCATTGAGCAAAATAAAGAAAGAAAACAATGGAAACAAGTGAATTAGCAAAATCGTAAAGAATCCAAAGAAACACATTCCTTTTTGTTTCCATATAAATTGTTAACTATTATTAATATTAATAATCTTTTGTTTTAGAACTATCAAAGTCATGTTATCAAAGCAGTTTTATTTTCAATTATCCCTTTAATTTGACTCAAATTACTAGATAAACATATTTTCTCTCTTAATAAAGCTCCCCTTTCTAAAGTCTTAGTAAAACTCATTGCATGTTTCTTAATATCACTAAAATCGATATTATATCTCTCAGCTAATTCTAAATATTCATTAAAATGAATTAATCTATTACCTTTTTCATAATATCCTTTTTTTAAATAATCATTAATTTGTTTAAATATAAATGGATTTCCAACAGCACCTCTTGCAATCATAATAAAATCTACTTTACTAAATTCTAATTTCTCTTTAAAATCTTCAGGAGTAAAAACATCACCATTTCCAATAACTGGAATATTAACATTTTCTTTAACTTTTTTTATAATTTCCCAATCAGCTTTTCCATTATATCCTTGTTTTTGAGTTCTTCCATGAATTGCAATAGCTGCTGCTCCAGCTTCCTCAACTAACTTAGCTACTTCAACAGCATTAATAGAATTTTCATCAATTCCAGCTCTAATTTTAACTGTAATTGGCTTATCAACGTTATTTACTAATTTATTAATGAATTTAGCAATTTTTTCAGGACTTCTTAACATTTCACTTCCTGCCCCAGTCTTAATAACCTTCCAAGCAGGACAGCCACAATTCACATCAATAATATCAAATTTATTTTCCATTATCTTAGCTGCTTCAACTACATCATCAACAGAACTTCCAAATAATTGCACAGCAACAGGTTTCTCAATTGCATCAGTCTCTATCATTCTTAAAGTGTTATTATAACCTTTAACAATTGCAGTCCCATTAATAAATTCTGTATAAGTTAAGCCAGCACCATAGCGTTTACATAAAGCTCTAAAAGCTACATCTGTAACTCCAGCCATAGGGCTTAAAACAGCAGGACTACTTAATTTTGGAAAATCATTCTTTGATCTCATTCTAATTAAGAGCTAAATATAAACACTAATAAATCTTATTAATTTGTATGTACCTTAAATCTATAGAAAATATAAATATCAGATTCCATTTTTATCAAGGATTGTTTAAGGAAAAATTTTTTTCTGTGTTGAAATCACAAATTCCCTACTTATTTAAAATTATAATGTTGCCCCTCCCTTTCTTTATCTTCTTAATTTTTCCTTCACTCTCTAATTGACTTAAAACTAAACTTACTTTAGCTTCACTTATCTTTAATTGTTTTCTAATGTCTTTTTGAGTAGTTCTTCCTTGGTTTTTCCTTATAAACTCTAACACATTATTCAAGTAAATATCATCAAACTTATTTTCTAGTTCATTTTGAAGTTCTTCCTTATTTACCTTTTTCTTGTATCTAAATAATATAAAGATAACAATAGCTACACCTAATACAATCAGGATTACTGGTGTATTTGAGCCTATCTCTAAATCATCTTGGAATTCAAAATTGCTTTCATTAAACAATATATCCTCTTCTTCAAAACTTGGGAATAAAATTAAGTCTAAAGTATAGTTACCTTCATCACCAACACTAATCTCTTCTTCTGTATAAGCTTCTAACAAACCATTTTCATAATAAAAGGCCTTAATTTTATAACTCCCCTTAACTAATTCCAATGAATAATTAGGTTCCTTTAGAATTATAGTTTGTTCAGGCTTTGTATTAATTATTAGTATAACATCTTTTAATTCATTTAAGCTTATATCATAAGTTGTTCCCTGAATTCTAGCTGCCGATACTAATTGAATACTTAAGAAAAGAAGTAAAATCAAAGCACCTAATTTTTTCATAGAATATATCAAAAATTGGTTGTTTAAAAAAGTTTCTAAGACTAAAAGTCTTAAATTTATGCCCTAGAAGCTTTACAAAGCTTTTTCATCATTTAATAAAGTATCTTTATAAATAAATTTTATTTATGATTTTATTACTAAATTTGGAGGAACCAAAATGAAAAAATTAAGCATATTAATTATTTTATTATTTATACTTAGTATTATACCTTTAAACAGTTTTGCAGAAAAAGGATCAGACAAAGAGAATGAAGAAATAGAAATTGAACAAGAATCTAGTATAGAACTTAAAACTTCTGATGATGACTTTAATAAACGTGAAATTAAACAAGAATTCAAACTAAAGGCCATTGAGAAATTTAAAAATGCAGAATTAGAATTTAAGTTAAAAACAGAAAATTCAGCAGAACTTGAATCTAAAATTATAAGACTAAAAGAGTGCAAAGATGAAGATACCCAAGAATGTCAAGAATTTAAGAAAAATGCTATTTCTTATTCAAAAGAATACTTAATTAACATAATTGATAGGATAACTGCTTATCTTAACAAATTACTTGCAAAATATGAATCAAGTGAGGAAATTTCTGAAGATACAGCAAATTTATCAATAGAAGAGATTAAATCATTACTAACTAAACTTGAAGATTTAAAATCAAAAATAAATAAAGCAACCACAAAAGAAGAAATTATTAGCTTAAGCAATGAGTTAAGAATACTAATTAATAACAAGATTAAAGTACATTCCAAGTTGTACGTAGAAAAACTACGAATAAGCAGAGTTGGAGAGATAATTGAAAGAATAGAACATCTAAAAATTAAGCTTAGCTCAATTTTAGAAGAATTAAAAGAAGAAGGTGTAAACACAACTAGAGTTGATCCTTTAGTCTTAAAGTTTAATAATTTGATTGATGATGCTAAATCTAAGTACTACATATCAATTGATCTTTTTGAAAAAGCCAAGGATCTAAGAGAAACAAATGTTGAGGAAGCAAAGAGACTAGTTCTAGAAGCTCATGCAAATTTAAAAGAAGCGCAGCAAGACCTTAAAGATGCTCACGCTATCCTAGTTGAGCTTCATAAAATGATAAAAGGTCAAAGAGATAATGTAGAAACAAGATGTTGGGATGATAAACCATCTTACGAACCTGGCCAAGAACTTGGATACTTTGTTTGGCAAGGAACATGTGATAATACTTGGTTCATAGATTGGAGTGGCGATCTAAGAAAAAGAGACTATAGGATATCTGAAAAGATCAAAGAAGAAAAAGACTTTAACTTAGAAAGAATGGAAAAACTAAGAGAAGAAAAGATGAAACTTCTTAGAGAAAGGCTTGGTATAAGCGAAAGAATGAAATTAAGAGTAGAAACAGAACTAGAAGACGAAGAAGAAATTGATGACGAAGACGAAGTAACAGGAAGAATTACTAATGACTTATCTGGACGTTTTGACAAATCTCAAAGAGATACTGATGAAAATACAGTGAGAATAAAAAGTGAGATTAAGAAAGCAAACTATTGCAGTTCAAAAGATGACTGTGAAATAGTTGGCAGTGTTTGCCCCTATGGTTGTAACATAGCTGTAAACAAAAATGAAGCTACAAAAATCAAAGATTTACTTTCATCCTATCAAGGATTTTGTCAATACATGTGTCTAGAAACTAAAGGCATTAATTGTATTGAAGGTAGATGCCAAGTATTGACAGATTTAGAAAGACCAACTCCAGCAGAAAACAGAACTCCCTACCATGTCACAGGTACAATAAAGACTAACGGTAAATTCATAGACGTTGGTCCAAGAAGATTTGAAAGAAAAGACAGTTTCAAATGGAGTGACAGTGAGATAACCTTTGATGCCTATGTTAGTACAAGCTTTGACGGATTAAGATTTAGAACAACAGGAACAGAAGTAACTTATAACCTAATGATAGATGGTAAACAAGTAAAAGAGTTAATTTACCTAGGAAAGACAAAGAAAAATCCAGCAGAGATCCCATTCACATTAACAGGAAAACCAGCTGACAAACCTTTCTGTGGTAATAATGAAATAATGCATGAAGGAACTTGTCAGAAAAAAATTATGGTAGAAGATAGTAATATAGAAACATCAATAACTACTAATGCTGATGGGTCAATGCAAATGACAATGCAATAATTTTTTTATTTTTTAATTTAGAAAAATTTATAAACCAATAAAAGGAGATATAAATATGCGAAAAATATTATTAGTTACCTTGATTTCCATTATAATTATTTCTGGATGTCAAAGTGGATTAACTGATGATAAAGGGCCAAGTGATACAACCCCGGGGCAATCAACAACTGAAAACACACCAGAATCAATAAATGACGAAATTAATATTCTTGATAAAGAAATTAGCGATGAAGACCTAGAAGACATTGACGTTATAATTGACGAAAATACTTTTTAAACTAAGGAATAATAATCTTCCAACACTATATTGTCCAAATTTTCCAAATTTTTAACAATATACAAATTTCCATCACCGGTCTGAGTGATACTTCTAGCTAAATCTTCTCCTTCTTTATTTAAGTTTATACCAATTACGCTAACTGTAATGCCTGCATATCTTGCAACACTAGTTGCATTAACTGTTTCTTGCTCTGGATTTTCCCCAATTGTAGGCATTCCATCAGTTAATATTATTAAATGCTTAGTCACATCTTCATCAGGAAATAACTCAATACTTTTTAAGATTGTAGATGCGATATCAGTTTCTTTTTTAGGGTAAATCTTTGCAATTTCTTTTAAAACAAAATCAAAATCTGAAGTGGGTCTAATTTGGTTTGTAACTTCACTTCCAAATACTAACAAACCAACTTTATCATTTTCATTAATTGCTTGATAAGCTAAAGCAATTCCAGCTTTTTTGCATAAATCAATTTTACTACCTTTCATGCTTCCGCTTGCATCTAAGGCATAAACAATGTAAACCTTTCCTCTTGCTTCTCTGTCAAAAACACTCAAATCTTCTTTATTTATCCTACTATGGCCTCTTCTTATTGTCTTTTTAATAGTTCTTTTTAATGCTAAATCTTTATATCTATCTCCTTTTTTATAATCTCTATAGTCTTTTTGACTACCATAATGACTTTCTTTTCTATTAATTCTATAGCCAATAATGCCTTTAGCCCGCATATTATTTAACTCATCTAAATATAATTTAATTGAAGCTAAAGAATATCCTCTTTCAGTTAATTTTAACTCTTTATCAATAAGTCTTTTTTCCTTTAACTGACCAATCTTCTTATCAATTACGTTTTTAATTTTCCTTTGAAATTCGGGAATCTTAATGTTCCTTTCAAGACTAGCTTCGTCCTCATCAGTTATATGTCTTAAAAACGACTTTCCATAAATATTTCTAGCAGTCTTATAATCCTTGATTAAATTTTCAAAAATTGCATCAGGCGTAAAAGAATTTAAACCTTGATTAATACTTTCATTAATTAACTTGCTTTCATCAAGACTTTCTTTATCTCCTTCAATTAAAGAAGACATTAATTTCTGTTCATCGCTTTTGCTTAGTTCTCCTGAAAGCTCTTCAACATTAGAAATATTATCTAAGTTTAACTTAGTATCTACATTAGGGATAATCACCACTTTTATCTGCTTCTTCGATAAATCTCTTAAATTCTTGTCTTAAATATTCTTCTGGCTTAATAGTGTACCTTAAAGAAGCTTTTAATTTAATTCTGTGGGCTAATACACTTTGAATACTTTCAATTATGTCCTCTATTTGAACTTTCTTTCTTTTATTTACTAGGGCATTACTTTGTGCTCTTTCATATAGTCCTAATGATGCCCTTACACTTGGAGCCCTCTCTAGATCCTTATTTTCTCTCAAACTTTTTATAAATTTCAAAGTTAATATAATTAATTCTTGATCAAAGGAAACTTCTTTTAATTTTTCACCCTTAGATTTAATTATTCTTTCCTCAACCTCTATATTTTCTGGGTAATCCATCATAATAATATCAAACCTATCTAAGAAAACCTCACTTAACTTCTCAGTACCTGCAAAATCTTCAGGATTCATTGTACTTATTAAAATAAACTCAGAAGTTAAATCTACATCATAGCTCCCAATGGTTACTCTAGATTCTTCTAAAACTTGAAGCAAAGCATTTTGCAATTTCTCAGGCGCTCTATTAATTTCATCAAAAAATAAAACTCCATTATTTGCTTTAAAAATTTTTCCTGGAGTAAAAGCTTCAATACTTAAAGGCCCAAACTGTAAAGCTTTAATAGGATCAATATCCCCAATTAAATCCTCAACAGTTAAGTCAGGACTTCCTTGAACTCTAACAAATCTTTTCTCTCCTTTTATTTTTATTTGTTTACTTTTTTTGTTTATACACTTTGGACAAATCGGATTTTGAGGGGTACAATTATAACCACAATCGCTAACAGTGATTTCCGGCAATAATTTAGCTACATTTTTAGCTAAAGTAGTTTTTCCAACACCAGGATAACCAACCACAATTAAGTGTCTATTCATAATTAAAGCACTTAGTAATTGCTTCTTTGTTTTACTTTGTCCAATTATGTCATCAAATAAATCTATATCCAAATTTACTTTAAAAACTTCACTAATTTTCATTTTAAGCTTGTTAAATATATAGAATTACTTTAAAAACCTTTGCAAAACTAATTATGTATTACTAGATGCTATTTCCTGAAGTATTTTATAAGTAGCTTCAACTCTTTCTATACTATCCACTATTTCATTTATTGCTTTTCCAAGTACAAGCATACTTGAGCCATTTGCTAATGCTATTTCAGGAGTACATTCTCTTCCGTCAGTATCTCTAGTATTATGTCTAATTCCGGGTGTTACATACATAAAACTACGTGGCAATTTATCCCTAATATAAGGTAAATCTAATCCTGAACAAACTACCCCATGAAGCCCAGAAACATAACTTAATAAAGCTAAATTTAAAACTTGGTCTTCAACTTTGCCGTCAATTTTTAATTCCCTACTAAGAGTCTCTTGATTTATACTTGTTAATACAGTTGCACCTATTATCTTTGGAGGCTGTGTACCTAGCTTTTTAGATGCATAAATTGCTCCATCTCGTGCATATTCCATCATTTTTAAACCACCAGTTGCATGAACAGTAAACATATGAACATCTAATGAAGTTGCATTAGCTGCAGAATTAAAAACCTGCTCTGGAGTATCATGATATTTTAAGTCTAAAAACACCTTCCCACCATTATCCTGAACTGTTTTAACTACATAAGGCCCAAATTTGGTAAATAATGCGCTTCCAACCTTAAAAATTCCAACAAGATCTATCATTTCAATAACTCTTTGTTCTAAGGAATTTAAGCTTGTAATGTCATCTAAAGCAAGGCATAAAAATTCTTTTGCTCGGATTTCTGTATCTGTCAAAGAGATTGCCATACTTTATTCATTCTATAGTTTAACTCCAACTCTTAATCTACTTCCTATCCTATCAACTAATTCGTCTTTTAAATCAGGATAACCAGCCCTTATTACTTTTAAGGCTTTACCACATGTTTTAGGGTCCCTTAACAAAACTACTAATCTCTCAAGTCCCCTTGCACTTCTAAGCATACTTCTAGCCCAAGAATCCTTATCTTCCATTCTTTCTACCAAACTTCTATAAACTCCATCATTGACTACATTTATTTTTTTTAAATAATCCCATGCATTTTTATCTAAAGGAACAACTACTTGTCTGTTTAAGCCCAAATCTTGAACAACTTGTACTCCATCTTCTAATCTATCCACATAGAATACAACATCTCTGATAATGCCGCCTTCTCTTTCTATAGCAGGTAGCCAAAAATCTCTAATAGAATATCCCTCATTATTTAAGTCAGCCACATGAACTACTTTTTTTCCTTTAACATCTGCCCCAGTAATCCTTCCATCTTTATAAATCATTAAATGAGGTCTATGAAACAAAATTGAGGCTGGTTGTGAAAATATCCAATCTTTTGACTCTCCACCAGAAATTACTTCTACATCTTCAATTTCCGCAATTTTATGAATTACTGAATAAACTGCCATAAAATAACTTGCTCCATTTTTTTGAACTACGTCGCTATTTACATAAAAAGGCCCAATTTGCCCAGAAGTATAAGGAAAGAAAGTGTCTGTAAATTTAAAACCACCATTTCGAACTAGTACATCCAAATTCTCTCGTTGTAAATCACTCATAAGTCTCAATTTTTGTATATAAATTTAAGCATTGTTATACTTGAAAAACTATTTCAAATCAAAACATTTATAAAATAATCATAATACAAAAACATTATGGAGCCTAAGGATTCTAAAGAAGTAAAAGAACCTGCTTTTAATATTCCTGAAGAAGTTAAAGAAAAACTAAAAGAAATTAAAACAAAGCTAGATTTATTTAAAAATAAAGTTCTCAAAGATTATAAAAAATCTGTTATTGGTATATCATTACTTCCTCCACCCCCAAAAGCTAAAGATGATAAAAAAGAGGATGAATTCCATGTTTTTATTTTAGCACATGAACAAGACATAAAAAAAGTACTTGAAGTAAGAGATAAATTAATAGTAGATATTGAAAAGCTAGCACAAGAAACTGATAAAAGATTAAAACCTCAAGTTATGATGGTTGACGAACTAAAAGAAGCATGCTTCGATGCAAAATATGATTTAATCCAATTAATTGCTAATTCTGCCATCCTATATGATTCTGCTGACATGCTTGTTGCTGTAAAAGTAGCTGAAATTCATAAATCTATGGTTATTAAGAAATTTGAGAAGTATATAGTTAGTTACGTCGCAGCAGGTTCCCTATTCAGAGGAGAAAAATCAAATGATATTGATGTATATATTGTTGTAGATGACACAGATGTTAAAAAAATGTCTAGGTTTGAATTAAGAGACAAATTAAGAAACATAATAATTGACATGAGTTTTGATGCAGCAGACATAGTTGGAGTAAAAAAACAATTTCATCCACAAATATATATTTTAACTGACTTTTGGGAATCTATTAAAGATGCTAATCCCGTTATATTTACATTCCTAAGAGATGGTGTTCCTTTATACGACAGAGGCACTTTCATGCCTTGGAAACTTCTTCTAAAAATGGGTAGAATTAGACCAAGTTCAGAAGCTATTGATATGCAAATGGACATTGGTGAAAAATTACTTGACAGAGCAAAGAAAAAACTTCTTGGTATAGCAGCAGATGACATTTACTATTCTGTTTTAAATCCAAGTCAAGCAGTTTTAATGTTATATGGTGTAAGCCCACCAACGCCAAAAGAAACAGTAATGTTATTTGAAGAATTACTAGTAAAAAAAGAAAAGCTAATAGAGCCAAAATATGTTAAAATTCTAGAAAAAGCAGTAAAAACATTCAAAGATATTGAGCATGGAAACCTAAAAGATATTTCTGGAAAGGAAATTGATCTATTAATAAAAGAAGCTGATGATTATTTACACAGAATTCAAAAAGTATTTGAAGAAATAGAAAGAAGGAGAGAAAAAGAAACTATAGCTGAAACATATGAAACTGTTTTAAATATAATAAAAGAATGCCTTAATTTTGACAAGATTAAGTTTACAGAAGTAACTCTAGAAAAAAACTTTGAAGATTACATAAAGAAAAATAAATTACCTTCGTTCATTTTTGATGTATTTAAAGAACTAAAAAAAGCTAAAAAAGATTATGATCTTAAAAAACTAACTAAGGCTGAAGCTGAGAAAGTCAAAAAAGATTCAAGAGCTATGACGAGGGTCATGCTAGAATTTATTCAAAGAAAAAAAGCATTTTCATTATTTAGGTCTAAATTAAGATTTAAGTACGGAGACACTCCAGGAGAATTATATATATTTGATAAAGTAATATTCATTGTAGAAAACACTAAAGACAAGAATTCATCAATAATAAAAGCGACTATAGATGCAGATTTAAATATCACTAAAACAGAAAAGTCAACAAAAGAGAATCTAGATGATTTTGTTAGCAAAAACCTTGACTCTTATAAAGCTTTAAGTATAAAAGAAAAACTGTTTAATTCACTTAAAAAGATATATGGCGAGAATATAGAAATAATCCTAGATTAATCTTCTAATTTTTCTACTTTAATTGCTGTTACTGGGCAAACACTTTCAGCTTCTTGATTTTCCATTAAATCTTCTTCAGTTTCAACTACTAATTCCCATTTATTGGTTTCTTCATTAATTTTAGAATCAATCAACATTATTTTGCCATCATCTTGTAAATCCCAGAATCTAGGGGCAACTGCTACACAAGAAGCTGTGCCAATGCATTTATCTCTATCTAGAATAACCTTATATTTAGCCATAAAATATCAAATTAATAAGAATTTATAAATATTATTAAATAAGAGAAAAGACTTAAATATAATCCCATCGAGTATTCTACAACATAATAAAATATAAATATTAAATCAATAATTTTATCTTATGCCTTATCAAATATATATAGGTTACTTAGATATTTCTTGCTTTGATGCTGATGTAACAATTCGCTCTAGAGCAGTAATAGTTAGTGCGCAAGATACAGAAGATGCTACCTTAAAGATATTATCACTATATAAAGGAAATCCTACAAAGTATTTGCCAAGAGAAGTAAGAACTAGCCACTTAACTCCCAACTTTAAAGCTGCAGAAGTTATTGGAGTTAAACTAATTAACCCACAAGATTTAGAACAAAAAGTTCAATAGAAAAGCTTTTAAAAGATTTCAAATACATCAAATTCATGGAAGGAATATTATCAAACTTTAGAGGAGGGGCAGTAACCCAATACCCTAATCAATTAATTGTCTTAATTGAAGGAATTAATTCTAAAGAAGAGGCAAGCAAACTAGCAGCCAAGAAGGTAATTTGGACCACACCTACAGGAAAAGAAATAATTGGAAAAATTACAAAAGCCCATGGAAATAAAGGAGCTGTTAGAGTTAGATTTGATAAAGGATTACCAGGCCAAGCATTAGGAACTAAAGTAAAAATAGAATAAAAATATTATTAAAATTATTATCAAATAGGCACTGGAGGCTTAAATATGACAGTAGAAACAGATCTATTCACGGCGGGGTTAAGTCAAGAAATATATAGAGGTTTATACGAAATTGTTACAGTTGCACATATGACCCTAGAACAAGCTGATCCTAAAAACCCAGAATTAAAGTTAATTAAATTTAATACTAATCCTGAATGTGCAAGTTATATATCATTTACAAAAGGTTTTGAAGAAAGATATCTTGGACAAGGACTTATTACTGCCTTGTATTCATATAAAAATAGACTTGAGCAAGAAGTGCAAGTTCGCTTTAGGCCATACGAAACTTTATAAATTAATAGTGTACTAAAAAACCATGGCAACTTTAAGAAAAGGTCATTGTTATAGCAGTATTACAAGGCCATACACAAGAAAATCAAAATACAAGAAAAAAGGATTTATTAAAGCAATACCCACAATTAAAGTAGTTAGATATGCAATGGGAGATCCACAAAAAGAATTCAAGTATAATGTCAAGCTAATTTCTAAACAGCCAATTCAAATAAGACATAATGCCTTAGAAAGTTCTAGGCAAATAGTTAATAGAGCCTTAAATGATAAAGTTGGTCCTTCAAATTATTTCTTTCAAATTAATACGTTTCCACATCATGTTTTAAGAGAAAATAGAATGTTAAGCGGTGCTCATGCAGATAGACTTCAAACAGGTATGAGTCATTCTTTTGGAAAAGCCATAGGTACTGCAGCACAAATTCCAAAAGGTAAAACATTATTCACAGTTAAAGTAAATAAGGAATTCATAGATTTAGCTAGACTTGCTTTAAAAACAGCAACTCCAAGGCTTCCTGGAACTTACACAATAGATATCACCTAAAACCAAGTTTTCCTTTAAGTTTTACAAATACAAACTTGCCCAAATTCTCTATTTTATTTCCACTAGTTGTTTTAACAAGTTTAATCATATCTTGATCATATTTTCCAACAGGTGCAACTAAAATTCCATTAATCTTGAGTTGATTAACTAAATTCATTGGAATTTCTGGGCAAGCAGCAGTAACAATAATTCTATCATAAGGCATAAGTTTCTTTAATCCTTCACTTCCATCACCTTTAACAATAATAATATTATCAAATCCTTTTAAGTTCTCTTTAGCAAAGTTATAAACTTCATCAATTAATTCTATAGTGTAAACAACTCCTGGTTTTATAATAATAGAAATTAAAGCTGCATTATACCCACTTCCAGTTCCTATCTCTAAGACCTTTAGCCCTTTTTTCAACTCCAAATTATCTAACATACAAACAACAGTGCTTGGCTGAGAAATTGTTTGACCGCCTAAAATTGGTAGCGCCTCATCCAAATAAGCACTATTATTATACTCAGTCAAAACAAAATTCTCTCTTTTTACTTTTCTAAAAGCTTTGATAACTTCTTGATTATTAACAAATTTAGTCTTCTTCCACTCTTCAATCAAGCCCTCTTTTTGCATAATAAATCAATAACTCAAACATTTAAATAATTTATTAAGTAGAAAATTACCACTAGAAATAACACTTATACCTTAGAAAAATTTATATAAGCTTATAAAAACTAAATTACTATGTCTTTAATCCTTCAATTTAAAGATGTAAAAAGAGATGACTTGATCACTTTAGGAGAAAGACTTTTCTTATTTTGCAACCTAGTTAACAACAAAATACAAACGCCTAATTCATTTATAATCACTAATGAAGTATTAACTAAATTCCTTGACGAAACTGGTTTAAATAATCAAATAAAAGAATTAATAGACTCAACTTCAATAACAAAAGACTCATTAAATATTTTATCATCAAAAATTCAAGATTTGATCTTAAATTCTGAAGTTCCTTACTCAATTTTTAATGACATAAAAACAGCATATGATAACATGATTATTCATAATGATATTTTTAAGTCAGCTTCAATTCAAACCATAGACTTTATTAGAGTTGGAAGATCAGCCCCTTATCTTGTTATAAGGCCTTTTTTAAAAAATAATCAATCATTAGATTGCATTGATAATATTAAAGGCTCTGATACTTTAGCAGCAGCTCTAAAAAGTCTATTTGCTCAATATTTTACCCCAGACACAATTTACAATGATAATTTAACTAATTTGAACTTAGTAGTCCAAAAAATGACAAACCCAGATAAGTCAATTCTACTTGAAGTTACTGATAATGAAATTAAAATCAATGCATGCTTTGGAACATCAGAGCCTTTAAAGAACAATGAAATTGAAGGGGATTTATACACTTTAGATAAAAATAATCTCCAAATAAAAGAATACAAAATAAATAAACAAGAATTTATGTTATTTAGAGATGAAAATTTGCTTAGAACAGTTAGAAGAAATCTATATATGCGGGGAGAAGAACAAAAATTAAACTATAATGAAATAGAAAAAATAATTGAAATATGTTATAAATTAAAAGAATTAGTTCAGCCAAACAATAAACTTGAGTTTGTTTTCGAAAACAATAAAATCTTTTTAATTGATTTACAACAAAATATTGAGGGAGACAAAATTACTTCTGAGGAAAGTTTTGAATCAGCCTTTAATGTTATAGAAAAGCCAAATATAGATTTTTCACTTAACTCAAATCAAATTAATGGAAAATCATTTTATTCAGGTAAAACGTCTGGAAACGTTAAAATTGTGCTTTCTCTTGATGACATAAGTAAAGTTAATAATAATGATATTATTGTGTGCAGATTTGTAAAACCAGAATTCATAGGTGCTATTGAAAAGGCAAGTGCAGTAATTTCAGACTCAGAGATTTCAAGTGAAATTGAAGATCTTATCAAAGTTCCATGCATAATCAACACAAACAATGCAACCCAACTTTTAAGTGATAATGAGTACATAAATGTAGATGCATATTCCGGGATTATTTCTAGGTCAGAAAAAATTGAAAATAAGGAAAAAGACTCAGAAATACCATTTAAATTTGACATAAAAATAGATGAAAACACTAATGTAGAATCTTTATTAGAAAAAATAAGACAAGTTAAAGAATACTTAAAAAAGTAATTAAAATTTTCCCATAATATCATAATTTGATTAATTTAAGCCGGTCTAGCAAAACGAAAGGTTTATATACTAGTTTGTATATACTATAAAGTAGTAACAAATAGAAAGGTTTATATATAAGTATTAACCTTTAAAATAAAACAAATAAAGAGGAACTAAATATGACAAACGGAAATCAAACTCAAAATCCAGGAATATCATTAGAAAATTTATTAGAAAATGTAGGTACTTTAACTCATTTAGAGGAAGATATTACAACTCATAAAGATGATCCAAATACAAGTTATCAATTAAAAGAATTATTAGCTAAAGAATTAGCAAGTAGATATAATAGATTTTATCAAGAACTTGCTGTCTCACAAGGTCAACCAAGACCTGCTAGACAATTCACAGACAGGCAATTCTCAGCTGGTTTTACAGGAAATACTGAAAATGCAGTTAGATATGCTGACCAAGCAAGTAATCGTTTTCAACAAATAGCTAAACCATTATATGATCAAAATAAAGATGTAATTATAAAACAAGTAATTGATTCAATGCAAGATTCTATTAAAGACAAAGTTGACGGCGATGAAGTATCAAGAATTGTAGCACAATATCTAAAAGGCATAATTAAGCCAAAAGCTTTGACTCAAAGTCAAGCAAATGAATATGCTAGAAAAGACTTCGAACAAGGAACTGGAATAGAAGACTTTGTTTCTGAAGGGGATATTGAGCAATATAAGCCTCATCATGCTGATCTTCAAACAAGATTATTTGCAAGTCAATACATTAAACCATTAAAAGCAGACCCAGTTAACAAAGAAAAAATCACTGGTTATGAAGTTGACTCAGATAAAGTCAAAGAACTTATGAAAGAAGTTCTACATGCTGGTGTGGTTTACACAAATTACAAGGGTGTAGAATACCAAAAAGCTCAGCAAAGAGCTCAGCAAAATCCTTAATTTTTTATTTTTTTATTTCTAATTTTATCATTCTTTCTTCTTTTACTAAATCAACAGTTAAATTTCTCATTACTTTTTCAAATTCAACAACTTTCTCTATATGATCATCTACTTCTCTTCCAGAAATCATTTTAACATTTCCATGACTTATATTATGAAATAAATTATAAACTTCATTGTAATACTCGACAAACTTCCTATCTAATTTTCTTTGCCTCACAAATACTTCATTTAATAATTCAGCTATATGTTCAGGACTAGGAGGAGCTTGTTTGGCAGCCATTAATGCACTATGACTACTGTCAACTAAAGCCCAGTATAAACTTTCAATAGCTTCAAGTACATTTAACCTGGCTCTAGCAATATGTATTGGAGCTCTTCTCAAAGTATTATAAGTTGCTTCAACACTAGGCCTAATTTTTCCTCTTGCCAACAAAACTTTAAGAGGTTCAAAAAAACCAGCATAATCAACTAAGGGTTGTCCATATCTTATAACATTAATCATTACTGGCTCTCCATTTCTAACCTCATCCCAAAAAACAGACAAAGTTACAGTATTAATATGAAGTCTATCAGCATACTTTTGGCCAGCTATAATCTTGCCTAATTCAGTTCTGTACCAAGCTATTAAAGTTTGATCCCAAACTATAGTGCAATCATCAACAATAATAATAATATCAATATCACTTCCTTTCTGCATTTCCATTTTTGCAGCGCTTCCAAATAGTACAATACTCTTAATTATTTCACTAAATCTTTTGTATGATTTAACTGCAAAGTCATATGCAATATTATATTCTTCAGAAAGATTATCTACTTTTCTCTTGATTAATTGTTTCCCTCTTTTTTTAAGTAATCTCATATTTCTTTAATATTTTTTATATTATTAAGTTTATTGGTTTGGAGTTCCAGCAAATCTACTTCTATCTCCGGCCTGCTGCCCACCTAATTCAGGAGGTAGGTTTGAAAAGCCTGCTCCGTAAACATCTCTAAAGTGAATATCTGGTAGTATATTCCCAAATCCTGTATGGTATCCATCATAAATATCAGTTAAACCTCTCCAAGTAGGATCTAAATGAGGATCAAAATCCCTTGGTCTTGTTTGTCCAGGGGAAATTACTGGAGCATACAAAGGAGTATTTAACTGTTCTAAGGCAAATAAATGAGGACTAGTTTTAAATTGAGCTACAAAAGCGCCAGCTTCAACAACAGCCCTAAAATCATCCTTTTTCCATTTTTCAAGTAAAGCTAATTGTTCATTTACTCCTGCATTTCCCATTCCAGGTGGTAAATGTGAATCTGTAAATCCAAAAGTGTCATTTATATGAACATGCTTTACAACTCCACTTTTAGCAATAGTCTCAGCTTCTTTTAGTACATCTTCTTGATTATAACCTAGTTTCCTTAGCGTATTTATATGGCCAGTATCCCAAGTTGCTCCAATTAATTTTTCTGCAATTCTATTTGCTTCTTTTACATCAATTTTCTTTTGTTCTACTAATTTTTGAGCAAATTTTTTTCTACTTTCAAATACAACATCTCTTAAATTTTCAGCATTGCTTAAAACTAAATCTGGAAAATAATTCTCTAATGCCATTAATGGAGCTTTTTCTTTAAATTTATCATATGCATAAACCATTGCATTACTAACAGTTTCTGACACCTTTCCTTTGGCAAACTCATTTACAGGTACAAATACATTTGGAATTGGCAATTCTCCCATGCACGCTTCAACCCACTTATAATACTCTTCATGCTTTTGTGCGCCTGTTTTTCCCAACTCTTTAAGTTGTTTTTCATCCATCCCATATTTTATACCTTCATTTATCTGAGAATTCACCTTTTCAAATTCTTTCCAAGAACTAATTGCATTCTTATACGCAACTGTTGGTTTTTCAAGAAGCACTTGCTTCTCCTCTGGAGCATATTTCTCAACCTTAGTCCACATATCTTGTAACCTTGATTTAACTATATGATTTATATTATCTAAATGGGAATTTATTGTTTGAACTTCTCTCTCTTGTTGACGCAAAAAATGCTCTTCTTGATCAGTTAGAACACCTTTTTCTTGTCCTTGTTGAAGTGGCTTTATGTTTTGTATAATTCTCTGTTGCCTATCTCCAACTCTCCTCATTTCTTCTAAGTAAGATTGCACCTGTAATTTTTCTTGATCCCACTCACTTACATTCATACTTTCTAATCTTCTAGTTGGGTGCCATGGATCAGGCTTGTCTTTTCCTAGTTGAAATTTCTCCTCATATTTTAGTGGAGCTAATTGTCCTGTTTCTTGATTTATAGCTACTCCCATATAAGCTTCTTCAGGAAATTTCAAATTTTTTCTTCCTTCTTCTGTCAAATCTGGAATTTTATGCCCCTTTCTTAATTCAAAAGCAGGAGTTCCAGCTGTTGTGTGAAAAACAACAGGCACATTTCCATTGGGATCAAAATCATGAGCTCTTTCTAATATAGATTTTAATTGATTTTCTGTTTGATATCTTTGAGTATCACTATATCCTTGTTGACCAAACCCACCTAAGTCAATTATAGGCCCATGCATAGATATATTAGCCCCACTTAATTTTGCTAACCTATATGCCTCTCCAAAATGTTGCTTAGGGATTTGTTCTAAAATATCGGCTGAAATAGGTCCAAGTTCGACATTTTGCACACCTTGATTTAATGTATTACTTAATTCTAGTAATTGATTTGCAGTTTGAATTCCTCCGGGAATTGCAGTCCTATGAGAATACCAAGCAAACTTATCTTCTTTATCAAATCCATTTGTATATCCACTTACAAAATTATGGTAATATGCCATTTAAAATGAATCTCCTTTTGGTCTTACGAAATATTTTTCTATGTCTTGATCTTTTTGTTTTTTTCTTTTTTCTAATTCAATATTTTCCCTTACATTAGTCTCTCTTAATACTTGTCTTGGTTCGTAAAAGTTATTAGGATTATTATTTAAAGATTGATCCTTACTTAGGTACCTTTCAACATCTTCAGGTGCGCCACCTAAATACTGAGAGGTAATTTGTCTAGCTGCATCTCTAATACTTGGATCAGAATCAATTGATCTTCTATCAATGCCTTTTTCAGCCCATTTTCTTTCTAAACCTGAAACTAATTGTTGTTGTGGATTAACAACTCCCTCATATGGTGAAACTGACTGACTTGTTGGTTGACTTTGTGTACCTGTTCTATAAACAACTGGGCTTTCTTCTCTTTCCCTAGTATTTTGCTCAGAAACAGTTCTTTCCAATTCAGAAAAACCTCTCACATTTCTTACTTGTAATCTCTCATATTTTGGAGCTTCTTCTACATTGACACTTCTTGAAAAAACAGCTTGACTTAAATCTTGACCTTCTATTGGAACATGATCTTCTTTTTTAGTTAACTCATCTATTAATCTTTTAATCTCAAGTTTTTCCTCTTTACTTTGGGCTTTTTTAAATTCCATTAATAGGAATTTTTTCTTCTCTTTAATATCTCCAATTTTACTTAATGAAGTTAAAATTTCTTTTATTACCATGTTACCATTCCATGAGTTTTTTTATAAACATCATATGATGTATTTGCAAAACTTAATGCTTTCAAAGTAGCTTCTTCTTTAATCTTACCAACAGCATAACCTTCAGTCTCTTTTAACCCAAGTATGTCTCTTATTAAAATTTTAAATGGTTTTATTCTATCTTTTGCTTTTTTACCAAAATCTTTTAATGGCCAATCAAAACTTGCTTCTTTCTTCTTCTTAGACATTGGCTTTCTTATGTATTTTGTCTCTCCATTTTCATCCTGTACTTTTATGTAAATTACATCTCCTTCTTTTGGTTCCGGCTTAAGATATTTATCCAAGTCACTTTGAAGTTCCTTTAAACTCACATTAGTTAAACTTTCAACCAAGTCCATATCTTCATATAATTCTTGTGCCCCAATAATGTCCAATTCTTCTTTAGATAAGACATAAGGTTTTAAATAAATGTCAGCCTGTCCACCATGAACATATTGTGTTGCATCTCTTCCTCTATACGCTTGTGGAACACTCCTAAATTGAAAGTTGATTTCTAAACAAGCATAGTATTTATTTGTAAATTTAAGTTTTGAAAAATTCTCCATCACAGATTCTGGTTTAACTTCCCTCTTTGCAAATAAGCTTAATTCCATCATCATATTATTAAACGCAGCAACAATATTTGGAGAATTAAAGTCCCTCATTCCTAATTGTTGAGCTGCTCTTAAGTAAGGCCTAGCCCACTTTGTATATAATTTTAATGAATCAATTTGACTTTTTAAATATGCTTTCTCAATATTGTATCTTTTCCTTAATTCTTTTTCGCTCAAACTTCTCCATTTCATGTACTCATCATATTTTCTAATTAAAATATTTTGAACTCGGGCATTTAACTGTAATTTTTTTTCAATTTCCCCTATACTTTCGGCAACAAAAAATGCATCTCTTAATGTAACAAATTGAAGTTGTTGTGTTAAAGAATTTATTGATCCTCTCCCATGCTTAAGTAAATCAACTTGGTCAAGCCAAATTCCTTTTAAAGCTATATCAGCAGCATGTCTATCATCTTTATTTTCTGCTTTTAGTTGGTCATAAGTTAGTAATCTAATCTCAAATTCTTTTAAATCATAAATTAAATTTATTATAGATCTAACTACAGTATTTATAGTGCCTAAAATTTTCATTGCTCTATCTTGCATAACACTCATTCTTGTGCCAATTTCTCCAAAATAAGAACTAGAAGCGCTAGCCTCAAATGCCTCTTCCACCTTATTAACTTCTAATCCTAGCCCAGTAGGACTGTCTGATTTCAAAAACTCTAAAAACCAGAAATAAATAGGCTCAAGTCCTTCGCTTATGCTATCATAACCAATATGTAGCTCTATTTCTTTTCCTGTCTTAAGTTTAACTTGAGCATTACTCTTAATTAGTTTAATTAGATATTTTCTAATTTCGCTTTTAACTTCTGCATCAACATCTTTATTAGTTAATTCTTTAAGCACGGCAAATTTCTCGCCGTAATTCAAATATTTGAAAGATTCTTCTAAAGCTTTAATAGAATCACTACTAGATTTACCCTCAATTTTCTTAATGTAAATATCAACATTCATACTTAAGAATTATTTATTTACTGTTTATTTAAAGCTTTCTAGTTCTTCACTCTATGATATTCACAACACCCAACACCAGGGATATGGGTGTCATTAGAATGGCTTGTTCCAAAAATTAATTGTTCAAGTGAAGATGGTTTTTGATAATTAAATGAGTCATTATCTCTACCCCTCATATAACCTTCATCTTGATTATTATAATTACTTCCATACATATAGCTATTCAGGATAAAAGACTATTTAAATTTAACGAAAATGAATGATAACCTTTTTAAATGATCAAAATAACACAATTTTATGGGCTGGTTTGGCAGAAAAAAAAGAGAAGAAAAAATTGAAGATAATTTTTCTAATGAAGATTTCTCTCAAAATCAATTTAACCCTGTAAACCCACAATTCCAAAGACCTTTTCTGGATCCGTTTGCAGTTTCTAATAATACTGAGATGCAATTAGTTTTAAGTAAACTAGAATTAATCAACACAAAAATCCAACAGCTTGAACATAGATTACAACAATTAGAAAGAATAGAGAAAAAAATAGATAATATAGAAAAAATAGCTATTGAATCACAAGAACCACCAAAAAGATGGTGAAAATCAAAGATATTGTATTAATTTTTATACTTGTTTTCTTAGACCAATTAACCAAAATTTTATCTAAAAACAAGAATTTCTTTATTATTAATTATACAGAAAATACTGGGGCAGCTTTTTCTCTATTTCAAGGTTATAAATTATTTTTAATTTTAATCTCTGTAATAGTAATTTTTTTCACTCTTTACTATTTTATTAAAATTAAGCAACAATCAAAGAAGTTATACATAAGCTTAATTTTGATATTAAGTGGCACTATTGGAAATTTAATAGACAGAATTTCCTTTGGTTTTGTTAGAGACTTCATAGATCTAAAAATATGGCCAATTTTTAACCTTGCAGATTCATACAATGTTGTTGCATTTATCCTAATTTTAATATATTACTTCAAAAAAAGATAAAAATGGGCATTTTAATTTCGCTAGCAAGAAGGTTTGTTGCAGGGGAAAACCTAGAAGATGCAATATTTGCAGCAAGAAAACTAAATAAAGATGACATAAGCGTTACAATAGATTTTTTAGGGGAACACACAAAATCGAAAAAAGAAGCACTAGAAAATTTACAAAATTACATTAAGTTAATCAAGACATTAAGAATCTTAAAATTAAATAGCAATGTATCTGTAAAACTTACTAGCTTAGGCATAGATATTAATAAAGAATTTTGTTATTCAAATTTAAATAAACTAATAAGACTTTCAAAGAAATACATTATACCTTTAACTATAGACATGGAATCTTCTATCTACACCTCAACAACATTAAGATTCTACAAAAAATTACATAAGAAATTCAAGAGCTTAGAAGTAGCATTACAAGCAAATCTAAAAAGGTCAAAAAAAGATATAGATAGTTTAATTAAAACTAAATCAAATATTCGACTTGTAAAGGGAGCTTATAAAGAAAACCCAAAAATAGCATACAAAAATAAAGAATATGTTAATAAAAGTTATACTGATCTTTTAAGAAAATTATTAAAAAGTAAATGTTTTATTTCAATAGCCACCCATGATGAAAAGATTATAAACTTTTCAAAAAGCCTAATTAACAAGTATAAAATCAAAAAAAACAAATATGAATTTCAAATGTTATATGGTATAAGAAGAGATATACAAAAAAAATTAGCAGATCAAAATTATCCAATTAGAGTTTATGTCCCATATGGTAAAAAATGGCTCCCATATTTCTATAGAAGATTAAGAGAAAGAAAAGAAAATCTTTTATTTATAGTAAAAAATTTAATACGAGGTTAAATTTAAATTAAACATAACTATCATGATCTATTTTATAAGAATAAAGTTCATCATCTCTAAACCATATTTTGATTTCTTCTTTAGCTTCTTCTAAACTTCCAGAAGCATGAACTAAATTTTTAACATTCTTATTATTAGTATTAGCATAATCCTTACTTATATGTGCAAAGTCCCCTCTTATAGTTCCTAAAGCAGCTTCATTTGGGTATGTACCACCACAAATCTTCCTTACTACATTAATACAATCTATACCTTCTATAACTATTGCAACAATAGGACCTTCAATTATATAGTCAATTAATCTATTCCTAACTGGATGCCCATATTTTTTTGCAATCTCTTCATTATAGTGCTTAGAAGCTCTTCCATCATCAGACTTAATCATCTTAAGCCCAATAATTTTTAAACCTCTTTGCTCAAATCGCTTAATTATCTCACCAATTAAATGTCTAGAAACTCCATCAGGTTTAATTAAAACTAATGTCCTCTCAATCATTTGCTAGGCTTTTTATACTTTTGAGTCCACTTAAACTTTACTGGATTTCTTTTTAGTTTAAGTAAGTTATTTTCACATTTACTTGAGCAAAATGATACAGTCTTACCAGTCTTATAAACAAATAGTGTTCCTGTCCCTTTTTCAATATTTCCTCCACAAAAATCACAGTTTGCCATATCTATCTGCTTTTATGTATTAATTTTCTAGCCTCAATTTCTGTTTCTCTCAACATTAAGTAATCCCCAACTTTTACAGGACCTTTAGTATTTCTTCTTAGAATTTTCCCTGCATCTCTTCCTTCTAACACTTTAACTCTAACTTGAGTGGCCTCTCCTCTTGTTCCAGTTCTACCAACTATATCTTCAACTCTAGCAGGAACTGCATTGGTAAATAGTCCTGCTTGAGCCCTCTCCACTTTTTTGGCTAATTTTTTTTCCTGTCTTTCGTCAGTCATTTTAAGCTAGAAACTCTTTAATTAATTCTTTAGCATCTCCTTCCTTAATTACAGCTATAGCACTTGTTGGAACTCCCATTCCAGCTAAAGCACCTAACTCCATTTTTGAAGGAATAGCTACTAAAGGAACTTGCTTTTCTTTACACAAAGCTGGTAGATGCATAATAATCTCTCTTGGATTAACATCTTTGGCCACTAAAACAAATTTAGCAAGGCCCCTTTCAACAGCTTTAGTAACCTCATTAGTTCCTTTCTTAATTTTTCCAGTTTTCTTAGCAATTTCCACTATTTCTATTGCCTTATTCAATTTTTCTTTAGGAACTTCAGTATCAATATCCATATTTGCCTCCAAAATGATAACATTTGGCTATACTCAAGATTTAAATACTTTTTGTTAAGAAAACTGCCCATCCAATCAAAAAAGAATGAGTCATCTTAATATAGAATTCAAAGCTATTTGCCAAGACCCTACAAGAATTAGAGATTTTCTTAAGAAACATAATGCTAAGCTCAAAGGTATAGACCATCAAATTGACACTTACTTTAACGTTTCTAAGGGAAGACTGAAATTGCGTGAAGGAAAAATTGAAAATTATCTAATTTACTATGAAAGAACTGACAAAGAAGGCCCAAAAGAATCTAAAGTAACACTATTTGAAGTAAATTTAGATTCAAACTTAAAAGAGATATTAGTAAAATCGCTTGGTATTAAAATAATTGTAAACAAAAAAAGAGAAATTTATTTTATTGAAAACGTAAAAATTCACATTGATGATGTTGAAGGCCTTGGTAATTTCATAGAAGTTGAGGCCATTGACAAGGATAACACAATTGGGATTGAAAAACTCCAAGAGCAATGTGAAAATTTTCTAAATGAATTCAAAATTACAAAAAACAAATTAGTTTCTCAATCATACAGCGATTTACTCTTGTCCAAAAAATAAAATTTTGAATTAATAACTGTTCAATCTTTATCTTACTAACCATATGTAGAAATTAATTTTACAAAATATTTTAGTTGCGACAGGTTTATTATCAATATGTATATGATTTTTCCGTCGATAAAATGTATTTGGAATAATTTACATCAACATTGAAAAAAATTAATCCATTTTTATCACTTCAGCATAAAAAATTTGTGAAAACGAAATGTTTATAAACAATTAGATTACTGTAATTAAATATTAAATAACAAAAGAGAGGTGATTATGAATGCCAGCAAGAAGAAAAGCTTCAAGCAGTAGATCAAAGAGTTCTTCATCAAGAAAGAAAACTGTAAGAAGACGATAAATAAACTAAACTTGTGTTTTATTTTAAAACACAATTCTTTTTCTTTTTTATAATTTTAACAAAACTTATTTGTGAGCAAAATAGAATACTAATTTATCTTTTGATTTTTTGTCAAGCCTACAAAATGCAAACCGTTCAAATTGCACTATATCATCAACTTTTAAATTTCTAACAGAAGATTCAGCAATTCCATTTAATTTAGAACCATCGTCCATAACAATTTCAACTTTTACGAAATTATCATTAGCAGGAATCCAATGAATTAATTTAGCGTCCAAATTTCTGTCAAGCTCTTTAGAAATAAATTTATTATCTTTAAAATTAAATAAATGCATAAACCTATATGTTTGTCCTTTCTTCAAATTATCTTGAACATAAAATTCATCTGTAGTACTAAATTTTCTTATCCCTTTATTACCCTCAGGATGTAATGGAACTTGTGCATTTAACTTCGGGGCATTTTTAATTTTAATCTTCTTAGGATTTTCAACAAAGAAATACCTATTTACTTTCTTATCAATAAGCCTCCTACTAATACTTTCAAGAATTCTTACATCAATATTTGTTTCTGATTTACTTAATCCAACTTCTTTTGCTAGTTCGTGAAATGCCTCAGGAACAAATCCCCGTCTTCTTAATGCTTTTATAGTAACCAATTGAGGATCATCCCAACCACTTACTTTACCACTTTCAATTAATTCTCTTATCTCCCTACCTTGAGTTATTGCTCCAGAAATGTTGAATCTACCGATTTCAATAACTTCCTGTTTTTTTAATTTCAAATAGTCTTTTATTAAATTTTGAAGTTCTGCTCTCAACTCAAATTCTTTACTTCTTATTACATGAGTTATATTTTCAATACTATCCTCAATAGAATTTTCAAAATCGTAAAGAGGCCATACAATATACTTTTTACCTTTTGAATAATGTTGCGTATTACTAATCCTAAATATTGAAGGATCTCTTAAAACAGCATTATCAGAGTCTATTTTTCCTACCAATCTAAGGTTTGCTTGTTCAGGTTTATATTTTCCATTAAGCATATTTTTCCATTCTTTTAAATTATCACTAGCACTTTTTTTAGCGCATTCACATCTTATCTTCTTAGACCTTAGATTCTTAATTATATCTCTTGAGCAAAAACAAACGAAAGCTCGACTTTTTTTTACTAGAACTTCTGCATACTTATAGTATATATCCATATTATCAGAACAAAATACAACCTTATCGTACTTTACTCTTAACCATTTTAAGTCTTCAATTATTGAATCAACATATTCTTTTGAAGCCTTATCTGGATTAGTATCTTCCAGTCTTAAAATACAGTTACCTTTATACCTGTAAGCATAGTAAGAATTAATTATAAAAATTAAAGCGTGGCCAACATGTAAGTACTTGCTTGGCTCAGGAGCGATTCTAGTATTAACTTTTCCTTTAACATTCTTTAATTCTGGTAATTTTCTTTCTTCTTCTTTTTTCTCCGTTATTTCTCCGCCTAAGTTATCAAACTGGATTTCTTGTTCTTCAGTTGTTAAATTATTTATATTATTAACTATATCATTTATATCTTTGCGAAGTTTCTCTATATTTTTTTTAAGGCTTGGCTCTTTTGACAGAATAGCACCCAAAACAGCATTTGCATTAGCTTTTCCATCATGTTTAATAGCATTCTCAAGTGCAGCCAATAGAATACTCTTATCAAATTTCATAATTTTACTTTTGTCTTGTAATATTTAAAATTGTTGCTTTAGCCAAAAAGTTAATTATTTAAAATGTAATATAAATTGATTTCCATGCTAATTAGCCTAGAACATACAGTCACTAAGGAAGAAACAGATAATTCTAATCGTGTTAAGCACTTTGTATACTTTGCCTATTTAGAATGCATTAGACAAGAGTTTTTGAGAATGCATAGTTCATCAGATGAAAGTCTCCTTAAAACATATGGTTTAGGGCTCATAGTTACTAGTACATCTGCCATTTATAGAAGTCCTCTTCATCAATATGACGAAATAACAGTTGCCTCAGACTTAAATATACAAGGTTTAAGGTTTAAAGTCAATCATGAGATACATAGACATGTAAGTTATAGAAAAACAGGCCTTGTATTTACAGCTGAAGAAACTTATGCCTTAGCTCCTATAGATGGCAGAAAACCAGTACAAGTCCCAACATTATTATTCAAATCAGCATTAAGGAGATTAAAAGTTTAGTCATTTGATTTAAAGGCAATTTATAAAAATGAACTTCAAGCCATTAAACAGTAAAGAAAAAGAAAATGTGCTAAAATTAATAAAAAAGCAATTTTCTATTGAAGAATTACATCTAGATTACATCTTTTTCAGCAATGAAGATCATAAAATATTCATTATTAACAAAGATATTTCAAAAATAAACTTATCAAACCTAAGAATAAATAACATAGGGCTTTATTTTGGAAAGATTGAAGATGATGGCTTCAGATTATCCATAGAAGGTTCACAAATAATTGGAAGTTTAGCATTAAATAATATTACTGAAATAGATGATATAGATACAAAGAAGTGGTTTCTAGGTGAAGACATAGTAACTAAAGTTGATAATGTTCCTGGTTACGTAATTCTTAGGAACAAAAACGACTTTCTTGGCTGTGGTAAAATCAAAAACAACAAAATAATAAATTACATTGATAAAGGAAGAAGGATAAGAACTTCTGATATTCTTTACCTTAATAAATAATTTATTTCCTACCTAATTTTGTTAAATCACTTTTATTACAATCAAGAATTCTAAATAGAAAGCTTTAAATAGATATAATTTACTATTATTTAATGACGAATATGGAAACTAAGGAAATTAAGGTAGGGAAATATAGTGTAATGTTATTCCCAAACCACTCTGTTTGTGCTAGTATAAGATATGATGGATTAACAAATCTTATTGATGCGCAACTGCAATCAATAAATTCTAGATTACTACAAAGCCCTTCTGATATAGAAGCCAGAATTGAACTTGCAAAATTAGAACAAGATCATGGACATCTAGATAATGCCCTCAGAGAATTTGAAATCGTTAGAAACTTAGACCCAGAAAACATTAGGGTATTAATGCACCTAGCAGTTTTATATGCTTCAGAGGAGTCTAGGAAATATGAAGAATCTGAGACTTGTCTAAGAGAAGTCTTGCAACTTGACCCGAATTACGAAGAGGCAAAAGATCTTCTATCTGATGTTAAAACTAGAAGAGATTCATGGATGTAGTAAATTAGAATTCTTTTTAAACAATAAAACTTTATAAATTGTAATGGGCCGATTGTATAATGGTATTACACCACCTTCGCATCTAGAAGAAAAAGGTGGAGACTCCGCGTTCGATTCGCGGTCGGTCCACATAAAAAAATGTTTAATTATTATTTGAATTAGGTATTAAATGCCAACAATAACAATCCAAGACTCAGAACCCTTCCTTGAGAGTTTAGACAGCCTTCTCAGAAGCGGGAGAATGGTAATTGCAGACACAAACTGTATTTTATCAGCAAGATATCTAGTTGAAAGTAGAGTTTACGCAAGACAGGGTTACTCTGATTTGATAAATGACTTGCTAAGTCAACAACTCTCAATTCAACAATTAGAGCAGTGTGTAGAATCCTTTGTAGCTGAAACAGAAAGAATGCAAGAAGGATTATATAGTATTATTAATAATCCCAACCGTCAACTCTTCACCACCCCAGAAGTTGTTCATGAAATTAAATCCTCTGTAAACTTACTAAAATTTAAGCAACATTGTCGTTTTATCTCAGGATTAACTCAGCTAGAATTAAGAGATCTTTTAGATTACTGCTTTGGCGCAGGAATTGCCCATTTATCCAACATTCATGATTTTTTATGGGCTCAAACAGAAACCAGCGTTATAGACGGGCCGTTTAGGCAAGAGGGATCATATTGGCAACTTATCGATCATTTACTTAAAGCAGAAACTCCTGTGGAAAAACCATTCCTAATAAACAATAATCCTAAACCATTTTACACTGATGCTAATCTAGTTGCCACAGCTTTTTTTGCTTCAGGTCTTTACTCAAGCAAGTTTGGTGACTTTGGTTATCCTGTAGCTATCCTCAGTAACGATAGTGACATTGACGCTCTAATCTCACAAGGTAACGAACTAGCAAAAACTATGTTTGCAGGTTATGATGTTAGTTGTTCAAAAATTGGCCATAGAACTGGAAGACTTATAAAACATACACAAGTTAGACATGCCCAAGGTCACAGTACATTTAATCATCATCAATAAATCTTATAAACACTAAATTACAATTAACTTTATGTTCAAGTGGTATGGTAAATTAGGAATCTTAATGATTCTTTTTGCTCAAATTAATTTTGTCTTCAAATTAGAACCTTTTGCAAGGTGGTATTTTCCAATTGTTTGGTTTGGATATATATTTGTATTAGACTCAATAAATTATAAAATATCAAATAAATCACTTTTAATGAAAGATAGAAGACATTTCTATATAATGTTATTTTTATCATTATTATTCTGGATTTTGTTTGAAATAATTAACCAGTTTATAAGTAACTGGACTTACAATACATTTAACATATTTAAATCAACTATAGAAAAAGGAATTTTTGGTCTAATTTCATTTTCAACAGTTCTTCCAGCTATTTTTGAAACTTACTATTTAATCAAAAATACTCATTTGTTTAATCATGCAAAATTAAAACATAAACATAAAATAACAAGAAGATTTCTCCATATTATGTATATATTAGGGATAATTTGTTTAATAACTCCAATTATTTTTCCAAATTTTGCATTCCCATTAGTTTGGGCATCATTTTTCTTTATCCTAGACCCAATTAATTATCTACATAAAAAACCAAGTATTATTATGCACTTAAAAGATAGAAATCTAAAAATTCCATTATCTTTAATGTTAGCTGGGATTACAACAGGTTTTTTCTGGGAATTTTGGAATTATTGGGCAGTTCCTAAGTGGTTTTATAATATTCCTTATGTAGGTTTCTTTAAAATTTTTGAAATGCCTGCTCTTGGTTACTTGGGCTATTTACCATTTGCCTTAGAATTGTATGCAATGTATTATTTTTTTACTGGAACTTTACATGACGAAGAAATCAAAATATATAAGATAATAAAAAATAGCACTTAGAACTTCGAAATAACTCCAACAGCATCTTTAGCTTCTCTTGGATTCATCCCAATAACTAATCCAAAACTTCTCAATGCATCCTTACTTCTTAATTCATATTCATTAGTAGCTAGAGAAGTTAAAATCATTTTAACTTTGTATTTTCTACACAAAACAACATTTTGCATCATTCTCCCTAAAATCTGTGTTCTATTAAAAGAACTTGCCTTTAAAACACTATTAAAATTAAAAGCAACATAAACATTATTCTTAGAAGCTATTCTACATATAACTTGATTTAATCCTGAATTTCTAAAATTCAAATTATCTTTGTAGTTATTTAACTCTAAATCTACAAGTATATTTATTCTTCTATTCTCAATAAGCTTCCTATTCTGTAAAATATCTCCTTTAAAAATTACAGGAAATTTAGCACCCTTAATTTCACTTATTTTCTCAATAATTTTTGTATAAACTGTTTCTACATTCAAAATTCTTGCAATATTACTTTCATAATTAAACAATACAAATTCCTTAAACATACCTTTCGGTTAATTTAACAACTTTTAAATATTCCTAAAAAAAACAACTTTTGGTTTACAATAAGGTTTATAAACCAGACCCCTAATAGGACTCTATGAATAAAAAAATTATTATCTTTTGCTTTCTATTTATTTTAGTAGGATTAAGCGTTGTTTTTGCTCTAATTTATACCCCACCTTTAAACATAAGGGCTGCAGATCATTCATTAATAAAAGACCTTAATAATAATTATCATATATTCTACACGTACTATAACCTAAGCATAGGAAATGGTGGATGGAGCTATGATCCTAATGCAGACTTCTTTGGTCACACAACTTCTTTAGAGTTAACCAATTGGACAGATCAACCAAATGTAATAAATGTAGGTAGTAATGGGGCTTGGGATTCTAAAAATGTCTGGGCTCCCTATGTTTTTGAATATAATGGAATTTATTACTTATTTTATACTGGAGTCAATTATTCAACAAATAATCCGGGTGCAAATGTTCAGCAAATTGGCATTGCCACATCTTCAGATTTGTTTAACTGGACTAAACATGTAGGCAATCCAGTTTGGAATTGTAGTATGGCCTCTTGGGCAGAGTGGTACCCGGGACAATCATGGAAAGCTCAATGTCGAGATCCAATGGTTTACTTTGATTCGCAAAATAACAGATTTATTATGTACTATATGGCAAGACTAAATGGAACAAATAAACAAGTTGTAGGAACAGCAACTTCAACAAACTTAATAGCCTGGAAAGATTCCGGGTATATCCAAGCAACATATGGTGGGAAGGCAGAATCTCCATTTTTGACTAAAAAAAGAGGCATTTATTACTTATTCTGGAACAGCTATTATGGAGAAGCTTACGCCACATCAAATAATCCATTAACTGGCTTTACATATAAAGGTCTTGTTCAAGATTCTCCAGTAACAAGAGGATTAGCAGCAGAAATTCCACATATAGGCAATACTTACTACTATACCACTTATGGAAATACTCCAGAACTTTATAAAAAAATAGAAATAAGAAAAGTTCAATGGAACCTAAACGGAACATTTAATTTTGCAGAGCCTGATGAATGCGACGTATATGAATGTTGGTATTAAATTCTTAATTTTTAAACATTACTAAATTCTGAGCAAATATGGACCAAGAATAAATAAATTAAGATATTTTATAATTATATAGTAGTAACAAAACGAAAGGTTTATAAATAAGTAAAAAACTTAATAACTTAAAAAAAATGGCAATAGAACTACCAGGATATAAAACAGTACTTGATAACCAAGTTTATTTTAGAGATCATGGAGACAGAACTTTACTAAAATTTAGTTCAAATCCTTCTAATTCAAATGTAGAACTCAAAGAAATTGAAGAGGCACTACTTTTGTTAAAATATACTTTTCCCACTGAAGAAAGTGTTATTGATTATTTACATGAAAAAGCAACTCAAGTAGATACTAGACTTTCTTTAATGCCTAGTAATGGGAGACCTGTAGAAATTCCAAATGAAAGTCTATTAGAAAAGGCCTTGAGAAATTTACCACAAAAAGCTAGAAGAGATATAAGAGCCAAAAATGAAGCATGTATTGAATTTATCAGAAGAAATACCTCTGCTCCAAAAGCTGAGGGAGATCCAACTCAATTTGTAGTCCTTAGATACGGATTTATCCCAGTAGAGGTTATTAGACAACATCAGCAAGAAGGTGAAATTGCACTTAATTCAAAATGGTATAATAATGCATTTGAGCATGCTCCTCTAATTAAGCAAGGTTATGGTGAAAGTTGGCAGTTGAAAGTCAAGCTAGAAAAGGGAGAATTACCAAAATATAATCAAGATCCACTTAAAGGAAACCATATAACATTTGGTACTGAAAGGATGCCTGTTGGAAGATTAAGGATTGCAGGAGAAGAAGTTATTCACACACTTGATGCTTTATACGCAAGCTTTGATTCTCAAGAAGCATTGTCTCAACTTGAAGATATTTCACCAGTTTTACTTGAAAAAGCATCATTAGAGTCTATTGCAGCTTTATTTGAAAATATTAATCGAGCAGTTGAAGAGAGACAATCAGCCCAGCCTCAAAATATCAGAGGAAGATTAATAAATTAACTAATTTTATTGTTTTTTACTTCAAATAGACTAAATTTTAATATGAAATAGTATATATTTCTTGATAATTTTATTAGATAAACCTCAAAACCCTTAAATATAGCCTTTCCAAGCCTTAAAAAGGCAAAAAGATAGTTTTAAATATAAGTTAACTGTTTATCTTAAATAGACACGTTGATTTAAACTAAACAAAATGGAAGAAACTAAGAAAAGAAGTTATAAAGCTGATTTTGAATCAGAAAAGAAAAAAAACGAAGAGTTAGTTAACGACTTAAAAAGACTTCAAGCAGATTTTGAAAATTATAAAAAAAGAGTAGAAAAAGAAGCTTTAGAATTTCAAAAATTAAGCAACCATAAATTAATGGAAAAATTACTTCCAATTTTAGATGACTTTGACAATACATTAACTCATTTGTTAAAACATGCTAAAGAAGACACAAATATTCAAGGAGTAAAAATACTTTATGATAAATTCAAGAAGATACTTTTTGATGAAGGCTTAATCCCAATAAAGTCTGTTGGGGAAAAGTTTGATCCTTATAGACATGAAGTCATTAAGAAGGAATTTCATGATAAAGAAGAAGGTATTATTTTAGAAGAGATTCAAAAAGGTTACATGTTCACGGATAAAGTAATTAGAAGTTCAAAAGTAAAAATATCAGGTGGTCAAGAAATAAAACAACAAGATCAAGAGCAAAAATCAGATTCACATAATTAGGGGGTATTTAAAAATGACAAAAATAATTGGTATTGATTTGGGGACATCTAATTCAGCAGCAGCTTTTTTAGAAGCTGGTAGACCAAAAATTATTCCAAGCAAAGAAGGAGCTTCATTATATGGAAAGGCATTTCCAAGTGTAGTTGCCTTTACAAAAAATAATCAAATTTTAGTGGGAGAACCTGCAAAAAGACAAGCAGTTAGTAACCCAGAAGCTACTATAACCGCAGCTAAAAGAAAAATAGGAACTAGTCATAAGTACAAAATTCATGGAAAAGAATATACTCCTCAACAAATTAGTGCTTTTATATTACAAAAAATTAAGGCAGATGCAGAAGAATTTATTGGGGATAAAGTTGAAAAAGCTGTAATTACTGTTCCTGCTTACTTTGATGATAACCAAAGACAAGCAACAAAAGATGCTGGAACTATTGCAGGCTTAGAAGTAATTAGAATTATTAATGAACCTACTGCTGCTGCTCTAGCATATGGACTAGACAAGCAAACTAAAGAACAAAAAATTCTTGTTTACGACTTTGGCGGTGGGACATTAGATGTAACTATAATGGAGTTTGGTGATGGTGTTTTTGAAGTTAAATCAACTTCAGGAGACACTCAGTTAGGTGGTACTGACATGGACAACGTAATAGTTAACTTCGTTATACAAGAATTTGAAAAAGAAAATGGGATTGACTTAAGTGATGATAGTACAGCAATGCAAAGAGTTAGAGAAGCTTCAGAAAAAGCAAAAATTGAATTAAGTACTACTTTAGAAACTGACATTAATTTACCATTTATAACTGCTAATGACAAAGGTCCAAAACATTTACAATTAAAATTAACAAGAGCTAAGCTTGAATCATTAGTAAAACCTATTGTTGATAAAACAAGGCATCCAATCGAACAAGCATTAAAGGATGCAAAATTAACACATAATGATATTAACAAAGTAATCCTAGTTGGTGGACCAACAAGAATGCCTATGGTTTATAAATTTGTTGAAGATATAGCTGGAAAAAAAGTTGAAAGAGGAGTAGACCCAATGGAATGTGTAGCTCTAGGAGCTGCAATTCAAGCAGGTGTTTTAGGTGGTGAAGTTAAAGATGTATTACTTTTAGATGTTACTCCTTTAAGTTTAGGTATAGAAACATTAGGTGGGGTTTTCACAAAGTTAATTGATAGAAACACAACCATCCCTACAAAGAAGTCACAAATATTCTCAACAGCACAAGATAATCAAAACGCTGTAACAATTAATGTTCTTCAAGGTGAAAGAGCTATGGCATTAGATAACAAAACTCTTGGAAGGTTTGACTTAGTAGGAATTCCACCTGCACCAAGAGGGATCCCTCAAATTGAAGTTGCATTTGACATTGATGCTAATGGAATTGTTCATGTAAGTGCAAAAGACTTAGGAACAAGTAAAGAACAAAGCATTAAAATTACAGCATCACAAAAATTAAATGATTCTGAAATAGAAAGAATGAGAAAGGAAGCAGAAAAATATGCTGAAGAAGATAAGAAAAGAAAAGAAGATATTGAAGTAGTAAATCAAGCAGGTACTTTAGTTTACACAACAGACAAATTACTTGAAGACTTTAAAGGAAAAATTGATGACGCAAGAATTAATAATGTGAAAGATAAAATTGAAGAACTTAAAAAATTACTTGAACCAGAAATTAAAGACATAAGTAAAATAAAAGAAAAATTAGATGAGACAAATAAAATGATCCAAGAAATGTCAGTAGAACTTTACCAAAAAGCAGGGGCTAAAGCAAATACAGATTCAAAAGAAGAAACAAATGATAATGTAAAAGATGCAGAATTTGAGGAGAAAAAATAATAACACAATATGTCTCATATAACTGTTTTGGAGCATCAGAATTTTACAGTAGCACTAGATGCACTAACATTGCAATTAGTAGAAGATGAAGCTCTTAAGCCAGTTAGAGATGAATCAGGCACAGTAATTTCAACAAAACCAGGTAATATTGATAATTTCGTAAAAGGTACATTAAAATTCCTAGCAAATTATCAAAATTTAACTAATGAAAATAGAATTACATTGGTTTGCGCATATTATCTAAGTGTAGATATTCTATCTGTAGGCCAAAGCAATCAAATTTTACAATCAATAAATGACCAACATTGGGGTGGCTGTGCCTTCATAGATAAATATGGCAGACTTCAATGTAAATCATAAAAGAAGATTTTTTAAACTGTTATTTTTTCCTTAAACTATGGCAAAACGTGATTATTATGATATCCTTGGAATTAGTAAAACATCTTCAAAAGAGGATATTAAATCATCATACAAAAAACTAGCAAAGAAATATCATCCTGATGTCTCTAAGGATAAAGACTCAGCTGAAAAATTTAAAGAAATAAGTGAAGCTTATGCAGTTTTAAGCGATGACACTAAAAAAAGTCAGTATGATAAATTTGGCCATGCAGGTTTTGATCAAAGATATTCACAAGAAGACATATTTAGAGGATTTGACTTTGATATATTTAATGATATTTTTAATGGAGACAGCGGAGGGGATTCAATATTCGATATGTTCTTTGGAACTTCTAGAGGTAGAAGACACACTAGTAGAGGTTCTGATTTAAGATATGATATAGAATTAACTTTAAAAGAAGCTGCCCGAGGAACTAAAGAATCAATTTCTTTCTTCAGTGAATCAAAATGTGAATCTTGTAATGGCACAGGATCTAATGATGGAAAAACAGAAGGATGCAATAAATGTAATGGTAAAGGCAATATTACCCACACAACTAGAACTCCTTTTGGTTATTTTCAACAAACAACCATATGTTCAAATTGTAATGGTTCTGGGGAACAAATAAAAAACCACTGTAAAAAATGCGATGGAAGTGGTATTAACAAAAAAGAACGTCATCTAAGTGTGACAATTCCTGCAGGAGTAGACACAGGCCATCAACTAAGACTTAAAGGAGAAGGAAGTCATATTAAAAATGGAGAAGCTGGAGATTTATACATTGTTATTCACGTTAAGGAAGATCCAATATTCGAAAGAAGAGATAATGACTTATACCTAAAAGTGCCAGTTTCATTTAGCCAAGCAGCCCTAGGAGATAAAATAGAAGTACCTACTTTAGATGGGAATATATCCATGAATTTGCCTAGTTCTACTCAAACAGGAACTTTATTTAGGTTAAAAGAAAAAGGGATTAAACACTTAAATAGTAATTCAATAGGCGATCAATATGTTGAAATTATTGTAAGAACCCCAACTAAAATATCAAAGGAAATGAAAGAATATTTCCAAAAATTATCAAAAATAACAAAAGAAGACATTAAATACGACTCAAAATCATTCTTTAGTAAAATTAAAGATGTTTTTGATTAAAAATTAAGCTAAATTTATCTATATGAAGGCTCTTTCAGAAATCAAATATTCTCTTTTTCTCGAAAAAAAAATTGCTGACTTTCTAGTAGTCTGAATCTGAATAACCTAGCAGCCAGCCCATCTCTGCATCTGATATTGCATCTGCCTCCATTTGTTCGTCTGCTTTTTCCTCTGAGAAGACATCTTCTTCTTCCTCTTCCCAAATGTCCCGACTCTTCTTCATTTTAACCCCCATAAGAATACTAACTAACCCAACTATATATACTTAGTCTATATATTTTATATACAGTATATTTTATATATTCAAAAAATAGATAGATTTTTATATTTAAGAAGCTCAAGCTTTATTAATTATAGGGGTTTTTAAGATGGAATACAGAAAAATCATTAAGTTTGGTAATTCTTCCTTTGTTGTTTCTCTCCCAGCTACTTGGATTAAAAAAAATAATTTAAAGAAAGGCGACTCTTTATTCTTTGAAGAAAGTAATAATAGTGATCTTATTTTTAGACCTAATAACATAACAACAACAATTAAAAAAAGAATTGTTATAACAGCGACAAGTAAAAGCTTGCCTGATTTAAACAGAGAAATAATTTCTAATTATATTAAAGGATTTGCAGTTCTTGAGATAATTGATGAACAAATGCTAACTAGATCAAAAGACATTAAAGATTTACTTCAAAACTTAATTGGTATTGAAATCCTTGAACAAACTCAAAAAAGACTTGTTGCAAAAGACTTAATTGATATAGATTCAATTTCACTAAGTGGTATTGTTAAAAGAATGGATATAATAATAAGATCAATGTTAGATGATTCATTCTACTGTTTAACATCTAATAAAAAAGATATTGAAGAGAAAATAGCTAGTATCCACGACAGAGACTTAGATGTTAATAGGCTCTATTTCCTTGCATTTCGAGTATTAAGAATATTGATGAATAACCCAACATTAGCAGCAAAGAAGAAACTCTCAAATTCGAAAATATTTTCATATTCTATTTTATTTGACAGCTTAGAAAAAATAGCAGATACTATAAAAAGATCAACAAGACAATTTCCAAACCTAAAGACAGACCAAACATACAAAGAAGAACTAATGAGCCTTCTTCAAAACCTTAATAACTTATATATAGATAGCATGAAAGCTTATATAAATGATGATGTTCAATTAGCATTTTCAATAGGTTCATCTAAAGATTCATTTATTGAAAACCATAATAATTTTTTAAAAAAATATAGAGACGTAGAAACAGCCAGACTTTACGACAACCTAAATTCAAGGCTAATTTACATTAGAAACATTGGAAGAATGGTTTATCAATAAAGCGAAAATTATATATATTTAATAATTATAAGTCTAAATATATGAATAAACTAGTTGTTTTTTCTATTATAGTCTTACTTATAATTCTAGCAATTTTAATTTGGTATATGAAATTCTTAAAATCAACATTTGTATAAACTTTAGTAAACTCAAGTGTAATTATCTAAACTACAACAATAAACATTATAAATACATTCTATAGTTTAATTGATATGGGGGATATTGAACTTATTGTCGGTTGTATGTTCTGTGGGAAAACAAGAGAATTATTAAGAAAAATCAGGATTGAATTAGCAGCAGAAAGAAATGTCAAATTATTTAAACCCACTCTAGACAACAGATACGAAGAAAAAGCGATAACAACTCATGACAAAGAAAATCTAGTTGCAATTCCAGTTAAATCAACTGAAGACATTTACAATTGCTTAAACGAAAACACTGATGTAATTGGGATAGATGAAATTCAATTCTTTGATGATAAAATTATTGATTTTTGCCTAGAACAAGCAAATAGAAACAAAAAAATTATTGCAAGTGGTTTAAACTTAGATTTTAGAGGTGAACCTTTTAAATTCAGAAATTCAGATAAACATATAGGGGATTTAATGCCTTACTCTTTAGTATATCACTTAAGAGCAATTTGTACATTTAAAAATGAAAATGAAAAAATATGTGGCAAACCCGCTGATTTTAGCCAAAGATTAATTGAAGGAAAACCAGCCTCTTATGATAGCCCTTTAATTTTAGTGGGTTCAAAAGAACATTATGAAGCAAGATGTAGAAAACACTTTTTTATTCTAAAGAACAAAAATGTCAAATAAAAAAAGAGTTGTTATTACTGGAGGCCCTGGATTTGGAAAAACAAGTATTATTAAACGGTTAAAAAGAGAAAGAATTCACGCTACTCCAGACTATGCAAGGATGCTCATTGATGGTTTTAAACTTAAACCAGCAGAAAGCCATTTAAAATTCCAATCACAATGGCTCGAACTAATGTTAGCAGGTTTTAACAACACAAACTCACAAACAACTTTATTTGAGTACGGATTCCCAGACATAATTGCATATTTTAGGTGGAGAGACGGGCATGATTATAGTATACCACAGCAATTCAATGATGCTGCGCAAAACTCCAGGTTTGAGCAAGTGTTTATTCTTAGACCAATTGACCCTTTATTTTTTGAACAGGATTACGCAAGAGTTTTTACCTATGAAAAAAGTATTGAATTAGATAGAGAGATTTGTAAAGCGTGGGACGAATTTGACTACAAACCTACTTTAGTCCCCAATATTAAGCTAGATAGTAGAGTTTCATATATAAGGGACCATATTCTTAGATAATTTTATAAAATTTCTAGATTGATTTATTAATATGAAAGAAATAATATGTTTTAGCATTGAAAGTACCTCCAATACAATAGGAGAAGGAAAAATACTAAGTGAAGCGAAAGTTAAGTATTTTCTTTTAAATGTTCTTCTGAATAAAACCCATAAAGTAAAGTTTAAATAACAAAAAGTTTCAATTACTTTATAATGAAAAAAAAGATGTTATTAATTTATTTTATTATTTTTGTTAGTAGCTTGACTTTTGTTTTTGCTCAGGTTTATTTTCCGGGAAACAATATTAGGCCAACAGACCATACTACCATCAAAAAGGATAGCACATACCATTTATTTTACACCTATTATAATTTAAGTGTGGGGGGCGGTTCTTCATCTACAGACCCTAATGCAGACTTCTTTGGACATGCTACATCATCCGACTTATCTACCTGGACAGATCAAGCAAATGTTATAGATGTGGGAACTACAAATTCTTGGGATTCAAAAAATGTGTGGGCACCACATGTAATTTTATTCAATGGTACATATTTCATGTTTTACACAGGAGTAAACTATTCAGCAAATACTCCAAGCATTAACACCCAACAAATAGGCATTGCAAATTCCACAGATTTAGTAACATGGAACAAAGACCCAAATAATCCAATATGGAATTGTAGCCAGGCAGCTTGGGCTGAGTGGCTCCCAGGACAGGCAAATAAAGCCCAATGTAGAGATGCTATGGTGTACAGAGATGATATAAATAATAACTTTTTAATGTATTACATGGCAAAAATAAATAATACTAATCATTTCATAGTAGGTGTAGCAAATTCAACTGATCTAACAACTTGGATTGATTCTGGGAATATTTCAGTAACAGAAAGCACAAAAGTAGAATCTCCATTTATGCTATTAAAAGATGGAGTATATTACTTAACCTGGACAGATAATTCAGGAGTGCAATATGCAAATTCATCAAATTCGATAACAGGATTTGTTGCTCAAGGACTTGTTCCAGAAAATCCTGCAGGGAGGGGTCTAGCATCAGAATCTCCTTTTCTTTCAAGCACTAACTTCTATACGACTTATGGGAATTCAGCAGATCTAGACAACAAAATTGAATTCAGAAAGTTAAAGTTTTATTCCAATGGTACTTTTAGCCCAGTATCATTGGCTGACTGTAATATTTATAATCTTGACTGTCATTTAGATTCAGACGACGAATCAGTAGGTAATAATTATTTCTACACAGTTTTTGATTCTGAAGAACTGAACGATAATCTTTTTATTCAATCAAATGTTCCTGCAGAGATATACGTAGAAGAGTGCCACGGAGCACTTGTATGTTTCTGGGAAAAGGTTAGAAGTGCAGCAAATAACATAGTCCCTGGATCTGGAGGATACTTCAAATCCCTAGTAAAAAGAAAAAAATTATCTTGTAATGGTGAAGAAATAAAATTTATAAAACCAACTTCAAAACTTAATTTAGTAGTTAATTCAAACTTCAAACTAGAAACAAGAAAGGATGGAAATCTAGTAGAAGATGTAACATATTCCCTTGCAAAAAAAACTGTGGGCACAATTAAGGACTTAAGAAATTGGGTCAAAATAGCAAGTGTGAAAAGTAGCACTGATGGATATGCTTCAACAAATTGGAATACGCTTTTATTCCTAGATGGAAACTACACTTTAAATGTCACTTACACAAATATAACTTGTAAGTTATCAAAAACAATAAATGTGGTCATAGATAATAGTGTCCCAACCTCAAATTACCATAAAAATAATCCTGGAGATAGTATTGATACTACTTCGGCAACATTTAAGACAGCCCCAGACTTATCAGTTCAAACTTGTGTATTTAACTTTAACATTGAAGGTATAATAAAAAGTATTACTTCTGTTCCAGACACATTCGGAATTTGCAGTCATAAAATTGATAAGTTACAACCAAATAGTACCATATATTATAATTGGAGTATCTCAGATGGCTTAAATTGGACATATTTAGAGAACAAATTTGTATTTATACAAGCTACATCTTCTCCAAGGGAGCATAAATCATTTGAAAAATCAAAATTAATTCTAATCATGATTGTGATTATACTAGTAGTTTTATTCTTTTTAAAAATAATAAAGATTAATTCTAATTCAAAAAAGGGAAAATAACCAAAAAACAAAGAAAAAAAGACAAAATATAAAGAATTCTTATTAAACAACCCTTATTAGGGTATTCAATTTAGGAGATAGTTGAAAATAGCAAGAAATATAAAGAATGGTTATTATCTTTCAAGTAAGAAATGAGCCAAATTTGGTTGAAGCAAAAGAGGACGGAAAACTAATGTGTAAAAAATTGTTCATATTTATACTTGTTTTTGTTTTTATAGTTAATTCTGCCTATGCAGATAACATCTGCAGATTCTCTTTCACAGGCAAGTCTTCTTCAGCAGACGGAAACATCACAGTTAGACTGTTCAATGACGAATTATGCCTTAGTCAAATTCAAGAAGATACATTCCTCAATGCAATTAATAGCAATGGGTTCTTTGGTGTAATTGTAAATAGAACTTGTGTTTATGGAGAAACTATCTATAGACATGTACTTAGGAATAGTGGATTGATAAGCACTTGTAGGCAGGTTAACACTTTTCAAGGAATTATTCCGATGTCTTCATTAAACTCAACTCAAATAAATAATAGCTATGTTCAAGTTAGTAATTTAACCCAGTACTTCCACTTAAATCAAAGCAATACTGTGGGAAATTTCAATCAAACATTTAACGGCACTACTTTAGTAATAGATACTAATACTGGCTTTGTAGGGGTTGGAATTATTACACCAAGCTCAAAATTACATATTGTAAGTGGTTTAGGAGCAGTAGCAGCATATAACACTGGAACTGTAGTAGTACTACAAAATAATGCGGCATTGACAAATCAAGTAGGCCTAGCATTTGTTTCTGGCACAAGTGGAGTTTCTTACATTGACTTAGGAGATTCAGATAACACAAATGCTGGGAGAATTGTTTATAATAATCTTTTAAACATAATGACATTCTTAACAAATAACTCAGAAACTGGAAGATTTGATGAAAAACAGAATTTCAATGCAACAAACAATATTAGTACCAAAGGCGGAACTGGATATTTATTTGGTAACTTAGCTACTTTACCAAACACAACAGCAAGAATATGTGGGGCATCTACAGAAGGGTATATTTATTATGATGGAACTACTAAGATGCATTATGGTTGCAATATAACTCAGTGGAATGCACTTTATTAATAATACTTCCCACACCTTAAAGCCATAAGAAGAATATTAATTCACAACAAATCTTGTGTGGCGTTACTTTTCAACCTCAAAATTAGAAGAAGAGCATATTTTTTTAATTATATTATTTATTTTAAGCTTTACTTTTATTTTTGCTTTAATTTATTCTCATCCAATAAATGTAAGGGCCTTTAATTATTAAATTTTGAAGACTAAAATAATGTTTATCATTAATTTTACACAATTGCTTGGTAATCCCATTATTTCAAGAGATTTCATTATGTTTATAAATAATTCTAATCCTAAAATGCTATGAAAGAAAAAATATGTTTAAGCATAGAATCTACTGCACATACGTTTGGTGTCGGAATTATAACAAGTAAAGGAAAAATACTAAGTGAAGCCAAAGCTAGTTTTACTTCTGAAGATAAAGGAATGATTCCTATTGAAGTTGCTATGCATCATGAAAAAAATAAAGATATAGTTTTACAAAAAGCATTAGAAGAAGCAAATTTAACTTTAAAAGATATGGATATAATTGCAATTTCACAAGGTCCTGGTCTAGCTCCTTCTTTATTAGTTGGCATTAAATTTGCAAAAGAATTAGCCTTAAAAAATAATAAACCATTAATTGGAGTAAATCATTTATGTGCTCATTTAGAAATTGGAAAATTATTTTGTAAAGTTAAAGATCCAATTTATGTTTTTGTTTCAGGTGCAAATACTCAAATTATTGCAAAAGAAAAATTAAGATACAAAATATTTGGAGAAACTTTAGATGTTGCTCTAGGAAATGCTTTAGATAAAACTGGAAGAATTCTTGGTTTAGGTTTTCCAGCAGGCCCAAAAATAGAAGAATTAGCTAAAAAAGGAAAATATATTGATCTTCCATATGTTGTAAAAGGGATGGATTTATCTTTTGCTGGAATTGTTACAAATGCTCAAAATAAATTCAAACAAGGAGCTTCAAAAGAAGACTTATGTTTTTCATTACAAGAAACTATGTTTTCTATGTTAGTAGAAGTTACAGAAAGAGCCCTAGCTTATTGTGATAAAAAAGAAGTCTTATTAGTTGGTGGTGTAGCAGCAAATAAAAGATTAATTGAAATGCTTGATATTATGTGTAAAGAGAGAAATGCTAAAAATTATTTTGTTCCATTAAAATATAGTGGGGATAATCCAATAATGATTGGTTGGCTAGGACTACAACAATATACTAATTTTGGAGTTAAAGAAAAAGCTGAGGATATGGACATTAAACCCGGCTGGAGAACTGATGAAGTAAATATAAAATAAAAAAACAAAGATACAATTTATTTATACATTATTAGGTATGCCAATCCAACGCCAATACCAAGATTAGCAGCATAAACATTTTCTGTAAATGAACCAGCAATAATTCCAATCCAAAGAATTAATACTGCTATCCATTTCATTCCGTTAGACTTATCGTCTTTCATTATTTTCACCTCTTTTATAGTAGGTACTGAAAGAAACCTCATTTAAAAATCTTTTGTAAGACTTTTTAGAACAAAATAACCTTTAAATAATAGTTTGCTTCTAATATAATTATGATAATTCTAGTTTCAAAATTTGATAGTGTATTCGATAAAATTGACTTAAAAGGAAAGAAAAAAATTGCTTTTATTCCGAATGCAAAAGATAAACATGTTGATAAATCAGGACTAGAAAAAAGTAGATTATTCTTCAAACAAAAAGGATTTATCGTCCATGATGTAAATTTAAATGAATTTAAGAATCAAGACCTTTATAAAGAATTGTTAAAATATGAAACAATATTTATTGCGGGTGGCAATTGTTTTGTTCTTTTAGAAAAAATTAGAAATTCTGGATTTGACCAAATACTTACCAATTTACTAAATAAAGATATTATTATAATAGGAGAAAGTGCAGGGGCTTGTGTTATGGGCAAATCTATTGAACCTCTTAAATTCATGGATAAGCCTGAATTAGCTAATCTTAAAAACTATGAAGGGCTTAAATTTTTTGATTTTGTTTTTATTCCTCATTACAAAGACCCAAAATATGATTCTGCAATTATAAAAATAGAAAAAGAATATGTAAAAAAATTCAATTTAAAGAAATTTACTGATAAAGAAGGTATTGTTATTGAAAGGGGTAGAATTAGAAAAATTTAATAACAATTCAAATACTTAAAGTTAATAAAAAAGAGGTAGCATGAAAGATATTATTCTTATCATAGAAGGTGGAGGCATCCTTGGAGTTTTTGGAGCAGGTGTTCTTACTGCTTTTCAAGAAGCTAATATCTACAACAGAATAAAATGTATTTATGCAACATCTGCTGGCGCTCATGATGCAGCTTATTTTCTAACAAAACAGTCAAAGTTAGGCTCTTCAATTTATTTCAAAGATTTAACAGATAAGCATTTTATAAGAATTGATTATAAATTAAGGTATATCAAAGACATATTTTTACATAAATTTAATAAAAATCATAAAATTCACGATGTTATAAATTTAGATTTTCTAATAAAATTAGAAAAAAGAGTAAAAAATCTTAAAATTAAGGAACTTCAAAGACAAAAAATCCCATTATTTGTCAGAGTATTTAATATTGAGAGTTTAAAACATGAATATTTAAATTGTAAGAAGGATCCACTTAAAGCCCTAAAAGCTTCTTCAACAAATTCACCATATTATTCAAAATCTGTAAAAATAGATAATAATAATTATATTGATGGAAGTGTAATAGATTCAAAAAACTTTATTGAAATAATAAAATCTAATCCAAAAACAAAAATTATATATATTTTAAATCATGAGAAAAATTTAAGCTACCTTTGGAATTTCAGAATTAGACTTTTTCCATTAGACTTCCTAGCTTTTGTATTACTTTTTGGCATTAAAGTAGCATTGTTAAGAGAATTTTCAATATATAACTTTCCTAAGAAAAAAGAGATTAAAAGATTTTCAAATGTATATTTAATTTCTAATGATTTAAACAACAATATAATCTGCACAAATAAATCTGATTTAAAAAAACTTTATAGTCAAGGTATTAGAAAAGGCAAAGAAATAACTAAAATTATAAATAAAGGTTAATTTTAAATATGTATGATCTTTTTAATTTTGAAAAGAGGTGGTAAAAATGGAAAAAAAGAGTAAAATAAGAATTGCTACTTTTGCAGGATTGTTGCTTTTTACAGGAGGACTTGTAGGTTTTGTGGGAGCAAACTATCCCCCAGTTTCAGTTATTGTTGGTTGGTTATTTTATAGATTATTATCTTTACTAATCGGTGCGATTTTATTATCTTGGGTAGCAGGAGAACTTTACAAAGGAAAATAAATGAAAAAAGACAAATCATTATTTTTAAACAAATCTAAATCAGACTCTAGAGTTTTGATAAATGTAACATTACTAGGGATTTGCTTCACTTTGTTTACACTGATTATAACTATTAAACCGGAATTATTACAAAAAAATCTAAATCTGACACTTCAATTAGTATCCGCTATCCCATTATTTATGGCATCATCATTCGCCAGATCAAAATTAGGTTATACTAAGGATGCAAATAAGTGGAATAATTTCGGATTTACGACTTTCCTAATTGCTTATTCTTTTTTAATAAATGTAGTAGGAATTTTATTAATTTCATTGACTTCCATTTTAGTAGGTCTGATATATTTTTCAGTTAATATTGCTACCTCAATTGGGTATTCTATGACTGACATCGCTTATGACCGTAAAAGACTTACTGAGAGGATAGTCAAAGATCTTGCATTTATTTTAATCATAATATTTTTAGGTATACTACCAAACTTTTAATGAAAATATTTTAATTTTAAGAATTAGAAACAAAAGTTATAAATATTGAAGCAACTGCACCTATTATTAAAAAGAGGTAAAATGAAAGAATATAAATTATTCATAAATGGAAAATGGATTAATTCTTCTTCAAATGAAACATTCCTAAGTCTAGATCCTTCAAATAAAAAAGCAATAGCTAAATTTCAAAAAGGAAATGAAAAAGATGTGGAAAAAGCAGTTCAGGCTGCAGAAAGGTCATTAGAAGATTGGAAAAATACACCAGCTCCAAAAAGAGGGGAAATTCTTTTAGAAGCTTCATATTTACTTAAAAAAAATAAGCAAAGATTAGCAGAACTAGTTACTCTAGAAATGGGTAAGGTAATAAAAGAAGCTAAAGGAGATGTTCAAGAAGCAATAGATACATTTGAATATTTTAGTGGAGAAGGACGTAGATTATTTGGAAGAACAACTCCAAGTGAATTAAAAAATAAATTCTGCATGACAACAAGAATGCCAATAGGAATTGTTGGTTTAATTACTCCATGGAATTTCCCAACTGCAATTCCAGCATGGAAATTAGCTCCTTCTTTAATTTGTGGAAATACAGTTATTTTTAAACCATCTTCAGACACTCCTTTATGTTCAATAGAATTAATAAAAATTCTAGAGGAAGCAGGAATTCCAAATGGAGTAGTTAATCTAATAACAGGCCCAGCAGATACAGTAGGAACAACAATAATTAAACATAAAAAAATTAGAGGTATTTCTTTCACAGGTTCAAGAGCTACAGGAGAATTTGTTCTAAAAAATGCTGGAATTAAGAAAATAGGCTTAGAATTAGGTGGAAAAAATGCAATAATAATAATGGATGATGCAGATTTAGATTTAGCATTAAAAGGAGTTATTTGGGGTGCTTTTGGAACTACAGGTCAAAGATGTACAGCAGCTTCAAGAGTAATAATTCATGAAAAAGTAAAAAAACAATTTGAAAAAATGTTTGTTGAAAGAACTAAAAAATTAAGATTAGGAAATGGCTTAGATTCTAAAACAGATATTGGTCCTTTAATAAATGAAAATGCATTAAAAAAAGTTCATTCTTATACTGAAATTGGAAAAAAAGAAAAAGCTAAATTACTAATTGGAGGAAATTTTGGAAATTCAAAAGGTTATTTTTATCATCCTACAATATTTACAGACGTTAAGCCAAATATGAGAATTGCACAAGAAGAAATTTTTGGTCCAACTGTATGTTTAATTTCAGTTAAAAATCTAAATGAAGCAATTAAAGTATGTAATTCCGTTTCATATGGTTTAAGCAGCTCAATTTATACAAATAATATTTCACATGCTTTTAATGCAATAAAAGATATAGAATCAGGAATTACGTATATTAATTCATCAACTATTGGAGCAGAAGTTCATCTTCCATTTGGTGGTGTAAAAGAAACAGGAAATGGGACTAGAGAAGCAGGATGGACTGGAATAGAAGAATTTAGTGAAGAAAAAACTATTTATGTAGATTATTCAGGTAGACTACAAAAAGCACAGATTGATTAAATTAATATTCAAAGGGGGCCTAAAAAATGAGTGATGATTACTATTCTTCTAGTGGTTCTAGAAAAACTAAAAGAGATAAGAAAATGAAGAGAAGAAATAGAGTCTATAAAAAAGGCGGTAAATACAGGTCAATGAACGTAAATGAAACATCTTAAGTTTTTGATTGTTACACTTGTAATCGTTTTAGGCTTCTTTATATATTACGAATATAGTAAGATAAATGATTTGTGGGCAATTGAAAGCCCCACGATGGGGGATACCTGTGCTAATAACGGATTCATAAAATGCGATAATGAGGCAGAACTTTTCATTAATCAGGTGGAGTTCCAAGATATGCAAAATAATGAGCCGGATCTGCTGATACTTAATTTAACAAATAATGGAGCTATGGATATTAACGTTGGTTGGCATTTAATTATACATAAGAAGGACGAAGAACGAGTAAACCACGCCATAAAGGAGAGAGAATTTGAATTACCTAGAAAGACTAGTAAAATGTTTGTGATTGACAAAACTAATTCTGTTGATTTCGGCAAAAAAGAGGAATTTCAAAACTGTGGAGATGTCTTCTGCGGGATAACCGTAGTGCCAATAATATTATACCAACATAAAAATGGTGACATTTGCGAAGTTGAATGTTCAACTAAAGCTACGAGACGACGCTTTGATATTATAAGTTAAATTAACTTCAAATCATTTATATTTTCAAAATCTTTCTTATTAAAAGTTGCTAATCTACAATTATTAACTAAACAAGTTGCCGCTATAAAAATGTCTTGTGTTGCAACCAACTTTCCTTTCTTCTTTAATGATTTATAAATAAAACTTGCTTTTCTTGAAGCTAATTCATCAAAGTCAAGGATTTTAACCCTATTTCTGAATTTTTCTATATCATCTAAATTAGTATCTCTAAGAAAGAGTTCAAATAGGGTAACTGCAGAAATAAAAACTTCTGAGAGCAAAATCCCATCTAGTAAATAATGGAATCTATCATCTCCTTTTAAAATAGAAATTACTACATCTGTATCTAAACATACTTTTTGGTCCAATTTTTCCACGCTGACTTTCTTTCTTTCTCTAACTTTTCCCACTCTTTATCATTTTTCATAATACCAATAATGTCTCTAAGTCCAGAAACCCTCTTAACATTATTAGACTTTAATAGTTCTTTGAATAGCTCGCTAAAACTCTTATCTTCTTTCAAATTCTTAAGCTCTTCATATACTTCATTTGATATCATTATAGTTTTTGCCATATATAGATATACATATACATATATATAAATATTTCTATTCCCAAAACCAATTTTTAGAACCATATATCTTAAATATTAGAACTGCAAACAACATATAAAAAGAGGCAGAAATGAATCATAATAATGTTCTAGATTTAATTGGAAATACTCCTTTATTAAGAATTGATGGAGTTAATGTTAAACAAGAATTTCTTAATCCAAGCGGCTCTATAAAAGATAGAATTGCAAAATACATAGTTGAAAAAGCTGAAAAATCAGGCAAATTAAAAAAAGGCTACACAATAGTAGAAGCCACAACAGGAAATACAGGCATAGCATTTTCTATGGTAGCAGCAATTAAAGGTTACAATATGATGGTAGTAATGCCTCATGGTTTAAGTGAAGAAAGAGAAGAAATCATAAAAAGTTATGGAGCAAAAATTCATTTTGTAAAAGAAGGATGTGTAACCTGCGCAGTGGGTATAGCAAAAAAATTGTCTAGTAAAAAAAACTATTTCATGCCAAATCAATTTTCAAATCCTTTAAACATTGAAGAAAATGAAAAAATATTAGGGCAAGAAATTCTAAAACAAGTAAAAAATATAGAAGCTTTTATTGCAGGAGTAGGAACAGGAGGAACTTTAATAGGGGCTGGAAAAGCAATAAAGAAAAAATATCCAAAAGCAAAATTATTTGCCGTAGAACCTAATGAATGTCCTGTAATTTCTGAATCTGGAATAGGTCCTTTAAAAGGAGTTCCAAAATCAAGTATCTGCAGAATGCATAAAATTGAAGGTATAGGCGATGGCTTTGTTCCTAAAATAATTAAAGATAATAAAAAAATAATAGACTACATAATTAAAGTAAAAAGTGAAGATGCAATAAATGAATCAAAAAGAATTGCTAGAGAACATGGATTACTAGTCGGAATAAGCTCTGGGGCTAATTTATTAGTTGCAAGAAGGCTAAAAATGGCTTACAAAAATATAGTAACGGTTTTCCCAGACACTGGAAGTAGATATCTAAGTGAACACTACTTTAAAACATAATTGCTTAATACACTTGTTATTTTCTCTACTGGAAATGATGGAATTTCATTGTCTAACTTATTTGTTTCTTCCGGAGAAAGTGGTATATGAATAAAGATACATTTTATTTCAATATTATTTTCTCTAATATAATTTAGGCAATTAAAATAAGTATAATTACAAACATATGTATCGGCAAAATAAGATATTTTAACGGGTATGTTAAATTTTTTAAAGTAATTATATAGATTAATAACATCAAAACTTGTTTCCAATGCCAAAGGCGCTTTTGCACTTATTCTAAAGTGTCTTAAAACCTTACCTTTATCATCTGGTTTTGGATTATCTATCACATTTAGAGCTACTTTTTCTAAACAAACCCTTGATCTACCTGGAGCTACACCGATTCCTATTACTAAACTAGGCTTAAAGGCATTTATCTGTTTTAACAGATTTGGCCAAGAATCAAATGTAGGCCTTAAAATTACATGCTTAATATTAATTTTTTTATTGAGTGAATTTACTAAAAGCTTTGCTAACTCTGTTGAAGGGTTTTGTGTAAGCTTGTCATACTTTTCAAAAGAATAAACCAAGATTTTAACCATAAACTCTTAAATTAACTAACTTATTTAAAACTTTTTAAAACAAACCTTTAAATATTTCTTTTTTACACAAATTACTATAAAAAGAGGTAACAAATGTCTGAATTTAATTTATCTAGAAAAGCACAAGAAATTCTCAGAAGGGACAAAATTTCTCTCGCAAATTGTCTAACTAGAGAATATCCTTTAGTTTATAAAAAAGCTAAAGGAATGTACATTTGGGATATAAACAACAAAAAGTACCTTGATTTCTGTGCTTCTGTAGCTGTAATGAATATTGGCCATACAAATAAAGAAGTAGTTAAAGCTATTAAAAAACAGCTAAATTATGGCTTGCATTGTGCTTTTCCTGATTTTTATGCTGATCTTCCTGTTAAATATGTAGAAACAGTTAAGCAATTAGTCCCAAAAAAATTCGATCAAGCTTTCCTAAGCAATTCGGGAACAGAAACTATTGAAACAGCATTAAAAATGGCAAAGTGGCATACTAATAAAAAATGGGTTATTGCATTTGATCATTGTTTCCATGGAAGAACTATGGGATCATTAAGTATGACAAACTCAAAACCAGTTCAAAGAGAAAGATTTGGTCCTTTTCTTCCAGTAAAACATGTTCCTTATGCCTATACTTATAGACACCCTAGTAACGATGAACAAGAGTGTGTAAATGATAGCTTAAATAAACTTGAAAAAGCTGCAAAGTCAGTCAAAGGAAACTTGGCAGCAATATTTGTAGAACCAATTCAAGGGGAAGGAGGCTATATTGTTCCTCCAAAAGGATTCATTAAGGGAATTAGAGACATTTGTAATAAAAACAATGCATTAATGTGTGATGATGAAGTACAATCAGGCTGTTTTAGAACAGGTAAATTTTTAGCAATTGAAAACTTTAATGTTAGCCCTGATATAATCTGTTTAAGTAAGTCAGTAGGTGGTGGAATTCCTTTAGGCATTACATTAGCAAATAAATCAATTCAAGACTGGCCTCCAGGGAGTCACGCAAATACTTTTGGCGGTAATCTAGTTGCATGTGCAGCAGGAATTGCAACTCTTGAATATATGAAGAAACAAAAAGTAGGAGAAAATGCAGTAAAAGTTGGAAATTATATTAAAAAAAGATTACTAGAAATGCAAGATAAATATGAATTAATTGGAGACATTAGAGGTATTGGTTTAATGATTGGCATAGAATTAGTTAAAAATAGAAAAACTAAAGAATTTGCAAAAAAAGAAAGAGATAAAATCCTAGATTCATGTTTCAAAAAAGGATTAATTTTATTACAAGCGGGTACAAGTGTTATTAGAATAAGCCCTCCATTAATAATCACAAAGCAACAAGCAGATAAAGGTTTAAATATCCTAGAAGCATCAATTAAAGAGGTTCAAGATGTCAGAAATTAAAGGCATGCCCTTATTAAAAAGATTGATTGATGCATATGGTGTTAGTGGTAACGAAGAAGAAATTAGAAATTTAATTCTAAAACAAATTAAAAAATATGTAGATGAAATAACTACTGATAATATGGGAAATATTGTAGCTCATAATAAAGGTACTCAACCTTCTCTGATGTTAGCCGCCCATATGGATGAAATTGGTTTAATGATTAAGAAAATTGATAGCAATGGAAGAATCTACTGTTCTCCAATAGGTGGTTTCGATCCAACAATTTTAATAGGTCAAAGAGTTCATGTAGGCCCAAAAGGTAGTCATTTGCATGGAGTTTTAACTACAGATAAAATTTCTACAGATCTCGAGATGGTAGAAAAACCAACATTAGAGGACATATATGTTGATACAGGTCTAACAAAGACAGAATTAAATAAGAAAGGCATAGAAATTGGTTCATATCTTTCTTTAGAAACTGAAGCTGGAAATCTAGGTAATGATAATTATATACAAGGAAAAGCCCTAGATGACAGAATTGGTTGTTACATTTTAATAGAACTAATTAAACAATTAAAACGAACAAAAAATGAATTATATTTTGTTTTTACTGTCCAAGAAGAAGTGGGTTTATATGGAGCAAAAACAACTGCTTATGAAATAAGTCCTGATTGGGCCATCGCAGTTGACGTAACAAATGCTGATGATAGATCACCAGACTCATCTAAATGTCTAGGTATGGGACCCGCAATTACTATAAAAGATGCTGATATGATAGCAAATAAATGTATTAATGATCATATAATTAAAGTTTCCAAGAAGTTGAAAATTCCTATTCAACTGGAAGTTAGTGATATTGGTACAACAGATGCATTTAACATTTCTTTATCTAAAGGAGGTGTTCCATCAACTGTGGTTGGTATTGCAATAAGAAATATACACACACCTGTAGGAATAGCACATAGAGAAGATATAATAAATTGCATCAAATTGTTAAAATCATTAATTTATAATCCACCTAATTTATGCAAAATCTAATTTTATTAATATGAGACTAAAAGAATACGAAGGCAAAGAAATCTTCACTAAATATAACATAAATATTCCAAAAGGATTTGTAATTTCTAGCTTGAATCAATTAAGTAAAAAAAATAACTTAAATTCAGAAGAATTTACAGTTAAAGCACAAATTTTAATTGGAAAAAGAGGAAAATTAGGCGGTGTAAAATTTGCTAATAAAATTAATTTAAAGAAATCATGCTCCACCCTTCTAAACAAAGAAATAGAAGGAATAAAAGTTAAGGAAGTCCTAATAGAAGAAAAACTATTTTTAGAAAAACAAATCTATTTAGGAATAACTATCTCAAGAAAAGAGGATAGTTATATTTTAATTTACTCAGATAAAGGAGGGGCCGAAATAGAAGAAATTTCTAAAAGCGACCCGAGCTCAATATACAAACATCCATTTACCAAAATAGATTTAAATAAATTACCAAAATTCTTTAGAAAATCTAAATATAAAAATGAATTAGCCAAGATTGTCTACGCCATGTACAAAATTCTACTAGACTATGACGCAATATTAGTAGAAATTAACCCATTAGTTTTGAGTAATAAAAAATTTATTGCTATTGATTCAAAAATAATTCTAGATGATAATGCATTATATAGGCATCCTGAATTTATTAAAGTAAAAGAGGCTCAATTATCAAAATTAGAAAAAGAAGCATTTCATCAAGGCATAAGCTTTGTTCAATTAAAAGGAACAATTGCAGTAATTAGTAATGGTGCCGGATTAGTCATGGCTACTTTAGATTTATTAGATTATTATGG
>Ga0209542_10001128_pt1 | contig 63811 bp, 67 predicted proteins | sample RifCSPhighO2_01_FD_184028 | JGI IMG/M metagenome (GOLD analysis project Ga0209542, IMG submission 184028) | Soil microbial communities from Rifle, Colorado - Rifle CSP2_plank highO2_0.1 (SPAdes) (version 2) | ecosystem: Environmental > Terrestrial > Deep subsurface > Rock core/Sediment ...
GGCAAAGCCCGGAGAGGAGTTCATGCTCGATGGCCCTTGGGGGCATTTTATTTTCGACCCGGCAAAGATGCAGAATATAATTCTTCTTTCTGCAGGCTCAGGAATTGCGCCCTTCAGGGGATTTTGCCAGTTCATAATCGATAATAAGCTCTCTACAAAAGTTACGCTGGCTTACAGCAACAAAACAGAAGAGGACATAATCTGCAAACAGGATTTGGTGGAATTTGCAAAGCAAATCAGGGGAATGGAGCTTATTCTCACGCTTTCGCGCGAGCAAAAGGAAGGCTACCGTTCCGGAAGGATTGATGATGCCGCAATCAAGGATATCATCTCAAGGCGCGGGGCGGATGCTTACTATTTTATCTGCGGCCCTCCGGTGATGGTTGCGGATACGGAAAAGCTGCTTTTGGAAAATGGGATTCTCAAGGAAAGGATAAAGACCGAGAAGTACGGGTAAAATTTCATTCACCAACAAATCTGATTTTGATTTTCTTTGCCCGCCTCGCATTTTTGAAGTAAACATATAATGTGGAAGGCGCAACCTTTTTCCCGATTTTTTCCGCAATGGCAGTGTTCAGCTCGCTCACTTTTACGGTCTGCTTGCCCGCCTTTTCCAGGCCAAGCAGGATTTTTTCAAGAAGCTGCGGCAAACCTGGATATCTCACATTATGCCTGCCGCCTCTTGTAAACCTTGCCCCAATCTCTTGCGAAATTGCCGCCGAGAGTGTACTAATCGTGGAAGTATGCACCCCGTATTTTTTAGCCAATTTCTGCGCAGGCAATTGTATGGGCTTGCCCTCCTGCCTCTGCTTTGCTATAATGTCATGCGCCTCGGCGAGCAGGAGCTTTCTAATCAGTGGCTGATTTCCTTTCATGTGAGGGTTCAATCCTTGAGGGAGCTTTTGCACCCCGCCCTGTGGCTGCCCATGCATCCATGCCGCAGTTTTCTTGCGCATATAGGAAGGATAATTGCCCAAGATTTATATATTCCTTCTGACTTCTATTCACTTGCATGGACAAGAAAGAGGCAAAAAGGGTGATTGAAGCGGCGCTCTTCACATCCCCTGGCGCGGTTTCCATAAAGGAGATTTCCGCCATCATAAATGTCAATGTCGCAGAAACGCGCATCATTGTAAATGAACTGATTCATGATTACGAGGCAAAGGACACGGCCCTTGAAATCCGCGATGAGGCGGAAGGGATAAGGATGACGGTAAAGGAAAAATATGAATCTCATGTTTCGCACATGGCGGCGGCGCCAGAGCTTCACAAGGGAATGATGAAAACGCTTGCGTATATCGCATACAAGCAGCCTGTGAAGCAATCAGAGGTAATAAATTTCAGAAACAGCAAAGCGTATGAGCACATAAAGATGCTGCGCGAGAAGGGCTTTATTCGAAAAGAAAAGAAAGGAATCACATTCGTGCTCTACACAACCCCGAAGTTCAGGGAATATTTCGGAAAAGATGCAGGGAAAGCGCCGGCACAGAACCTGCCGCAGGCAAAGAAGGAAGATGCCGCGCAGGATTCTGCAAATGAAGATGCGGAAGAAAATTCAGTTGAAGACAATCCGGACGAATCAAAGCCTAATGCGGAATAAAATTTCCTGTTTCAAAAAATTTGTTTTAATTTTCTATTTCGCGCTCATTACCTTTTTTTCAGGGCTCTTTTTCTTTGCAACACGGATTTCAAGAACGCCGTTGTTGAAGCTTGCGCGAACGCTCTCCTCATTTACATTGCACGGGAATTCGATGCGCTTTAGTGACTTTTTTGAGCCCTTTTCGCTCAGAAGAAGTGAATTTGCGGAAATTTTAAAATCAATGTCCTTGCGCGGGAGGTTTGTTGCATCAACTACTGCAAGTATTTCGGTCTTGAACTCGATTACTTCAACAAGCGGCTCTGAGTCCATCTTCTTTTTCAGCTCTTCGCCCAAGAATCCGAACTCATCAATGCGCACGCAACCCTCGCCATCAAGCGAACATGTGAATGCGATCTTGAATTGTTTTGTAAAATCGACTGTGTCGGTTTCAAAAGTGTCCATGATGTCGGAAATTATGGTCTCCATTGTCTCGAAATCAACCTGTGATTCTTCAGTAGACCTTTTTTTCCAGTAAGCCGTTTTTTCACCCTCAAAATAACTTCTTCTGAAATTTTTCATTCTTCAATGAACTGATTGTCTGCCAAGAGTGCCTTACTATTTTTGGCAATTCACTATGGTGTAACAAATAATTCTTTAAAAACCTAATTGTCTGCTCATCGTGCGGGTATCCGGAGCCAACTTCTCCGAATTCTTCTGAAATTTTTTTTATTTCGGCGTCCCTTTCAACTTTTGCAAGTACGGAAGCCGCTGAAACCACCGGATAATTCACATCAGCCTTGTGTTCTGAAACAATTTTTACAGGAAATGAGACATATTTTTCTATTCTTTTCCCGAATTCGGCCATCACAACATCCGGAGAGTCAATATAGATTACATCCGGCCTGCTTTTTAGAGAATTAATCAGTTTTCCGGCATGCATCGCCTCTATTTCATTGAGGCTTTTTCTTTTCATCAGAGCATCTATCTCTTCAGCTGTGATGTGAGAAGTGTGGCTTTCAACAAGCATTTCTTTTATTTTGGGAAACTGCCTCTCACGCTCTTTTACTGAGAGCATTTTTGAATCTTTTACGCCAAGTTCAACAAGCTTTTCCTCATCTTCCTTTTTTACAACCGCAATTGCCATTACAAGCGGTCCAATGCACGGGCCCCTTCCGGCTTCATCGATTCCTGCGATAAGCATTCATATGGAGAAGCGATGACAAAAATAAAAAGGAGCTATCTTGCAAAAATAGAATGAATTGTAAAAAGATTTTCACTTGAGCTGATTGAGCGCCCTGTTCGCGCGGTCAACTTCTCTGTCGCAGCCTTTGCAAACTTCGAGTGTATCAAGTATGAGGCGCTTGTTGTCCCCAGTTGCCATTATGGCAACTTCGCTGTAATTTTTCTTGCGCAAAATATCGAATTTTGCATTGAAAGCGGAGTAAAGGTCTCTGAGCGCTGATTGCACCTGCTCTTTTTCAGGGTTCCTGTCACTGCGGTTCGTGTGCAGGTGCGAACGCCCCATGCAAAGAAGGCAGTTTTTCTTAACAGATCTTTTGAGGTCATATTCATGCAATATTATCTGTTCCAAATCCATGTACTGAATGCTGTGGACGCTGTATTTAATGGTTTTTCCGCTTTTAAAGGCTGAAAATGTTTATAAGGGAGTTAACCTTACCTGTTTTGGAAGTGTTCAGGAAATGCCGGCAAACAAAGAGACTGCTGCTCAATTTAACCGATGGCTTGCAAGGCAGCGCGCGAAAGAGAGGCATAACCAATATATGGAGTACCTAAGAACGAAGCCAAAAGTCCGGATTGATGGCAAGCGCCCATATCCTGAGTTAAAACTTTTTTTCAGGGAGCTTCTAACAGGGTTGTCACTTTCCAGAAAACTTGCCCATAAAAATGAAAAAATAACTGCTGAAGATGTAAATCCAAAGAAGTGGCTGAATAAAGATTTTCTGGCACTATCTTCTAAAAAACAGAAAGTGATGTTTAGAAATGTTAGCTCCGCATTAGTGACATTATCAAACAAGACCATTTCTTTAAGTGAGACAATATCGGCTTATCCTGATACTATTTCACAGCCGAAAACCAGAAAAGAAATTTTCCGAATAGCAAATGAATTTGACAGAGTAAATTCTGAGTTGAAAAAAATTGTGACAGATGATTACATGAGCGCTACAGGGAAAGGATTTTTTGGGGCGCAAGAAAATCGCTACATTGGGTCAGTTTGGCACAGAGTGGCCCACACTATTCCGGATTTATTAAGAAAAGCAGTTGATGAGGAAAAAATAATTAGAGAAAGAAAAAAATGAAGAAAGAAATGATGGCTTTACGCCACCACTTCTATGTTGAGCCTCTTTTTGAGCTCCCTGTACCTGTTTCTTATTGTAACTTCGGTTACTCCCGCAACGTTTGCGACTTCTTTTTGTGTCCTGCGCTCGCCTTTCAGAAGGCCAGCGATGTACACAGCCGCTGCCGCAACTCCGGTAGGCCCGCGTCCTGAGATTAGCCCGTTCTTGATTGCTTCCTCAAGGATTTTTCTCCCCTCTTCTTGCACTTCACCTGAAAGGTTCAGTTCTGAAGCAAACCTTGGGATGTAGTGTATAGGGTTTGTGAGCGGTATATCCAATTTGAGCTCGCGCACAAGGAACCTATAGGTCCTTCCGATTTCCTTCTTTGTAAGCCCTGAGGCTTCCGCCATTTCATTTAGTGTCCTTGGAACATTGTAGTTTCTGCACACCGTGTAGAGTACAGCCGCAACAACCGCTTCAATTAGCCTTCCGCGAATGAGCCCTTTCTTTACAGTTTTCCTGTAGAGAAGTGCCGCAGCCTCTATTAGCTGCTCTGGCGTGTTGAGATAGCTCGCAATCCTGCGCAGTTCAGTTAGCGCAATTGAGAGATTTCTCTGCATTGAAGAGCTTATAGATGCCCTCTTGTGCCACTTAATGAGCCTGTACATTTGCGCCCTGCTCTTTGAGGAAAGCTTGTTGCCCCTAAGATCAGTTCCGCGCCTGTCAATCATTGTGACAAGCCCCTTATTCAGCTTGACGTATTTCATTGGAGAGCCGGTTCTTGACCTCTCCTCAGCCTGGTCTGAATCAAAGCTTCTCCATTCCTTGCCGAAATCAACTTCATCTTCAGAAATTATTAGCCCGCATGCGCCGCAGACTATTTCGCCTTTTTCTTCATCGCGCATTACTTTTGCACTGCCGCATTCAGGGCATTTCACATCAGCCATTGAATCACTCCCATATAGATTCCCTAGTTTCCCCCCACAGGAAACTCGCCTCAAAACCCAACAAAAATTGAAAATTTAGATGAGTAAAGGGAACTAATATACTTCGTACCCTCATCCTTTATAAATTTTGCGGTTTATTCGAAGAATTAGAAATTTTACTTATTATGGCTTGTTTTGGCTTTCTTAGCCTTTTTATCGCTATTTTTGGCTTTTTTGGTTTCCTTTTTTTCCTGCAAAGCGCTGCGATAATCTTTAATAAGTATGCCGCTAATCGTGCCGTTTTGCCCAGGCCTTGAAGTGACTTTTACGAAATTTTCAGAACCACCGGCTTTTACTTTGAGCACCGCGCCCCTTGTGATTACATTCCTTCTTGCAAACTGCGCATCCGCGTTGTTCTCAACTACGGAAATAATCTCATATTTGCCCATTTTTCCTGAACCGGGCTCTGCTGCAGTTACTTCCCTTTCAAGCTTGACCTTGGTTTTATAGGTGTTTCCAAGGCCTTTTGCAACGTACCTGTCAACTTCATCGTCTTCATCAATTGCAATGGTTGTGTGCGCTGGGTCCCCGCCTTTCCAAATAAGCCTCTTATCTGAGCGCCTTATTGTCATGCGCTTTCCGCCCGAAACCTTTGTTTGGGATTTTGAGTGCCACTGTGTCATTTTGAAAAACCTTTTTTAAGCCAAAGAGCGTAGGATACAATAGCATGATTCCAATAAAGAGCGGAAAAAGACGCTATAGCCTGCTTATTGGCAGAATTACTGAATTCTATAGCGCCACTATTAAAAAGCTTGCGCTTATTCAAAAGCGCGGATTTGCTCAAATCGCCCCTGCTTCTAAAATAGCCGGAGTTAGGCATATTTGCGCCGCGCTCGAGCACGCCATTTCCGCAGGGGAAAACGGCGGCGCATTCACAAAAAACCTTGAACTGGAATTTCTTGTGCGCCTTTTTGGGGAGAAGCAGCTAAACGCCGCGCTTTCGAAAGCGGAATTTGGGGATGAGGATGTTGCTCTGCTCATTGAATCCGGGGCGGGAGCAAAAGCAACAAAAAAAATCGTGGAAATAAAAAAAGCCCTGAACTTTGAAGAAATTAAAGGCATCAAAGCAAGCGCGCTTGGAAAAAACAAAAAAGAACTTATGGAATTTTACAAAATCGGCGAAACTGAACTCGCAACGCTTTCAGATTTGGATGATGCGCTCGAAGAATTGGTGATTGAGAGGATTTCATTTGTGGCGCTTGAGAGATGACGCTGTCAAAGCATCTCCTTTTTCACCTGCGCAAACCTTGCAAAGTGCCGGTCTTTTGTGAACACCCCAAATCCATTTTCCTCCGCTGTCGCCGCAACTATGCAGTCTATGAGGCCGACCTGCCTTCCTTTTTGCTTTGGGCTATTCACTGTATGCCAGAGCATTCCCGCCCTTAAAAAACTACTTTTTGAAACGCCAAGCATTCCGTTGCAGGATTTTTCCACGAGCGCTTCTATTTCCAGCGGATTAAAATTGTTTGAAATGCACCATTTTGAGAGTTCGGCAAAAGTGATGTCAAGGGCAAAGCACTCATTTTTTTCCAAAATATCCTTTGCCCTTTTTCCCAGCTGGGAGCCCAAAAGGATTTCTGCCCAAACCGAGGTATCAACGACGTACATTAAAACTCCCTGTCCTTTTCTTCCCTTCGAAACGGCTTTGCGCCCTTCATTGCGCCAAACAGCTTTTTCAGTGCTTCGGCTTTTTTCGGATTTATAACGCTAAACTGCACTGTCTGGTTGAACTTGAGGTTGTTCTCCACCATGTCCTTCTTTTTTATTGAAATGGCCACCGAATTGCCAAGCCTTACGATTTTTCCTTCAATCATTCAAATCACCCTAATGTAATAACATGTTATAACTTATTTTAATTCTTTGCGCTTTTCCCAAAAGTTCGCGTCATTCCTCACCCTTATAATATTCATTCAGAACCTCATGTATTTTCGCAGCTTTAATCGGCCCCATCTTCTCAACTTCCTGAAGCTCCTTAATCGAGGCATTTACAATCGTTCTGATGCTCCCGAATTTGCGCAAAAGTGCGTGCGCAAGCTGCGGACCGACAAGGGGAAAGCCTTCAAGCACATACTGCTGTTGCTGCTCGGTTGTAAGCCCTTTTCTTCCAACGCGCAGGCGGATTTCATTGTCCTTTCCTGTCTGCTCGCGCTTTGCAATCTGATACACTAGTTTTGCGGTTTCATCATCATCCGCAGAATAGAGAATCGGCACGCGGTAATTAAGTGCAATCGAAGCGAGAACCCCGCGGATTGCGTTTTCATGGATGTTGCGCGTCGTGTAGAGTTCGCGCGGGTCGCCTTCAAGTATAATGAGAGGCGCCGAGTAGTTCTGCGCCATTGAAGAGAGCTGGTTAAAGAGCCTGCCATCAAAAACCGAGCTCAAAAAATCATCAACCGTTTTCCTCTCCACGACAACATCATCGCTCAAAATATAATCCCCGACTTCAAGCTGCTTTACCTGTATCACAGCATCATAATTCTTGAGCTTAGTGATAACACCCGAAGCCTGCTCGCGCGTATCAACATAAATTATCACCTTGTCAGCGTACCCTGGAGTGTATTTCATCAGCGTCATCTGCTGGTCGAGTTTTTTTTGCGGGATCAGCTGCGGCTTTTGCATATCCCGCAAGGTGGCTTTCATCTTTCGCTCCTTTGCCATTCCAGAATAATAAAACGCCTCATCGCGCGTATCTTTTGCAAGAAGAATAATCACTTTCCCTTCGCTTTTTCTGCCCGTGCGCCCGCGCCTCTGAATAGAGCGTATTTCAGATGGCACGGGTTCATAGAGCACAACCAAATCAACTTCTGGAATATCAAGCCCCTCTTCTGCAACGCTTGAGGCAAGAAGCGTGTTGTACTTGCCTTCCTTCAAATCAATAAGTATTTGCACCTGCTCTTTTTGCGTAAGGCCCCTGTCTTCGCCTTTGGTTGCCTGCCCAATGAAGCGCGCCGCTTTTATGCTCTCAATCGGCGCAAGGTATCGCTCAATTGCGCGGATGTTATTTCGGTAGTGGTTGAAAACTATGACCTTGCTTTCAGGTTTTTTGTGGAACTGATCAACAAGAATATGCTTTAGCGCCTCGAGTTTTGGGTGCACCTGCTTTTCTTTTACAAGCTGCTCTGAGAGCGCCCGCGCCTTCATGATGTTGCTGTCCGCCATCACGGTTTTCACTGCCTTTGATGAGCCGCTTAAAGCGCTATCAGATGCCATTTTTTCCATGTACTCGTGCAGAGAATCTGTCCCCTGCGTTTCAAGCAGTGTGAGCGCGTGCGAAACCTTGAGAAGCGCGGCAATTCTCGAAGCCGCAAGGTAGAGCGATGGCTGGGTTTTGCCGTGCGAAACAATATCGCGCCTTATTTGCCCCTGCAGCATCAGCATGTCCTTGCGCGAGAAATACTTCTTGCCGATTCCAAAGCCCATTTTTTTTATGATTTCAATCTGCTCTTTCTGGAACCTATCAAGCAGCACCTTCGCTTCGAGGAATTTGGGCGGGAGGTCCACTTTTACCCATTCCACCTTAATCTGATTCACATAACCCTTCACATCTTCATCATCGTGAGTTTTGATTTCGACATTTTTTATGAAAAGGTTTCTGCAAACACTCTGGATTTTCTCCTCCTCGCCACCAGGAGATGCCGTGAGCGCGAGAATCAGCGGGTTTTCACAGTGCCGCACGTACTGCTCTGCTATGAAAACGTAACTATAGTCCCCGATTGCTCGGTGGCTTTCATCAAAAACCACCAAACCGAAATCCTTGAGCGTAATTTCGCCTGACACCAGGTCATTTTGTATGGTTTGAGGGGTCGCTGAGATAATTTTTGCCTGCTCAAATGCTTTTCTGCGCTTCTCAGGGGCGATTGTTCCTGTGAGCACAATCATATCCTCATCTGCGATGTTGAGAAACTTCTTCATGCTCCTCTCATGCTGCACTGCAAGCGGCTTTGTTGGCGCCATGAAGAGCACTTTCTTTCCGGCTTTTAGAACTTCGGCTGAAACTAGAACCGCAACAACGGTTTTTCCAAGCGCTGTGGGCGCGACAAGAAGCGTACTTCCTTTTTCGAGGATGCGCGCTGCGAGAACTTCCTGGTATAATTTTGATTCAACAGTTTCAGGCTTGATGAATGGGTGCGAAATGAACGCCATGAGTTGATTCTGTGTGAAATTGGTTTTAAATGGTTTCAGGGGTTCGGTGCCGGTGCCACGCAACCGTTGCGTCGGTTGGGTGCGCATACGGCCGTCCCGCTTACAGCGGGACATAAGTTTTCATGCCACTTGAAAATGAAAAAATGTGGTTGCTTGCTTTGAATTTCAATGCAAGCCTGCATCCGCTTTTTCACGCAAAATCGGGGCTTTTTAGGGGCTTTTTAGCCCAAAATAACCCCTTATTTTAAATTAATTTGCTCAGGAATGGTTTTTAGAGGTGGGTTTAGATGGGGAACCAGATATTGCCTTTGGCTGCGGTGGACCGCATTATAAGAAAAGCGGGCGCAGGAAGGGTTAGCGAAGATGCGGTGGTAGCGCTCGCAGAAGTTCTTGAAGAGGAAGGCGTCAAAATCAGCCAGCAGGCTTCGGAGTTTGCAAAGCACGCAAACCGCAAGACGGTTGTCGGCGCGGATATCAGACTTGCGCTAAAGCAGTTGAAGGGTTAGTTATTCTTTGGGAAATTTAATTTTCTTCAAATTAATCGGTTTAAATATTGTATTCGTAGGTACCGGTTCAGAACCAGCCTTAATTCTCTCAAGCTGCTCAGGAGTTATCCTAGGGCTCCTAAAAGAACGGCGCGCTGGAAACTTGTTGATTTTTTTAATAGGCTTGAAAGGCATCATAAATTTACACTTTTTCTTTTCCGCTAGCGCTTTTCTTTTTTCGTGTAACGAAAAAGAAAAGGGCTATTTTAGGGCTTCCCAGAGTATTTCATCCTTCGGCCGCACTTCAATCCCATCGGACGTTATCGTGAAAGGGTGCACGGTTGCGCTGTGGTTTGTCCCGCGCATTTTCTTGACAAAAATGCTCCTATTAGGGGGCACAAAATACATTGCAATTACGGAATCTGCAACGTAATCCTCAACTCCGAATGCGTTATAATCAGTTTTTCTCCCCCGAGTTTCTGCAATCAGCATTGTTGTGCAGCCAAGCTCTCGGAGCGATTCCGCAAATGAATATAGCATGTGCCGGATTTTGCCCCTCTCCGCAATCCAAACTCCAAGCGCGGTGGTTGAATCGACAACAAGGCGCTTGCAGCCCATGTCCTTTACAAGCTGGGCGATTACCTTCATCTCCTCCTCTATTTGAGACTCCACGTTTTCCTGCGTGTGAAGGTTCATCCGGTATATTTTGAGCTTGTTTGCTTCCTGCAATGGCTTGAGGTCCCAGCCAAACGATTCTATGTTCCAGATTATGTTTTGCAAATTGCCTTCAAGCGAGATGTAAAGCCCGGGCTCTTTGTACAATTTCGCCCCTGCAATGAGATAGCTAAGGCCGAAAATGGTTTTGCCAGTTCCCGAGCCGCCTGAAACCAGTATTGTCGAGCCTTTCGGAAAGCCGCCCTCTATTAACTCATCAAATCCTTTTATCCCAGACCTTATCCTTTCCATTTTTTTACCGCCCCAAGCGCTTTTTCAAAAACTTTTTTCTGTGAGAGCGCATCCGAGTCCACAACCAAATCGAAACGGCCCAAATCTTCTCCCATGCTGAATTGGTATAACCTTTGATATAATTCTTTTGTTTGCGCATCGCGCGACTTTATTTTGGCGAGGACTTCGTCAAAATCTAGCTGGTCCCTTTCGCACACCCTTTTTGCGCGAACTTCGGCAGAAGCATGCAGCCAGATGCGAAAAGCCTTCCCCTTGTACAAATATGGCATTGTCCAGGAATCCATTATCACATTTCCCGCGTCCGCGATTTTTTCAAGCTTCTCATCAAGCGCAATGTCAAGCGAGCCGTCCTTTTGCCGCTGCTTCATGAATTTCTTTGCCTCATCGCTCTCCCACCAGTCATGGATTTTCTGAGGGGACGCGTCCATAAGCGCTTTCACTCCCTTGGTTGCCATCTCGCGCAAAATGGAAGAGGCGTGTATAACTTTCATTCCAAGCTCTTTTCCGAGCGCGTCAGCTAGAGAGCTCTTTCCTGAGCCCGCAAAACCGGAGACCATTATCAATTTGGCAGCCATTCAAACTGCAAAAAATAGGGAAAAAGTGTTTAAGAAGGTTGGGGGAAGTTTAATTTCAACTTTTCATTGCCCCAATATAGATTTTATTATTTCTGAACTAAAAGCATATCCTGTGACAATATTATTTAGCCCATTTTTGGCATTCACCGCAATAACAACATTAAACGGAAGAAGCGGAAGTTTATTTGCTTTGATTTCTTCTGGTGAAAGTTTAGCCGCACCAAATGCATTGAGTGTATCCTGCCGTGAAACACTTTTTTCAACGTCATTTGTCACCGCATTTGTTTGCAAACATCTTCTTGTAATTTCATTAATTATTCTTGCTGCTTCAGCTTTTGGGTTTCGCGCTCCCAATTGGCCAAGCTTATCAATTAAAGGCTGAGGGCTTGGGTCGTTATAATCCAAAGATTTTGAAAGGGCGTCATGGCATTGTTCAAACCCATGAAAAAGATAGCTTTCTACACCTTTCTTAATTTCGGCATACAGCTCCGGCCTTGTGTATATAGCTGAAAAGCCCATCTTGTCCATCTTTGGGTCATAGTAAACATGTTTCCTAGAAAACAGCTCTTTGAAAAATGAATAAGCGCCTGATGCTGTGTTAAACTTTGGAAAAGTGGCAGCTGAAACTTTTCTCAGGCCGGGCCTTTTAGGCATTGCCCTAATGACCCTTCTTCTTTTGCCAAGGGCGTTGCGCTTAACACTTTTGGAGAATCTAAGTATTGCCATGTAACTAGTAACATTTCCAAATATTTAAATGAAGCATTTTAGGAGTAGGCTCAATAAGTGTTTTCTTTCCGGGGAAACTTCCCCTTCCGCACATCTTTTGCATATTTTTTCAGCGCCGCAACCGCATCCTTTTTCAGGTTCGCATATTTCTTCAAAAATTGCGGCTTAAAATTCTCATCCGCATTCAGCCCCAAAATATCGTGAAACACCAGAACCTGCCCGTCAACATATCTTCCGGCGCCGATTCCAATCACAGGAATTTTGAGTTCTTCTGCGATTTTCTTCGCGATTTTTTCAGGCACCAATTCCAAAACAAGCCACCTGCACCCGGCACGCTCAAGGTTTTGCGCTGCGAGCAGCAATTTTTGCGCTTCGCGCTCTTCACGCCCGCGCACTTTCGGCTTTCTGTCCGTTTGTGGCAAATACCCAAGATGCCCCATCACTTTGATGCGGCTGCGCGCGAGCTTTTGCACAATTGAAATTTTCTCTCCCTCAAATTTCACTGCGTCCGCTCCCGCACGCAGGAATTTTTTTGCATTCTTGAGCGCAATTGCAGGAGTTGAGAATGATTTGTATGGCATGTCCGCAACAACAAGCGCATTAGTTTTTGCGCGCGCAACAGATTTCACGTGCACAAGCATCTCTTCCATTCCGATTCCGCGCGTGCTCTTCATGCCGTGCACAACATTTGCGGCGCTGTCGCCCACAAGGATGATGTCAACTCCGGCATCATCCGCGATGCGCGCGGATGGGAAGTCGTATGCGGTTAGCATTACTATTTTTTTCACGGCCTATTCACCACACTCAAACTGGATTTCATCAGTTGAATCCCGCCAGACCACCGCATGCTAACGGATGCAAATGCGGAAGTTACAAGGTGCAAAACCAGTTCATCTTCGGGGAGATTTCTAGCCGGCATGACCGCGCGAAATCCAATTTTGGCACTGTCGCCATACCTGCTTTTTGAAAGCAGTTCAAGTTTTTTCGTGCACGCTTTTGATGCCTCCGAAAGCTCAATAGCCCGATTTTCCATATACTGGATTTTTTTGGCGGCCAGCGGATCGGATAATAGCACACCGCCCAAGCCAAGAAAACCTTTTTTCTTGAACACTTTGTTTAGCAGTTTCATATACCCGCGCTCAGGAAGAATTGCCATGCGTACGCTCTCATTTATCGCTTGTTGTATTGCGGGAGTTTTTGAGTAAATATCAATTGCGTTTACATTTTGCATGTAAGGATGCGTCTCAAGTAGTCGTGCGCAGAATCTTTCCATCCCATCAGGGGTCAAAATTCGTTTTGAAAGCGCTTCCGTAGTTGGCACTTTCATCGGGCGCCTAATGCCGCCCCTTGGCCTTTGCGAATACACAACAGTGCGCCCTTTGCGAAAGCTTTTGGAAGTTCCGCCCCCTCTTGGCATAGTGCGTGGAGTAACCATAATTAGTAAATTGCCCGAACCAATACTTAAATAATCCTTTTTCATGCCCATTTGTAGGTGCAATAATGGAGAAAACAGAGCTTATCTGGATGAATGGCAAGATGGTGGATTGGGAAAAGGCCCAGATACACATCCTCACGCACACTTTGCACTACGGCACAGGCATTTTCGAAGGAATTAGATGTTATAACACTTCGAGGGGCCCCGCGATTTTCCGCCTCAAAGACCACATAAAAAGGCTCATGGATTCTGCGCACATAATGCAGATGAAAACTCAGTACAGGCATGCGGATTATGAAAAGGCGTGCAAGGATATTGTTTCAAAGAACAAATTGAAGGAGTGCTACATCCGGCCTTTGATTTATTTTGGCTATGGAAAAATGGGCCTTGCAACGAATGGAGTGATTGTTGATTCAGCGGTTGCTGCATGGCCATGGGGTTCCTACCTTGGAGAAGAGGGGATAAAGAACGGGATACGCGTGAAGATTTCCTCATACGCGCGCCACCATGTGAACGCGATGATGTCAAAAGCCAAAACTGCTGGAAATTATGTGAACAGCACAATGGCGAAAATGGAGGCGCTCAATTCAGGATATGAGGAGGCGATAATGCTTGATGGGCACGGCTATGTTGCGGAAGCCACTGGAGAAAATATTTTCATTGTGCGCGAGGGCGAACTAATAACCCCGCCGACCACGAATGCTTTGGAGGGAATCACGCGCAAATCTATAATCCAGATTGCAAAGGACAGCGGCATCAAGGTGCGCGAAGAGCTTTTCACAAAAGACCAGCTCTACATTTCAGATGAGTGCTTCCTTACAGGGACTGCGGCAGAAGTTACTCCAATCCGAGAAGTTGACAACCGCCAAATAGGGACTGGAAAACCGGGGCCAATTACAAAGAAACTGCAGGCCAAGTACTTTGCTGTGATTCATGGAAAGGTGGGCAAGTACAAGAAGTGGCTTGATTATGTGCATAAGTGAGTTGCACTAATCACAAGGCAGAATCCAAAAGTTCGGCTTTCGCCGAAACCTATTTAAAATCCTATAAACATAATCTAAGCATGATTTCAGGCAATTCAAGCGCATTGGCAGTTGCACTGCTTCTTGTCCTTGGGCTGCCAGCATAAGCACTCCGCCAAATTTTGCGGCTTCTGGAGTGCGAAACAAAAAGCTTCAGAAGTCCTTCTATCGGAGGGCAATTTAGGGGAAAACTGAAGGGATAAAATGGCAACGAAGCGCGTTCCGAGTTGCGATTCGGAAGCACGCGGACTTTGGTGCCTGCGGCACCAAGAGGCATGAAAGGCGATTTGAAATGGCAAAAAAGCGTGTAATAAAGATTTTCGACACAACCCTGCGCGACGGCGAGCAGAGCCCCGGAGCGACGCTTACGCACAACGAAAAAATTTTAATAGCGCAGCAGCTTGAGAGGCTCAATGTTGACATCATTGAGGCGGGCTTTCCGGTTGCGAGCAATGATGATTTCACTGCGGTTAAGGAAATTGCGCAGAAAGTGCGCAAGCCAACTATCTGCGCCCTTGCTCGCTGCAAAAAAGACGACATAGACCGTGCCGCCGCCGCAATCGAGCCCGCGCGCAGGGGACGGATTCATGTTTTCCTTGCAACATCTCCTATTCACATGAAATACAAGCTGCAGATGACCCCCTCACAGGTGATAGCGCAGGCGGGAGAGTGGGTAGCGTATGCAAAGCAGTTCACAACTGATGTTGAGTTTTCTCCAGAAGACGCCGGAAGAAGCGAACCTAAGTTTCTTCACAAAGTGCTTGCAAAAGTGATTGATGCGGGGGCAACAACCCTTAATATTCCGGATACGGTTGGGTACACGCAGCCGCACGAATTTGGGTCCCTGATAAAAGGAATTATTGAACACACGCCCAATTACACCCCTGCTGTAACAATTTCCGCGCACTGCCATGATGATTTGGGGCTTGCGGTGGCAAACAGCCTTGCCGCAGTTGCAAATGGCGCAGGGCAGGTTGAAGGAACAATAAATGGAATCGGCGAGCGCGCGGGGAACGCATCGCTTGAGGAGGTTGTGATGAATCTTCATGCGCGCGAGAAGTTTTTCAATGCGCGAACGCGCATAAGGCTTGCGCAGATTTACAACACGAGCAGGATGGTTTCAAATTTCACATCAATTCCTGTGCAGCCCAATAAGGCGATTGTTGGAAAGAATGCGTTCGCACACGAGGCCGGGATTCACCAGCACGGAATTCTCGCGAATAGAAAAGTCTATGAGATAATGAACCCAAAAACAATTGGAAAAGAAACCGAGCTTGTGATTGGAAAGCACTCGGGGAAAGCGGCGGTTGCGGACTTTTTGAAGGCGAAAGGGTTTGCGCCAAGTTTTGATGAGCTCGCGGAAATCACCTCAAAAATCAAGGAGCTTGCGGACAAGAAAAAGAAGGTTTTCAGCGAGGACATCCTCGCAATTGCGCGAAGAGTAACTAAATCCACGGCTGAAGAAATGGCGATTGTTAAGCTTGATGATTTGCAGATAACAACCGGAAACAAGCTAAAGCCCGTGGCGGTTGTAAAACTTATAGTGCATGGAGTAGAAGTTACGGGAACTTCTACTGGAGTTGGGCCGATTGATGCGGTTTCAAAGGCAATCCAGCAGGCGCTTGGAAATCAATTTGTTCTAAGCGATTACAGCCTGCGGACAAACACGGGCGGCACCGATGCGCTTGCGGATGTTTCGATTTCAATTACAAGCAAAAACGGGCAGCAGTTTTCGGGCGAAGCGCTAAATGAGGACATCACAATGGCTTCTGCCGAGGCGCTTCTAAAATGCATTAATAAATTAATGGAAGAGGAATATAGGAAAGGAGTGGGATCAAAATAAAGGGTGCTCGGGCTTTTTTGGAGGCGCTTAAGCGCAACGGTGTTCGCCACATGTTTGGGATACCCGGAGGAGTCGTAATCCCGCTTTATGATGAAATTTATCATGAAAAGCACTTCAAGCACATACTCGTGCGCCACGAGCAGGGCGGCGCGCATATGGCCGAGGGGTATGCAAAAGCATCAGGAACCGTGGGCACTTGCCTTGGAACATCTGGGCCTGGCGCCACAAATCTTGTAACTGGAATTGCCGATGCGTTCATGGATTCAATTCCAATTGTTGCAATCGGAGGGCAGGTAACAACTTCCCTTATTGGAAAGGATGCTTTTCAGGAAGCGGACCTTATGGGAATCACAACGCCCATTACAAAGCACAATTTCCAGATTACCGACCCCAATGAAATTGATACAATTGTTGATTCGGCCTACCACATAGCGGCAACTAATAGGCCTGGGCCAGTTTATGTCGAGATTCCAAAAGATGTGCAGCAAAAGGAAGTGACTGCGCCAAAGGAAATAAAGCTCAAAGGATACAAGGTGCTCAGCGGTTTTGACAAGGAAGCGGCAAATGAAGCATGCAAGATGCTTCTTGGGGCGCAGCGGCCAGTGATTTTGGTCGGCGGAGGGGCGGTATATGCGGATTGCGCAAATGAGCTGCGCGTTCTCGCTGAAACCTGCATGATAATGGTTGCAAGCACTCTGCATGGAAAGGGAATTTTTGATGAGAGGCACCCGCTCTCGCTTGGAATGACCGGAATGCACGGCCAGCCGCCTGCGGTTTATGCGATACAGCGCTGCGATGTGCTCTTTACAATTGGGATACGCTTTGATGACCGTGTCACCGGTAGGCTTGATGGATTCGCGCCCGAAGCGAAAGTGATTCACATTGAAATTGATGCGAGCGAAATTCACAAGAACCGCAAAACAGAGCTCGGGATTTTGGGGAATGCAAAAGAAGTGCTCACCTACATGGCGGAAACCGTAAAAAAGATGCAGTGGAAGAGCAAAGAGTGGAATGAAAAGCTGCATGCAATGCAGCGCGAATACGCCGAGGACATAAATATTGACGCGTCCCCGATTGACCCGCGCAGATTGATGTTTGAGCTTGGGAAAGTTTTCACCGAGGATACGATTGTTACAACAGGAGTTGGTGAGCACCAGATGGATGTTGCGCACTTCATAAAATTTTCCAAGCCGCGCAAGTTCATAACTTCAGGCGGGCTTGGCACAATGGGTTTTGGAATACCTTCCGCAATCGGGGCGAAGGTTGCAATGCCAAATAACCCCGTGTTCAATGTGGATGGAGATGGGAGCTTTGCAATGACGGTGCAGGAGCTTGCAACCGCGAAAGTGAACAACATCAAGGTTGTGAATGTGATTATGAACAATGCTTATTTGGGCATGGTGCGCGCGTGGAACGACATGTTCTATGAGGGCAGGCGCTCGCAGGTCTGGCTTGGCAAGATTCCTGATTTCCAAAAACTTGCCGAGGCTTACGGGCTTTTGGGGATTAGCGTTGAGAGGCCCTCTGAGATTGCGGATGCGCTGCAACTTGCAATGAAAAATGAGGAATCGAGCGTTCTTAATGTGCATGTGAACAACGAGGCGATAGTGCTGCCTATTGTTCCGGCTGGGGCGTCAAATAGTGAGATGAAGGGCGCGCGGATACCTAAGGATTATTTCACGAAATGAGAGTTTGTTGAATTGAAAAGCGGAAAATGAAAATTGAATTGAAAAATGATGGAACTTGGTGTGATTTTGTGGAAAAATTCTTTCTAAGGCTGATTGTTGAGCAAAGAAAGGGCGTGATGGCGCGCATTGCAACCCTTCTTGCGCGCAAGGGTTACATCATAGGCTCGATTTGCGTTGGAAAGCATATCGAAGAGGGCGAGGCAAGCATTGTACTTACGCTGCGCGGTGAAGAGGCCGAGGTCAAGAACGCAAAGGATTTGCTTGGAAAACTAATCCATGTGATAAGCATTGAAATGTATCATGAGAGCGATGCTGTGGAAAGGGAACTGTGCCTTCTAAAGGTTGAAAAGGGCGAGGACTTGAAGGCGAAACTTTCAGGGTTTGATTTTAAGGTTGTAAAAGAGGGCAAGGATTTTGCGGTCGTGGAAATAATTGATTATCCTGCAAGAATTGAGGAACTTGTGGCGCTTGCAAGGAAGAACTTCAAGGTTCTTGACATTTCGCGCTCCGGAGCGAATGCGATTTGAATTTAATTGCAATATAATGTATTGTATTAGGAGAATTTTGCATTTATTGGGAGGATGGGAAAATGAATTTAATGCGGGACAAGGACGCGGATTTGAAGGATTTGGAAGGAAAGACAATAGCGGTTTTAGGATACGGCGCGCAGGGAGCTGCGCAGGCCATGTGCATGAAGGATTCTGGCCTAAATGTGATTATCGGCCTTCGCAAGGGAAGCGAGAGCGTCAAAAAGGCAAAAGATTATGGCTTTGAAGTTTTGGAAACCGCGCAAGCCGCAAAGCGCGCCGATATTATACATGTCCTTCTTCCAGATGAGAAGCAGGGAGAGGTATATGAAAGCGAAATAAAGCCGCACCTAACAAAAGGCAAGACACTTTCATTTTCGCACGGCTTCAATATCTGCTTTGGATTCATTAAGCCACCTGCAGATGTTGATGTGCTAATGGTTGCGCCAAAAGCCCCCGGAACAGAGGAGCGAAAGCAGTTCGTTGCTGGTTTTGGTGTTCCTGCGCTCATAGCAATAAAGCAGAACCATTCGGGAAACGCGAAAAAAACCGCGCTTGCAATGGCAAAGGCGTGCGGCTTTACGCGCGCGGGAGTAATGGAGTGCACGTTCGAGCAGGAAACATATGAAGACTTGTTTGGAGAGCAGGCGGTTCTCTGCGGCGGAATGTCAGAGCTTATCAAGACCGGTTTTGAAGTGCTTGTTGAAGCCGGATACCCTCCTGAAATGGCATACTTTGAGTGCCTGCATGAGATGAAGCTCATCACTGATCTTGTGTATGAGGGCGGGCTCTCGCACATGTGGCACGTAGTTTCAAACACCGCAGAGTACGGCGGCCGCACGCGCGGGAAAGCGATTATTACTCCAGAAACCAAGAAGCGCATGAAGGAGCTTTTGAAGGATGTTGAGAGCGGCAAATTCGCAAATGAATGGATTGCCGAGTACAGGGGCGGAATGAAGAATTTCACCGCGCTGCGAAACGAGCAGAACAATCATCAGATTGAAGTTGTGGGAAAAGAAATCCGCGACCTGTTCAAGAAGAAGTGAATTTTGGAGGGAATAGGATGAGGCCAAGACCGATAGCAAAAGCGCGAGTAAGTGCCATGAAAAGAGTCGGAAGCACGACTCCGGGTGAAATTGCTAGGCAGAGAATGCATGTTGCCTCTGAAAGCCACCCAACTCCGAAAAATCAAAAAAGAGGGCCAATACGAAGGCGCCGCACCGAATAATATTATTGTTGGGATTTCAAATGCCTAAAATCGCAGTGCTCGCAGGGGATGGAATCGGCCCTGAGATTACAGAAGAAGCCGTGCGCAGCCTCAAGGCGGTTTCGGAAAAGCACTCGCTTGATTTGGAATTTGAGAATGCGCTTGTCGGTTACGCCGCTTATGACAAGAAAGGGCAGTGCCTTCCTGCGGATACGCTTGAGCTGTGCAGGAACTCTGATGCGATACTTTTAGGTGCTGTTGGCGACCCTCGCGCGGATAAGTTGCCGCCAAATGAGCAGCCAGAGCGCGCAGCGCTTCTTCCACTTCGCAAAATCTTTGAATTGTATGCAAATCTTCGCCCCGCAAAAATATTTCCGGCGCTTCTTGATGCGTCACCGCTTCGCAGGGAAATATTGGGAACCGGTTTTGATTTTTTGATTGTGCGCGAGCTCACTGGGGATGTTTACTTTGGCAAAAAGGATATGGATGAGGCCAACACCTGGCGCTCGGATTTGATGAAGTACTCCCGCCCCGAGGTTGCAAGAATTGCGAAGAAGGCGTTTGAGCTTGCGCGCACGCGCGGCAAGAAAGTGACTTCAGTTGACAAGGCAAATGTCCTCTACACAAGCACTCTCTGGCGTGATGAAATGGAAAAAGTTCACGCGCAGTACAAGGATGTGGCGCTTGAGCACATGTATGTTGACAACTGCGCAATGCAAATCATAAAGAACCCAAGGCAGTTCGATGTGATTGTTACCGGAAATTTGTTTGGCGACATTTTGAGCGATGAGAGCTCGATTGTTACGGGTTCTTTGGGGATGCTTCCTTCCGCTTCTTTGGGCGATTCCAAGTTCGGGCTATATGAGCCGATTCATGGCAGCGCGCCAAAGTATGCGGGGCAGGACACCGCAAACCCGATTGCAATGATTCTAAGCGGCGCTATGATGCTGCGTTATACATTCGGCCTTGAGAACGCTGCTAAGGATATCGAGCGCGCGGTTGAGAAAGTTATTCAAGAGAGCCGCACAAAAGACATCATGAGCGAAGGCAAGAAGCTTGTGGGAACGCGCGAGATGGGAAAGCTCATCGCAAAAGAGATTTAAATCGCTCAGCATTAATTTCTATTCATGCTCTTTGACCCAATCCTGATTGCATTTTTCGGCATCGCGCTTGGATTTGTTTTCCAGAAGAAAATCGGCTTTGACCAAAAGTCGGTTGCGGATTTGTTAATTTATGTCGTTGGCCCGGCGCTCGTGTTCTCCGCGATTTACTCAAAGCACATTGAACTATCAGAACTTGCAATCCTTGGAGGCGCATCGGTTTTCATTATTGTCGCATGCGGAATCGTTGCTGCGATTGTATTCCGGCTTCTCAATTATAAAAACAACGGGATGCTCCTGCCCGCGATGTTCATGAACTCGGGGTATTTGGGCTATCCAGTGGCGCTCTTTGCATTTGGAGAAATCGGTTTGCAGAAGGCAATAATTTTCGATGCGGTTGAGACGATATTGAGTTTCACTCTTGGTGTTTTTCTTGTGCAGGATGATAAGCTGCACTGGAAAGAGAAGGCAGCCGAGATTTTTCGCATACCCCTGGTTTATGCGATTGTACTGGGGGTTACGCTTAATCTCACGTCTGTGCAGGTTCCGGCGATTCTTATTGATGCGCTCACGCTTGTTGGCTCGGCAACGATACCGCTTGCACTGCTCGTTCTTGGCGGAAGGCTTGCAACGCTCAAAATCGGTTCTCTGAAGGTTCCGGTTGCGGTGCTCCTTGTGCGGTTTTGTGTGGGCGCTGCCGCTGCAATTGGTTTCATCAAATTTTTCAACGTGCAAGGTGTTGTTGCGAGCGTGATACTTCTGATTGCAGTGATGCCTCCGGCAGTAAATAGCTATGTGTTAAATGAAAAATTCGGAAAGGACCCTGAGAACGCCGCAACCGCGGTGCTTATCGGGACCTTGCTCTGCGCTTTGCCGATTGCGATTGTGCTTTCGATGATTTAGTGGCGGCGTTTTTTCTCAAATCACGAAGCGCTTTCCTAACAGGCCTGAACTGGTTGCGCAAAGCATTGGGAATAATTGCCCTTGCAACATCTGGACTGGCACTTTGTCTAAGATGCTTGTAAAGCCTCTTTTGTGCTTCTGCTTCGCTATAGCCTTCAAGCGCGAGAAAGGTGGCATGAGGAAGTGAATCCCTGCCTTCCAAATGCTCTCCAAATCTATTGGCCCTCCTGGCCATTTCTCTGTTTGCCAAAGTCTTGGCTTCCTTCAAAAGCCCGATGTCTTTAGTTACCCTTCCAAGTCTTGGGCGATTGTGTTTAGGCATCCAAATAGGGGATGGCAAAAGGCATTTATATTACTTTAGGCTAATATTTCTTTTATGCATTCAGTTGCCTATATCACGAGCAAAAATACGGTTCAAAAGGCAGCGAAGGCAGTCGCGATTTATTTTAATTCCTTCTTCTATTTCTTTTGGTAATAAAGGCTCTCTACATAATTATGGAGCCTGATTCAAAAGTCTTAGACAGGAGTGGAATCCGCGAAATCGGAAAAAAAGCGTTCGGAAAAATTAAATGAGTTTTGCTAAAAATTGCCAAAAAGGAAGCTGGAAAAATGGACATGGAAAAGGCACGCGCACAGATAAACAAAATCGACGCCGAAATGGTTGATTTGCTAAATAAGCGCATAGGCCTCGCCCTCGAAATCGGCGCGGAAAAGAAAAAGCGCGGCGAGAGCGTCTATGACAGCGCGCGCGAAGAGGAAATCATTGCACTTCTAAAGAAAGAGAACGGGGGAACATTCCCAAATGATGCGCTTGAGCTGCTTTTCCGCGAAATATTCAGCGCTTCAAGGCAGGCGCAGCAGCCGATGAAAATCTCTTATCTGGGGCCTGAAACGACATTCAGCCACGGCGCTGCGATAAAGCATTTTGGCTCAAGCGCGGATTATGAGGCGCACGATTCGATTAAGGAAGTGTTCAACTCCGTTGAAAAGGGCGAAGCCGATTTCGGGGTGGTCCCGGTTGAGAACTCGCTTGGCGGAAGCGTAACTTACACGTATGATATGTTCATCAACTCGCCCCTAAATATCGTGGCTGAAATTTCAGAGCCCATTTCGCATAATTTGATTTCAAAATACAAGCTCTTGGAAATTGAGAAGGTTTATGTGCACCCGATGGCGCTTGCACAGTGCCGCGAGTGGCTTTTGAAGAATTTGCCGAAAGCGGAAATTATTGAGGTTTCCTCAACTGCAAAGAGCGTTGAATCCGCGAAATTGTACATTAATTCCGCAGGGATTGGTTCGGAGCTTTCCGCGGCGCACTTCGGATTGAACATTCTCGCGCGCAACATCCAGGACCGTGCAAACAATGTGACAAGGTTTCTTGTGATTGGAAAAGGAACCGCAAAGAAATCCCAAAAATCCAAAACAAGCATCCTTTTCACGGTGAAAAACGAGCCAGGAACTCTCTTTACCGCGCTCGAAGCGCTAAAGCGCAACGGAGTGAACATGAACAAGATTGAATCAAGGCCGAATGCTTCCAAGAACTGGGAGTACGTGTTCTTTGTGGATATGGATGGATTTATAGAGGACAAAGGCGTCAATTCTGCAATTGAGGAAATGAAGAAAAGCACCGGCTTTCTTAAAATACTTGGAAGTTATCCTGATAAGTCGGCGCAAGCAAAATGAAAATTGGAAATAATGAAATTAGCAAAAGTGAAATTCATATGGCAACAAAGACAGAACCAAAAAAAGGAAAGATTTCAAAAGACGAAGTGAAGAAACTTCAGGCGCTAGCAAGGAGCATGCGAAAGGACATCCTTGAGATGACAACGCTTGCAGGCTCTGGCCATCCAACGAGCAGCTTTTCGTGCATTGATATTCTTACAGCGCTTTATTTCCATGAAATGAAATACAATGCAAAGCAGCCTGAATGGGCCGAGCGCGACCGCTTCATAATGAGCAAGGGACACGCTGCTCCTGCGCTTTATGCGGCGCTCTGCCAGGCAGGTTATTTTGCACGCGAAAACATAAAGCATCTTCGCCAGATTAATAGCATGCTGCAGGGGCATCCGGACAGATTGAAAACTCCGGGAGTTGAGATTTCCACGGGGTCACTTGGCACGGGCTTAAGCGTCGGGAATGGAATGGCTTTCGCGGGGAAGCTTGACAAGAAAAATTACCATGTGTATGTGCTCTTTGGCGATGGGGAATTGCAGGAAGGGCAGTGCTGGGAAGCTATAATGGAATCGCCATTCCTCAAATTGGACAATGTTACAGTTATAGTTGATCGCAACAATTTGCAAAATGACGGCTGGGTGGATAAGACAAAGGATGTCGAACCCGTGGACAAGAAGTTCGAGGCGTTCGGGTGGAAAGTTTTGAAAATCAACGGGCACAAGTTTGAAGAGCTTATTCCTGCTTTGCAAAAGGCGCGCGCGGATAAGCGGCCAACCTGCATAATCGCAAAAACGGTGAAAGGAAAAGGCGTGAAATTCATTGAAAATGACCCGGACATGCACGGGAAGGCACTTACTCCTGAGCAATACGAAAAAGCGTTGAAGGAGTTGGATGGATGAAATTTAAATGCGAAGCCAAGCCCAGTGAAACTGGGCTATCGCACCCAACAGCCGAAACTGTTGCGCCAGAGCAATATGAAAAGGCGATAAAGGAGCTTGGATTCTGACCAATAGAGGAAATGATGTTTATGCCAATTGAGATGAAATACAAAATCGGTGAAAAGGTCGCGACCCGAGACGGGTACGGAGACGCGCTTGTGGCTCTTGGTGAGGAGCACGAGGATATTGTAGTGCTCGATGCCGACCTTGCAAAAAGCACCAAATCGATACTTTTCGGAAAGAAATTCCCTGGCAGGTTCAGGTATGTCGGGATTTCAGAAGCGGATATGGTTTCGATGGGCGCTGGCTTAGCGCGCTGCGGTAAAGTTCCGTTCGTGAGTTCTTTTGCTTCGTTTTTGGTGAACCGCTCGCTTGACCAGATTCGCGTGAGCGTTGCGTACTCGCAGACCAATGTGAAGATGGTTGGAAGCCACGGCGGAATCATCACAGGCGATGACGGGCCTACTGGACAGGAAGTTTCAGATATTGCGGTGATGAATAGCATTCCGAACGTGAATGTTTTTGTCCCAGCGGATTATTACGAAACGGTTGCATGCGCTTATGCGATGTATGAGCACCAGGGTCCTATGTATATGCGCACAGCGCGCGAGAAAACGCCAATACTTTATGACAAAGTTCCTGAATTCGAAATTGGGAAGGCAACTGTGCTGTGCGAGGGCTCGGATGGCGCAATAATTGCAATCGGGCCTCTTGTTGGAGAAGCCATGAAGGCGGCGGATATGCTAAAAGCGCAAGGGATTTCCGCTTCAGTATTGGATTTCGCCTCGGTTAAGCCAATGGATGCGAAAGCTGTGCTAAAAGAAGCGGGGAAGAATTTTATTGTTACAGCAGAAGACGGTGTTGTCCACGGGCTCGGAGGCTCGGTTGCGGAAATAATCGCGGCAAGGAAAGGACGCGGCGGCTTTGGAATGATTGGAATGCGCAATTCATTTGCGGAATCAGGAAAGCCCGCAGAATTGTACAAAAAATACCAGCTTGACGCTGAGGCTATTGTAAAAAGGGTGATATCTTGCACAAAGGAGGGGACGCAATGATAATTGTAATGGAAAAAGGAGTCGGGCAGAAGGAACTAGACCATATTTCGGAGATAATTAAAAAAGCCGGGCTCAAGGCGCACATCTCTATTGGCGAGAGCAAAACCATTGTGGGCGTAATCGGGGATGAGTCCAAAATAGACAAGGAAATATTTGAAAGCCTGGATTACGTGGAAAGCGTAATGCCTATCCAGAAGCCATATAGGAGGGCTTCTCGCGAAATCCATCCGGATAATACTGTTGTTGATTTGGGCAAGGGAGTAAAAATCGGCGGCAATGAAGTTGTGATGATTGCAGGCCCTTGCAGTGTTGAGAGTGAAGAGCAGATGTTTACCATCGCAAATACGCTCAAGAAAATGGGCGTGCGCGTGATGCGCGCATCAGCTTACAAGCCGCGCACTTCACCTTACGCATTCCAGGGAATGGGCCCAAAAGCCCTGAAGATTCTTGACAAGGTGCGCAAGGAAACCGGAATGATTGTTGAAACCGAGGTAATGGATACGCGCAATGTCGAAGAAGCGGCAAGGCATGTTGATATGCTCCGCGTTGGCGCTCGCAACACCCAGAACTTTGATTTGCTAAAGGAAGTGGGAAAAGTTGACAAGCCCGTGATTTTAAAGAACGGGATTTCAACAACAATTGAGGAATGGCTCTTTGCCGCAGAGTACATAATGAACGAGGGGAACAACAAGGTGATACTCTGCGAGCGCGGGATACGCACATCCGAGCCGTTCACACGAAACACGCTAGACCTTAGCGCAATTCCAATATTAAAAGAGTTGACTCACCTCCCAATAATCGTCGACCCTTGCCATGCGGCGGGAAAGCGCGGGCCGATTCCGGCTCTAAGCAAGGCCGCAATCGCGGTTGGAGCGGATGGGCTATTAATTGAAGTGCACACCGATCCAGAGAACGCGCTTTCAGACAATGCGCAGCAGCTAAAGCCCGCAGAGTTTGAAAAGCTCTATAAGGAACTAAAAGGCGTTGCGCAGGCAGTTGGAAGGAAGTTTGGGTAAGAGAGCTAGTTATTTGAAGCTGATATAGCATCAGCTAGTTTTTGGCGCCTGCGGCCCCGTGCGCAAATCCCTCCAGTTCGTGGCGTCAGTAAATATGAGTTCATACGCATTGGTTTTCGGGTTTATCGAAACCAGCCAGCTGCCATATCTCTTATGGCGGTCATCGTATGCAAATCCACTTGAAGTTATCTGCGACTCCAGCAGGCTCATTTTTTGGGCAATCTCCCTTTGAACAGAAGGTGGAAGATTAGGAATGGTCTTGTGGATATCATAAATGGCAGGGCCTTCGACTAATACCCTGTCCTTGCGCCTCAAATCGCTCATCTCAACAACCCAGAAATGCCCGCTTTCCCCCTTAACCGAAACCGGCCTGAAAACCTTCGGGGTTTTGATGCCAAGCCTTTTCACTTCGGCGGCCACATTGGCGGAATGGGCAGCGAGAAGAAATGATATTTTCTCCCAGTGTTCTCGCGGAACCGTTTGCAAGCCACGCCTGCCCTTTTTTGGCGGTTGCATATCCCTGATAGGGATTGTGTAGGTATGGGCAAGCCTAGAAATGTAATTGATGTTTCCACCCATGTAATAGTGCTGCGAAATCCACGGAAGCCGGAAAACCTTGTGAACAACCTTCTCTTTCCGGTTCAAAACAGGGCGGACAACAGATTCCACTCCAGAGCCAATGCTAGCGCCATACTGCGGCTTTTTGCGCAAAAAGCTATAGCCTCTTTGTGGCGGCATATACAGAATATAATTCGCGCAAATAAATACCAATTGGTGGCCAATTTGCACTGCACAATTGTTATTCTCCAATTTTTTGCAGAAAAATTTTTAAAGAACGCAAGCATAGATATAATTCCAGTGCAAATAATGGGAGGCTCTGACTATGGGAAAATATGTTGATGGGTTTGTAATACCAATTCCAAAAAAGAATTTGAATGCCTATAAAAAAATGGCAAAGATGGGCGCAAAAGTGTGGATGAAATACGGCGCATTGGAATATTTCGAGTGCGTGGGGGATGATTTGAAAGGAATGCCGGGCTGCCTTCCATTCCCAAAAGGAATCAGGGCAAGAAAAGGGGAAACAGTTGTTTTCTCATGGATAGTATACAAATCCAAAAAGCACCAGAAGGCGGTGAATGCAAAAGTGATGAAAGACCCGAGTATGAATGCGGGGTTTAATGAAAAATCAATGCCATTTGACATGAAGCGCATGATGTATGGCGCATTCAAAACCATTGTGAACAGGTAATTTTAAATTTTTCAGGTCTTCTTGAGCGAGAGCCTGAACTGCCCTGCGGTTGTTTCGCCTGCAACGAACTTTTTTGCTTCCGCAGAGCTCACAGAATAAATTGTTGACTGCGCGCCGCTGAAAACTTCCACTTTGATGTCCTGGCCGTTGTCCGCAAGGTTTGTGGCGGCGCCGATTGCATAAAATGCCGCATTTTCCTCAATCATCCCTGATGGCAACTCGAAGGCCATGAGAATCAGATTATTTTGAACATCCACAGCGGCGTCCGCAATGCCACCGGTTGCAAGCGCGCTCGAAAGCGCCGTGTTCTTGGCAACAATGCCCGCATCAGGCGCCTTGGGAGCAGAAGCCGCGGGTGCCGCATCTGCGGGGGCGGCTTCGGAAGGGGCTTGGCTCTGTGGAGATTCTGTTTGCGCGTTTTGTTCATCCACAGATTGTTCTGCGCTGGGTGCTGCGCAACCGCTTAGGATTGATAAAACGAGGAAAGCCGCAAAAGCCACACGAATCATAATGGTTTAATTGGAATACCTTGAATAAAAATGTTCCTTTTCCCATTTTTGCGGCCAATGCCATTTTCAGCGGTTAGGGCGGGCAAGGCTTTGAGCCTGAAAAACTGGGTGGCAAAACAAAGGCTTTTATATGGAAAAAAACGTAATGCAGGTCATGAAATTGCCAAATGGAACGGCTTTTGCAAAAATCCTTGCTGCGTTTATTTTCATCTCCAGTTTTGGAGCGGCAAGCGCAGGGCCCGTGGGCTCGCAGAGCGAAATTGACGGCGTCACCGGATACACGACTTTTGATTACACGCTTTGGAACAACATGGGCTTTGAAGACTGGCCAAGCGACTATGCGAACCTGTGCCTGAAGCACTTGCGCGCGGTCACAAAGGCGTGCGCGAATCTTGGCTATGACAACTGGCAGGTGAGCAGGGACTTTTCCGGCAGGCTGTTCTCGCCAAGCGAAGGCAGGTTCGGCTCAAGCGATGTCGTGATAGGGAAGGACACCTGCGATGACGCCATGAACGCGGTTGACGAGTACCGCACCTTCGGCGCGGACCTTTCATTCATGTGCTCGGAGAATAACTTCTGCACAGGCATACACTCCGACAGCTACTCATGTTCCTTTACCTGCGGTGCATGGAACTGCGATGAGGGAAATGACGAATACGAGGTCCTTGCATGCGGCGGCATCACAAACCCCGACCCGGGCAGGGACGCATGGGACCAGCTGATACCCGGGTGCAAGGAGCTTGCGCAGGATGCGTGCTCGGCGCGCGGCGAAGGCTGCCAGATAGAGAGGCCATGCTATTTCAAGGACATTTACGGCGGAAGGGCGGATAGTGCCGTGTGCAAGTGCAGCTGCCCATACAAAGGCCAGGAGCCCACCACAACGGCTGCGGAACTCGAGGGCGTGATGGGCGAGACATTTGACATTGCCTCCTTCAACTTTGAAAGCTGGGAGAGGGAAAACAAGACCTCATGCTGGGGCAAGAGCAGCGTTGTCAACGAAACTAAAAAAGGCAGGAGCATAATAGGAAAGGTTGGCGACACGCTCAAGGCAGCCGCTGGCTCGGTTGGGAATTTCTTCGGCTCAGTGGGCGGAAAGGTGAAGGGCCTTCTTGGCAGGAGCAAATTGCCTTTTTCTTCCAATGCGCAGTCAACCGCAAATCTGCGCGCCCCTGCAAAAACAAATGAGAGCATAAGGGCGGCCCTTATGGGAAGCAACGCCTGCGACCCAACCAACGAGGGAACTGGAGATGATTCCGGTCCCAAGCCCGAGGACTTTGTCATAATCGGCTCCGAAACCGACCACATAATAACCTCTACAGAAAAAGAGGTGGACATTGTTGCCACGGGATATGCCGATGCGAACCCCCTGCCGCCTGCAATATCAACATTGCCCGTAGCAACCGCAAACAAGTGCATTGAGGACTGGAGCTGCAGTGAGTATGGCAACTGGAGCGGCTGCAGTTCAGGGAAGGCTGATGAAACGCAGTTCAGGTCAAGGGCGAGAAAATGCGCAGACAAGAACTCGTGCAAAAGCTTTGAGGGCAAGCCCAAGACCACTGAAAGTGAAAAAAGGCCTTGCAATGCCGGCACCGCAACGGATGAAAATGAATCCATTGACACAACGGGCGCATGCACAGAAAATTGGAGCTGCGGCGAATTCGGCAACTGGGGCGCTTGCTCTTCGGGGACACAATCTAGGGCAAGAACATGCTCTGATGGCAACAGCTGCGGCACAACCAGCAGCCGGCCCGCACTTTCCGAATCAAGGGCATGCACTGACACCGTTTCCTGCACGGAAAGCTGGAGCTGCGGCGAATGGGCACCTGGAGAATGGGGCGCCTGCCAGGAAAACGGGACAAGGGCAAGGCCACTTACAAGAGTGTGCACCGATGCAAGCAACTGCGGGACAACTGCAAGCAAGCCAAGCACTACAAGCAGCGAATCCGGATCATGCGATTACGCCCCTACAGAGCAAAAGCCAGATTACAGCTCGCATGTCTCATCGCTAGGATCTAGCAGGATTAGCGAACTTAGTTACGCCGGCGGCTCTGCGCAGTTCAACACCGCAGCAAGCAACGGGGAATATGGGTATAAGATTCTCAGCATACCTGCGGGCGCAACGGTGAAAATATGCGTGCAGGTAAGCTCCGGCTCGATTGGCTATAACTCCTACCCGCAATACCATTACGGCTATGACTGGTCAACACCGGAATGGGAGGCGGCAAACCCGGGGTGCATAACGGCATACAACAAGAACGCATGGGCTAATGGAATGCTCCTGCATTTGGGAAGCCCGACGCCAGCAACCGCAGCCGGAACGGTTACAGTAAGCCTGATTAGCTAAAAAGCCAAAATGGCAAATCACCGAAAAATTGATGGCTCATTTCGGTTAACACCCCCATCCCCCCTTTAAATTTATTCTTGCCAATTCTAAAAGAATAATCAGGATGCAACCTTTATGCAAAAAATCACACCATTCCTTTGGTTCGACAACCAAGCCGAAGAGGCAGCGAAGTTTTACACTTCAATTTTCAAAAAGTCCAAAATTCTCACTACAATGCGCTATGATGGCGCCGGAGCAGAAGTTTCAGGCAGGCCAAAGGGCAGCGTGATGACTGTAACATTTCGCATTGAGGGGCAGGATTTTACAGCGCTCAACGGGGGGCCGATTTTTCGGTTCAATCCATCCATTTCTTTCATGGTCCAGTGCACAAGCGAAAAGGAAATCGATTTTTTCTGGGAAAAGCTCTCAGCTGGCGGAAATGTGATGATGGAATTCGGGATGTATCCTTTCGCAGAAAAATACGGCTGGCTAAATGACCGCTACGGTGTTTCTTGGCAGCTCATATTCAATCAGCAAATGCCGGTATCCAAAAAGCAGAAGATAGTTCCATGCATCATGTTTGTAGGCGCGAACAACGGGCGCGCAGATGAAGCAATCAAGCAATACACTTCCATATTTCCCAAATCAAAAACTCTTTTCATTTCGCGCTACGCAAAAGGTGACCCGGACAAGGAAGGCAACATCAACCACGGCAGGTTCAGACTTTGCGGGCAGGAATTCGGCATCATGGAGAGTAGCGGGCCGCATGAATTCACCTTCAATTCAGCAACATCATTTGTCGTGGACTGCAAAACCCAAAAAGAGGTTGATTATTTTTGGAATAAGCTCACTGCGGGAGGAGCAGAAGTTCAGTGCGGCTGGCTTTCGGACAAGTTCGGGGTTGCTTGGCAAATCGTTCCGGAAATTCTTGAAAAGCTTTTAGCAAGCAAGAACAAGGAGAAATCCGAGAAAGTGATGGCTGCGATGCTCAAGATGGTGAAAATAGACATTGCGGGACTCAAGAAGGCGTTTGGGAAAAAATAAGCCCGCACTTTCCTGCACGGCCCCATAACAAGAAATTCCACAATTCACGAACCCGCCACCGTTGAATGTGGAAAAAATTGCGGCATGCAAAGGCCTGCGTGCGTTCACGACGACAAAAGGATATAAACATTTTGCCTTTCAACTATGCGGTAAGCAGTTTTCGGCCGCGCAGGCATTTTGCCAGTGGCCTTCTTTTAGACGGCGTTTCCCGCGCACAGGAGGTGAGAGGGAATGCAGACATTGCAATTTGCAGGCATTCTGTTCATCGCCCTGCCCCGGCCACCTTATAATGACCCGCTCATGGCGGTGCTGGCGTTTGCCGCGGCAGTGGCCATTACCGCATTGCTAAAGGGCGCGCTCGTATTTGCGCTCAAGAAGCTCTCAGCCAGGACAAAAAACAAGATTGACGATTACATAACCGATGCCTTCGATTCGCTGGGAAAATCATTCTACACCGCGGTTGGGCTGTTTGTGGCAATGCATTTCATACAATTGCCTGAAACCGTGGCCAGTGCCGCCGACATACTGGTGCTCATATTCCTGAGCTTTGCACTGCTGCGCGTGCTCAAAAAGGTGGTTAACGACGTAACCGAGCACTATCTGGAGACGCACCAGGGCGGAGCGGCGAAGTACGACCCGATGATAATAATATTCATGTCAAGGTTTGCATATTACATCGCGGCGCTGTTCGCGGTGCTGATAATTGCAAGCAATGCGGGCTTTGATGTAAATGCCCTGATAGCAGGATTGGGTGTTGCGGGAATTGCAATTGCGCTTGCGCTGCAGAACATCCTAAGCGATGTGTTCAGCTCGATTTCCATCTACTTTGACAAGCCTTTCAAGACCGGGGATTTCATAATACTTGGAACCGACATGGGAATTGTGAAGAAAATAGGCATAAAGACGACAAGGATTCAGGCGCTGCAGGGCGAGGAAATCGTGATTTCGAACAGGGAATTGACAGAATTGAGAATCCACAATTTTGGGAAGATGAAGGAGCGAAGGATAGAGTTCAGGTTCGGCGTGGTTTACGAGACCCCGCAATCAAAGCTTGTGAAAATCCCGGAAATAGTGAAAAAGGCGGTGGAAAAGGCGGAGGGCACACGGCTTGACAGGGCGCATTTCAAGGCGTTTGGCGATTCATCGCTCAATTACGAGGTTGTTTACTTCATTTCCACCGGGGATTATAACAAATACATGGACGCGCAGCAGGCGATAAATCTCTCGCTTGTCGAGCAGTTCGAAAAGGAAAAAATAGAATTCGCATACCCGACGCAGAAGGTTTACCTCGCGAAGTGAGAAAAGGCCTTTTGGGAAAAAGCGACACCGCGGGGCGTGTGCGCATTCCATGGAGGAGTTTGCGCCCCGCGGATATTTATTTTTATGAGAATTTATTACGCAAGCCAGTCCTTTTACCCATACATCGGCGGGGTCTCAACGTACCTTCTCAACCTCGCGAGGTCAATGGTTGAAAACGCCAATGAGGTGGTCGAGGTGCACCTGCGGCCGTTTGGCGAGGAGAATTACGCCGAGGTCAAGGGGGTGGAGGTGCACCGTGTGCCCAAAGAGCCCATTGAAAAGGATGTTTTCGGGGGCTACTACGCGTTCAAGGAGGCGGTTTACAGCGAGTGCCACTACAACACGCGCGCGTTTGGTGTTCCCGCGGAAAAAATGCCCGGATTTGAGGATTTTAGCAGGGTCAACGAATATTTCGGGACAAGACTGCGCGAGCTTTTGGAATACCAGCGCGCCGACATTGTCCACATACACGATTTCCAGCTCCTGTTTGCATACAAATATGTGCCGCGCGGCACGCCGCTGGTTCTCACATGGCACATACCTTTCGCGCAGAACATGTCCAAAAAGCTCTCAAGATTTTTGGTAAGGCACCTAAAGCAGTACGACCGCGTGGTTTTTTCCACGCAGGATTACATTGATGCCGCGGTCGGGGCCGGTTTTCCCGCGGAGAAGGCGGAACTTATTTACCCCATCACTGACACGAATATTTTCAGGCCAATGACGATCAATCTCTCACGCATGCGGGAAAAATACGGCATCCCGAAGAAGGCGAAGGTGATTCTTTCGGCGCAGCGCATAGACCAGAAATCCGGCCATGAGCAGCTCATAAGGGCGATGCCGAAAATCCTCGAAAAGGTGCCGAATGCCGCGCTGGTTTTTGTCGGCGCGGAGTCGCTTAGCAACAAAATCTCAAAGGAGCGCGAGGAGCTGAACAAAAGCGTGCACTCACTAATAGATGAACTCGGGCTTGGAAAAAAGGTTTTTTTCATGGGCAATGTGGATTATGCCAAAATGCCGGAAGTTTACAACTGCGCAGACATTGTGGCGCTGTGCTCGAAAAATGAGGGGTTTGGCCTTTCAATCACGGAAGGCATGTCGTGCGGCAAGCCGCTTGTGGCGACAAATGTCGGCGGCCTGCCGATACAGGTCAAGAACGGCAGGAACGGGTTTCTTGTCGAATACGGGGATTATGCCGGCACAGCGCTGAAAATTTGCAGGGTGCTCCTTAACACGGATCTTGCCGGCAGGATGTCGCGCTCATCGCTTGCAATATCGCAAAAGTTCAGCCTTGATACCGGAATCGAGAGGCACATGGCGCTCTACACGAGGCTGCGCATGGAAAAGGACGAGGTCTACCGGCTCGACCATTTTGAGCATGGAAGGATACGCGCGATAATAACCGATTTTGACAGGACAATAACCGACAGGGCGGCAAAGGCGCGCTTCGACCCCGATGACCTGGATTTTGGCCTGCTCCGGGAAATGAAGGCGACCGGAATTGACCTGGTGCTCGCAACAGGCAGGCCGTTTAGCTATGCCGAGAAGTTCTGCAGGAAGTTTCGGGGGTGGAACTGCGTGATTGCGGAGAATGGCGCCGTGATTTACATACCGTCCGTAAAAAGGACAATCACAATCAGCACGCGGGACATGAAGAGGGCGAGAAAAATCATCCTGAAAATGGGGCTGGAAGGGACGGTTGCGGGAGATGTGATTGTGAGCGTGAAGGCGGGGGACTGGAAGGCGGTTTCGCAGGCGCTTGGCGGGCTCATAGAAAGGCTAAGGATTGTGCGAAACGTCGATGACGTCCTTGTGCTGCCGCTAAAGGTTGACAAGGGATACGGGATAAGGCTTGCGATGCAGTACCTCAACATTGATATGGAGCGCACGGTTGTTGTGGGAGACGGTGAAAACGACGTTGACATGTTCATGAATCCCGGCTACAAGATTGCGCTCGCAAATTCGCACCCGCGGCTCAAAAGGCTCGCAAACGAGGTGCTCAAAAAGAAGTCCTTGAGGGGAATGCGCCTGCTCATTTCAAGGATAAGAAGGCTTGAGGAAGGCGCAAGGAACGGGCGGCCAAGTGAGCTCTGAAGATGATTGCCCGGGCAAATGGCGGGCCAAAAAGCGCCGTCTTAGGGAAACGGCATGGCAATGTATTTATTTGGAAATGTGTTTAGTTAATCGGTTCGGTGTTTGAACATGCGCATTGTAATCTGCCGCCACGGCGAAACGGATTTGAACAGGGAGAAAAGGCTGCAGGGCAGGATGGAAACCCAAATCAATGAAAATGGCAGGGGGCAGGCCGCGCTTGTTGGGAAAAAATTAAAAGAAGAGAAGTTTGACGCGGTGTTCTGTTCTCCACTTAAAAGGTGCAGGGAAACCGCGCAAATAATAATGAAATTTTTGCCAAAGAACAAAGTTGTTTTCCGTGAAGAGCTAGCGGAAGTCAATTTGGGCAAATACTCCGGCATGGATGTGCGCGACATCAATGAAAAATTCCCAGGCGACTGGGCAGAGCGCGTTGACAACAAGTACGAGTTCGTGCACGAGCTCGGGGAGAGTTACAAGAACGCGGATGAACACCGCGTAAAGCCGCTTCTAAAGGAGTTCTCGGAAAAATACTCAAGCAGGAATATTCTTGTGATTACGCACGGCGGGATTTGCAGGCTCATGCTCGGAGACCTTTTGGGGCTTGCACCGGTTGAAAAAATGAGCATTGAGCTTCCAAATGATTGCATTTACTTTGTTGAGTACCGCCCGCACAAGACAGCGGTGCAGTTCTACCTTGCGGAAAGCGGGATACACGGCGAAGGGCATCTTACAAAGGAAAAGCACGAGGCGCATTTGAATAGGAAAACCAACTGAATTAACGGCTTGCAACGGTTAAATACTAGTTTGAACAAACTTTTTTCATGCGGATGCCGGATTTGAGGATATTGCAATTATTTGGGTTAAAGAAGCCTAAAACAAGAGAGCGGACTTTTGGAGAAATGCGAGAAAGAAAGCGGGCTCTTGAACAAATACGCAAGTCAGATGCACGCAAACACGCCCTTAATGAAATAAGGCTTGATGAAAGAGCGGCAACAATCTGGGACCGTGCCGCAAAAAAGTCTCTTAAACCGGAAAGGGTAGAACAAGCTGCAAAAGACGCGAGAGCGCGGGACGATGCAAACAGGCAAAAGTTAAGAGAGCAGCGCGAGAACGTCTAATTGCTTTTTTACCTAAACCGCCTGCAAAAGCACCAATAAGGTTTTATTCTTCAGAACTGAGAATATCAATTAGGATTGGTCCCGAATGGAAGCCCCGCAGGAGAAGAGCGAAGTTGTCTGTGAAGTGTGCAGGGTGCACTTAAGTAAAATCGCGCAGGTTAAGCGCCTCACTGATATGGAACTTTTTATTCTCAACCAGCCAAAACGCGTAATCAATATCAATATCCCGCTTATAATGGATGATGGCTCGGTGAGAATGTTCACTTCCTACAGGGTGCAGTACAATGACGCGCGCGGCCCAACAAAAGGCGGATTGCGGTTTTCTCCGAGCGTGAATATGGAGGAAGTAAAAGAGCTTGCATTTTTGATGGCACTAAAGTGTGCGCTAGTTGATCTTCCATTCGGAGGGGCAAAGGGCGGCATCAAGGTCGACCCAAAAGAACTTTCAAAGAGCGAACTGCAAAGGCTTTCGCGCGCGTACATGCGCGAGTACTCCGACTTTTTAGGAGAGCACAAGGATATTCCGGCGCCCGATGTGAACACGAACGCTGAAATTATGGGCTGGATGCTTGATGAATATGAAAAAGTGAAGGGAGTGAAAGCGCCCGGAGTGATTACTGGAAAGCCGCTCTCTTTGGGCGGGAGCGAGGGAAGGCTTTATTCAACTTCACTTGGCGGCGCGATAACCCTGCGTCATTACATGAAGATTGCAAAGCGCAAGGAAAATGGCGTCACTGTTGCAATTCAGGGCTTTGGCAATGTGGGCTCGCACCTAGCTGGTTTCCTTTCTGAATACGGATACAAAGTGGTTGCGGTTTCTGATTCAAAATCTGGAATTTATGAGCCCAAAGGGCTGGATGTGAAAAAAATACTTTCAGAAACCGCGAAGGGAAAAAAGGTGCACGAATCTCATTCTGGAAAAAAGGTTTCAAACGAAGAGCTTCTCGAGCTGCCGGTTGACATTTTAGTGCCTGCGGCGGTTGAGGATGTAATCAATTCAAAAAATATGAAGAGCATAAAGGCGAAAGTAATTTTGGAAATGGCAAATGGCCCTGTTACAGTTGAAGCCGATGAGTACTTGGAAAAGAAAGGCGCTGTGGTTTTGCCGGATATTTTGGCGAATTCCGGAGGGGTGATTGTGAGTTACTTTGAGTGGGTGCAGAACCTCTCAAACGAGCACTGGAGCGAGGCGAAAGTGAACAGAAAACTCGAAGAGTACATGCGCAAGGCATTTGATGATATGCAGCGCGTTGCAAAAGAGGAGAAGGTTTCATACAGAAAAGCGTGCTACATACTTGCGGTGCAGCGCATTTTGGAAGCTGAAGAGGCGCATGGGCGAATTAAGAGGAAAAATGGAAAAGGCAAGAAATAGCCAATTTTCATGCTAATTTAACCACCTGTTTAATGAGCATTGTTTATATACTTTAATGCGCATAAATCTGATTGGTGATTTCATGAACATCAATCTCGGAACGCCATATGAAGTTGCAATAGAGAAAATAATGCAAAAGGGATATGCCGGCAGCCAGACAGAAGTGATAAGGCAGGCAATACTCGCATATGAGCGCATGATAGATGAGGAAGAAGTAATGCTTGTAAATAAGGGAATAGCGGACGAAATGGAGAAAATGCGTGCAAACATGAAAAACACGAAAACGCTCTCAGAAGTGAAGAAAAAATACGGGCTGTGAAAATTTGGAGCCCATATTTTCCCAAAAAGCCCAGAAGGACCTATAGACCAGATGGATAATGCCCTCAGGAAAATGTTCTTGAGCCACGTGGAAAAAATAATGGCAAACCCCAAACAAAGGCACATGCGCCACGGCCTGCCGTTCTTTGTCGAGGAAGTGACAGGCAATGCACGGATGGTTTACAATTTTGAGGGGGAAACCATTTACATTTTGAGATGCTTTGCCGCGCACAAGGAATACGAGAAATGGTACAAGAGCTACAAATGAACTGGGATTCAAATAAATACAACAAGCGACAAAATATTAACCATGGCAAACCCAATAGAAATGCAATTGATTTCCAGGGTGGAACTATTGGTGCACCCTTTCTTTGCACTGGAAAATGCACGGGTTAAAGGTGAGGCTGATTCTTTAAGGCACACGAGCGAAGAAGAAATATCTGAAATTTACTCGACAATCAATATAGCAAATAACTGGAAAAGAAAAATGCTAAGAATCAGGAACAACCCTAATGCAATTATGCTCATAATCGGGCCGCAGCAAATGGAAACTGAGCGCATGCAGAGATATTTTTACAGGGGAAAACTGACGCCAAAGAAACTGGCACAATTTTCCCAGCAGTACAGGGAATTGCTCACATTCGCAAGAAAAACACTTGGAAAGCGGCTTTTTTTTGTCAGTCAGGAAATAGCTGGAAATGAATATTATTTGTCGAGATTAATGCTTTCACGCAAGATGGTTCCTGCAAAGGATGTTAGAGTTTACGGATATGGCGAATATATTGGCATAAAGGAAAAGCAATGCGTTGAACAAAATTCAGAAGCACTGGAAACTTTCTTCAAAAAATTTCAGGAACAGGCTCATGGCAATGGAACCAGAACCCAAATGAATGTGGTGCATGCGCCAAAGGTTGGCGATAAGTTCTCTCGGCTTTCAATAAAGCACGGTAATCTTATGGATGAGAGAATTTTTGGCAGACTTGACAAGGGCAGACCTGTTTCGCCGTTATATTTGGCCTCTAATTTTCATTGGATGGATGGCGCACAACTTAAAGATGCAATCCGTATCGCAAAAAGCTATGCGGAAGTGCACAGAAAAGGACCTAAGCCAAGGGAAACAAAAAGGGCTAAGTTTAAATAGCCTTATAGGGGCAAATACATATGATTTTCATGGCAAGAAGGGATTTACTTTGGAACCAAGCAGGTTTTGAGTGAAGTAACTAGCCATCTGCAAGTCTCTGATTCTTATTTTATAAAGTTCTTTTCCCTATACGCGTGGCTCTGGCCAAGTAATTGAAAGCATTGGAAAGCCTGCAAATCGGAAAGTGATGCCAGGCCTATCGAGCCCATCAGGGCGAAGATAAGGCGCTTCCTTCCGACAAGCAGGTCGGAGGGGTTATAGCATAACCTGGTAGTGCGTCTGGCTCCAGACCAGATGATCTGGGTTCAAATCCCAGTGACCCCAAACCCTTTTCTTTCGTTACACGAAAGAAAAGCGTTTACGGAAAAGAAAGTGTAAAAGCCAAAGCTTTGCCAAAAAGAAAAGAAATAATTCCAAAAAGCACGCGGATGAAAAAATGCAGGGAACTGAAAATCTAAAAAATGCCACTGCCGGCACGATTGTAACGCTCTATGAGGAGCATGACGCAAAAATGGGCGCTGTCGAATATTTCGCACGCCTCTCCGATTACGGGCGCAAAAAGGATTCAATACTTCTTGAGAGCGCAGACATCATCACAAAATACGGCGAGAAGAGCATTGGCTCGGCAAGCCCCTGCCTGAAGGCGATAGGTAGGGGGAGAAAATTCGAAATTGCCGCGCTCAATGAAACCGGAAAAAAATTCCTTCTGCACGTAAAACCAAAACTTTTGTTTGCAAGGAAACTGAAAATATCTGAAAACCAAATAAGTGGGGAAATCCGAAAAATGGGGGCCATGATGAGCGAATCACAAAAGCTCAGGGACGGCAAAACCGCAATGGATGTTCTGCGCGCAATAGCATTCGCGCTAAAGCCCCTCAACTCCCCGTTCCCGGTGAGCGCAGGGCTCATGGGAACAATCGCATATGATTTCATTGACCAGTTTGAGGACCTTCCCGCAAACAAAAAGGACGTTCTCAAAGAGCCGGATTTTGAAATGAATTTCTATGACAATTTATTTTTGCTTGACCACAAAAAAGGAAAAATCATTTTCATCGCAAATGCGCTGATTTTCGCAGAAGAGGACAAGGAAAAGGAAATGCAAAGGTGCCAATCGGTGCTTGATGGGTATGAAGCGGCACTTTCCGCGAACATGCCCCTTCGAAGGCACGGGGAGCTTGGAAAAATAAAGGTGCAGACCGACACTTCGAAAAAGGAATTCGTGAAGGTTGTAAAAAAACTAAAGAAGAACGTGCTCGCAGGGGACATTTTCCAGGTGGTTCCATCAAGGACAATGATTGCAAAGTACAACGCAGAGCCGCTTGACATCTACTCAAGCCTCAAGCAGCTAAACCCGAGCCCTTACATGTTCTACTTTAACAATTCTGCGGGAATTTTGCTCGGAAGCAGCCCTGAAACTTTCATAAAAGTCGAGGGCGAGGGCAGGAAAATTGTGGAAATCAGGCCGATTGCAGGGACAAAGCCGCGCGGGCTCAATGCGCGCGGGGAAATTGACACTGAACTTGACCGCAAGTATGAAGATGAGCTCAAAATCGACCGCAAGGAACTTGCGGAGCACACGATGCTAATTGACCTCGCAAGAAATGATGTTGCGCGCGTCTGCGAACCCGGAACGCGCGCGTGCGAAAAGCAGTTCATGGTTGAGAAATATTCGCATGTGCAGCACCTTGTGAGCAGTGTCACAGGCACTCTGCGCGCGGAATACGACGCGCTGCACGCATACCTCGCTTCAATGAACATGGGAACGCTAACTGGCGCTCCGAAAGTTGAGGCGATGAAGCTCCTGCGGCTGAATGAGAAAACGAGAAGAGGGTTTTACGGCGGAAGCATCGGGTATCTCATGCCTACGGGGGATTTCGATTCTGCAATTGTGATCAGGAGCATGAGCCTACAGAAGGGAAAGGCATACATCCGCGCGGGCGCGGGGATTGTTTATGATTCAAACCCTGAGCAGGAATTTTTGGAAACCGAGAGGAAGGCGCGCGCGTGCCTGAAGGCAATTGAACTTGCGGAGGGGAATAAATGAACTCTAAAAGTTCCACGCCTGGAAAAACCAGGATTCTCTTCATCGACAATTTCGATTCATTCACATACAATCTGGTGGATGAATTTGAAAAACGCGGATGCGAAGTTCAAGTGTATCGGAACAATTTGCCAATGGATAAGTTGAAACATATCGTCGCATCAACTAAGCCAGATATGATAGTGATTTCCCCTGGGCCTTCAACCCCTAAAAAGGCTGGGAACATAATCCCGCTCATAAAGGAATTTGCAGGGAAAGTGCCGATTTTCGGAGTGTGCCTTGGCGAGCAGGCGATAATAGAGGCATTTGGTGGGGTTGTGAGCAGGGCATTTGAGACGATTCATGGCAAGCCCTCGATGGTTTCGCACGATGGGAAAACCATATTTGCAAATCTGCCAAAACCATTCCAAGTTGGAAGATACCACTCACTTTCTGGGCAGAAAATCCCAAAAGAATTGGTGGTGAGCGCAAAAAGCGAATCAGGAGTAGTTATGGGCGTGCGGCACAAAAAATACTTTGTTGAGGGCGTTCAATTCCACCCGGAAAGCATACTGACGCCCGAGGGCGGAAAGATTATTGAGAATGTTCTTGCAATGGTGAGGAGGAATGCGAAATGATACAAGAGAGCATCAAAAAAGTTGTTGAAGGCAAAAACCTCTCTCGTGCAGAAGCAAAGCAGGTTTTTGATGAAATAATGCGCGGTGAAGCGACAGAAGTGCAGATAGCTTCGCTCATAACCGCGCTGCACATGAAAGGCGAGAGCGTTGATGAAATAATCGGGGCTGTGAGCGCGATGAGAGAAGCGTGCTCTAAAGTTGAGTACTCAGGCGCGGGAGATGTTCTTGATGTTGTTGGCACAGGAGGCGATGGGAAAGCATCGTTCAATGTTTCAACGGCGGCGGCAATTGTTGCGGCGGGAGCGGGATGCATCATTGCAAAGCACGGGAACAGGAGCGTTTCGAGCAAGAGCGGCGCGGCGGATGTGCTTGAATCTCTCGGAGTGAAGATTGACAATACGCCTGAAAAAAATTCACAGGTGCTCTCGAAAATCGGTTTTGTTTTCCTTTTTGCTCCAATGCACCACCCTGCAATGAAATATGCCGCAAAGCCGCGCAAGGAACTGGGCTTTAGGACGATTTTCAACATTTTAGGGCCGCTCTCAAACCCCGCAAACGCCTCAACGTATCTTCTAGGGGTGTATGATGCAAGGCTTGCAGAAAAGCTTGCAAAGGTGCTTTCGGGGCTTGGAGTGAAGCGTGCGCTTGTTGTGCACGGAGAGGGGTATGATGAGGCGACACTCACCGGCGCAACAATGGTTTACACTGTCGAAAAAGGCAAAGTGAAAAAGAGCACTTTCACGCCAAAGCAGCTCGGATTCAAGAAGCGCTCTGAAAAAGAATTCATTGTAAATGACCCAGTGCACTCGGCGCGCATTCTCATGGAAATACTTGAAGGGAAAGAAAAGGGTGCGAAAATGGATTTGGTTGTGCTAAATGCCGGGCTTGCAATATACGCGAACATGAAGGCAAAGAGAATAAAAGAAGGAATCAGGATGGCGCGCGAGAGCATCGAATCGGGAAGCGCGCTTGCAAAGCTTAAGGAGCTTATCAGGGAGTCAAAAGCATGAATTTCCTTGAAAAAATGAGGGAGATCAAAACGCGTGAGGTGCATGAGCACGGCACAGTTGTGCCCATTTCAAAGCTCGCGCACGGCGCAAAGAAGGCAAAACACGCTTTTTTGAAGGCGCTGCAAAAGAAAAAGGGAGTTTCGCTCATTGCCGAGTTCAAAAGGGCTTCGCCTTCAAAGGGAGCAATAAATGCGGGAGCGCAGGTGAAGGATTTCGCGAAATTATATGATAAATACGCAGATGCAATTTCGGTTCTTACCGAGGAGAAGTATTTTGCAGGGAGTTTACAGGATATTAGGGACGCACGTAGGTGCACAAAAAAGCCCATTTTGCGCAAGGATTTCATAATTGATGAGTACCAGGTTTTCGAGGCGCGAGCCGCAGGGGCGGATGCGATTCTTCTGATTGCAGGGCTTGTGGGATTGCAGGAAATCAACAGGCTCATAAGGGCCGCGCACGGGCTAGGGATGGACGCGCTCGTGGAGTGCTTTGATGAAGAGGGGCTTGGGGTTGTTCTCGCTTCGGATGCAAAAATTTTTGGTATAAATAACAGAAACCTCATTACAATGGATGAGGATTTCCAAAAAACCAAAAAATTCCTCAGGATGATTCCTGCGGCGAAGAGGAAAAATCTGGTTTTGGTTTGCGAATCCTCGATACATTCGCACGCGCAGATTGATGCATTGCATGGAAAGGCGGACGCGGCTCTTGTGGGCACTTCAATAATGTCATACCCCTCGCCCGAGGCGAAACTACGGGAGCTTACCGGGAATACTCTTGTGAAAATCTGCGGCACAACAAATGTCAGGGACGCACTCAATGCCGTGAAACTCGGTGCGGATATGATTGGCCTCAATTTTTATGAAAAGAGCCCGAGGTTTGTGAATGTGAACACCGCAAAGAAAATTGCCGATGCCGTGCGAGGGAAGGCGGTTGTGTGCGGGGTGTTTGTAAACGAGAGAAGCGAGCGCGTGGAAATGATTGCGCGCGAAGTCAGGCTTGACATGGTTCAGTTTTCCGGAGATGAGAGCGCACAGTATGTGAATTCGTTTGCGATTCCTTCAATCAAGGCGATTCACATGAAAGGCGAGGAATCGGTGGGCGCTGCGCAGGATTTTGCGGCGCGCATGGTGATGCTTGATGCTTTCGTGAAGGGTGAATATGGCGGAACAGGGAAAACATTTGACCCGAAATTGGTCGATGCAAAGGCGCTTGCGGGAAAGCAGGTCGTTTTTTCAGGCGGGCTCAATGCGCATAATGTGAAAGCAATTATAAAGAAGTTCAGGCCTTTCATGGTGGACGTATGCTCAGGAGTAGAGGATAAACCGGGCAAGAAATCTTTTTCAAAAATGAAGGCATTCTTTAAAAGTGCGCGCGCGGGGGTTGCAAAATGAATGGAAAATTCGGAGAATTTGGAGGGCAATTCGTTCCTGAAACGCTCATGCCCGCAGTAAAAGAACTTGAGGCAGCGTTTGAGAAGTGCAAAAAGGACAAGAAATTCAATGCGGAGCTCTCGGTGCTGCTGCGTGATTTTGTAGGAAGGCCGACAGCACTCACTTTCGCGCCGCATCTTAGCGGGCTTGCCGGATGCAGCATTTATCTAAAGCGCGAGGATTTGTGCCACACTGGGGCGCATAAAATAAACAATGCGATTGCACAGGCCCTGCTTGCAAAGCACATGGGCAAGACGCGCGTGATTGCTGAAACCGGGGCTGGGCAGCACGGGGTTGCCACAGCGATTGCGTGCGCTAAATTGGGGCTGCAGTGCAGGATTTATATGGGCACTGTGGATATGGAGCGGCAAAAGCCAAATGTCGAGAGAATGAGGCTTGCAGGAGCCGAAGTGTTACCGGTAGAATCCGGCTCGAAAACGCTCAAGGATGCGATAAATGAGGCGTTGCGCGACTGGACTGCAAATGTGGCCAATACCCACTATCTTTTGGGCTCGGTTCTCGGGCCGCACCCTTACCCAACAATGGTTGCGCATTTCCAGAGTGTGATTGGAAAGGAGGCGCGCAGGCAAATAATTCAGGAAGCTGGAAAGATGCCTAAGGCAATTATTGCCTGTGTTGGCGGCGGGAGCAATTCGATTGGGATATTTAGCGCATTCCTCAAGGACAAAAAAATTGAATTGATAGGTGTTGAGGCAGGCGGGCTTGGAATCGAGAGCGGAAAGCACGCGGCGCGCTTTGCAGACCCTAAAATCGGAAGGAAAGGGGTGCTGCACGGTACTCTTACATATGTGCTGCAGGATGCGGACGGCCAGATTTACAACACCCATTCGATTTCGGCAGGGCTTGATTACTCGGCAGTGGGGCCGGAGCACTCATGCCTGCGAGAGCTTGGAATAACGAAGTACACTTATGTGACCGATGATGAAGCAGTAGGTGCGTTCAGACTCCTCTCGGAAAAGGAAGGGATAATTCCTGCGCTTGAGAGCAGCCATGCGATTGCGTACGCTCTCAAGTACGCCAAAAAGTGCAAAAAGAATGATGTTTTGCTTGTGAATCTTTCAGGGCGCGGGGATAAGGACATGGAAACTGTGCGCAATTATAGGAAGGGGTTTGAATGAGCAGGTACGAATCGCTTTTCAAGGAGCTCAAAAAGAAAAAAGAGGGCGCATTTGTTGCGTTCACGGTGCTTGGAGACCCTGATTTTGAAACATCCGGTAAAATCCTTGATGCGCTTTGCAAAAATGCCGATGTGCTCGAGCTTGGCTTGCCCTTTTCAGACCCGATTGCTGATGGGAAGAGGATTCAGGCGGCGGATGAGCGCGCGCTCCGAGCTGGGATGCGCACCGAAAAGTGCTTTGGGCTGATAGAGAATGTTCGCGGCGAGCATCCGCATACACCGATAGGGCTTTTGGTGTACTACAACCTGGTGTACAGCAACGGCACAGAGAAATTCCTGCGAAGGGCAAAGCAGGCGGGGGTTGATAGCGTGCTTGTTGCGGATATGCCGCTTGAGGAATCCGCGCAGTTCAACAAGTTGTGCGGGAAAATCGGGTTGGAACAGGTTTTCATAATCGCGCCAACAACCGGAAGCGCGAGAATGAAGAAAATACTTGCAAAGGCGAAAGGATTTGTTTATGCGGTTGGAGTTGTTGGGGTCACGGGCGAGCGCGCAGATGTTGCGGATTCCACAATAGGGCTTGTGAAGGGAATTCGCAAAGCGGGAGCGAAGATTCCGGTATGTGTAGGCTTTGGCGTTTCAACCCCTGCGCACGCGCGCAAGATTATTTCTGCGGGGGCTGATGGAATAATTGTCGGCTCTGCAATCGAGGCAGTGATTGAGAAAAACCTTGGAAATGCCGGTGGCATGATTGAAAGTATTGAAAAATTCTGCACGGAAATGAAGGGGGCAACGAAGCGCCATGATTGAAATAACACCACTTGGAAAAATCAACGCGGTTTTCACAGCGCCGCCCTCCAAAGCGCACACCCTTCGCGCGCTTTTCATAGCATCTCTTGCCCAGGGAAAGAGCGTTCTGCGAAATGCGCTCTATGCCGATGACCAGAAGGTTGCGGCAAATTCCCTTTCTGAATTCGGCGCAAAAATTACGCGCAAGGGGGATGATTTTGTCGTGGAAGGAACCGGAGGGGAGATTTCTGCGCCGCAAAAGCCCGTGTTTACCGGAATGTCAGGGGTGACAACAAGATTCATTGTCCCGTTTGCAGCTCTCGCAAACGGAAAGAGCACAATTGATGGGGAAGCGCGCATGAGGCAGAGGCCGATTAAGGAAATAACCGATGCTCTTGTCCCGCTCGGAGTTGAATGTGAGCTTTCAGATGAAGGAACGCTTCCGGTAACAGTGCACGGAGGCAATTTCGAGGGCGGAAAAACGCAGCTTAAGGGCTCTGAGAGTTCGCAATTTCTCAGCGGACTTCTTATCGCGGCACCATATACAAAAAACGGGGTACATGTGAAAATCGACGGGGAATTAAAGTCCAAGCCATATGTGGACATCACGATTGAGTGCATGAAATCTTTCGGGGTCGCGGCGGTGAACAGGCAGTACAAGGAATTTTTTGCCCCTGGAAAGAAAAAATATGCCGCGCGCGAGTATGATATAGAGGGCGATTACAGCTCTGCGTCATATTTTTTTGCAGCCGCGGCGGTCACGGTCGGGAAGGTGCGCGTGAAAAATCTCAACCCGCATTCGAAGCAGGGAGACAAGTTTTTTTTGGAATGCATCGAAAAAATGGGATGCGCTGTGAAATACGGGAAGGATTTTGTCGAGGTAAAGGGCGGGGAGCTTCGGGGAATTTCGGTGGACATGGCAAATTGCCCCGATATTGTGCCAACGCTTGCTGTGGTGGCTGCATTTACTGATGGAAAAACAGAAATATTGAATGTGGGGCATCTTGCGGGCAAGGAGAGCAACAGAATCAAGAGTGTTGCGAAGAATTTGCGCGAATGCGGAATCGTTGTGAAAGATTCGAAAGATTCGCTTGAGATTATTGGCGGGAAGCCGCACGGCGCGGACATCGAGTGCTTCAATGATCACAGGATTGCGATGGCGTTTTCAATTCTTGGATTGGCCGTGAGCGGCGTTAGGATAATGCAGCCGGAAGTTGTTTCGAAAAGCTACCCGGAGTTTTATGATGAGCTTGCAAAGGGGTTGATGGCCAAATGAACATAGCATTTATCGGGTTTAGGGGGACTGGGAAAACCACCATAGGGAAGAGGGTTGCAAAAAGGCTGAACATGAAATTTACAGATATAGATAAGGAAATCGTGAAAACCGCAGGAAAAAGCGTTCCGGAAATTTTCGCGCAATCCGGAGAAGAAGGATTTAGAATCCTTGAGAGAAAGGCGGTTGCGGATATTAGTTCGCAGGACAATATGTGCATTGCATGCGGCGGCGGGGTTGTCCTCTTCAAGGAGAACATTGATAACCTTAAAAGGAATTCAACAATTATACTGCTTGAGGCGCAGGCGCGAGTTATATACCGAAGAATCAGAAATGACAGCAACAGGCCCTCACTTACAGGAAAGGAAAAAATGGATGAAATAATACAGCTCCTTGGCGAGCGCGAGCCGCTTTATGAGGCAGCAGCCGAGATGAAGTTTGACACTTCGCAGGATTCAGTTCCGCAAACTGTGCAGAAGATAATTGATGAGCTAAATGAAAGAGGGAAAATATGAGTACTGTTGTGAAAGTGAAGCTTAGCAGGAAAATTGATGATAGCTACGCGATTGTAATAGGCAGCGGCCTTTCGAAATCACTGGGGAAGCAGATTGTGCGGGACGGGTTTGGGGGAAAATACTGTATCATCACGGATTCGAACACGCAAAAAATCTTCGGAAAGAAGCTGCTCTCGCAACTGCGCAGCGCAGGCGCGCACGCGCAGATGATTGTGTTCTCCGGTGGAGAGGAAAACAAGAATATTTCTTCGGTTGAAAAAATACTCGAGCAGATGCTTGCAAAAGGCTTTGGCCGCAGGGATTGTATTGTGGCGCTTGGGGGTGGAATTGTGGGGGATGTTGCGGGGTTTGCGGCTTCGGTTTATTTGCGCGGGATAAATTTCGTGCAGGTGCCAACAACACTGCTTGCAATGGTTGATTCCAGTATCGGTGGAAAAACCGGGGTGAACCTCTCAGAGGGAAAAAACAGCGCGGGCGCATTTTACCAGCCAAAAAAAGTTTACATCTGCCCAGAGCTTCTCAAAACCCTTCCGGAGAATGAAATGCGCAACGGCATGAGTGAAATTGTAAAGCACGCGATAATGTTTGATGCAAAGTTCTTTGCGTATTTGGAAAAAAACCTCGGAAAAATCATGAAGCTTGATTCGAAAACTCTTGAATACGTGATTAAGAGGAACTGCGAACTCAAGGCAAAAGTGGTTGAGAAGGATGAATTGGAATCGAATTTCAGAAGGGTGGTGAACTACGGGCACACGATAGGCCACGCGCTTGAAGTGCTCACAGGATACAAAGGGATGAGCCATGGCGAGGCGATTTCAATTGGCATGGTCTCTGAAGCGGTGATTGCTTATGAAATGGGGCTCATGAAAGCACATGATATTGACAAAATAGCCAATCTGCTACATAAAATAGGGTTGCCAATTGATTTGCCAAATATTGAGATGGAAAGCATCCTCTCGGCCACTCGAAAGGATAAAAAAGCAGTTTCGGGCAAGGTTTATTACTCTCTGCCAGCGGGCATCGGAAAGGCCACGAGAAGCAAGGGACAGTATGGTATTGAAGTAAGTGATGAAATGGTGCGAAATTCCCTGGGGTGCTGCGATGATAATTGTTCCTGTTGTTGCGAAAACTGTTAGTGAAGCAAATGACAAAATCGCGCACGCGAACAAGGTTGCGGACGCAATAGAGCTGCGCCTTGATTATTTTGAAAAGCTCGGCGAGCATGAACTCATGCGCATGATAAAGGCTTGTGAAAAGCCGTGCGTGTGCACGTGTAGGACGATTGCCGAGGGTGGGAAGTTTGCGGGCAGGGAAAACACCGCAGCGCAGGTGCTGATTGGCGCGATTAAGGCGGGCGCGCATTTTGTTGATGTGGAATTTGAAATGAAGCCGCTTCTTCGCAAAAAAATAATGGAATTTGCAAAAAAGCACAACGCGCAGGTGATACTCTCAAAGCATTTCACTTCGCGCACGCCCTCCAAAAAGGAGCTGAATGCGCTTTTCATAAAAATGATTAAGGAAAAGGCGCACGTGATCAAAATTGTAACCAAGGCAACGAAGCATTCGGACAACGGAATTGTGCTAGAGCTCTTCAAGGATGCGAAAAAGAAAAAAATCAGGCTTATTGCGTTCTGCATGGGTGAGCACGGCAGGGATTCGCGCGTGCTCTCAAAACTTCTCGGGGCGTTTGCGGGCTTTGCTTCGCTTGGAAAAGGGTTTGAAAGCGCAGAAGGGCAGATTCCGATTGATGAATTCAGGCAGATGCAATCTGAAATGAGGTCGTTATTTTGATAGATGCAAAAACACAGCTCTTCTGCCTGCTTGGAAAGCCCGCAAAGCATTCGCTCTCTCCAATGATGCACAACGCCGGGTTTAGTGCGATAGGGATGAACTGCATTTACCTCGCATTCGAGCCGGAAAACCTCGCAGGCACAGTAAAGGGCCTTCGCGAACTTGATGTCGGCGGTTTCAATGTCACGATGCCGTTCAAAACCGAAATAATTCCGCTTCTCGATAAGGTCGATGAGATGGCGAAAAAAATCGGGGCAGTGAACACCGTGGTGAACGAGAACGGGAAGCTTGTTGGGTATAATACTGATGGGGTTGGAGCTGTTGCCGCGCTAAAAAAAGTTACGCCGCTCGCAGGGAAAAAAATACTTCTGCTAGGGGCCGGCGGCGCAGGAAAAGCGATTGCGCACTACCTTGCAAAAGAGAAAGTGCAGCTAACAATTGCGGACAAAACAAAATCAAAAGCTGAGGAACTTGCAAAAGCGGTGGGTTCGCAGGCTGCCCTTTCTGATGGGATAAAGTCCCTGGAAGGGTTTGATATCGTGATTAATGCATCCCCCGCAGGGATGAAACCGGATGTGCAGGGCACGCCGGTTCCGGTGAGCCTTTTGCACAAGAATCTTGTTGTGTTTGATATTGTGTATGAGCCTTTGGAAACAAAGTTCTTGCGCGAGGCAAGGCTTAAAGGATGCAAGACCATAAATGGGGTGGAAATGCTGCTTGAGCAAGGGTTTGCGGCATTTGAGCTGTTCGCGCAAAGGCGTGCTCCGCAGGAAAAGATGCGCGAAGCTTTGATGAATGGTATTGGAAGATGAATTGATGCGCCCTACAAAAAAGCCGAATTTGACGATGAATAAAGGGCCGAATTCAGGAGTAAAGTTGAGCGTTTCAAGACCTAGGGGAGCAACAATGGAAGCTTATAGAGTTATAGCAGGGCAAAAAACATACAAGCGGGCTGCCGGTGAAAAAATAGTGAGTCGATTAGGCGCGTATGGAAAAAAAGGCACAATGGATTTTGTGGTAAATGAAGGTGAAGCCGAAGTTTTTAGAAGTGTACCTGAACACGAACAGCACACAGGAATCGGAACCGATTTGCTTTTGGCTGCGGAAAATATGGCCAGAAAAATGGGAATACCAAAAGTGGTGGCAGGGACAAGCAATCCGCAAGCGATAAAAACATATAAAAGGGCAGGATGGAAGTATGTTAGCAGTTACACTAATAATGGGAAAAAAATGTTTGTATATCAAAAAATGGTAGGTGCGAAAAAATGAGTTTCAACACATTTGGGAAAATATTCACATTCACAACATTCGGGGAGAGCCACGGGCCTGCAATTGGGGTTGTAGTGGATGGATGCCCGGCCGGGCTTGCAATCAGCGAATCCGATATTCAAAAAGAGCTTGACCGCAGAAGGCCTGGCCAATCTGAAGTTACAAGCCCGCGAGGCGAAGCCGACAAGGTGCAGATACTCTCAGGGATTTTCGAAGGCAAAACAACAGGAAGCCCTGTTGCTATGCTCATTTTCAATGAGGATGTTCGCAGCAAGGATTATTCCAAGATAAAGGATTTGTTCAGGCCAGGGCACGCGGACTACACCTACTCAGAAAAGTTCGGTCACCGTGATTATAGGGGCGGGGGAAGAAGCTCTGCGCGCGAAACCGCAATGCGTGTTGCCGCAGGGGCAATTGCAAAAAAATATCTCGCGCAGAAAGGCATTTCGATTAATGGTTTCACGCGCGAGATTGCAGGAATTCGCGCGGAGAAAACCGACCTTTCAGTTGTTGAAAAGAATTCCGTGCGCGCGCCAGACCTTGCCGCGGCAAAGAAAATGGAGGCCGCAGTGCTCAAGGCAAAAGAAGAGGGAGATAGCGTTGGCGGGATTGTTGAAGTAATTGCAAAAGGGGCCCCTGCTGGGCTTGGAGAGCCTGTGTATTACAAGCTCGATTCAAAGCTTGCCGAAGGCTTAATGGGAATTAATGCCGTGAAGGGAGTTGAAATAGGCTCGGGTTTTGCAGCAACGCACATGAAAGGCTCGGAGCATAATGATGAGATGTTCACTTCAAAAGGCAAAGTGAAATTTCGCACGAATAATGCAGGAGGCATGACCGGTGGAATAAGCAACGGCGATGACATTGTCGCGCGCATTGCAGTAAAGCCCGCGTCCTCAATACTTAAGCAGCAGAACACGGTGAATAAGGCGCTAAAACAGACCAAAATCTCAGTTGAAGGGCGGCATGACCCGTGCCTTTGCCCGCGCGCGGTTCCGGTTGCGGAGGCGATGGTGGCGCTTGTGCTGATGGATTTGTATTTGATTGCGAAGGCAAGAAAGGGCTGATTTTTGGGTTTTAGCAACCCATTAAAATATTACGCATGTTCCTTTGTGGGGGAATGGGAATTCCAACTACGGTATCTTTTCACGGAAAACAGGTTGTAATAAGGACCACAAGCCTTGACTGGGGCAGCGTTGACAAGCTCCTTGAAAGCGAGCTTTTTTCAATGATGCTCTCAAATTACACCAAAAGGCTAAGGCATCACGATTCTGAGTTCCTAAAGCTTATCCCAAAGGGCGATGAAAAAAGGCAAGAAGAGCTGCTGCTCCTTTTCATGAAGAAAATTGCCAAAGAAGACGGGGCAAAAGTGCTTGCGCAAAACCCTGAACTTGCACAGTTCTTCTCGGATACCTATCTTCTTGACAGGATGGTTGAAGATTTTTACAACTACTGGAGAAACCATGAGCGCTATCTTATTTGCCTAGCCGACCCGAAAGCCAGCGACGCTGAGGACATCGAAAAGAGGCCTTACAGGACATTTAATGACACAATTGAGAAGCTAAACCATGTCGTAAGAAAGCTCTACCGCGACATGCAGGAGAATATTACTGGAGAGCACCCCCTGATTTACAGGCAGGTTCCTGCCGGGTGCCAGGTGAGCGCGATTGCAAAGCCAAAGCGCACCGAGCTTCCGGCGCAATATTCCGCTCTTGGAGTTGTGCCTGTGATTACGCAGGTTCTCATGAACCCGCCCATTATGATTGATCCTCCTATGAACAAGCGCAAGGGGGAGTTCGCGCTCGTTGATTCCAACCCGCTTGAGGGCTTGAAGTTCAATCCGGATGAATGGCTCTGCTTTCCTGCAAAGGTCGGGGACCTTGTGGTGTATTTGTATTTCCACAACTTTTACACTGGGCTTTCAATTGCGACCGCAAACCTTTTTGAACTCTGCTCGGATGCGGATTTGAAAAGAAAGCCCGATGCGATTTACGCATACGGTGTCCCGCACGAGGCGCTCAAAAAATACGCGCCTGAAAAAACGGTGTTCTATAATGATGAGAAAAATAAGCTGATGGTGGGAGCGATTCCGCTCGGAGAGGAGTTCGCATACTTTGGATACATCAAGAAAATGATGCTAACGCTTCACAATGCCATTATGATAAAGCGCGGGCGCCTGCCAGTGCACGGCGCAATGGTTCGTATTACACTTAAGAGCGGCGAAAAAGCGAATATTGTTTTTGTCGGGGATTCCGGAGCGGGAAAGAGCGAAGCAATTGAGGCTTTCAGGATTCTTAGCGGAGACAATTTGAAGGAAATGAAGGTTGTTTTTGATGACATGGGTTCACTTGAACTCACAAAGGATGGGAAGATTCGCGCTTATGGAACTGAAACCGGGGCATTCGTGCGCCTTGATGACCTCGAGGCAGGGTATGCGTTCGGGCAGCTCGACCGTTCAATTATTATGAGCCCGCACAAAATTAATGCGCGCGTTGTTGTGCCAATTACAACACTTAAAGAAGTTCTGCACGGCTGGCATGTGGATTATTTTCTTTACGCGAACAATTATGACAAGGCTGATGACGGAGTATATCTTGGAAAGTTTTCAACTCCGCAAGAAGCAATGGATGTTTTCCGCGAAGGAAAGAGGATGGCTAAAGGCACAACGCAGGAATCGGGAATCACCACTTCATATTATGCTAATATTTTCGGGCCCACGCAGCTCAAAGACGAGCACGACCCTCTTGCTGAGAAATATTTCAATGCAATGTTCAAGGAAGGAATTTTTGTCGGGCAGATACGCACGCAGCTTGGAATTGACGGCATGGAAATGAAAGGCCCGCAGCTCGCCGCCAAAGCGCTCATGGAAAAGATGCTAAAGAAGAAAAATGAATAATATACAAGTTGTAAAATACAGCTAATTTTTTTGCAAATTGGAGCCTTTTAGCAATATTTTTTTCAACTGGGCAACCTCTTTTTTCAAAGCCCCCAGTCTTGTTTTCTCACTAGCAGAAAGAGTGGAAAGTCGGCTTTCAAGGTAGTTTATTGAATCGCTTTGAATTTCTATTAAAGAATGAACGGAATCAGGGTTCAGAAATTTTACTTTGGATGCGGAAGCTCTTTGAGTCTTATGCTCTGCCCGCGAATTAGTTGACAGGCTGCGCATTACTCTTACAGCCGTTTTAACTGGGCTGGAAAAATTTAGTCTAAGCTTCATGAATAATAAAAAAGTACGCCGCTATTTAATACTTTCCCGTACGCTTTTCACTTAAAATTTGCCAGATATGGCAGTTTCTTTGCGTTTTCCCGCGTTTTTGGGAGCGCATCAACTAGCAGCCCCAAAGTGTTCCAAGAGCCCGCGAGAAGGTTTTTGCGCCGAGCGTCCGGAATTGAAACAGGAATGTTTTCATCGTCATAACTTAGCACATTCTCTTCGAGATTTAGATTTAGCAACTCTTCCTGGCCGCCGTTTTCAAGGAATCCCTGCAGAGCCCTAATTTCCTCTGGCTGGGCGGTAACACAGGGAATTCCCATGAGCTGGCAATTCCCTGCGAAAATCTCGGCAAAGCTCTCGCCAACGATTGCCTTAATGCCAAAGCGCATGAGCGCCTGCGGGGCGTGCTCGCGCGAGGAGCCGCACCCGAAATTCCGGTTCACAATGAGAATCGAGCCGCCCCTGAACTTTTCCTCATTGAAAGGGTGATGCAGTGGCTTTCCGTCAGGGCCAAAGCGCGCATCGTAGAACGCGTATTTGCCCATGTTCTCAAATGTAATCTCGGTCATGTAGCGCGCGGGAATTATCCTGTCAGTATCAATATCATCTCCACGCAGTGGAATGCCATTTCCTGCAACCTGTTTTACAATGCTCATCTACATCATCCCCCTAACATCAGTCACTTTTCCATTTATTGCCGCGGCGGCAACCATCGCAGGGCTCATTAGCAATGTGCGCCCCTGCGCAGAGCCCTGCCTTCCTTTGAAGTTTCGGTTTGAAGAGGATGCGCTTATTTGATTGCCGACAAGTTTATCCGGATTCATTGCAAGGCACATCGAGCACCCCGCAAAGCGCCATTCAAATCCGGCTTTTTCAAAAACCTTGTGCAAGCCTTCCTTCATCGCCTGAACGCTCACCTGCTGAGAGCCAGGAACCACAAGCGCTTTCACTCCCTTTGCAACGTGCTGCCCTTCAACGATTTTTGCGGCCTCGCGCAAATCCGAAATGCGCGAATTGGTGCAAGAGCCAATGAATGCGACATCTATTTTCGTGCCCGCAATCGGAGAGCCGGATTCAAGCCCCATGTGCTCTATCGCTTCCTGCGCTGTCTGCCTCTGGCTCTGTGGTAAATCAGAGGGATTTGGGATATTTTCCTCAACTGAAATGGCCTGCCCCGGGTTTATTCCCCATGTGACCATCGGGGCAAGTTTTGAGACATCCATTTTGAAAACATCATCGAATTTCGCGCCCTTGTCCGATGCGATTGATTTCCACCACGCCGCCGCACGCTCGAACGCCTCGCCCTGCGGAGCGAACTCGCGACCATTTATGTAATCAAAAGTTTTCTGGTCAGGGTTTACATACCCCGCACGTGCCCCTCCTTCGATGCTCATATTGCAAACGCTCATGCGCTCTTCCATGCTCATATTCTCAAAAGTTTCACCGGCATATTCGTAAGCGTATCCGATGCCGCCATTCACTCCGAGCTCTTGGATGATTTTTAAAATCACATCCTTAGAGTACACGCCCTTGCCAAGTTTTCCTGAAACATCAATCTTGCGCACCTTTGGTTTTGTTATTGCAAGGCACTGTGAAGCCAAAACATCACGCACCTGCGAAGTCCCAATTCCAAATGCCACGGCGCCAAATGCTCCGTGTGTGCTCGTGTGCGAATCGCCGCATGCAATTGTCATGCCGGGCTGAGTGAGCCCGAGCTCCGGGCCGATTACATGAACAATTCCCTGCTTCCCAGAATCCGGGCCAAAAAATGTGATTCCGTATTCTTTGGCGTTGCGCTCAAGTGCCTGCATCATCTGCTCTGCCATTGGATCCGAAAACGGCCTTTGCTGGCTTGCAGTCGGGACGATGTGGTCAACTGTTGCAATTGTGCGCTGCGGGAAAGCTACCTTGAGTTTCTGCTCGCGAATCATCTGGAACGCCTGCGGGCTTGTGACCTCGTGGATTAGATGCAGGCCGATAAATAGCTGGCTCTCGCCATTTGGCAGCTTTTGCACTTCGTGCAGTTGCCACACTTTGTTGAAGAGATTTTCGCCCAAAACTTGACACCTTTGAATAGGATAAACTGGATTGAAAAGGGTTTAAAATTCCACCAAATTGGCAAAATTTGAACATTCACTTTTTGAAGTGTGCAATGCACGAAATCTCAATAAGTGCGCCCAGAGGCAGCGCCGCAACCTGCATTGTCTGGCGCGCGGGCTTGTGCGCATTTGGGAAAAACGAGCCATAAATTCCATTTACCACTTTGAAATCGGCAATGTCTTTTAGGTAAATTTCACACTTTATCACATCGTCAAATCCCAATCCAGCGTCTTTGAGGATTGCGCCAAGGTTTTCCATAACCTGCTTTGTTTGGGCGGCAATGCCGCCTTCAACTATTTTTCCGCTTTGCGCTTCGTTGCCAACATGCCCTGAAACAAAGAGGAAGTCGCCAGCGAGGATTGCCTGTGAATATGGGCCAATCGGCGTTGGCGCGCTTGGGGAATTGATGCTTTTCATGGCACCACCAGCTTGACATAATCCACCTTTTTGAGCGATTCAAATGCCTTAACCATTTTTTTCACCTTATTAGAATCTCCCGATGCGACAAGGATTTCAAGGCACTTGTCCTTTGCTATATGGCTATGGAGCTGCGTCCTTATCATGCTTTCGAAATCATGCCTGATTTCTGCAACCGCGTGGGTGGAATCGTGCTTGTGCACAACAAGTAGCACACAATCAATGTTTCCAGAAAGGGACGATAGTTCCTTCTGGTCCGAGGAAAGCTTCTTTATGCCCATGCGCATTATCTCGCTTCGCCCTGAAATGCCAAGCTCGCGCTGCAACGATTCTATCTCGCTTAGCTCCTCGCTGCCAATTGAAACGCTCACAATGCCCACACAAACACCCCTAAACCATTATTATCCCATATTTAAACTTGCCAAGGAATATTATTAACAAATAGGTTTAAAATTATTAATATTCACTTTTAGGCTAATGGAAGCATGGATATATGCAATCGGAAGCGTGCTGCTAGTTAGCGCGGTTTCGATTGTTGGGGTTTTACTTTTCCCACGAGAAAAGAAAGGCGCAGAGAAGTTCCTCATTTACATGGTCAGCTTTGCTGCTGGGGCACTATTTGGGGATGCATTCATACATCTTCTCCCCGAGGCCGCAGAAATGGAAGTCTCGGGAACAAGCATTGGAATTTATGTGCTCTGTGGAATCGTATTCTCATTCATAGTTGAAAAGTTCATCCGCTGGAGGCACTGCCACGTGCCGACTTCGCATGACCACCCTCACCCTGTGGCGATGATGAACCTTCTTGGGGATGTTTTCCACAATTTCATTGACGGAATTATCATCGCGGCGAGCTATCTTGTGAGCATACCTCTTGGAATCGCAACCACAATTGCAGTATTATTCCACGAAATCCCACAGGAGATAGGGGATTTTGGAGTGCTCTTGCACGGCGGCTTTACGCGCGCAAAGGCAATCATGTTTAATTTCCTTGTGGCGCTCACGGCAGTTGCGGGAGCGGCGATTACGCTTGTGATTGGGAGCGCGGCAGAGCAGGCCGTTCCTTTCCTTGTGCCATTCGCAGCAGGTGTTTTCATATACATTGCGGGCTCTGATCTGATTCCGGAGCTTCACAAGGATGAGGCGAATTTCTCTGAATCCGCAATACATCTTCTCTGGTTCGTTTTGGGAATTGGCGTGATGCTCGCACTTTTGCTGCTCGAGTAAAGTGGTGCACAGCCATGGCCGCAGGATTCAATGAAAAGGTGTGGGAAAAAATATCGCAGATTCCGAGCGGGAAAGTGAGCACTTACAAAGAGATTGCACGCGCGCTCAAAAGCCCCAATGCTTTCCGCGCCGTTGGGAACGCGTGCAATAAAAATCCGAATGCTCCGCGCGTTCCTTGTCATCGCGTTGTGTCAAACTCTGGAAAAATCGGCGGATATGCATTCGGCGTGAAAAAGAAAATCGCGCTGCTTGCAAAAGAAGGCGTGCGCGTGAAGGGCGGGAAAATAGCGGATTTTGATATTAAGCTCTTCAGGTTCTGATTTTCAAAGTAGTTAATAGATACAGGCTTATCCCATTCACAAGAATGGGATAGCCGTCGCACCCAACCGACGAAACGATTGCTTCATTTCGCAAAAAATGCAAAGTAGCCTATGACAATATAGAGCAATATCAGGAGAAGCCCGATGTAAAAGCCGTGGTTTTTGAACCCGCGCTGCTTTGAAATCATATACCACCAGTAAAGCTCTCCGAGAAGCACCGCGGCGAAGAGAACTTTCAGGACATAGCCCGGAATGCTTTCAAGGGCGGGAGGGTTCTGCTTGAGCGCGTGGAAAATCATGAAAAGGTATGCAAAATATACTAGCCTGTGAAGCGCCTTCCATATGGTTCCGCCGATTTTATGCTCAACCCAGTTGATTGAGGTAATTGCCATTACAAAAAGTATCGGGAATGCGAGTGTCCCGAATACTATCGCGTTCTCAAAAGGGTTGAGGCTTGTGTATATTGATGGGATGTCCCAGTTGAAATAAAAGTGGATTGCTGAAAGGACATGGAAAACTATAAAGATGAAACCCATTACCCCGAAATTTTTCCGGACGAACGCATATTTGGAGAGAAGCGGCCTGAACTTGAAGGCAACACTGCATAGAAGAGCAATGCTGATGAATATTGTGCCAGCAAAAGAAAAGCTCCTTATTATTGGTGCGGTATTTGCAAGAAGAGCAAGATATTCTGCAGGAACCGTAGCTGGAACGCCTAGGTAATACTCGTGCGCGAGCATGATTAGCCAGAAAATTATTGAAAGCGCCACGAACTTGAAATTGAACGCCCAGCTTTTCTGCACCCAGTCAAACAAGCCCATAAGCAACATTACTCCTTTGGTTTCTTGCTCTCATCCATGTAAAATATTTCCCACATATGGCCGTCAAGGTCAAGGAAACTGCGGCTATACATCCAGCCATAATCACTTGGAGGGTATGGGCCCTTTGCACCTGCAGCAATGGCCTTTTCAGCTACCTCATCAGGTTTTGACCTGCTGTCAACTGAAATTGCCATTATCACTTCCGTGGCTTTTGCAGCGTCTGGAATTTCCTTCTTTGTAAACCCCTTGAAAAATGGCATTACAAGGAGCATTGCGAAAATATTTTCCCCGATAATCATGCAGGTCGCATTTTTGTCGGTGAATTCTGGGTTAAAAGTGAATCCGAGCTTTGCAAAGAACGCAATTGACTTGTCAAGATCCTCAACCGGCAGGTTGACAAAAATTTGTTTCGCGACATTTTTAGTTGCGGTGCCTTGATTTTTTTCATCCAACTGGATACCACCTTTTTCTTAGCAATTAACAGGTGTTAAGATATGTTTAAAAGCCAAATCTTGGCAAATGAAATAGATGATTTCCAAAAAATTCTTTTTTGCAGCAGCAGTTCTCGCGCTGCTCTTTGCCGGGTGCACTCAGGCTCCTGCAGGGCAGCCCGGAAACACCGATGGCCAGAACACTGGCACACCACAGGCATATACAATTGAGATAACAGATGAAGGCTACTCCCCCGGGCAGCTCACCATAAAGCAGGGAGATACGGTAACTTGGATTAGCAGGGCTTCAAGGCAGGACTGGCCGGCTTCGGCAAGGCACCCGACACATACAGCATACCCTGGCTCTGGTATTGAGAAGTGCGGAACAAATGAACAGGGAAGCATTTTCGATGCGTGCAAGGCACTCTCGCAGGGTGAAAGCTATAGCTTCACCTTCAACGAGAAGGGCGAGTGGGCATTCCACAACCACATTACTGCAAAGACTTTTGGGAAAATAATCGTCCAGTAACTATTTTGGGGAGCGGCGCGCACCCCCAAACCTTATTTTTACAACCAAATCCACGGATGATTTTTGCATGACCATAACCCCATCAAACTATTCGGTTCTCAAAAAAGGCTCGCGGGCACTGGATTTTAATCTGCCCGGAACCGATGGGAAAAATCATTCGCTTGCAGAAGCCTCAGGCAAGAGAGCAACCCTGATTGTTTTCATGTGCAATCACTGCCCTTTTGTGAAACCGAAAATGAAATATCTCAAGGAACTCTTTGAGAAATATGATGGAAAAGGGCTTGCAATGTTTGGAATCAGCAGCAACGATACAGAAGCGTACGTGGAGGATGATTTTGAGCACATGAAAATCATTGCTAAAGAGCATGGCTTCCGATTTCCCTATCTTTTGGATGAATCGCAGGATGTTACACGCAGCTATGGTGCCGCGTGCACTCCTGACCCTTTCCTTTTTGATTCGCAGCTAAAGCTTGTGTATCACGGACGGATTGATGATGCGCACAAGGAGCCGCATGAGAATGCGAAAACGAACGAACTTGAGCAAGCACTAAAGCAGGTGCTTGCGGGGCAGAAAATCACGGTAAAAGAAGAGCCTTCATATGGGTGCAATGTGAAGTGGAAAATATAAAAAGTAGAATCATCTTGAAAATTCGGGCCCGCGACCTTAACTTCGCTTAGCCTTTATTCTTCTTCTCAGGTTTTCATCAGCGTAGCCATAATCATCCATCAGACCGAATTTTTCCGCATATTCCCTGAGCGTTTCAATTGGCAGCTGTTGCATCTGCGCCAGGGAAAGCTCAAGTGCCGGCTTGTTCTCTTTCCTGTTGCCCTCCATCAGTTTCCATAGCTTATCGGCAATGTTTTGAGTTATGGCATCGTGTAGGTGTGCGGCTTCAGCCCTAAAGTAAGATTGGCTGTAAGACAAATTGGGCGTATACCTTTCGGCATTTGCAAATAATTGTCTAAGGGTCATCTTGAACCCTGTTTTTGCTGAAGGGCCTCCCCGCGGAATGGCAACTTTTGTTCCGATAAATGGGCGTTTCCGCCTGATTTTTGCCGCACGCATGAATATTGAAATGCAATTTGGAGTATTTATTCATGTGCCCCGTTAAAGGCACGCAATAGCCCTGCCTTGTTGCAGGCAAAGTTTTTTATAATCCGGAAGCGTTTTTTTAGCATGGCACCAACAGTTAGAAGATTGATGCAGCCGAAGCCAAAGAGACTGGGTCGCGAATTTCATTTGGAACGAAGAGCTGAACTATTGAGAAAACTTACTGAGGCGCACATTCCTGATACGAGAAGGAGAGCTGCAATTGATGCAATTATTGCAACTCCACTTGACGATCATTTATCGATGGTTGAAATAGCAGAAAGGGCATTAAGACACAGGAACCCTAAATAGAGCAGATAAATTGCATTTTCAAATTTCACGAACCGTATTCATTCCAGCCCTTAATCTCAAGCTGCCCAATCTTCTTCTTCAAAATTGCCCTGCAAAACCCCTGCGCAATCTGCAAATTGGTTATAAGCGGCACATTGTAATCAACCGCCGCGCGCCTCACATCATACTTGGGGTCATTTGCAACCTGCATGAAAGGGTCCGGAACCACAATCGCCAAATCAAGCGTTCCTTTCTGGAAGAGCCCCAAAACATTCGGAGTTCCCTTCTCGTGCATCTTGAACGCCTTTTTCGATTTTATTCCATTGTGCAAGAGGAATTCGTGGGTGTGCTCTGTTGCAAATAGAACAAAGCCTGCGGCAGAAAGGTAGAGCAGCTCATCAAGCATCTTCTGGCGGTTTATGTCCCCAGTGAGCGAAACCAAAATATTTTTTTTCGGGAGCGAGTAGCCGGTGCTAAGGAGCGCTTTGAGGAACGCATCCTCAAAATCATTGCCAAGGCAGCCAACTTCCCCAGTGGATGCCATTTCAACCCCTGAAATCGGGTCCGCGCCCTTGAGGCGCGAGAAGGAGAACTGCGGCGCCTTCACGCCAACGTGCCCTATGTCCATGAATGATTTTCCCAAAGCCGTTGGCTTCTCCCCAAGAATCGCTTTGGAGGCAAGAGAGATGAAATCCTCATCGCCGACCTTGGAAACAAACGGCATGGAGCGCGAGGCGCGCAGGTTGCACTCGATTACCATCACTTCATTGTCCTTTGCAAGGAACTGTATGTTGAATGGGCCCGTGATTGCGAGCTTGCGCGCAAGCATCTGCCCGATAGATTTGATTTTGCGGATGGTCTCAAGGTATGTGCGCTGCGGAGGCAGAACCATTGTTGCATCTCCCGAATGAACGCCGGCGTTCTCCACGTGCTCAAGCACGGCAAATGTGATTATTTCACCGTCGACTGCAACGGCGTCAAGCTCCAGTTCGCGCGCATTTAGTATGAATTTGCTGACAACTACCGGGTATTCCTTGCTAAGAGATGTTGCATTTTCAAGATATTGAATGAGTTCCTTTTCATTGAATGCAACCGCCATTGCCTGCCCTGAGAGCACATAAGATGGGCGAACAAGCAGAGGGTAGCCGGCGCGCGAGGCAAAATCCCTCACCTTATCGATTGTTGAGAGCTCTTTCCAGTCCGGCTGCGGTATTGCAAGCGAATCGCAAAGCGAGCTGAACTTGTGGCGGTCCTCCGCACTATCTATGCTTTCAGGAGATGTTCCAAGTATTGTGTAACCCGCATGCCAGAGCTTGAGGCAGAGATTGTTTGGAATCTGCCCGCCCATTGAAACTATCAGGCCATGCGGCTTTTCAAAATCGCATATATCCGCAACGGTTTCAAAACTCAATTCATCAAAGTAGAGCTTGTCGCACTCATCATAATCAGTTGAAACCGTTTCAGGGTTGTAATTAATCATAATCGAGCGGAATCCCGATTGCCTTGCGGTCTGCGCCGCGCGCACGCAGCAGTAATCGAATTCGACGCTGCTTCCTATCCTATAAGCGCCAGAACCCAGCACCACGACTGATTTTTCGGTTTCTGGCTCGACGTCGTGGGAAATGCCGTTGTAAGTGAGATAGAGATAATTGGTTTGCGCGGGGTATTCGGCTGCGAGCGTGTCAATCTGCTTGATGAATGGCAAAATCCCAAGCTGCTTTCTTCGGTCGCGCACCGCCTGCTCGTGGCTGCCACCCACAATCATCCCAATCTGTTTGTCTGAAAAGCCCTGTTTTTTTGCTGTGAGAAGAAGCTGCGGTGCTAGAGTTGCCATCTCAGATTTGCGCAGCTCCTTTGCAGTGTGAACTACATCATTTATCTTGTGAAGAAACCACTGGTCGATTTTTGAAGCGTTGTGGATTTTTTCAACTGAAACATTCTTCAAAAGCGCCTCAACGACCGCAAAAACCCTCCTATCGGTCGGGTATTTCACTTCATGCGCAAGCTTTTCGAAATAAACGCTGTTTCCCACAAGGCCGTACATTCCAATGTGCAGCATCCGAATGGCTTTCTGCATGGCCTCCTCAAATGTTTTGCCAATTGCCATTACTTCCCCAACGCTTTTCATTTCAGTCCCTATGCGCGTTGAAACATTTCGGAATTTCTGCAAGTCCCAGCGCGGGATTTTCACGACAACATAATCAAGCGCAGGCTCAAAGCACGCCTTTGTCACTTTTGTAATTGAGTTCTGCAAATCAAGAAGAGAGTATCCGAGCGCGAGCTTTGCCGCAACGAATGCGAGGGGGTACCCTGTCGCTTTGGAAGCGAGAGCGGAGCTTCGCGAGAGGCGCGCATTCACTTCAATCACCCTGTATTTATCGCTTTGCGGGTCGAGCGCGAACTGTATGTTGCACTCGCCAACGATTCCAAGGTGCCTTATCACTTTAATTGAAATCTCGCGCAGCATGTGGTATTCGTGGTTGTCCAATGTCTGTGAGGGCGCAACAACAATGCTCTCACCCGTGTGTATTCCAAGCGGGTCAAAGTTTTCCATATTGCACACAGTGATACAGTTGTCTTCGCAATCACGCACAACCTCATACTCAATTTCCTTCCACCCATAAAGTGATTCTTCGACAAGGATTTGCGGCGCGGTCTTGAAGGCGCGCTGCGCCATTTCCCGAAGTTCCTTTTCGCTTTTTGCAACGCCGCTTCCCTTTCCACCAAGTGCAAATGCCGCGCGCACCATCACAGGGTAGCCAATGGATTTGCCGGCCTTGAGCGCGTCCTTTGTGTTCGTGACCGCTTTTGATTTGGGAACGCTCACTCCGATTTTTCCTAGCTCGCGGTTGAAAAGCGCGCGATCTTC
>Ga0209542_10001129_pt1 | contig 63764 bp, 71 predicted proteins | sample RifCSPhighO2_01_FD_184028 | JGI IMG/M metagenome (GOLD analysis project Ga0209542, IMG submission 184028) | Soil microbial communities from Rifle, Colorado - Rifle CSP2_plank highO2_0.1 (SPAdes) (version 2) | ecosystem: Environmental > Terrestrial > Deep subsurface > Rock core/Sediment ...
GGTTCTTATGTTCCTTAGTTTCTTGTACTAACGCGCCTGATAGGATTTGAACCTACGGCCCCCACATTAGGAGTGTGGTGCTCTATCCGGGCTGAGCTACAGGCGCATGATTATCGTGAGGAAAAAGTTGTTATAAACTTAACTATGGGATTGCCGGGATTCGCACCCGGGTCTCCAACCCCCGAAGCTGGAAGGCTAACTAAACTACCCCACAACCCCAAAATCAAAAATGCAGGAGGGAGGATTCGAACCTCCGAACCTACTAAAGGACGAGATCTTGAGTCTCGCGCGTTTGACCACTTCGCTACTCCTGCTTGTATAAATTATATGGGCTCGATTGGTTTTTAAGTATATCTTTTCTTTGGATTATCGTTGTATTTGGCGGACAAAATCCGAACTTCTTCCAGATAAGATATTTAGAGGTATGTCTTAGATTTGAAGGGCTTATTTCTTCAAAGAATCTTCGTAAATTATCAAGTGAATTTATTTCTATTAGGTGAATATCTCGATTATTGCGGTTATTTCTAAACCCTCTTTTTATTGTTCTTTTTACACATCTGAAATCCAACTTAATTAACAATTCATGAATCTGATTAATTAATTTTTCAGATATGCTTGACATTCTTAGTCTTAATTTTGTGTGATACTTGGAATTAAATTTTGTGGCATACTTTGTATAATCTTTCTGACAGAAAATTCCTCCGTCTGTGTCAAAGAAACCTCTGATGAAGGCTCTAATTATTTTTTTATTGCTGGTTAATATCCAATTTGGCACAGATGCCGATTCTGCTTTTCTGCCCTTCGGCAAACCTAACCTTAATAACTTGTTTATAGCTTCTTTTTTGTATAAAGAAACGCCATAAACTTGCCAATAAGGAAATTCTTTTGGTTTGACTGGATAAATAAAATTACTAATTATTTTGGAAATATGATTATCATAGTAATCTTTATCTTCCCTTGAATCTCCCGCTAGAAAGAAACACCTTTCGTCTGCCTGTATCCAACCATCGCCAATAATTGCGCCGCATAGTTCTGCTACTTTCTCCTTGTCTTTAATCTCTCCCATTTTATATTTAGTGCATGAGATATTTTAAAGTTATTGTTTGGAAAAATCAAAGAGGAATAATTATCTGGATAAAACATGATATGGCTGGGTTGACAAGTTTATATAATGAGTGAGAGTTACTTTAGTATTATATAAATCCTAGAAGTAATTATCTCGATAAATCACACTCGCCAAGCTGAAGATTGCTTTATATTAATTATCAAACAGAAAAAACGAGGACAGCATCTGCGATTCGCCTCTTGACGGAGACTAACGCGACAGACGCAGCGTGCTTAGCTTCTGTGTTCGGAATGGGAACAGGCGTTTCCACGTTACTATGGCCGTCTTCTGTTCTCCTGATAATTTTGAGTATATAAAACTTTTGATGGCAAGAAAAGAAATCTGAGTTGAGAATATTATGAACTGGAGAGAAGATGCTATCATGGTAAAATCGTAATCTGCGGCGAGTTTTATTTTAACTTATTGAATTTATTTTGATCTCAAAGGTTTAGACAGAGCCGATACAAAAATATTTAAAGATGGGGAATAAGAGAGGAGCATGCGAAAATATACACTTAGATTGGTTGGAGCTCTTGCGGCTTTGGTTCTTGGATGCGGGCAGGAGACGAGAAGTTTTAGCTGGGAAGGCTTGAGATATACGGCGACAAAGGCCGGAGAATTAGAAGAAGTGAAACGAGAACAGGACGGGGAAATATTGTTCAAGGAACCAAACGGAAGAAGTGCGATAATGGAAGGCATTTGCCTGGGTTCGCTTGGTTATGCTCTTCCAATTATTGCAACAATAGAAAGCTTAGAAAATCTGTCTGAAAAGGTTCCAAGCTATTCCGGAGAGAATGGACAGCTCAAGTGGGACAAGTCATACAGAGAAGCCCTTGAGGAATATAAAAAAGCCCAAATGGAAAACAAGAAGCCCAGAAGAGAACAGCTCGGCGGATAATTTTTATAACCAAGATTTCTTTAATGCCAATGAAGAAAAATATTCCCAGAGAAGAAGCCAGAGAGAAAATCGCAGAGTTTTTTTTGCGGGAGAATTTCAATGCAGAAGAAGTCAGGAAGATTAAAAGACTGGCAATGAAATTTAATATTAAGTTAGGAATTTACAGACGAGAATTCTGCAGAAAATGCTTAAATAAGCTTAAAGGAAAAGTTAGAATTCTTAAAAACCACAAAACAGTTGAATGCGAAAACTGCGGCTGCAAAAACAGATTAGTTTTAAGAGTTAAACAAGCTTGAGAGTTCTTTATCTTTATAGGCTCTAAGGAATGTCAAGAAATAAGCGAGAATTAAAGGACCCAATATGAGCCCGAGAATCCCGAAGATAAACAGCCCGCCCACCATACCAACCAAAACAACAACCTGCGACAAATCAGTTCTTCTTGAAACTATATGAACTCTCAGAACATTATCCATTGTTGAAACAAAAAGAAAGTTGTACAAAAAGAAAATAATGGCAGAAGTTGGATTTCCATAGATTATAAGATAAATTGTCACAGGAGTATAAACAATGCCAGGCCCAACCAATGGAATTATCGAGAACATCACAGCAAGAAGCGCGAGAATAAGCGCGTTCGGCACGCCGAAAATAAATAAGCCAATGCCAACCAAGATGCCCTGAACTATTCCGATTAAAATCTGCCCGTAAACAATTGACTGAGTTATTCCCTTGAACTGCTTTACCAGCGATGCCTCCTGAGATTTATTCAACGGAGACAATCCCGCGACAAAATCTCTCAGCGAATCCTTATCTTTCAATGTAAAGAAGAAGACAAACGCAACTATAACAAGCTGAAGAGCAATTCTTGGAAAATCAAGCAGAAGATTTACTAAAGCATTTAATATCGCTGAGGTAAGTCCACTTGCTGCATTAATCAAAGTAAGAGATATCTGGGCAACAACTTGAGGCGAAGCGTTTGGAAACAATTTTTCTATAAAACTTTGTATAGGAAGTGTTTGAGAAAGCTGAAAAGTTTCAAAAACCTGCTGCATTATCGTCGGTGTAAGAAGCCAAAGCGGAATAGCTATCAGAAGAATTACGAAAAGACTAATTATCGCGGCAGAAGCCGCACGGTTTCTTACAAACCTAAAAATAAAATTATAAACTGGCAGGAAGACATAAGCGAGAATCAATCCTGCAATTATTGACAAAACAACAGGGCGCAATATCAAAAAAGCCAGAATCGCCAGAACAAGGATTAAAAGTCCGAGTGCAATTCTCTTAATATCCTTTTCTGTTATTTCCATTAATTTTTATAGCAGAATGATTATATAAATATTTACAAGGGTTCAACACGGTTTGAACATTGAAAAAATGCAGTTTATGGAATGAAATAGTAGGAAAATTTGGTTATGACTGGGACTTAACTTTACAGGCAATATTTATTCAGAACACACCAATCCAGATTAATTGAAAAACACCGTCGGTAAAATAATAATCGTATCTAATTTATGTTAATTATGTTTTGGGATGGGCAAGCATTTATGTCTTGGCCCATATTAATCCAACAACTAGTAAAAATTTATAAAGATAGTTTGAGAGAGTTGGAAATGAAAAGCGTGGTTTGGAAATTATTTAACGGCTCGGTTGATGAGCAAGTGCATTCTGATTTCGTGAAATTCAGCAGGGGAATTTTTGACAATCGCTATTTAGTTGAGGGGAAAAAACAGACTGGCAAGTGGGCGATTAAGACTTCGGCGGAATTTGCGAATTATTTTGTTGCCAAATGTTTGCCTGTTTCGGGGCGCGTGGTTGTTAGCGGCGCGATTATATCAACAGGAAATTTGAAAAATGACTGTCCATTTGAAATTGAGAAAGTAAAGCAGTTTCAAGGAGTTAAACAAGTTGTGATTAATACTGAAGTTGATGTTTCTGCTATTCGTGATTTGATGTCTAAATATCCTCGTGCTTTTTTTGCTTTGTCTTTCAAAACTGCGGATAATGAATTGAAGATTAAAGCTAAGGCGCCGAAGTCAGGGAAGCCCAGTTCAAAGGGAGAGGGCGGACCGAGGGCGGACTTTTGTTCTTTGAAGACGACTGATAAGTCAATAATTGAAGATTTGTTTTTTGACTTGAAAGAGTTTAAAGAAGTTGTTGTGAGACACACGATTGAGATTTCTAATATTGAGATTGACACTTCAATTAAGAATCCGGCGGAAATGAGGGAGCGGGCTGTTCGGCGGGGAGTGATAACGCGGAAGGTGGTGGTGGATGGCCGCGAGGATGTTAAGAAAAAGGAATTCGGTGCTTGAGAAGTCCGAGCGGTTTCTGGGGAGAGTGAGAAAGAATTTGGGGCGTGAAAGAGTCTAAGTTTTCAAGTCTTTCTGCAGTTCTTCTGTTTTATCTGTTCCTTTCTTTCTTCCAGAGTTTTCCCATTACAAAATTATAAACTCTTCTTTCAACTTTTTTTGTTTTAATATCATCACCTATCCAACGGCCACCTTGATGGGAAAGTGAACAGCATTCTTCTTCCCAGCCTTCAATTTTTTGCCAAGGTCTAGATTGATAAGCCCTCATACATCTGTCATATGTATAGCCTCCAGATAGACTCAAGGTATACATCTGAGTAGCAAATTTTTCTAAATCATTTCTTAACGAATCACTAGATGTTTGTGGAATTAAGTCAATAGGCTCCATTTCTGGATCCAAAAATAAGAAACCTTCAAATTCTTTATTTAGCCCGTCTCTTAGTGCTCTAATTCTTGTATTTTTCCCTTTGGGACAATGTTGATCGGCTGCAGGATCAAAGCGTATTTTGATGGCAGTATGTTCTGAAGGTACATACAGATTATCTTTCTTAAAATATTTTCTGCTCTTTACAAGATATCCATGTAATGTAGCAGTATCAGGTCCCCACCCTTCCCAATTTGGAACCTCAACTCGTTCTATAGCAGACAAAGATAAATTATAGCCATCCGACTCGGTAAACTCCTTAGCCTTGTCTTCACTTCTGTAGACTTTTTCAGGTTTGACAAGTAATTTTGCTTTGAATGTCATTTTCTTTTCTCCAAAACTTTTCTTAAGAATAATCTGACTGGCTCTTCTACATCAAGCTCTGTTCCAAAATACATCGAACCCTCAAGGGAAGCAGCCCGATAAGGGTCTTGGCAGCCCGTGTTTCTAAGATTTCTAAATGAATCCGCAATAGATGCATAATTATCAAGTGCGCGCATATTTCTTCTTCTAAATTCTTCATTTGACATTTGTTTTCCCCGACTTTTCAAATATCTTTTACCTTCTCTTTCTATTGTTCTAATAAATTTCCTCAATCCAGATATGTCATTCCTTTCGTACCAGTCAACAAGCCGTTCCACTATTTCTCTATCTTCTGGAAAGATTGTTGTTATGTTTGTCATTTTTCTTCTCCTATTTGACAATTACCACACAAACAAACCGTACTTAAGTTTATGCTGTGGATTATTCCACAACATTTATATAGACAAAAACACGCAAACCTTTGTATGAATATCAACCAGCTTGAAAAGGTCGGACTTAAAGAAAAAGAAGCCAAAGTCTATATTACTTTGTTGAAGAAAGGTCCCAGTTTAGCGAATATTTTAGCAAAAGAAACAAATATACTTCGGTCTTCAGTTTATGACTATTTAGACGTTCTTTTAGAAAAAGGGTTTGTTTCTTATACCATTCAATCGGGAAAAAAATATTTTCAAGCAGTTGATCCTTTTCAAATATTAGATAAATTTGCAGAACGAAAGAAAAGGGAGGAAGAAACTCTTCAGCAGATAATTCCAGAACTTGAGAAGATACAAAATACTGCTGAGAAGAAGGCTAAGGTTGAAATATTTGAAGGGAAAGAAGGAATGAAATCGGCTATGTCTTACATCCTGAGAGAGAAGCCGAAGGAGATATTAATCTCTGGTTCTTCGGGGGTGAGTTATAAGTTGCTTCCATTTTTTATGGAACATTGGCATAACGATAGGATAAAACAAAAGATTCCCTTGAGGATAGTATACAATGACACTAAAGAGGCAAGAGAAAGAATAGAAACGGGCCCCTCGTTAAGATTAGCTCAAATAAAATTTTTGCCGATTGAAAACCTTTCTTTAACTGGAACAATTATTTATAATAACTGTGTGCTGATTACGATGTGGAATGTTGAATTGCCACTTGCGATTTTAATAAAGAGCGAGGAAATTAGTAAAGAGCATAAAGATAATTTTGAGATATTATGGAAAATCGCGAAAAAGTAAATCAGTAAAACGCAATTAATAATTAATCTTAACCTAGCCGGCCAGGTCATTCGACCGCCCGAGAGAGAATTCCAGACGTTATGCCTGTTAGCATTCCAGTTGCCGTTCCTATTGCGATACAACCCGCGAACGTTGTAGCCAATTACCCTTAGTCGCTTAACTGGAGCTTGCTTGCAGGAAACAATCCAACATTGTGTCACCACCACTTCATATTTCGCTCGGCGCACTTTCGTTTCTTCATTACTACTAAATGTTGTGGTTGAATTATACGGCTCATTCAAGAGCGCTGGGCAATTGGCGTATGGCCCAGCCATTTCTGGCTAGGAGTTTTAGAAAGAAGAATAGGTTTTTATTGTTTTCGTCTCATGTCCTGAATAGCTCTTTGTCTGACAGAATCTAAATGAGCAAGGTAAGTGTCTGCTTTTTTTCGAGCAACTTCATCTAATTCTTCAATAACATGCTGTTCCAAATTTTCGCGCGTGGCTTCGCCACGAATGAAATCCACCATCCGACCGTCCGAGTTGGAATACCAGACGCCATGCGCGTCGGCAAGCCAGTAGCCGCCCCTGCTGCGATACAACCCGCGAACTCCAGAATTTCCTACAACTTCAAATTTCTCAAGTTCTGCTCTTGCTTCTTCTCCTGAAATGATATAAGAATTGTTATCTGAAAACAAAACCTGCGTTCCTGTTTTGTCTAAGTCAAGAGAAGGAAATTGAGCAATAACCGGAAATACTAATTTTCTTCTTGCGATTTCTGTTAAAAGCGGTTGGGCTGATTGCGTGTTTGGTCCTTCAGGAGAAATTACTACAAGCCCGAATTCCCTGTAAACTCCATTAGGAAGATTGCCTTTTTTGTCTTCAGGCATTGCTTCTTCATAAGTCAGCATCCTTTTGAATCCCGGCACTTTTGTTCTGTTTACAAGAATAGCATCTCCGAGGTCTGAGCCAGTTAAACCATCTTGCTCATTAAAACCTAAATGCTCTTTGGTGAAAGGAGCATCGGGATATTGTTTTCTCATCTCTATTACTTGTTCATAAATTTGTCTCTGCTCTGCTATTGTTGCCGCTCTTGTGCCCTCATATCTTTCTATAACTGGTTCTAATGAAAGCCAATTTGTCATGCTTTTCCTGAGAATTTAAGGTATTTAAATTTTTAGGTTGTTGTTATTTTTTAGAAGTTACAGATTACTTAGAAAACACAACCTGCTCTTTTTCTGTCTGTTGTGCTATCTGACAAAGAATTGCAATTATCTATGTGTATAAAGAGTTGTTAGCGGGCGAAAGATTTATATAATAGTAACATTATTTATGTGTATGAAAATTAGTAAGGAAGATGTAATAAGGATAAACAAAGGTTTTGGCGGAAATCTAAGAAGCGATTCTAGTCTGGACTTTGCTTTCAAAATGCAGGAAAATAAAAAATTGGGAGATTATAAAAAATTGGCATATCTGTGGAGGGCAATTTTGGTTGATCATCCGTTTTCAGACGGTAATAAAAGAACTGCAATGTTTGTTGCATTTATGTTTGCTGAAGAGCGGAACAAGATTGCCGACAGAGAATTGCTTTTACATCACGCTGTTTCAATCGCCTCAAAAAATATTTCAGACATAAGGTTAATTGAGCTGAGGTTAAAAAATGCAATTAAATGAAAAACAGATAAACAGGATAATGAAAAAGTACAAAGAGGTTTTTGATAGTCTGGCTCATTACGATAAAACCCGAGAGAAACTTTGGGGCAGAGAGAGGCTAGATGTAACTCTCGACAGAAGAATAGTTAAAAAATTGAGAGAATTAAAAGAAAAGACAGGAAAGCCGGTTTCAAGGATTATTGAAGAAGCTGTTAAAAAAATTTAATACTCAATCCCTTTCCTCGCCTTAATGCCTTTATCATACGGATGTTTCACCTTGCGAACCTCTGTTACTAAATCAACCAATTCAAATATCCTGGGAAAAGCAGCATGCGAACCCGTCAATATCAACTCCTTGCCAGCTGGCTTTGATTTTATCAACTCAATAACTTTTTCCTCATCTAACAAACCTAACTGCACAGCATAAAGAATCTCATCTGCAATAATTATATCATATTCCTTACTTAGAACTTCCTTCAAATATTCAAAAGTCCTATCAACTTCTTCTTGGTGTTCGTGTTTATTCGATGAAGTCACCCAAACTCCCAAGCCGAATCTTTTGTAAGAAAAATTTTCAAAGCGCGCAAGAGAATTTATCTCCCCAGGAAGCTCTGAAGGCAAACTCTCAGCCCCATTTTTCATAAACTGAACCAGATGAACCTTATGCCCAAAGTCCAAAGCCCGCAAAGCTGTTCCTAATGCAGAAGTTGTCTTGCCTTTTCCTGTTCCGTAAAAAATTTGTGTTAAACCCTGAAGTTCCATTTTCATATTACCAATTAGAGATATAAAACAATTACTATAACGGTGATAAATAACAAATGACAATAATTCTGGCTTCTTTGAATTATAGTTAAAGACTTAATTTTTCATCAAGGTTATCAGTTCATTCCATAAATCAACCTATTAATTAAAATACTCTCGGCAATATAACAACGATCTCGGATTACATTAATTATATCTTTATGCTTAGGAACTATTTACGTCTTATTCTATCATCATAGACTTACTTGCGTTTTATGAACAGCCTCGTTTTTATTTTTCATCTCTGTTACCAAATCAGCCAACTCAAATATCCTGGGAAAAGCAGCATGCGAGCCAGTCAAAATTAATTCTGTTTCAACTGGTTTTGATTTTATTAAATCAATAATCTGCTGTTCTTTCAACAGCCCTGTCTGAACGGCATACAAAATGTCATCGGCAATTATTATATTTTTGCCCTCCTGCATGGCTTGCCTGAGATGCCAAAGAGCTTCATCAACTCTCGCAATCTCCGACAAAGACAACTCTTTAATTATTTCATCAGAACCAAACTGCCTATAAGTAAAATTATAGAATTTTGACATTGTCTCAAGCTCAGATATCGGAGAATTTTTCATAAATTGAACTAAATGAATCTTTATGGACTTATCAGAATTACGCAGGGCAGTTCTCATTGCCGTCGTTGTCTTTCCTTTCCCCCCGCCCCAATAAATCTGGGTTAAACCTCTTTCTCCCATGTCTTCTTAAGGCAATTTGAAGATATATAGCTTATGCAAGATTAGTTATTCGTTTAAAGGAATAAAATAAAGCAAGTTTTATAAAGATGAATTAATAGGTAAACTAATAATAGATAACAGATTATATCTAATAGGTTATATCATATGAAATCGCATAATCAGAAAATACTTGCGCTGGTGAAAGAGAAGAAGATAGTCACGAGTTCAGAAGTTGCCAAATTTCTGAAAGTTTCATGGAACACAGCCGACAGTTATCTAAAAGAACTTCTTATCGAGGGCAAACTAATAAGAGTAAAAAAGGAGGGAACTACTTTATGGCTGCTGAAATGAAACGCGGGCAGGTTGCAATCTGGGTAATTCTCGGTTTGGCTCTGGTTGGTTCAATAATTTTATTCTTCTTGCTGTCAAGATATTCAAATATATTAACTCCTGAGCCGACTGGAATTGCCGACGCCAAATCATTCATCAGGCAATGCGTTTCAGAGCATACGAAAGAAGTAGTAAACGAAATCCTTCCAAGAGGAGGTTTTCTTGCTCCCAGAAATTCTATTTTTTACAACGAATATGACGTGGAATACATCTGTGAAAATGTCGGGTTTTATCATCCTTGCACAATACAACATCCTGTCTTAATCAGGGAAATGGAAAAAGAAATCTACAATTATGTTTACCCCCGCGCTGAAGAATGTTTCAGCGAATTGAAGACAAGAATTGAAGACGACGGAGGAACCGTTAGCATCGGCTCTGGAATGAACATAGAAATAGAATTAGTCCAGGATAAAATAGACGTGAATATTGAAAGAAATGTTAACATTGAAAAAAGAGGCGTAGCAGAAACTTATGATAATTTTGAGTTTAGTATGATAAGTCCTGCTTACAACCTTGGAGCAATTGCTCTGGAAATAGCGTCGCAGGAATCCCAATATTGTAATTTTGAAAACGTTGGTTATAGCATTCTTTATCCCCGTTATGAAATAATGAAATATACGATGTCTGTCCAGCCGGTTGAAATTTACACAATTAAAGATTTGCAGACAGATAAATTCATGAATATAGCTGTAAGGAGCTGCGCGTCGCCGCCAGGAATATGAAAATGAAAAAATTTGAAGGAATAATGCAGATGTTTTTGCTGGTTGTATCCGTTATAGCTTTTGCTTATTTTGTCAGCGAAGGTTTTTCCGGTGTCAGCGCAGAGACAATCAACATAAACGGGCAGGAAATAGAATTAGATTCTCAGACGCAGGTTCAGATGATTCAATGGCTGGTTCAGCACGGCGTTGACGTCGGAAATCCAGACGCAATCGCAAACATGGACGAGGATTTGCTGAACGAATTTTATGCTGAATTCGGCGAAGTGCTGGGAGAAGGAACAGCCGCCGCACCTAATCAGTTCGGAAGTGGAGGAAATATTCAGGGAGACGGAATTAATATTGGCAGCGGTTTATTTGACAGGTTAAACAGCCTGACTGGTGGAGGAACCGCGATGTGCGTAAAAACAAAAGACAATAAAATCTGCCAGGAATATACTATAAAATCTTGCGAAGACGAATGCTCTGGAGAGTGCCACGAATTAATTTACAGCGGCGGAAACTTTAACGATGTTCAGGTTTCAGGAGTGCCTTCTGAATGCGAGTTGGGATATTGCTACGATGCCTCAAACGGAATTTGCTCAGTCGGAGGTTCGCCGCGCGGAAAGTGCGAGGAAGACGAAGGAAAATGGTACAGCATGACAGATGCAGAAGGAGTTGAGTTGTGTGAAAGGCATTGCTGTGTCGTCGGAAACCAGGCTCTTTTCACAAATAAAGGGCAGTGCACAAACATAATTGAGTCATCAGGATTTGAATATTCCGAAGTCTCCGGAGGCAATGCTTATTTTGATAGCTCAATAAGTCTGGAATTAGAATGCCTTGCTGTTCCGCAGGCGTTGAACTGGGGAGCGTGCAGGTATTACATCGCAGAAGAAGATGCTTACGGCTGCAAGTTTATAACGAGAGAAGAGTGCGAGCAAAGAGGAGTTGATATAAACGAAGATTTCTTTGAGGGAGTTTTGTGCTCTGCCGACGATGTTGACAGCGTTTGCTCTTCAATGAATTATACCGGATGCGTCGAAGGCTTGGACGAAGTTTATTGGTTTGATTCTTGTGACAACAGGGAAAATATTTTCGGAAGTGATTACAACAGCGACGGAACAATTGTTTCTAAAGAAGACGGTTGTGTTTTGGGAGATGAAGTTGCGAATCAGGAAACCTGCGGCAACTGCAACAGATTAAGGGGAAGTTATTGCGGCGAGGAAATTGAAGGACAGGAATTAAATGATAACCATGATTCTGGATTTGTTTGCAGAGATATGGGTTGTTTTGAAGAAGACGGAGACAGAAGAGAAAATGGGGAGACGTGGTGCGCTTATGACAGCAGATTCGGTGTTAATCAATTCGGAGGAAAGTTGTCTGGATATTTCGGCGGTTCTTCGGTTCTATCTGAAATTTTAGGCGGAGCAGGAGATAGATCTTTGGACACTCCGGGAAGCCAGCACTTCAAGGCAAGTTGTCTGAACGGTGAGATTACTTATGACAGGTGCGACGAATATAGGAATTCAATTTGTGTGCAGAATAATATTGAACTCTCAAATGAAAAAGAAATTTCCCAGGCATCATGCAGAGCCAATAGATGGGAGGAGTGCTATAATTATAATCCTCACTACGAGAAGGGAAAAAGCGCAGCTCAGATGAAAGTTGAAGCAGAGAAGGCAATGCAGAAATGCAGGAAAGACCCTGACTGCGTTTTAAACACAGTTGATGTTGATGATGATTTTAGTTTTCCGGTGTGCGTTCCAAAATATCCTCCAGGATTTGATTTGAAAGTAAATCCTGAAGGTGCTGAACAATTGTGTTCGTTTGGCTCGCAGAAATGCAAGGTTGTTTATGTCAAAGAAATTACCGGCTGGGAATGCAAGGCAAACTGCGATTGCGTTGATGGTAAGGAACCGGGAAGCGGACCCTCAAAGACATTTATTCAGGAGATGAACGATTTGTGCACTTCATTGGGAGATTGCGGCTCATCGGTAAACTATGTCGGAAGACAGGGAACAGGAGGATATACTACGAAATTAGATGACAAACCGATTGGTGGAGCTGGAGGCGGATTAGGAAACAGGATGGATGCAAATCCAGCCAAAGATTCTTACATAAGTTCTGAAGATTCCGAGCAATGGATTGGCAGTATCGGGGGGAGTTGTCAAGGTAGTGGGTTTGGGTTGGGCGGCGGGTCTGCCGGCAATGATGCTAATCTTGGTACAATCGCGGCAGTTAGCGGTGGAATTGGTGCTGTTCTTTTAACCGGCTCTTGGATAGCTGCAAGCACAGGCACAGCCGTGCCTTTGATTGTCGCGGAAGGAGTTTCATATACTGTCGTCGCAGATGGATTAATTTATGCAGAAGGACTGACTGCTGCCGAAGCATCAAGTGGGGCTAACCTTGTTGGAGGAACCGCAGTGGCAGAATCCACCGGGCTTAGCATAACTCCGGTAGCTGGTGCAATTGCCGGCGCAGCAATCGCCGCGTCTGTAACAGCACTATTAATTGATGTTCTTGGAATCGGGGCGGGATTATCCCCTGCCATGACTTATGGATTAATTGGAGCTTCTGCAGTTGGCGGGGCTCTTGTCACAACCAGTATCCTTGCTAACACTGGGCCTTTAGCTGGAGCATGTGTTGATCCCGCAGGTTGCATAATTGTAGTTGTAGTCATAGTAATAATCCTAACACTAAAACTCTTCGGAGTCGGCGACATAGAAGAAGAAGAGATAACGTTTGAATGCCAGCCATGGCAGCCGCCCCGCGCAGCATACAACTGCGAAAGCTGCGGTGAAGACGAACTCAGCGACGGAAAAACAACTTTCCAGTGCAGTAAATATGCGTGTGAAACTCTTGGACAAGGATGTGTGTTCATTCCGCAAGAACCAGGCGGATTATGCGTCAGAGAAGACAGAAGTCCTAACCCGCCTCAATTAGTAGGAACTATTCCAACAGGAAATGAAAACATAGAATACGAAAACTTCGTGATGAACGAAGGTTTTGAAGTCAGGAAAGTTGAAGGAGAAGAAGGATGCTTCACCCAGTTTGACATCATTGAATTTGGTTTTGAACTTGACACCTACGGAAGATGCAGTTTCAGTTTTGAGCCAGACGCAGAGTTTGAGCAGATGACTCAGTTGAGCGCAGGAATATTTGCAAAGAACCACACTCTAAGATTCGGCGCATTAGCTCTGCCAGACTTAGTTGCCGAAGAGAGAAAAGATTTATCTGCTTTCATAAAATGCGAAGATACTTCAGAAAATGGAAATGTAAACTCAGTTCCTTACCACGCCGAATTTTGCGTAATCCCTCTTGACATCACAGCCCCGGTTATGAGCGTCTCAGGTGGAAATAAAATTTTAGTCCCATATGGAACAGAAACAGAAATAGTAAGAATTTACACTCTTGAACCGGCGCAATTGAGATGGGATTTTGAAGACAAGGAATACGACGATATGAGATTTGAAATGGAATGCAGCGACATTCCGACTGCGCAGGGATATTTGTGCACAGCCGAAGTTCCAATCACCGAAGGTTCCACAAGGATTTATGTAAGAGGAAAAGATGACGACGGAAACACAAATCAGGGAAGCGTCATCGTTGATATAGAAAGAAGCGAAAGCGCACTGGCAGTTGAGTTTGTCAAGCCAGAAGAAGGAGAGAAAATAATTTGGGGGGCGCAGATTGTTCCGGTTAACATCGAAGTAAGAACATCAGGAGGATATAATGGGCAGGCAGCTTGTTATTATTCTGTTGATAATTCATCAGTCTTAATGTTTAAAGAAACAGGCGCGGCAACGCACAAACAGACATTTACTGCGTTTGCTGAAGGGACGCATAACCTTGCAGTGGCTTGCGGAGATGTCGCAGGAAACAACGTGACTTCCGAGGTTAATTTCATAATTGAAAAAGACTTAGTCCATCCGTTTGTAACAAGAGTTTACAGAGACGGAGGGAGTTTCGTCTTGGTGACAAACGAAGCAGGAGAGTGCGCCTACATTGATTCAACGAGACAGGGAGCCAGCTGCAGTTTTGACTTCTCAAATGGAACTCTAATGGGAATTGTTTCAGGAAGCGGCGGGCTTGAGCATTCCTCATCGTTTGACGGCTCAAACAAATATTTTGTCAAGTGCAAAGACATTTATGAAAATGAGCCGGGAGTCTGCAGTATTGTTGTCAGCGGGGGAATAATATGAATGAACGCAAAAGTTATAAACAAGATTATGCTTTGAAAGAAATGAAAAAGGGACAGGTGACAATATTTGTTATAGCAGCCGTAGTAATCGTTGTTGGCGCTGTCTTGATTTTCCTTTTCAGAGGGCAAATCAGCGAGACAATTTTCGGCGAAGTAACTCCTAATAGTTTTCTTTCTGAATGCGTTGAAGACGAAGTCAGAGGATATGTAGAAACTCTTGCAAAACAGGGAGGATATAACGAGCCAGAAGGATACATCATGTGGAAAGACTACAGGGTAAAATATTTGTGCTACACCTCAAAATATTACGAGCCGTGCCTTGTGCAGCAGCCGATGATAAAACAGCATTTTGAAGACGAGCTAAGGGAAATGATTGGCGGAAGCGTGAGAGGGTGCGTGCAGGAAATGAAAGAAACATTTGAAGGGAGGGGGTACGAGGTTTCAGCTCCTTCCTCTGTAAGTTATGATGTCAAGATTGTTCCAAGAAATATCCAGATTCTTGTTGATGCGCCAATTAGCCTGACAAAAGACACAACCCAGACATTTACAGAGTTTGAGATTAACATGAGAAGCGAGATGTACGGCTTGCTGATGATTGCGACTTCAATTATTGACTACGAATCAACTTACGGCGACAGCGAGACAAGCATTTTTATACAATATTATCCTAGTCTGATAATTGAGAAAACTAAACTTACCGACGGAAGCAAGATTTACGTTGTCAGAGACGTAACAACGCATGAAAGCTTTACGTTTGCTTCACGTGGACTTTCATGGCCCGCAGGATATGGAATATATGACTAAAAAACTAAGCATGCTCGCAGTTGGAATTTTCTTTCTAGTTCTGCTTCTGGTTGTTGTCTACGGCGAGACAGTTGCTGTCAGCGACACAACAGTTTGCTGCGACAAAACAAAACAAGGATTATATTGCCAGGATGTAAAAAAAGAGGATTGTTCAACAGAAGGAATCCCAACAGCATGTGAAAGCACAGCGTTTTGCAAAGGAGGATATTGCTACGACAGCGTTGAAGGCACTTGCTTAGACAATGTACCTCAAATGGTTTGCAACGACAACAACGGAACTTGGACAGAGACAAAGCCTCCGCAGTGTGAATTAGGATGCTGCATTCTTGGAGACCAGGCGTCATTTGTAACACTTGTAAGATGCAAGAGATTGTCAGCTTTGTACGACTTAGAAACAAACTTCAATTCAAACATTAAAGACGAAGTGCAGTGTATACTCACAGCGCGCGCAGAAGAAAAAGGCGCATGCGTATTTTACGAAGATTTTGAAAAAGGATGCAGATTTGTAAAGAGAAGCGAATGCGTTGAGGGGATAACAAGCATTGAGGAAGCCCCTGTCTTTGCAGAGGGAGAAGGAGAATTAGTTGGAGCTCCGGCGATAAATACCAGTAGAAATGCAAGCGGGGTTCAGGCATCCCCAGAAGCAGGCGGAGTTGAATTCCATCCAGGAGTCCTATGTTCTTCCGAGGAGCTCGGCACAGTTTGCGGGCTGACTCAGAAAACAACATGCATCGACGGAAAAGAAGAAGTTTATTTTGTTGACACATGCGGAAACCCAGCCAACATCTATGATTCAAGAAAAGTAAACGACAAGAGTTATTGGGCAAATGTCGTCGACAAGCAGGAAAGCTGCAATCCTTCTTCTGGAAATGCAGATTCTCAGACATGTGGAAACTGCAACTATCTTTTTGGAAGCTACTGCAGGGAAACAAGTTCAGAAAGCATCAATCCAACTTACGGGGAAAATTACTGCGCCGACTTGAACTGCCCTGCCGGCGAAGTCACAGGAGGAAAAGACAGATTGCACGGAGAATCATGGTGCTTGTACGCGTCGTCGGGAAAATCAGGTGGAGGAAACGCAAATGTCGGGAGCAAGTTTTACAGGTATCTTTGCATAAACGGGCAGGTTACAACTGAGCCGTGCGCTGATTTCCGGCAGGAAGTTTGCATTGAAGATTCAATAGACACAACGCTCGGAGAATTTTCTCAGGCAGCGTGCAGAGTTAATCGTTGGCAGGATTGCACTGCGCAGGACACAAAAAAGGACTGCGAGAACGAAGACCAGAGAGACTGCAAATGGCTTGACGGAATTCAATTTATTATAATCGGCGCAAACGCGACTTCAATTGAAGGAATGGGGCAGGCATTGCAAGGCAGAGATTTAGGCAAAGAAAATCTTGGCGGATGCGTGCCGGATGTTCCGCCGGGACTAAGCCACTGGGCAGGCGAGGACTCGGCTGCAGTTTGCTCGCAGGCAAACGCAGTATGTCCGGTTACTTATGAAAAAGGATTAACCGGCGGGGGTTGGAAATGCGTTGAAAACTGCGAATGCCTTGAAGAAAGTTTGCAGAATGACCGAGCTCAGCTCTGCTCCTCTCTTGGAGATTGCGGGCAAAAAGTTAATTGGGTTGGGAAAAAGGGATACGGTGAAGGAGTTAAGATTACCGACGAGGAAGTCGAAGAAGAATAATCTCCAGAGCAAAACATAAACATTTGTCCATCACAAAAAACATAATTAATGTAAACTTATATGCTCGTTTATTACACAATGTATTCAATAAAATTAGATTAGTAACAGCAAATGAACGGTGTTAGTAAGATATCAATGTCTTTTATTATATCCAGTAGAAACTATGAAGCAGATTCGATTGGTTGTTGCATTGCCGATGGTATCTTCAATTATTTCTTCAATATCATCTTTATATTTATTTAACCAATTCAACAATCCTCCTCAAATCATTTCTGAACGAAGATTTCCCAACAAATCCGCCAGCAGAAATTTTATCTTCATTAATACCTTCAACATCAAAAGGCAAAGCAAATTTGAATAATTTAACTAATCTAAAAGAAAAATGAATCTTCCTAACTCTCTTGTTCAAAACTTCGCCAATGATATCAGCAATTTCATTAAATGAAACTTTCTCTCTGCCGGAAATCTCTATAATCTTCCTAGACTTAAAATTTTTAATAATCTCGGCCAGTATTTTGCACAACTCTTCGCGTAAAATCGGCTTTATCTTATTCCTGCCTTTTCCTATCACTGGAACAAATCCAAATCTCTTAGCCAAAACAGCCATCTTATAAAAATCTCCTCTTCGGGAAATAGAATAAACATAATTCGGCCTGACAATCGCCCAATCAACTTTAGACTTCATCAAAATTTTCTCGCACCAAATCTTGCTTTTCGCATAAGGCCCCTTATCGCGGAGATTAACATTAAAGCTTGAGAAATAAATCAATTTGCCGTCGCCGATAAAATCAATTAAATTTCTAAGTCCTTCGGCATTATCTTCATATTTAGACTTGTTAAAACTTCTGACAACCGAAGCTAAATTAACAACAAAATCAAATCCCTTGACGCTTGCCAGACATTTTTTATCAAGCAAATCATCCCCATACTTTTTGTCAAACACAGACACGTCAAACTCTCTGCTAAGTTCATTCACCAAGGCAGAGCCAATATAGCCAGCCCCCCCGATAACCAGAATTTTTTTGAGTAACATATAAGAAGTCCACCTATTAATCTCTATTTAAATTTTTGTTCACTTTGCCATCTTCTTTTTATCTCCAGGTATAGATGGCCATCTAATAACCAACAAAACAGAGTCTTCCAGCGCCTCTGATTCGTACCAAGTCCCAGGACTCCAGAAAACAAAATCTCCTTCTTTATCAATAATTCTTTTCTTATTTTCTTCAGGAAACTTAAACAAAAATTTTCCGCTGATTAGAATGCACATAGTCTTAGCATTCATGCTTGCTTCAACGCTTCCTTTAGTCCAGCCCTTTCGGCAACTAGCCCACTTAACTTCAAATTCATCACTGTTAAATTTCTCGTCTTCAATAAAATTGCCTATAAACCATCCACGATTGCCTGTTATATCTTTGACATTCCCGCTAGTAATTTCTCCCATTAATTAAAAATGTACTTAATCTTAATAAACATTTTGCACTTCATAACAAATAAAAACCACAGTTATCTAAGATTAAAAATGGAAAACGAAAATGCAGAATTTGACAAGGACCTGAAGTTAATAGCAAAATCCTCTGTGGTCGTTTTCTTAGGTATACTTCTCTCAAAAGTTTTCACATACGTTTACAGAATAATAATCGCAAGAGAATTCAGCCCTGCCGACTACGGACTATTCACAATCTCAGCAATGATAACTGGATGGTTCATAGCGCTGTCAAATGTAGGATTGAATCAGGGGCTTGCAAGGTATATCCCTCTTTTTAGAGGAAAGAACCAGCCGGAAAAAATAAAATCTTCATTTAGGTATTCATTCGCGCTTACAGCAATCGCAAGCACCATCTCAGCAATACTCCTTTTTATCTTCGCAGAAACAATTTCAATTAATTTCTTCCACGACAATTCATTAATAACATTTCTCAAATTTTTCGCAATTGTAATCCCGCTCACCGTAATTCTAGAAATCATCTTGTCAGTTGTTCTTGCCTACGAAGAAGTCGGGTGGTACTCATTTATTCACAAAATACTCATAGGATTTCTAAAAATAGTTCTGCTTATAGCATTCATAGCAATAGGGTTTTCAGTCAGTTCAATATTTTTCTCTTTCATACTCTCGCTCTTTATAGCTCTCGTCATAAGTTTCTTCCTTGTAAAATATAAATTCCCTTATCTCTTCACCAAAGATGATAAATCAAATTGGAAAAAAGAAAAAATATTCGGAGAAGTTTTCTCATATTCCTGGCCGCTCTTGTTCTATGGAATAACTTGGAGCGTCTTTCACTGGACAGACTCATTTCTTCTGGGATATTTCGCGACAGCAGCCGACGTGGGAATTTACAATGCCGCAGTTCCGATTGCATTCATAATGACTGCAACAACACAGACATTTATGCAGATATTCTTCCCAGTCATAAACCGCGAGCATGCAAAAAACAACAACAAAACAGTAAAGCAGCTCAGCCAGCAGGTCGGGAAATGGATATTTATGATAAACCTTCCGATTCTTCTTTTGTTAGTCTTATTTCCAGAGGCATTCCTGAATATTCTCTTCGGACACGAATACATCAGCGCAAAAAGTTCATTAATATTTTTGAGTATAGGAACGTTGTTCTTCTCTGTCTTTAACGTATCAAACAGCCTAATAGCAATGGGCGGAAAATCCAAGACGGTTTTGTTTGACGTATTAGCCGCGTCAGCACTGAACATTATCCTGAACATTTTGTTAATACCAAGCTACGGAATAACCGGAGCAGCAATAGCCACAATGATTTCTCTTATCACTCTCGGCGTCATTTTTTCAGTTCAGTCAATGATTTATTTCTCGATAATTCCAATCCGGAGAAAAATGGCAAACATAGGGCTGGCAGCAATAATCTCAACTCTGCTTCTGCTGTACATAAAAAGTATGATGCCGATTAATTATCTCTCAATGTTTGTGTTAGCCCTATTTTTCTTAGTCTCTTACATCTTTCTGGTTTTCTTGTTCAAGGGACTGGACAAAAACGATATAATGGTGGCAAAGAGTATGTTAAAGAAATTAAAAGGCAGGACTAAAACTAGCTGACCATCTGCGAAACAGTTGTTTGGAATTGTATATCATCCAAGATTCATAAATTATTTAAAACTAAGTTAAATCCAGAGGTAATGATAAAACGAATTTGTTTTTTTACAGTTGGGTTTGCTTTTAATCGTCTCATAAGAATGAAATATTACGAGAAGATATTCCCAAAAGACGTTGAGATGTTTTTGTTTACCACAGACAAATATGGAGATGACATAAAAAAATGGGACTTGAAGAGAACAAAAGTAGAAATCTCAAAATACAATCCGATAAACAGCGGCTTAAAATTGAGAAATTTCTGCATAAATAACAAAATAGACAGGATAGTTAATTTAGGAGCGCCAGGAGCAGGCATACCTCTATTAATCGCTGCCTTATCAAGTAAAGCAGATTATCTAATTGGCTATTACGGCGAAGTCGTAAAGCATAAACGGGCAAAAAATTATTATGATACAGTCTACAAATTTTTCCTGTTGTTCCAATATTTATTTGTCGGAAGGTTTGCAAAAAAACTTACATTTACAGACATCGACAGCTACAAAAAAGCCAGTATTTTATTTATGAAATCAAAAAGAAAAATCTTTTACTCTCATGCCCCGGTCGACACAAAATTATTTATTCAAAAAAACAAAATCTCTGCAAGAAAAAAACTGAATCTTCCCCTTAACAAAGACATTATAATAAGAGTCGGAAGAATAAATTATGGAAAATGCGGAGATGTTCTCATAGACTTAGTAAAGAAAAACAAAGACAAATACTTCGTGCTCGTAGGAGAATGGTTTAATGATGAAGTTCCTAAAATTAGCGCAGAAAATCTGCTGCATATTCCTAAAAAATCCTCAAGGGAACTGGTAGATTATTACAATGCTTCTGATTTATGCTTCTGTTTGCATCGGCATGGAAACGGGATAGGGATAACAGCCGAGGAATCTCTTGCATGCGGAGTGCCGGTGATCCTTCCGAAAACACTTACAATGAAAGAATCGCCTTCAATAATTAAAACTTCTTTTTCATCTGATGAAATCAATGAAGAAATAAAAAAATTTTTCTCCTTGAGCAAAAAAGAAAGAGATAAAACATCAAGCGAGGCAAGGCAGTACGCAGAAAAATACTGCTCAGACGACGTTTGGAAAAAAGAATACATAAAATTTCATCTTTCCTGATGTGTCGGGCATAGAAATGCAGCAATCTATAACATAAGATATTAAATTTTAACCAACATTCTTCATAATTCGTATCGAGTTTATGTTAATTACATTTTTGTGATGGGCAAACATTTATGTCTTATGTTATACAATTATTTAATCAAAAGCGCCACAGCAGTCACACTGAATTTATATTAATTATGTTTTTATGAATATTTTAAGTCGCGTTCATTTCTCTCAAGATTTACAGCCACAATCCCCTAATCTGCCACCTCAAAAATCCAGCGAGATACCCTGCTCTGAAATAATACTTCTTGAAAGCATATTGCTGGAGGTTCTTCAGTTGTTCAGCGCCCAAATTGCTGTGTTTGAAAACAAGATTCACCGAATTGTATTTCTCGAAATTGTCCTCAGTAATAAGCCCCTCGGATTTCATGTCGTCATAAAACTTTGTCCCAGGATACGGGCACGAAATGCAAAACTGCGCGACATTTGTGTTAAGTTTAATTGCGTAGTCTATAGTCTTCTTTATGTTTTCCTCGTTGTCATTAACCAGCCCAAATATATAAAACGCCGAGATTTTTATTCCAAGCTCATGGCAGTATTTTATTATTTCTTCCTGATGATTCACTTCTACAAGTTTTCTTTTGTTGATACTTGCAATGTCCTCATGAATTGTTTCAACTCCGATGTTGAGGTTTCTTAATCCAATGTCAAACAACTCTTTCAAAGAACTTTTGTCGAGCAAATCCAATCTCGTTTCTATGCCGAATTTCACCTTAACATTTCTTTCTTTCATCAACCTCACAAATTCAGCAACTTGTTTTTTATTCATCCCGAATGTCGGGTCTCTGAACTGAAAGCCTTTCATTCCATATTTTTTTATAAGAGTTTCAATATCACTGACAACCCTTTCTGCGTCTCTGACTCTGTATTTAGAACCCTGCCCAGTCGGATAAGGGCAGTAATAAGCACAGGAGTAAGGACAGCCGCGGCTCGCCTGAAGAGTCAAAAACGGCTTCTCTTTTATAGCAGGGAAATATGAAAATTCATCTATCTCAAAGCCATCAAAATCCGGAGTAGGCAGATTATTGATATCAGTCGTCTTTTCAACTTTAATTACGCCGTTCATAGATGTCAAACTCTTGAACTCTTCAAGAAAATAACTTTCCGCCTCACCCGCAATTACAAAATCTCCCTTAAACAAGTCGGGCTTAACACTCGGGAAAGTTCCATAAAATCCAACCTTTGCTTTTTTATTTTTTTCTTTTATCTCTCTTCCAACTTTGTTCTCGTATTCATAATTCACAATAGAGCCGTAAATAAGAACCAAATCATAGTCACCGTCAAAATCATTTTTTCCATCATAGTTAATGTAATATGTCTCGTGTCCTTTTTGTTTGAATATCGCCTGCAAAGACGCAAGAGAAAGTATCGGAAGTTTCACATTTTTTCCCTTCGCCAAACTGACAATTCTAGCAAAAAAAGAGTCGCCAAAATTAGAGAATGTTCCCATCCCGCCGGCAAGATCTTTGTTCATAGCTACATCAACTTCAGGATTAACTGCATTTACAAGAGCAACTTTCATTTTTATTTATTAGGGAAGCCGTATTTAACTTTTTGCTTATCCGCTAATCCAATCCCTCTTGCCGGTCATAAGCAATTTTAATCCGCGGGAAGCCACAGTAGGATAATCCCTTACTCTTCTGGTCTTTATTATATTCTTTATAACGCTCCTGCTGAATATCCTTCTAGTCATTAGAGTTGTAACAAGTTTCTTTATTTCCTCTTTTGTCAAATAAAGAGTTGGCGCAAACGGCTCTGTAAATGATGTGTCAAAATCATCAAAATCCAGCTTGCTTTCGTCTATTAAATTCAAGTCCTTCATATCTTGGTAAATTGGGTGGCTCGGAAATGGCATAAGATACAAAACGTGATAGTTAAGAGACTCAGCTTTATCACGCAATTCAAGCATTTCCTTAAAAGTGTCGTAAGAGTCCCATGGAAATCCAAAAATATAAGTGTACCTAAACGGGACGTTCATAGACTTTAGCTTATCAGCGTTTCTTATAATCTGTTCTATTTTAGTTCCCTTGCCAACTTTATTTAATATTTCCTGATTAGCGCTCTCAACGCCAAAAAGAAGAGTCCCCCTAGCCTCCTTCAAGGGCAGATACATATCATCAGTCATTTGGTCAACCCTTCCGTCAGCGCTCCACTCGTCAACATCAAACTCTTTCATCATCTCGCATATCTTGAAATAAGTGTCGCGCTTTATAGTTATCATATTGGAACTGAGATGGAACTTCCTGACTCCTCTGTTAATCAAATAACTAATCTCTTCTTTTACCTTTTCAAGATTTCGCTCTGCAAGTCCTGTCTTTCTAGCATTGCAAAAACTGCATTGATAAGGGCAGTATTTAGAAATCAAAATAGGAAACGCCCTTCCGTCAAGGTAAGGAGTAAGATCTATTTCATCATAATTTATCTTCGCCTCTTTTATGCTGATGCCAAGTCCTTTCTCTCCGTCATAATATGCATCCTTGACAAAAGGAAACTCTTTCAATATTTTATCTCTCCAGAAGTAAGGAGTTATCACAAGATACAAGTCAGATATCTCGCTCAGCTTTTTCATAAATTCTTCTTTCTTTCTTATATGCGGAGTATAGACATAATAGATTATTTTGCCGGGTTTGTTTTGCCTAAGTTTCTCCAAGGTTTCCTCCTCACTTACAAAATTTCCGTTAAAAAATTCAGCACTAATTCCCTGCTCCTTCAGGGCATAATAAAACAAATACATTTCAACATGAAAAACAGGCTTCTCCTCAATTCCCTCGCAGCAATGCTCAAGCCTCGCAAACTTTCCAAAGCCGCTATTCATAGACACAATTGCAATATCCATTTTGTTATGTAAACCAGCACATATATAAATATTGCGAAGTTAAACTCATCTACCTAAGAGCGTAAACAAAATCCTCGTCCTTATACTTTGTTTTGAATCCCTTTTCCTGTATAAATCTTATTAAATCTCCTCTTTTCTCTCCATCAATCTTATGAATTTCTATGAATATCCTGTCAATCTTGTCAAAAATTTCATTAGGCGTTGAATAAAGAACGCTGTACTCCCCACCCTCTATATCCATTTTCATTAAGTCGCACTTTTCTATTTTATTCTCGCTGAAAAATCTTCTCAGAGTTTTAGTCTTTACAATTTCAAATCCTTTCCCCTCTTTTCTCGTCAACGAACCGCGCGCGGAATGTTCTCCCTGATACAATTTCATCTCGCCGTCTTTGTCAGTAAGCGCGATGTTAAACAGCTCAGCGTTAGCTTTATTCAAATTCTTTTGTTTCGTTAGTATCCTAAAGTTATCACTCGAAGGTTCTATCGAATAAATTCTGCTGTTCTTGAATTTTGAACTTGCAAGCATTGAGAAAATCCCGATATGAGCTCCGACATCAATAATCACCGCGCCTTCAGGAAGCGAAAGCCATTTTGGGAAATAAAGTTTTTCTAGGGCGACTTCAGTGAAGATACTTTTGTCTATTGTCCCGGCCCGCGTCAAAATATTTCTGCCGCCAATTCTGTAATTTACAATGCCTTTCTTCAATCCAAAATAATCAAGAAAATAATCCCACCAATTGTCTATCTTAGAAAGAGCCATAAAAATCAGTTTCAACTTCTTCACAGGGTGATTTAACCTCATCACCGGGAAAACTTAACCCAATTTAAAAAACTTCTGGTGTCTTTGGTTTTCGTTTTTTTAGTAATTCATTCAATTGCCAGAAAATCCCGACATTCCTAACAAGTTTCCTGGCTATAGCCGCGTGAAAAGGGTAATCTAAAGAGTAATAAAATATCTCGCCGCCCCATTTTTCTTTGAAACTGTTCACTCCGGCAAGATGCCCTCGCGGTTTTATCTGGTATCCGCCCAAGTCAACAAAGTTAAATCCGTTTTTCAGCCCGTATAAAATAGTCTCCCAATATATAAAATCATTCGTCCTGAATTCATGAAATTCTTTGTCGCTTGCAAAAACTCTTGGTCTGACTCCTTTCTCGCCATTGTCAGGCAAGCCGTAATATTCATTTGTTATATCAATCACTGAAAAGTATCCGATTGTTTTATCGCCGATTTTAATCGCAAATAATCTCCAGTTTTCTTCTCTTGCCCAATTTCTCCAGACTTCATAAGTAAATGGCGTCGAACCGCCGTCTCTGATAACCTGTGCGTACATTTTGTAGCAGTTTTCATAATCTTCCTCTCCGTTGACTTCTTCCGAAGATAAACCGCTGCGTTTCGCCCTGTTTATATTTTTTCTTCTTGAATAATCAATATTTTTGAAAAGTTCTTCTTCAGTCTTATCTTTAGTTCTTATAAGTATTGTAGCAGAGACATCTTTCATAACTAATTGTATTTGTAATACTTTAATAAATTTAACCTTTTTTCCCAAATAAGATTAAAAGGAAAGAATTTGCTTGTTCGAAATCCCTCTCTTTCTCGGCAATGTTTGCACAAATGTCCGTCAGGAAAATTATTTTTTACATGCATTTCTCTAAATTTCTGCATTCTCTTGCTGTTCCATACTTCATCAAGAGTCTGCTTAGTCAAGTCGCCAAGGATGCATTTGGCGTCTGAATCAAAACAGCACGCAACAACTCTCCCGTCCCACAAAACAGTCAGCTTCATCCAGGGCCACAAGCACGGATAATAATTTTTTCTTTTTACTTTGTGCGATTCTTCAGTGGCAAGCGCATTTATGTTTTCATTGCTTCCGTCCCAGGTAATAAATTCTTTAACCTCAACTTTGTCAATTCCATCAACGCCTTCCCATCTTTGTTTAAACGCCTCAATCTCGGCTTCAGTATCTTTCATTTTTATTATCGCAATTTTTATGTAAGGCTTCATAGCCCCGCGTTTTTTCTTTTCTTCAAGCAGCCTGTAAATTCCCTCGATAGATTTTTCAAAATTAGCCACGCCGGCTCTAACTTTTTCAAATGTCTCTTTATTTGCTCCATCAAATGATAAATGAAGAATATCAAGCCCCCCGTCAAGTATCGCATTAACCTTATCTTCAGTCATTGTCTGGGGATTTGTTGAAATAGACGATTTTATTCCATACTTTCCGCATATTTTGAACATCTCGCCGATTTTAGGATGCAGTAAAGGGTCGCCAAAATGATGAAGGCATAATCTTGAGTTTTCCTTCAACTGCTTGACGATGTTCTCAAACAATTCAAGGCTCATAAATCCAACCTTTCTTTCCATTTCGTTTCTTGGGCACATTATGCATCTCATTCCGCACGCATTTGTAGACTCAATGTTCTGAATCATTGGTATTGCCGGAGTCACCAGACTCTCATGAGAATAATAATACCCCTTTCTCCACATATTGTTCAGTTTGCTTATTTGTCTTAACATCTTTTAAGAGCCACCAGGAGTACGTGAATCTCCATCCTCCCAGATACAATCAGGGCGCTTTACACTTAAGCTATGGTAGCGTGTGCCTAACAATAACTCACTATATATAAGATTTCCGCAAGTTCTTCTATATCGCATGGTTAACTAACTGGTAGTAATAATCAAATCCCATATTTCTCTTCATAAAATAATACATTTTTTTATTGTTCTTCAATCTCGGTTTTATGTAATTAATTATCCTCCTCGCAAAAGGCGACTTTGATGTCTTGGGAATTTTTCTTTCTTTATCTTTAAAGTCGCTGTTAAATCGTTTGTTTAAACTCGGAGGGGCAAATTCTTTAACACCCAAAAATCTGTAGAGGCGATTAAGTTCTTTCTGTTTGTCCTTATCAGCTTTTTCTAAATCATAAATAAAAACTTTTTTCTCGCCAAACTCTTTTATCCAGGGAGATATATACTCCTCCTGATTTATCATAAAATCTTCTTTAGAAACATCAATTAAATCGTGATTCTTATTAGTGTTATACATTGACCTTGCCCAGTCTTCAACAGGACGCCTATAGATTATTATCTTAACATTAGGAAACAGCTTCTTCAGAAGTTTAGCCGAGCGTTTTTTCATTATAATCATCGTGCTTATCTCTCCGACAACTTTGCTAAAATCGCAATCTTTAAATTTTTTATAATAATTATTCAGCCCCATCGCTTCATACTCTTCAGGAAAATAGTTTATTTCCGTATGCAAATTAAACTTGGGAATGCTTATCTCAGGATGCTCATAAAGGCAATGGCAAAGCCCGTTTGAACCACTTCTCCCGAATCCAACTCCTATGAAATCAATTCTCATATTTTCTTCTGGCTTTGTCAATTTAAATCTTTTATGGCGATTTCTCAATGTATCTTTCCGTGAAGATTATTTCTTCATGTACTGAGATTTTCAGCAGACCAAAGATTTTTAAATCCTCTTTTCTAAAGAATTTTTATGGCAGATTTAATAAGGGTAAGTGCAGGGGGCTTAGTAAGATCTTTATTCGGGGAGCGATTGCTCTTAGCTTACCACAGGAAAAGAGAAATCTATATTCCCTTTGGAGGAGCTTTATATGCTAGTAAAGATTCACTTGTTCTTTTAGAGGAGATGGGCGCTCAAGACTTCGAAAAAGGCAATGACATAAGGTTTACTATGCCAAGACAGAACTTATCTATCTTTGAAGATTGGTTTAGAACGAGGACTGGCAGGGAGACGACCTCTTATAGGGAGTTATATGAGGAATTAGTTGAAGAACAATCCGTCTTAGACGATTTTCCAGAAAGTGCCATTTCTCAGGAAGTGTTGTTCAAATCTTGTATAGAAGAGACGCATCATCCAGATAGACCTGGCGCGAAAGGTCTACCAACAAGAAGATATTTAGAAGTATTTGAAGTACAATTTGCCGATAATTACTCAAAGAGAATTGAAGATGCTTCTCATTTGCAATTACCTGCAGTTTATCTGGCCAGACCTGAAGAAATAGAGAATCAACTTTCAGCAAAGGGAACGCCAATCTCAGATCACTCTTTGCATCTACTTTAGATAAATTTTTTTACTTGCGTTAACAAAAGAATTATATAACCTATTAGTTTTTGCCATCAATGAAAAAACATATTTTTAACGATATTGAGCAGGAGTATGAAAAAGCAAAAATAGAGTTCCAAACAAGAGACAATTTTCTGGCAGCTAAAGAAATAGCAAACCAAATTGAAGAATATTCGGGCTTGTTCACCAAAATCTTCTCCTTTCTAATAAATTCTTTCAAAGGCCAGCTAAGAAGAGACAAAGAAACTCCCTTAGTATTTCACTCAGTTTACCTGACAAAACTGCTCTACTCTTGTGGAGAAAAAAACCAAGACACTCTGCTTATAGCTTCTCTGCATGATGTACTGGAAGACACAGAAATCTCAGAAGAAGAGCTAAAAAATCAGGACTTCTTAAAAGATAAGCAATACATAATAAACCAACTAAAAACTCTAAAAGAAGACAAATCTCTATCAAGAGAACCAGATGGAAAGAACCTCCCGCCAAGATATAAAGAGCACATCAAAAGAATAATCGGTGCGTCGAAGGAGGTAATAAATGTAGAAGTCCTGGATAGATTCTGCGACTTAATAGACTTAGATTATATCACCAAACTCCCCAAAGAACAAAAAGATATGAGAATAAAGTCAAAAGTCATTAAAGTAAAAAGTTTCATAGAAAATATAACTCGTAATAGGAACGACATTAACAAATATTGCCTAGACTTATTCTTTTACAAGCTTAATAAAATAGAAAGAGAATTTAACGTCAGCGTAAAAGCAGAAACTATCTTTTAGACCTTAGCATAAAGTAACCTTGAATCCACTTAAGGTTTCCAAAAATTATAAACAGCCAAAATAAAATATAAAACTGATTAAAAGCAATTAAGATAAGGGTTGCCGCCCATTGATATTCAAATGAAAAGCCAACAGGACTTTTTATAATCCATCTGCCCTTCGCGCCTAAACTCTTTTTGATTATATTTGATATATCTTCTTCAGAATCGTATCTAAAATTAATATATTCTATCAACGCTCCACCATAGACCATCATCATATAAGAAAATATGGCCGCATTTGACAAAATCAAAATTGTATAATCGCCGCTTGTGTTGAAAGAGATCACACCACCTATAAAAAATATAAGAAAAGTCCTTACAACTCCGCTGGTTTCATCAGACCATCTTTGTCTTGAAGAAGTCCCATGTTTGTATTTAGCCCACGCATTGCACGTAATATCCATAACAAAAGAAAAAAACAAAACAATGGCTGTAATCCATGTGTAAGAAGGATAAAGAAAAATAATCATAGAGCTTATCAGGGCAAGAATCAACCCAAAAGAATTAACTAAACTAACTGGCAGTTTTAGAAGATAAACCAAGACTAAAAAAAATTTAACAAACGGAATGAAAAACCATCTTATCAGTGGCTTGGACATGTACCTTCCTTTGATGGAATAAAACAGCCTTTTTCGTTCAGACATTGCCATAAAGAAACACTGCTTGAGCTGTTTATAAAATTAGTTGTGTTCTAAATGAGTTATCTGTCTTTGAGCTTCTTCAAATCTTCCCCAGGCAGAATATCTTTTAACGCTGTCTATAAACCTTTGAACATTGTACCCTTCAGTGGTTCTAAAAAGATTAATTTTCCCTGCAGATTTTTCAGCGTCATATTCAATTATTCCTCCAGAAGGTCTGTAATCTAAATCCTCATCCTTTGTAAACATCGTATTAGCCCCGCAGGTAGAACCAACGGTGATAATATAAACAAAATCTGGTTCTATTTTAACATCCAAAGAATCTCTGCCTTTCATATCTATCTCTTCGACCATGCCTTCAACTTCTCTCTCCAAACCGCGTCTCACTTTTAGAATCTGCGGTATATGGGCGTGTCCTCTGACTATAATTTGATTAGGAGAATTAGAAATTTCAAGCAGCTTTGATTTTCCCGCGTCATGTTTTGGATTGCTTGGGTCAACCATAGACGGACCAAATCTAGCTATCATGTACTCTCGGCTACGCAAATCTTTTGGCTCAAACGGGCTATTGTGCACAAAATAAACGCCTTCTTCAGTTCTGTCAAGAGCCAGAGAATCCAGCCATCCAAATAAATCTTCCCTTCCATCAGCTAAAACTTTTTTCTTATTTTCTTCAAGAGCAGCAATTCTTTCCCATCTTTTCGGGTCATCCTCAAAATATCCTATCAAAACAGCGTCATGATTTCCGAGAAGGCTAAATGAACATTCTGCTCTTGCGATGTCACACGCAGCAACAGCTTCGGGAAACATACCGGCATTATCTCCCAAATCATACGTATCCGCCTTTCCAATGCCTTCTTTCCTTAATAATCCAAGAACAGCTTCCTGTCCCCAAGGATTTGAATGCGAATCCGTGATAATCCCAATTCTCATTACGGCAATTAATCCAGGCAGTATTTAAGTTTTGTCGTGGCAATCCGCAACTCAACCTTCATAATCTTTATAAAATCATTCTATCTCATGCAATCATGGAACATTTTTACGAATCTTTGTTAATAGATACAACCGACGGAATTCAATGCAAGGTTTACGCAAACACCCATCCCGAAGGAAAAATAATAGTAAAACCAAAATACATTCCGGATACTAAAGCAGATTTCGTAGGACTAAAAAAAAGATTCATGTTTAGCAAGTCAATGTTCAGATTCAATCTCTTCACAAATAAAGAAACTGCAGACAAGAATCTAAACGAGTTCAAAGAAAAATTCCCAGAATATTTTTACGAATCAGAACTTCACAAAAATTGGTTCATTGTCATACCGAAAGAAAAAATTAAAGAAGTTAAAGACCCCAAAGAAGGACTAAAAGAATTTATGAAAGTCCCGGAAAAAGACTTGGACCAGTACCTGAAATCAGTCAGAGCAATAGTAGAGGTAATCTCAAAATCAGGAGTTTCCATTGAAAACATAGGAATAAACCATTCAACTCTGCTTGGGAATTACACTCCTGGAAAATCAGATATAGACCTTGTGATATACGGAAAAGATAACGGTTGGAAGGCAATAAACTTTCTAAGGAAAGCACAGCACCCGTTGCTAAAATGGAAATCAGAAGATGACTGGAGAAGGTACTACAGGGATAGAATAGTCTCTAAATTTTTTAATGAAGACGAATATGTAGCTAACATGGTTCAGAAAAAAGATGATGGGTTTATAGACGGAAATGTCTTCTCAATTTTTGTAGTAGAAGAGCCTGAAGAAGCGTGGTATTCTTGGGAAGACGAGCATATTCCAAAAACAACAGTAAAAATAACAGGCAAGGTAAAAGACGATTACAACTCTATTGTAAGGCCAGGCTATTACGAATTAGAAAACTCTCTGATACTCGAAGGACACGAAAATGTTCCAATAAAAAGAATTGTAACTTGGTCAAGACCATTCGTCCTTCAGGCGCAAAAAGGAGATAAAGTCGAGTGCACAGGACTTTTAGAGGAAGTAAAAACAAAATCAGGAGAAAAATTCCACCAGGTTGTGATAGGGTATTTTGACTCTTACACAAATGAAAGGGGGGAGAAAGAATACCTCAAGAAGCTGATAAATTAAAATGGTTTATTTTCCAGAGTCATCTGTGATAACAACTGTTGACGGAATTCAGTTCAAAACATTTTCAAACGAACATCCGCCAGGATTTATAATCGCAAAACCAAAATACATTCCGCTCGACGAAGTTTTTTGTGAGAGCCTTCAATACAGAAATCTCTTCAATAAAGATTTCAACAGACTAAACCTTTGGTCTGACAAAGAATCCTTGATATACTACCTAGAAGCATTTCTAAAAAGCTACCCCCCCTACAAATTAAACTCTTCTTATCATCAAAATTGGTTTTTTGCAATACCCCACAAAAAAATTAAACAAATATTAGATCCTATAAAAGGAATAAAAACTCTAATGTCTACTCCAGAGAAAGAGCGAGATAACCATCTAAAAAAAACAATAAAGTTTGTAGAACTAATTTTGCAAAGCAAGGTATCTATTGATGACTTGGGGATAACCTTCTCCACATTAGCCGGTCATTATGACCCTAAATACTCAGATATAAACTTAGTAATCTACGGCAAAAATAACGCATGGAAGATTATTAAATTCCTGGAAAAAGCAAAGCACCCCTCATTAAAATGGAAAACAAACGAAGACTGGGAGAAATTTAGATTAAAAAGAAACAGAAGCAAAATATTTTCAAAAGAAGAATTTATTGAGCAAATGTCAAATAAAAAAACAGAAGGTTTCTTCGACGGAACTCTATTTTTGCTCTTTCCAGTAGAAAAGGAAGACGAGGTTTGGAGTAGGTGGGGCGAAGAATCTTACAACCCGCAGGGATTAGTAGAAATAGAAGGAGAAGTAACAGACGATTACGATTCTTTAGTAAGGCCAGGACGTTTCAAGATAAAAAACTCAAGAGTTCTCAAGGGGAAAAAAGTTCAAGTAAGCCAAGTAGTCTTTTATTCAAGGGATTACGTTTGTCAGGCATCCCAAGGAGAAAAAATAAAAGCTTGTGGTTTGCTGGAGGAAGTAAAAGATAAAAATAATAAAACAATTTATCATAGAGTGGTTATAGGATATTTTGATTCTTACATAAATGAAAGGAGAGAGCGGGAGTATATCAAAAAGATAAATTAAGATGGAAGAGTGTAATTTTTGCAAAGAATCAAAATTTGAAGTCGGCCAAAAAACAGATTATGGCTCCGTAATTGTACAGAAAATTGGAAATGCCAAAGAGAATAGTTGGTTTGCGACACTTTCTCCAAAAACTGGAGGAGACCCTAAAAAAGATTTCTCAATACAGTTAATTCCATCAAATCATCTGAGATACTTCTCAGAAATACATTCAAACAAAAAGCTTGCAGAAAATTACGGACTGGCTTTTGCAAGCATTAGTCGCGCAATCTCAGAAATATTAAAAGAGCAAGGCGGCGAAATAAACAAAATACCGATAGGAACTTACGGCAAATGCAAGCACGAGGACGAACACATCCATATAAAAATTTTTCCTTATCGGGGGAACATAGGACAGCCGTTTACTGTCGACAGTTCATTTGGTAAAAAAGAAATAAATTTAGACAAAGACACTGGAGAAGAATTCATAAAATTAAAGCCGGTAAGAAAAACAAACATTCCGAATGAAAATCTAGAATATTTATCTCAACGTCTTATCAAATTACTAAACAACTAACCAATCTTCCTAGCCCTCAAAACAATCTGTCTCCCAATCCTGTGCCTAAATGCTTTAACTTTTTCAATTTTAAAATCTTCATCCCGTAAAATTCGCGCAATCTCTTTCAAAGAATACTGATAAATTCTATATCCTGTAATTCCAGTAACAGCTTGATAAATTTTGGCAGCTATTCTCCTAAGCCAAAATTTCTCTTCAATGTCAAAAATAAGCCACCCGTTTTTTTTCAAAACTCTCCTTGCTTGCCTAATTGCTCGTCGGATATCCTCTCTATTAAGGTGATTCCATACCCTCATCGTGACAACCTTATCAAACGAGCCGTCCTTAAATTTTAAGTCAAACATATCGCCGGGAAGGCATTTAGCTAGAGGATTTTTGCTGTGTGCAATCTCCAGCATTCCTTCAGAAGTGTCAATCGCAGTAACTTTGCCGAGATGTTTTGTCAGAAATCCACTGCTGCATCCGAGTTCCAGAACATTTTCTTTATCTTTTTTGTCAATCATTTCTAAAAAAATTCTAAGTTCAGTCGCTCTCTTTTTCCGTCTATATACAGTCTTTTCTCTTTGGGAGTCGTAAGTTCCGGTAACCCTCTTCTGTTGGTAATATTTTGTAAAATCTTCGGCATTTTTGCTTTTCATTAGCCTTCCAATAATAAAAGCCTTTTAAATATTTCTCAGCTAAACGACAATACAACTAAATTTATTAACCACCCATAACCAACAAAAATATGAGAATCGCTCATGTAAGCATGTTTTATCTCCCAACATTCGGCGGAGTAGAGCAGGTAATCTACGAATTAGCCTCAAGGCAAGTCAAAGAAGGGCACGAAGTTCACGTCTTCTGCTGCGACTCAGACAAAAACCAGAGAATAAAAAAGAAACAAGAAATCATAGAAGGCGTCAAAGTGCATCGTTTTCCTTACTGGTTCAGGCTCTCATACAACACTTTCATCTGGCCTTCTCTGTTCTGGAAATTCAATGGCAAGTTTGACGTCGTGCATTCGCATGTTTCAGGGCATTTATACATTCTCTTGACCGGACTCTTATCAAAAATAAAAAACTTTAAACATGTTCACACAACGCACTGCCCATGGACCGGCGTTGAATTTCGCCCAAAATATCTAAAACCATTTCTCCTGCTGAACGATTTAATTTTCAATAAACTTGCATTCAGGCTAATCGACAAAATAATTCCGATAACTCCATGGGAGCTGAACGTAATAAACAAATACACAAGCAGAAAAAGCAGAATAAAAGTAATCCCGAACGGAACAGACGGAATCCTTTACAAAAAAGTAAAAAACAATCGATTCAAAAAAATAAATAGAATAAAAGAAAAGTATCTCGTCTTATTTTTCGGAAGATTAAATCCGACTAAAGGTCCTGAGAAACTAGCGAAAGTCGCAGTCAACATAACAAAAAAAAGAAAAGACATTGCATTTGTTTGGGTCGGCCCCGACGAGGGAAAAGCAGAAGAAGTAAAATCATTAATCAAACCGTACAAAAATATGCACTACCTCGGCCCTTTGAGAGGAAAAGAAAAAATCGCAGAAATGTATCAATCTGCCAATGTTTACGTCTTACCGAGCTACAGAGAAGGATTGCCTCTGACTTTGTTCGAGGCAATGGCATCAGGGTTGCCAATCGTCGCAAGCCCAGTCAACGGCGTCCCCTATGAAATGAAAGAGCCGGACAATGGATTTTTCTCAAATTATGGAGATTTAGAATCCTTAGAAAGAAATATTTTAAAACTTATAGAAGACAAAAAACTTGCAAAAAAAATCTCACAAAACAATTTCAAAAAGTCAAAAGATTACGATTGGAACAAAATTTACAAAAGTTACATGGAAGAGTATAAAAAATTATTGTAGGGCTGTACATCAACTTATAGTGGGCTGGTGCAAAATCTTTAGTCCTATTAGATATTCAACAATGCTATAGCACATGACATAAATGTTTGCCCATCACAAAAACATAATTAACATAAATTTGATACGATTTTATATTACTGACATTAATCTGGATTGCCCGCAGCATAAATTAATAATGTTGGTTAAAATTTAATGTCTTTCGGCATAATATGTTTTATCGTAGTAATTTGATTGACTCAATATTAAAAATAATTTAAACGTGGTATTATCTATGGAGCAAAACAGCATAAACCTTTTAAATCTGTAATTGCATAACAACCAATGGCAAAAGTGAGGGTAGACCACAGCAAATGCATCGGCTGCGAACTTTGTCCAGATGTGTGCCCAAGAACATTCGAGATGAAAGGCGGCAAAGCAATAACTAAACAAAGCGAGATAGACGGGGACATTTCTTTGGAGAAAGAGGCAAGAGATACCTGTCCTGTCGAAGCAATAATTATAGAATAAAGAGAAAATTTAAATATCTGACAGTTTATTAACTATAGTTAACTATTGCACTAAACAATAAAAGAACATTTAAATCAAAAAAACAGAGGAAACCAATGAAAAATAAAATAATGTTTATCAACGCCCCGCAATCGTCCAATATGGGAACAACATTCACAAACCTAAAGTTCCCCCTTGGATTTCTCTACATGGCTACAGAACTCGAGAAAAAAGGATTCAAGGTAAAGATACTTGACTGCCCGGTTTATTATGAAAAAAAGAGAATCGTAAACGACCACACTGTAAAAATAGGCCTGCTTCCCGAGGACATCAAAAAAGAGATAAAAGATTTTCAGCCAGACATAGTCGGTGTAACGTGCGCTTATACGGGCATACGAACACGACGCCTTTGAGACAATTGATTTCGTAAGAGAAGCAGAAAAAGAAATGGGTAAAGAAATTCTTGTTGTCGTCGGCGGAGCGCACACCTCTGCAAATCCAAAGCATGTTTTAAGAAATAAAAAAATAGACCTCGCGGCGATAGGCGAAGGAGAAGAGACAATTGTTGAAATAGCTGAGAATTATAGGGACGGAAAAAGCCTGAAAGACATAACAGGAACAGCAGTTATGGAAGAAGAAAGATTTAGGATTAACAAGACAAGGCCTTACATACAAGACTTGGACCATCTAAGCCCGGCATGGCATATCATAGACATGAATCTTTATTTTAATCACCCCGATAATCATCAGGTAACGTTAAGAGGTCCAGCCGTCGACATAATAACAAGCAGGGGATGCCCGATGGAATGCGTCTTTTGCTCGATTCACACCGTATGGGGCAGAAAATGGCGCGGAGCAAGCGCAAAAAAAGTCGCAGACGACATGGAACTTCTGGTAAACAAATACGGAGTCAAGCAGGTAAGAATACAAGACGACAATTTAACACTAAACAGAAAAAGAACAATTGAAATGTGCGACGAGATAGTAAAAAGAAAAATAGACATAAAGTGGGACACGCCGAATGGGGTTGCCTTCTGGACTTTAAACGAGGAAATAATAGAGAAAATGAGTAAAGCCGGCTGTTACAGAATAACTTTCGGTATAGAAACCGCATCGGAAAAATCACAGGAATATGTCGGTAAAAAGTGCGACATAAAAAAAATAAATGAACTGATAGACATATGCCACAAGCACGGAATGTGGGTCTGCTCGACATTCATCATAGGATTTCCTTACGAAACAAAGAAGGAAATAGACGAAACAAAAATGTTTGTGTCAAACTCTAAGATAAACTTTCCGTTTGTGTACGTAGCTCAGCCCTATCAGGGAACAGACATGTATTACGATTTCAAAAAAGAAGGATTGCTTCAGTCATTTCAAATAGAAAGCAACGTCGGCAGAACAAAATATAGCAGCAAATTTTTCAGTCACGAGGAGTTGAACAAAATGAGGACAAAACTTTATCTAAGATTCTATTTGAAAAGACTTCTCAATTATACTAATCCGTTCAAACTTTACGAAGAATTTTTGTCCAAAATAAAATCTGTGGAAGATGTTAAATATGTCTACAGAAACACTAGTTCAATCCTCGCAAGAATAAGATATCCCTTCTTCGCCGACAATTTCTACAAGAGAATGGAGCAGTCAACTACTAATTAAGAATCGTATTCAGTTGTATCTTCAACATTCGCCCAGTAAAATCCTTCCTTTCTCAAAGCGCACGCGAGACACTTTCCGCATTGCTTGTCAGAGCTAGATACAAAACAACTCCAGGTCTTCCCAAGTTCAACGCCCAATTCAGCTCCGAGAGAAACAATGTCCTCCTTATCTTTGTCATGCAGCGGCGCAATAACTCTGAATTCTCCCTTGCAGCTCTTTGCTAATTTATTAAAATCTTCAACAAACGCTTTCGTCGTGTCAGGATAACTTTCCGCGCCTTCATTTTTGAATCCGACAAAAATACTGCACTTATCAAATTTCGATTCTGCAATAGCCAAAGCATAACTAAGAAAAATTTGATTCCTGCACGGCACATACCATTTCTCGCTCTCTTCCTTGCTGTCTTTCAAATCCTCTCTTTTCATTTCCCTAACCTCTCCAGGAGCATTAATCAAAGAAGCAGACATCTTGCCAAGTTCTTCCAGCTTCATCATCACAAAAGAAGCCTCGACGTCAGAAGCGCATTTTTCAGAACTTTCTCTTTCTTTATCCAGACTTTTCTGCCCGTAATCAAAAAACAAAATTATTATGTTTTCATATTCCATCCTCTTCTTGACATAATGGGCAGCCACGACAGAATCGAGCCCGCCAGAGCATAAAATTATCGCGTTCTTCATTTTTTTCCCACTCCAATAAACCTTATAAACTCTTTGCTCCAGATAAATTCATGGCGAGAAAAAAAGCAAGCGAAATAAAAAAAGGTGATAAAATTAAATTAGCCGGAAAGTCCTGTACAGTTGAAGGCGTGGAAATTTCAGACATTGGAAAGCAAGGAACAAAAAAAGTCCGCATCTCAGCCAAAACCTCCGACGGCGAAAAAATAATTATTGTGCGCCCAGAAGATTATCCTATTGACGCAGAATAAAAAGTTTTGTCTAAAAAATTAATTAAAATAACCGGAATATGTTCTCCCAATAACTTCTTAATCAACTAAATAAAATATCTGATTTATTATTAACCATCCTCGCATTTTATCATGTCTAGTTCAATATTAAACAATAAGATACTGTAAACTTATCGGGATAAACATCAGATTTTTATATTTCATTTTGTCTTAACCTCTTAAAAAATATATTAACACCGACGATAAATCAAATCCAGATAATTCTTTCTAGTTATTAATGAAACGGGGAATTTTACTATATCCCGTTATCTTGACAGTACTAAACAACAAAAATCCTTAAATAATCTGACTTAATCAGTCAATTATGATAACCATCATAATAACCTCATTCAAAGAGCCAAAATCAACTCTGAAAGCAGTCAAATCATTTCTGAAGCAAAAAATAAAAGAAGATTTCAAAGTCATCGTCGTCGACCCATTTCCAGAAACAGAAAAATTTCTCAAAGATAACATAAAAGACAAAAGATTTGAATTCATCCTTGACCCTGGAGAGGGCAAGCCATACGCAATGAACATGATTTTTGAATTATTCTTCTCTGAAAAAAAAGATGATATCATCGTATTTACCGACGGAGATGTCTATGTCTCAGAAAACACGTTAAGCGAAATAGTAAAAATCTTCAAAAATCCAAAAGTCGGAGGAATTACAGGAAGACCAGTCTCAACAAACCCAAGAAATCAAAAATACGGCTACTGGTCAAAACTTTCTTACGATGGAATAGACAAAGTCAGAAAAAAACTCAACAGAAAAAGCGACTTCATGCAATGCTCAGGATATCTTTTCGCAATAAGAAACGGCATCGTCAAAGAAACACAGCCGGACGTACCGGAAGATTGCTACATTCCCTATGTTGTTTGGAAAGCCGGATACAAAATCGCCTACTTAGATAAAGCCGAAGTCTATGTTCAGTATCCAAATAATTGGAAAGACTGGCTAAGCCAGCGAGTCAGAACAATCAAAGCTCACGAAAATCTCAGCAAAATAGTTCCGGACATGCCGAGGACAAAATCACTTTTCAACGAAATCAGGGAGGGGCTTATCTTCGCTTTCATGCATCCAAAAACCCCCAGGGAAATTTACTGGCTGTTCCAGCTTTATTTCGCCCGCCTTTATATTTATTACAAATCATTCAGAGAAGCAAGCTCAAAAAAAGCATTCGACCCGGCTTGGCGTGACTACTCAGAAATACAATCCGCGAAACCCTTCGATTAGAATTACTTTAAAATGCTAACGCATTCTTTTATATCTCACGACTTAGTTAATTGAATGTCAAAAAGAAGTTTGGACTTAGTTGTAGATTCACCGCCCAATGTAATCACATCACCCAGAAAAGGAAGATGGCTCTTAGGAGCAACATGGTCAGCCATCGAGAATCTTGGTATTATGCACGTCGGAAAATTAACAAAATTGCTAGGTCATGAAGTCTTCTATTGTCAGCCAAAAAATCATGATTTTACAGATTTTAAGGAGAAAGTTAGAAAGCTAAAACCGGTTGGAGTCGGATACAACTGTTATTCAGGAGCACAAGTGCCTTTAATAAGTGATTTATTTACTTGGCTAAAAAGAGAACATCCCGAAATAAGAATAGTTGTTGGGGGACCGCACCCAACTTATTTCCCAGAGGATTTCGTCGGCTATGCAGACAATATTGTGATGAGTGAGGGTTTCAACGCCATGCGAAGAATTCTCAATAACGAAGTAGGACCAGGAATAATTGAATTTAGAGATGAAAATATGGAGAGAATGCCATTAGCAGACAGAGAAGGTTACTATAGAGACTCTCCATTTCATCGGGATAGTCCAATCAAAAGTATTTCTGGAGAGCGTGGTTGTCCTTACAATTGCGAGTATTGCAATAACAGTACAACTGGCGCAGATGTCATAGTCCCATTTGATTTACGCCCCCCCGAGGATAGATTAATACTTAGCGTATTAAAAAAGGACGGACATAATGCCATTTGGAGCAGAAAAGGCACAAGAGCTTTCCCAAGAAGCGTAAGTCCAGTTGAAGATGTGATTGCCGAGGCAAAGGAAATTCAAAGACTCGCTCCAAACACAAAAATGATCTATGACCAAAGTGATGTGTGGTTGCAGCAATCCGAGCCAGGAGGATTACACTATAAGTTGGCGCATAGATGGAAAGAAGAGGTAGGGATACCTATTCATGGGCAAATGCGCTGGGAGATGCTAGAACACGACGCCGGCTCAAGACGTCTTGATTTAGCAGTAATGATGGGTGCAACAGGTTTAACGCTTGCAATTGAATCTGCAGATCCTGTAATTAGAAAATATGTTTTAGATAGGAAGCACCCAACAGAACTGATGTATGAAGGAACAAAAAAAATTATGGAACGCGGTTTGAGATTAAGATCAGAACAAATACTTGGACTTCTTTCAGGTACAACCCCCCTCCCATCTCTTATGAACTTAGATCTAGACCTGTCAACCCTTGAGCTGAACATAGATCTGATTCGGAATTATGGAATACCGAATGTTGCATGGGCTTCGTCTCTTGTACTTTATGCAGGAGTCGGAATAGGTGTCAGAGGTTTCGAGGAAGGATTTACAGATAAAGAAAATAGAAATCCCCCAGATGAATTTTTTGATAGACTTCAGCATAGATTTCTCAAAGGCTGGCATGGTCCAGAGATTGGAAAATTAAGAGTGGAGAAAATAGAATTAAGAGAAGATATTAAAAGAATGGAAAGAAGAGGCGAAGCGGTTCCGAGTTCCATAACTGAAAGATACAATCAGGTAATCAGAGAATATGGGGTTTTATGCGAAAAATTAAGAAACAATCCGGATGTTTGGCTCTCTGGAGCAGAACTAGGAAGATACAGAGAACAAAATGCAGAATTAAGAAGGCATTTCAATACTTTTGCACTAATACCTCAAGGGCATGTTTTAGCGAGAAGTTATTTAGAAAGTCAGCAGCCATTTAGCTATGATCGTTTAGGCAGAGAAACAGAAGAACATTTGAGAGTTCTGACAAACAAAGGAAATCAAAGAGCAGCAGAAATTCTCAGAACTATTGAAGGGATAAGAAATGCGCAACTTTTGGATTTAGATGGTTCGCCAGAAGACGAAAAGATAAGAGACGACCTCAAAAAATTGGCTCCTTATCTGGCTGTTCTACCAAAGCCAGACAGAGCAGTTCAGCATGTAATTATGTATACAAAAGACGCCGATTTTGTAAAGCGCGCAAAATCAAAGGGAAGAAACGGGGACGGAATAGATCCTTATACGCTCACAACAGCGGTTAGACGTCATCTTTATGAAAATGTATTGTATGATATAAATGACAGCCCAAAGAGGGTGTTGCTTCCAGAAAGATACCCAGCCAAAGTGTGAAAATATAGATTGAACATACATAAAATTAATAAACACTCTTCCTCCTCAGTTGAATAATGAAAGAGTTAATGAACAGATTCCGGCAAAAGAAAATTCTAATCATAGGAGACTTGATGCTCGACACTTATCTGAAAGGGGAAGTCACAAGAGTAAGTTCAGAAGCTCCCGTCCCAGTTATAAAAATAGAAAACGAATATCACGACATCGGAGGCGCAGGCAATGTTGCAGCAAACATAGTTTCTCTTGGAGGGCACGCAACTCTTTTCTCTTTCGTCGGAGACGACCACGCAGGAATAATTCTGAAAAATCTTTTGTTAAAACAAAGAATAGAAAGCATAATCGAGACAGACGAAAAAACAATCCAGAAAATAAGACTAATCGGCTCCAATCAGCAGTTAGCAAGAGCTGACCATGAAATTGTAAAAAAAAGATTCTTCTCAAGAAACGCAAAGTCAATGCTGAGGCAGAAAGCATCGGAAGCAGACATGATAATCGTTTCAGATTACGCAAAAGGCGTGATAAACGAAGACACAATGAGCATCATCTCAGAATTCAAAAACAAAACAATAATCGACCCAAAACCGGCAAACAAAGAACTTTACAAAAATGTGTTTTTGTTGACGCCAAATGAGAAAGAACTTTTTGAAATGACATCATTATCTAACTTGGAAGAAGCAGGCGAAAAACTAAAAGAAGAATTGCAGGCAAATATTTTGGTGACGCGCGGGAAAAAGGGAATGAGTTTATTCTCCGACAAGCAGACAAACATTCCAACTTATGCAAAAGAAGTTTTCAACGTAACAGGAGCAGGAGACACCGTCGTGGCAGCCTTGGCTCTGTCGATAGCCAGTGGCGCGTCAATAAGCGAAGCGGCAATAATCGCAAACCACGCAGCCGGAATAACAGTCGAAAAAGAAGGAACTTACGCAGTTGGATTTTCAGAATTATCCTCGAGAATATTAACCAAAGAAAACAAGATAGTAAATTTTGAAAGACTGCTCGAATTAGTTGATGAATTAAAGCAAAAAGACAAAAAAATTGTCTGGACAAACGGATGCTTTGACCTGCTTCACGTCGGGCACACAAGAAACTTAAGAGAAGCAAAAAAATTCGGAGACATTCTTGTCGTAGGATTAAACTCTGACGAATCAGTAAGAAAACTAAAAGGAGAAGGACGTCCTGTTCAAACAGAAAGAGAAAGAGCGGAGATATTATCTTCATTAGAATTCGTAGACTACGTGATTATCTTCCCGGAGTTGGATCCCAAAAAATATTTGAGAGAACTTCAGCCGGACATTTACACAAAAGGCGGCGACTATTCTCTGGAAACTCTGCAAAACGATGAAGAAGGAAAAATAGTTTCAAGCTACGGCGGAGAAATAAAAATAATCCCATTTGTCGAGGGAAAATCAACTTCTAATCTTCTAAATACAATCAAGCCGAAAAATGATGCCTACACAAATAACTGGAGTTATTAAGAGAATAACCAGCTATGCAGATGGAACAAGTCAGGTTGATATAGCCGCGCCTTCCGTGAGATTTGATAAATTTTCATACAGGGATCCGATAACAGGAGATACTCTGCATGGAGAAGTTGCAGCTAGTGCGTTAAGAACAAGTGTTCCCTTTTTTGGCTGTCTCCCTGGAGACTATCTTGGCAGAGAAATTACATTTAGCGAGATTAGAGAAATCGGCAAGCCTCTTACGCAAGTAGTTGCAAGTGTAGGATTTGATGACGCGAAAGCAAGAGCCACAAAAGAACAAACAGACGCAATAAAAACAAACGGACGCGTCCAGGTAGATGAGTTCGTACTTTAACCATAACTCTCAATAATCTTGTTAATAATTTCTGTAGTAGAAATGCCTGGTTCAAGTTCAAAATTCACATACTCTCCGCCCCAACTAGACATAAGATTCTTCTCTTCCTGCATTCTCTCCGGAATGTAGCTTCCGCCTCTCACATTTTTATGCTGTCTAATTTTCTCCCAAACAGAAATTGGTTTGTCCTCATCAAAAATAACAACAAAATCCACAGACTCTAAACCTGCGAGCATTTTTGCTCTCTCACCCTCAGGAATTACCGGCCTTTTCTCACCTTTATTTCTTCTTATAGAATTATCGCTATTCAGCAAAACAATCAGCACATCACCTTCTTTTTTGGCTTTCTCAAGCAGATTGACATGTGCTGAATGTAAAATATCAAAACTTCCGTTGGTAGTCACAATAACTTTTCCCTCCCCCCTCAATTTTTTGCAAACCTCCTCAATTTCAGAGATAGTTTTTATTTTATTATTCATATCTTCTTACTCACAGCAGATTATTTAATTTTTTCTAAACAAATCTAAAACTTCAGGAGAATTCAAGTCGGCCACGACTAAATCAGCTTCAGAATAATCTTGCTTTCCACTATTAGGATTTCTAAATCCAATACAATACATGCCGGCTGATTTAACAGCTTTAATTCCTGGAGCAGTATCTTCAATGCCCATGCAATCCTCGGGTGCAACCCCAAGCTTTCTTGCAGTAACAAGATAGATATCTGGGAAGGGTTTGTCTCGTTCAACTTCCCCGGAACCTTTTTCTCCGGAAGTAATGGCATCTACATAGGACAAAGTTCCAATTTGGCTCATATGTTTTTCAATGTTGACTGGAAAATCAGAAGAAGCGATGCCAATTTTGACTCTGTCTCTAGGCAAAGATTTCAAAAATTTAACACTGCTTTCAATCACCGGAGCAGGCTCGCTGTCAATCATCGCTCTTCTGATTGCTTCTGTCCTCTCATACAACTCTCGAGGCTGAACACCCTTCAAATCAAAACGTTTAATGCACATCTCACCCGATTCTAATCCTGGAACCCCTACCCTTCCAAAAAACCATTCTTCAAAGCCATTAAGTTCTCGATATCCATACGAAGCAACAGCCCGTTCCATTGCCCGATATTTGCCTCTTTCTGAATCAACCAATACGCCATCCTTGTCAAAAATAACTGCCTTCAAACTCATTTTTCTAGATAAAGTTAAGCCTATATAAGTTTTATTGTAGTCCCTTATTTTTAATTCGAATACAATCCTATCAATTCTTTAATATTTGGAACTTCTGTTCCTCTTTTTTGAACAGACAGTCCGGCCCAGGCATTTGCCAATTGTAAAGACAAATCAGGATGTGATTCAAAGTCTGAAACTGCGAATGCAGACAAGAAAGAATCACCAGCTCCGCAGGAATCTACAGGAGTAACATCCAAGCCCCGTGAGTAGTATTTCTGGCCTTTTGCAAAAAACAAAGCGCCCTCGCCTCCGAGGGTAACACAGGCATTAGAGCGCAATTTCTCTGTTAAAAAACGTCCGTCTAGCTCGGGACTAAAATTGCTGTCAATTAATTTCGCTTCCTTTAAATTCATAAATATTGTGTGAAAACCAGAATACTTGAGATGACTTTGCCCTTCCAAATAAATTTGGTGGTTTACTAATACTTTCTTGTCTTTCACTAAGCTTTTCAGGTTTTCAAGAAGAGAATTTGAAAAGAATCCATGTCCCTGGTCCTGGAAAATAATAACATCATTCCTCCAAATTTCTTTCTTAACTATTTCGATAATTTTTTTCTCTGTATCTTTTGAAATATCTCTGCAATCCAGATACTCCAGTTCAAGAAGTTTGTTTCCTTCTTCACAAATCCTGCTCTTAACAATAGTTTTTCTGCCCTCCTCTAATAAATAATAAGGCTGCAAATTTTGATGGCTCCAATTCTTGTAATGTTCTGAAGATGAGTCATTTCCTAAAACTGTCACAAAGGTAATGTTCGCCCCAAGAGCCAGCAGATTTTCGCTGACATTTCCAGCTCCCCCCATAAAGATTTCCGTTTTTTTATGCTCCAGTTTTTTAGTGTTTGGAGAATCGAGAGAGCTGCCAATATGAGAGCCATAAATATATTCGTCAACAATACCATCTCCTAAGACAAGAATTTTTTTTTCAGAAAATTTTTCTATAGCCTTAAGAAGTAAACTCTCATTACTCTCCATTCAAATAAGATTAGTCAAAGTTTTATAAATGTTTCCAAATTTTCAATAATATAAATTCTATTTTCCATTATACAAATGCTTAAATAATATCCATAAAAGATTAAACCATGCTAAGAAACACAAACTCCGAGCATCTAAAATTTTTAGATTCGTGGGAAAAGGCAGCAAGAGATGTAGGAATACCACAAGAGGCATATCAACCAAGAGTAAGAGTAATCAAAGACGATTCAGGCAATTCCGGTTATTCATTCGGGATAATACTTAACCCATACAGAACAAGCAGACCGAGTGACCCGACAAAGAATGTTCTGGATTGCCCATTGTGTCAGGGTTTAGTTGAGGCGGAATCAAGACCAGTTAGAAGATTAGACAAACAATTTCCTTTAGAAGGATATGCAGTGATTCCTAACAAGTTTCCAACTATTAAAGGTCATACAATGGCAGTAACCAACGGAATTAAAGAAGGCGAAGTTCCGATGTACTCCACAAAATCTCTTGAAGGAGTGGCCGAAGAGCTGGAAAAGATGTCTTCCTATGCCTCTCGTCTTGGATTGCAGGCATTCCACAACAGCGAGGGCGCAGGAGCGAGCATCCCAAACCACGAACACTGGCATCTTACAAACTGGGAAGAGACGTTGGTAAGAGCAGGTGAATTTTATGGGTTTGAAGCAGCAGATATAGAACCAGTTTCAAGAGCGAGCAGGATTGGAACAATGCCTGGCTTTCCGTTCGCTCACTTGGTTTTTGATCAAACCAGCTCAGACAGAATTGTTTCTTTTTTAAGCAGATTATCCAGAAAGATTGGAAGAGATTACGACAATGGCGCAGTTCCTCATGCCATTTGTCAGGGAAGTTTAGGAGTTCTTGTTGTTCCTTATAAAAAATATGTTGGAAAAGGAAGTATCGGGAGCGGAGATGTCGCTGGACACATTCCAGTCAAAGAAAGAGAGCAGTTCGAAACAGTTACATACGAGTTTTGTTTAGCAAAACTGAGAACACAACTTTTTTCAAAAGATGAGATTGATTTAGAAAAATTCCTTTAGTTTTTCTTTCAACTCCCCAACGCTTCCAACAATCTCCATACTCCCAATCAAAATTGCAGATAAATAATCCAGCGCCTCTTCCAAGGACTCATCCGTCTTCAGCCCAATCGCCTTAATTCCCAATGCATAAGCATACCCAAGTTCCCAAGCCGTCCCAGCTCCGACGTGCAGCCCATCAAGTACAGCAACAACTAAATCCGCATCAACAAGCCCCTTGACAATGTCGCCCTCAAACACGCGCGCAACGTCGTCCATTGAAGAGCAAATCCCAACATCTCTGTGCGGAAGAAATGTCTCAAACCCAAGTTCTTTACACAATATATCAACTTCCTCCAGCAATTCCTTTTCTTCCTCTGAACCTATTTTCCCAGCGATATAAACTTTCATAAAATCTCTATCGCTGTCATCCTTTTAAGATTTTCCCCGCCAAAAAATAAATCGCCAGCCACGACTTATATGACTTTACCGAGATAAATCCATATTGTTGTCTCAGAAATCTTTTCAATACCTTGTAAGAGAAATAAATATTTGCCCATGATAAAAACATAATTAACTTAAACTCGAGATCATTGCCATGTTACCGAATGTATCCTCAGTTAATCTGGATTTGTTGTAGTAAATGAAGAGTGTTGATAAGATAATATCTTCCATTCTTTTCCTGTTCAGTTTATTTCCTAAAAAATTAAATAACCTATTATCTTGCAAAAATCATGAAAACCTGCGTAATAAAACTCGGAGCAAAAGGAGACGTAATCAGAACTCTCCCAGTAATAAAAGAAATAAAAAATAAATATCCTGGCTCAACTTTAACTTTGATAACAAAAGAAAACATCAAAGATCTTTTAACAAATCTTGATTTCATAAATAAAATTCAGACAATTCCTTTGACAGCAAACGAAAAATTTGATATTCTCTACAATCTCGACATAGAAGACGAAGCAACTTCCCTAGTAGAAAAAATAAATGCAAAAGAAAAATTTGGATTCAGAAACGAAGGAGGATTCGTTTCAGCCCTCAATTTCGGAGCAGAGTACTATCTTAACACTTTATTTGACGACGAAATAAAAAAAACAAACAAGAAAACTTATCAGGAGATGATGTTTGAAGCGTCAGAAATCCCGCCAACCAAAGAGTTAACTCAAATCAAGCTGACAGATGAAGACACAAGCTATGCAAATTCCTTTTTAGAAGAAAACAAAATAAATAAAAAAAATCTCATAGGAATTCACATGGGCGCTTCACCAAGATGGCCCTCAAAAATTTGGCACGAAGACAATCTAAAAGAATTCATAAAAAAGGCGAAAGATAAAGGATATGAAATTTTAATTTTCGGAGGCCCAGATGAAGTTGAAAGATTAAATAATTTCTCAGAATCCATGAAGAAACAAGGAATAAAAATTCACAGAAACAATCCTGCAAACACAAACGGGCAATTCGCGTCTTTGGTAAATTCCTGCAGGGCAATGATTTGCTCAGACAGTTTCTCTCTGCATCTTTCAATAGCCCTCAACAAGCCAACAATAGGTTTGTTTTTCTGCACTCCTCCTGACGAAGTAGAATCTTACAATGTCCTAGAAAAACTTGTCTCTCCAAGATTAAATGAATTCTTCCCTGAAAAAATGGACCAATACGACGAAGAATTAGTAAAATCAATAAGTGCAGAACTAGTCTTATCTAAGATAATAGAAATTATATGACTGAAGTTCCATAAATCTTAAATATCTGCACAGCCAAAATTTCCCCATGAAGAGGTTGATGAGCGCTCCGAGTATATTTTTTGAAAACGCATCAGACTATTTCGCAAGGCAGGAAGAAAGGCTGATAGAATTAGAGCACAAAAGCGGGAGTCCTATCTACTACGGAATAAGAGTCATGCTTAATGAAATTTTAAGAACCGGAGCAGAGTGCCTTGCTCATCCGTTTCGCGGCGAAAGAATAACTCCTCAAAGAGAATATAGGGCATAATATAAACTTATCTTAGCAAACACCAGATTGTTATATTCAGTTTGCTTTGACACTCTAAAAATATACCACACCCGCGATAAATAGAATCCAGATAATTATCTTGAGTTGTTAATAAGCGATAATTTTCGTCATATATTATTATCTAGAGTATAGTAAATCAGCAGGTTTTATATTACTAATAGTTTCTCTGAATAATCAAGACCGGTTATAGAATATTATTATAGATAAAATACCATCTATAAATTTATTAATAAAATTCATTAAATAAAAAAATGAAAGTAGGTATAATCGGCGGTTCTGGGCTTGACGACCCGCGTCTTATAGAAAATTTCAGAGAAACCGAAATCAACACACCATACGGAAGTCCCTCGTCTCCGATAACAGAAGGCGCAATTGCCGGAACAAATGTTTGCATTTTATCAAGGCACGGAAAAAAACATCAGTTTCCACCTACGCAGGTAAACTACAGAGCAAACATTCACGCCCTGAAATCGCTCGGATGCACCCACATCATCGCAACAACAGCCTGCGGTTCATTAAGAAAAGACATCGGAAGAGGCGATTTAGTAATTCCAGACCAGTTCATAGACAACACAAAACATAGGAAGTCATCCTTTCACGAATATTTTGAGAACAGCCCAGTGCACACTTCAATGTCGAAACCATTTAACGAAACATTAAGACAGTTGTTAATACAATCTTCAAAGCAGATGAATTTTAAAACTCATGAAAGCGGAACTTTGATAACAATCGAAGGCCCTAGATTCTCAACAAAAGCAGAGTCAAAGATGTTCAGGGCTTGGGGAGCTGATATAATAAATATGTCAGTCGCGACAGAAGCCATTTTAGCGAATGAAGCGCAGATTCCGTACGCAGTAATTGCAATGTCAACAGACTATGACTGCCTTTTTGACGATGTGGAGCCAGTTACATGGGAAGAAGTCATAAAAATATTCGGCGAAAACGCAGATAAAGTTAAAAAAATTCTGCTAAGCGCAGTAAAAGAACTATCCAACGAAGCAGATTTCTTAATAAAATCAAAAATAAGAACAATCCCAGACTTTCCAAAGCAGGGCATCCTATTTAGAGATATAACAACTCTTTTAATGGATGCACACGCGATGAAAAAAACGATTGGCATACTTGAAAAAAGATATGAAGGCAGGCATATTGATATAATTGTAGGAATTGAATCTCGTGGATTTATCCTGGGCGGAATCCTGTCAGAGAAATTAAATGTGGGGTTTGTTCCGGTTCGAAAAACAGGAAAGCTCCCGGCTGAAAAAATAAGAGAAGAATACTCTTTAGAGTACGGAACCGACGCAGTTGAAATCCACAAAGATGCGATTCATCCGGGACAAAAAATTCTGATTATAGACGATTTGCTCGCAACAGGAGGCACAGCTTCCGCCAGCTGCAATTTAATTAAGAGATTGGGTGGAGAGATAGAAGAATGCGCCTTCGTAATAGAGCTTGAGGACCTTGGAGGAAGAAAGAAATTAGAAGATAAGGGATACAAAGTGTTTAGTATAATTAAATATGACAAATCAGGATGAATATTTTCAGCAATTTATAAGATTTTTATCTATCACAAGAATCCTGAAATAATATCTACAGCACAAGACATAAACAGCTCCCAAGTATAAAAACGTAATTAATATAAATTCGATGTGTTGTTATATTACCGAATGTATTCTAGACTAATATTCCTATTATTAAAATAATGTCCCTCAAGTTGCATAAACTTTAATAACACTAAAAAGTTATCAGAAAAATGCCGTTGCAAAGATTTGAATCAACAATATCAAAAATTGAAGAGCTGACTCCAACTGTAAAAAATCTTCACCTGTCAGTTCCAAATGATTTCAATTTCACAGCCGGGCAGTTCGTTTCCTTAGTTTTGCCTGCAAAAGAAAAAGAAATAAGACGCTCTTATTCAATTGCTTCTCCTCCGGGATTAAACCACATAGAACTTTGCGTGAAAAAAGTAGATGGAGGGCCGGGCTCGACATTTTTGCACAACGTAAACGAAGGAGATAAAATAAATGTCCTCGGCCCTGCCGGAAAATTCGTCATAGGAGAGAAAAAAGACAAAGATATTGTTTTCATTTCAACAGGCGCCGGCGTCGCTCCTTTCAGAAGCATGATTAACGAGCTCCTTAATTCAGGGCACAAAAATAAAATATATCTTCTTACAGGATTCAGATACGAAAACGAGATTCTCTATGAAAAAGAATTTAAGCAGTTAGCGGAAAAGCACAAAAACTTTATCTACAAAACAACGATAACAAGGCCGGGAGAGGGTTATTCAGGAAATGTGGGAAGAGTTCAGGAATTAATAATTTCATCAGTAGAAGAAACAGACAAAAGATTTTTCCTTTGCGGCTTGAACGCAATGATACAGGACGTAAAAGATTTCTTGTTTTCCATCGGTGTTGCCGAAGAGAATATATATTTTGAACGCTGGGACTAATCCTAAGAAAGTTTTTATAGAACTTATCATTTACTAACTAATGAAATTAGATTTTTCTGAACAGGTTAAAGAACTAATCGGAAAATATGAGAAAGAGCAGATTAAATTTGCCAAAAACAAAGAGATTTTACTTAAGAGAATCAAGGCATCAGAAAGCGAAGTCAAAGAGGAAATACTTGGCTGTGAAAATTTAGAATACACAGAAAAACAAGACAAAGATAATGAAACAAGATACGCTTTATTTTTTGTTTATTCCAAGAAGCGGGGAAGAATCTATGTATTGACGTTTTCTGATAACAAACTAATCATAATAACGGCATTTCCAATGGGCAGAAGAACTTTGATAAGATACCGCAAAAAAAGATTTAAATAGATGAAACGAATAGGAATAGCATGGAAAGCAGATTTAGGTTTGATTATGATGAAGAGTATGACATCTTGTATATTTATAATGCTGAGAGAGATGTTGAGGAGAGTGTTGAGGTCTCGGAAGATGTTGTACTGGACTTCAACAAAGAGGATAAAGTTAATGGTATAGAAATATTTTATGCCAGCGAGTTCTTAGGAGCGTTTAATAATTCAATTGATAAGGATTTTCTTAAAAGCTTGGAGAATGCTTCCTGGGAATACAAAGAATTTAGGAATCAATGGCTTATGGTTGTCATATTAAAATCAAAAAACCAAGTTATTCGTCAGCCGATGCCACCCTTGAGAAAATCAGAATATGTCAGTCCATTGATTGCTAATTCTTAATTAGAGTTTTCAAAAGTTTCGCCGAAGAAAATATATATTTTGAACGCTGGGACTAATAAACTATCCTTCCTAGGAAAGTAATAACAATATTTATATTCAATCGTGATTTAATTATTTGAGAAAATGAAAGAAACACTAAGAAACATAATCTGGCTAATTGCAGGGGCAGTTATATTCATGATTGTTTATACTTTATGGACAAACCCCACAATAATAACAACCAGACTTGATTCATTAAAGTTTACGACGGCAAACAAAGAGATAAATGAAGAGTTAAACCCGTCTCATCAGACATGTCTAAACGAGATAAATCAAAGAGGCGAACTCTGGAGACAGAAGTCCTCGAGTGGAGCATTTTTCAATATAATTGACAGCAAGCACTTTGACAACTCACAAGACGCCCTAAATTATCTTGATTCTTGGAGCTTTACAATTTTTAGGTTATCCTACGAATCAATTATCTCAGAAGATGACGACATTACAATAGCAGTTGTTAAATTAGGCAATAATCAGGGTTCCGTAAGTTATCCGTTTATTTGTACCGATGGAAAATTGATTACAGAGTATTTTAATTTAGTGGCCGCCTAGCCTACAGAAGATAACAAGGCCCCAACTACCATTAGTAAAATTAAAATTACAAAATCAGATATTGTTTCAGAACTATAATTTATTTGCCAAAAATAGCCAAGCAGAGATGAAGCAAAAGCTACAAGTGCTAAGCCAATCGTTCTTCGAAACATCTTTTTGTTTATTTTCATTTTCACCCTTTTTGAATAAAGATAGTAATTTACAATTTATAAATATCGTTGCTCGAAAACATCTCTTTTATTGTAATCAATTTGCCATAATCGCAAAACTAGCAGGATTCGTCCAACTATCTAAAACACCAAAACAGGGTCCACTAACCCAATACTTGGAGTTGAAGCGTTCTCCATCTTTTAGGGGGTACTGTTTCCAAGTTATTCCTCCACTAAAATTGTCATAATGATTTTCAACTGGATTATCTACTATTTTATGCTCTCAGGAGACATGCCAATTTATTTGTGATAAATCCGGCTTTTCAAAAATTTGCAATATGTTTCCAGATATATCTCTTTTAACTTTTATGTAATATGGAATTCCATTTATTTTTGCTAGGAACACTTTCTTTTTTTCAAAAATTTCCATCCTTCATCTAACAAGCAGATATTTTTATATCTTTATATCGAGAAGCAGGAAGTGGTCTATTCTTCATATCCCTCAAAAATCACAATCAAAACTTCATAAACTTTAAATAGTTAACAATCGTGAACGCATAATGGCAAAGCTTTTACAGCCGCAGGAAATAGAGGTTTTTTACATAATACCTAGTCTAAAAAGAGAACTCGCAAAATGCATGAACGCAAGAGGAATCAGGCAGAATAAAATAGCAAACCTTCTCCAAATAGAAAAATCGGCAGTAAGTCAGTATCTAAGCGGGAAAAGAGGAACGGAGGTAAACTTCCCAGAAGAATTCACAGATGAAATATACAAGTCAGCGAGATTAATCACTGACAAAATATCGTTCATAAGAGAAATTCAAAGATTAGTTAATATTGCAAGAGAAAACAACACAGTTTGCGAAGTTCACAAAAAATATTCAGACGTTCCTGAAGACTGCAGTCCGGACAAAGTTAATTGCTTCAATGGCTGTTGCAGCGTTGAAGAAGAGAGCGAAGGATGCGGAGCTGGATGCGGCTGCCACGAGTCAGATGAAAAAGCATGCTCTTGCGGAGGTGAGGGAAATGGCAAATGCTGTTCAGAAAATTCTGATAGATAGGAGCAAGTACGACGATTCTGTAAAAATAGAAAACGAGTTTGTTTCCAAGCCAGGACTTACAGAAGAACTCGTCAGGTTTATATCAAGTTCAAAAAACGAACCGGAGTGGATGCTGGAAAAACGCCTTCAGGGATTCAATCTATTCATGAAAACTCCAATGCCAACCTGGGGCCCAAGTCTCGCGGGGCTCAACACGGAAAATATAAAATATTACGTAAAGCCGGGAGCAAAGGAATCTACAAAATGGGAGGACGTCCCAGAAGACATAAGAAAAATAGCAGAAAGAATCGGAATTCCCGAAGCAGAAAAAAATTCTCTGAGCGGAGCAGGCTTTCAATTTGACAGCGACATGATGTACCACAATCTAAAAGCAGAATGGGAATCTCAGGGAGTAATATTTGAGAATATGGACGTCGCCCTGCAAAAATATCCCGAGCTGGTAAAAAAATATTTCATGACAAGGTGCATCCCAGTCAGCGACCACAAATTCATAATGCTCCACTCAGCAGTTTGGTCCGGCGGGACTTTCATTTACGTTCCTGAAAATGTAAAAGTCAGAATACCTCTGCAGGCATATTTCAGGATGAACGCTCAGCAAGGCGGGCAGTTCGAGCACACTTTAATCGTCGCAGACAAGAACAGCGAAGTCCATTACATCGAAGGATGCTCTGCCCCGCTTTACAAAGAAAGCGCTCTTCACGCAGGATGCGTTGAATTATTCGTCCACGAAAACGCAAGAATAAGATACAGCAGCGTGGAAAACTGGAGCAAGAACACTTACAACCTCAACACAAAAAGAGCAATTGTAGAAAGAAACGGAGTTGTCGAATGGATTAACGGAAACATGGGTTCTGGCTGCACAATGCTTTATCCTTGCTCAGTGTTAATCGGAGAAGGCGCAAGATCAGACAGTTTGGGAATTGCATTCGCAGGACCAGGGCAAAACCAGGATACCGGCTCAAAAGTTTTGCATCTCGCCCCAAACACGTCTTCAACAATAAAAGCAAAAAGCATAAGCAAGGGCGGCGGAATTTCCTCATATCGCGGATACGTGAGAGTTTCAAAAAACGCAAAAAATACAAAATGCAGCGTAGTATGCGACGCGCTCCTTATCGACAGCGAATCAACCTCAAACACTTTCCCATTCATGAAAATAGACACAAACAAAGTTGACATAGCCCACGAAGCTTCAGTCGGAAAAATAGGAGAAGAGCAGATATTTTATTTAATGAGCCGCGGGCTGACAGAAGAGCAGGCAATGCAGATGATTGTCTCTGGTTTTATAGAGCCGGTTGTGAAACAGCTTCCTCTTGAATACGCAGTGGAACTAAACAAACTAATAGAATTAGAAATGGAGGGAACAGTTGGTTAAAATGCTGAGCAAAGAAAAACTAATAGAGCTGTCTTCAAGACTAATGGAACCGGGCTGGTTTCTGAAAAAAAGACTTGAAGCCCTGAAAAAATTTAATGAATTAGAAATGCCGTCGCTGAAATATGGAATCGGAATATCCGTGGACTTGTCAGACTTAGACATTAGCAAAATAAATCCTCTTGAAATTTCAGACTCAAATTTAATAGTCAGCCCCGAAGGCATTGAAGTAATGACGCTGTCAGAAGCAATGGAAAAATATCCTGAAATAATAGAAGAGCACTTCCTGGCAAAATCTGCAGATTCAAAAGAAAACAAGCTGACAGCAATGCATGCATCATTTTTCAGCTGGGGTGTCTTCATCAAAATACCTGAAAATACAAATCCAGTAAAGCCGGTTCAAATAAATATTAACTTAGATTCTAAATCAAAACTGGACAGCATTTTCATAATCGCAGGCAGGAACAGCAGTGCGGTAATTATTGAAAATTCAGAATCGGGAAATGTTCCCGGGCAGATTTTCAGGAGTCATCAAGTTGAAATTGTAGTCGGGAAAAATGCAAGCATAGATTACGTATCGGTTCAAAATCTTGGAAAATCAGTCTACAATTTTTGCGCAAGAAAAGCCAGTGTCGGCGCCGGCGGCTCAGTTAACTGGGTTGACTGCGATATCGGCGGGAAATTCACGCAAGCCCAGACGTTAACAAACTTAGTAGGAATAAGGGCAAGGAGCACCAACCAAGGAATTGTATTTGGAGATAAAGAGCAGTGTTTTGATATAAACAGCGCAACTATTCATTCAGTCTCAGAAACCACAAGCGACATGATGACTAGAGTTGTTCTGAACAACAGGGCAAAGGCAGTCTATCGAGGACTCATAAAAATAGAACCAGGAGCATCTAATTGTGAGGGTTATCAGAAAGACGACACAATTCTTCTCAGCGACGACGCGCAGGCAGACGTTGTCCCGAATCTTGAAATAAAAAATAACGAAGTCAAATGCAGCCACGGCGCAACAATAAGCCAGATAGATGAAGACAAAATTTTTTATATGGCTTCGCGCGGAATAGACGGCAAAACAGCAAAAAAATCAATTGTTGAAGGATTTTTCCATCCGATAATAGAAAAAATAAAAGGGCTGGAAATAGAAGGAAATATTGTCGAAGGAATCTATGAAAGACTGGAGGCAGTGAATTAACATGCAGACAAATCAAATTATAAATCTTGGCAGGATAAGAGGAGACTTTCCAATATTAAAAAAAGGGAATCTGATTTATCTGGATAGTTCTGCGACAAGTTTAACCCCGAAGATAGTTATCGACGCAATGTCAGAATATTACGAGAATTATAATTCGAATGTCCACAGGGGAATTTATCCTATAAGTCAGAAGGCAACAGAAGAATACGAGCTTGCTCACAAAAAAATAGCAGACTTGATAAACGCAGAGCCGGAAGAAATAATCTTTACAAAAAATACGACAGAGTCCCTGAACCTGCTGGCATATTCGTTAATGAAAAAATTAAACAAAGGAGACAGAATACTTCTGACAGAGATGGAGCATCACAGCAATTTGGTTCCATGGCAGCAGCTTGCCAAAGAAAAAGGAATATTTATTGACTATATCGGATTAAAAGAAGATTGGACATTGGATGTCGAAAAGATTGAAGAATTAATCACAGAAAAAACAAAAATAGTCTCAGTTGTTCACATGTCAAATGTTCTTGGAGCAATAAACGATGTAAGGAAAATCGCAAAAATAGTTCATAAGAAAAACGCATTATTCATTGTTGACGGAGCTCAGTCTGTTCCGCATTTCAGCGTTGACGTAAAAGAATTAGACTGTGATTTCCTAGCTTTCTCAGGGCACAAAATGCTTGGCCCAACAGGAATTGGAGTTCTGTACGGAAAAAGAAAAATCCTTGAAAGCATGGAGCCGTTTTTATTCGGAGGAGATATGATTCTTGAGGTGTCTTACACCGACTCAGTCTGGAATGAATTGCCGTGGAAATTCGAGGCTGGAACGCCTAATATAGCCGAAGCAATCGGGCTGGGGAAAGCAGTCGATTACACAAAAAACATAGGAATAGAAAACATAAAAGATTATGAAGAATATCTCACAAAATATGCAATTGAAAAACTGAGCCAAATCAAGGGGCTTGTTATTTACGGCCCGTCAAAAAACAAAGAAAGAGGAAGTGTTATTTCATTCAACGTAAACGACATCCATCCTCACGACGTATCTGCCGTTCTCGGCAGGCTCGGAATAGCGATAAGAGGAGGGCACATGTGCGCGATGCCTTTAATTAGAGAGAGAATGAAATTGCAGAGTGTATGCAGGGTGTCTCTTTATTTTTACAATACAACAGAAGAAATAGACAAGCTTGCAGATGGAATAAAAAAAGTAATTGAGGTGTTTTCAAGATGATGGAAACTTTAGAAAAAAGTTGGATTGGCGGAGAATCAGAAGAAGACGAAATATACAAGGAAAATATCTTAGACCATTTCAGAAACCCTCGAAACTTCGGGAAACTTGAGAATTATTCATTCAAAAGTTCAAAGTTTAATCCAGCCTGTGGCGACCATATAGAGCTCTTTGTTTTATTTGAAGACAGCAGAGTTAAAGAAGCAAGGTTCATCGGGAAGGGATGCGCAATCAGTATGGCAAGCGCTTCAATGTTAACTGAGAAAATAAAAGAAATGAAACTTGAAGAATTAAAAAAACTCAAAGAATCATTCGCTCTTGAGCCAATCGGCGTCGAACTTGGAGTTGTAAGAAAAAAATGCGGGCTTTTGCCTTTAAGAGTTTTGGCAGAAGGGATAAAAAAAATGGAGGAAGAAAATGAACAGGCTGATAATTGAAAATCTGCACGCGAGTATCAATGGAAAACAGATATTGAGGGGGATAAATCTTGAATTTGAAAAAGGTAAAGTTCATGTTTTGATGGGCCCGAACGGTTCAGGAAAAAGCACGCTCGCAAATGTTCTGATGGGTAATCCAAGATATAAAATAGATTCCGGAAAGATAATTTTAGACGGCGAAGACATAACTGATTTGCCAGCTCATGAAAGGGCAAGGAAAGGATTGTTTTTGTCTTTTCAGTATCCTAACGAAATAACGGGAGTTACAATGGCAAACTTTTTGAGAACAGCCTGGAACTCTCTGAAGAATGACAAGATGAATGTTGTTGACTTTCACAAAAAATTAAAAGAAAAAATGGAAAAACTTGAGATTGACAAGACATTCGTAAGAAGGTATATCAACGAAGGATTCTCAGGAGGAGAAAAGAAAAGAGCCGAAATACTTCAGCTTTTAACTTTGGAGCCGAAATACGCAATTCTGGACGAGACAGATTCAGGATTGGATGTAAATTCAATAGCTATCGTAGGAAAAGCTATTAACGACGTCAGAGGCGCAGAAAGAGGAATTTTGATTATCACGCACTACTATAGGATACTAAGCCACATAGAACCGGATGTAGCAAGCATAATGCTCAACGGCAAAATAGTAAAAACCGGCGGGAAAGAATTGGCGGAAGAAATAGAAAAAAACGGATTCGATTCTTTTACGTCAAAAGGAGAAACAAATAATGTTTAATATCTTTAGAAGAAAAAGTAAAGTTCCTGCGGAAGAAAGAGAAAAACAAGAGGCGTATTTCCCTGAAAAAAGACAGCCGGAGCCGTATGCCAAAAAAATGATAGAAGAGCTTGAAGTAAAAAATGAAAACAAAGAAGTAATAAAAGTTTTGAAAAGCGTGCAGGACCCAGAATTAGACATAGACATCTGGTCGCTTGGATTGGTTTACGACTTGTTCGTAAGCGAAGGACAGGCAAAAATAGTGATGACGTTCACGTCACCAACATGCCCTTACGGACCAAGAATTATTTGGGAGCTTGAAGACAAGCTAAGAGACATAAATATAAATCCAAAAATAGAGCTTGTATTCAATCCGCCTTGGGAGCCGAGCGAGGATTTGAAAGACATGCTCGGAAGATAAAAATTAAAATAAAAAATGGCAAAAGTAATTTCAGCAAAAACAGGAAAAGCAGTAGAAATACCGGACGGAGCTAGAATCAAAGAAGCCGCAGAAAAGTTAGGTGTCCCATTTTCATGCACGGAAGGAATTTGCGGAACATGTATAACAGAAATACTTGACGGAGAAAAAAATTTATGCGGACTCAACGAAAGAGAGAAAGATCTCGGCATGGATGAAAAAACAAGGCTGATGTGCCAGTGTAAAGTCAATGGCGGAAACGTGAAAATTGGAGTTTAGGTATTAAGTAAAAAAATGTCGGCATCTTATAACAAAAGACATTAAATTTTAGCCAACATTATTAATTTATGCTGCGGACAATCCAGATTAATTAATGTCGGTAATAAGCAATCGTCTCGAATTTATGTTAATTATGTTTTTGTGATGGGCAAACATTTATGTCATGTGCTGTAATCTAATACAATTAGGAGAAATTATAAATAACCGCATTTTCTTCTTAGCAAATGGCAGAAGACAATTCCGAAAGTAAAAAAGAATCGGCGGCGAGTTGGTTGAAAGACAGGCGCAACCTCTTAATCTTGATAATTATAATTTTCGCTTTTGCACTAAGGATGTACTATTTCATGCTCACAAAATCTCAGCCTTTATGGTGGGACGAAGCAGCTTACGGAAGCCTTGCAAAAAATATAGTCTTTGACGGGCGATGGTCTGACACGTTTTTGATTCAGAAAGAATCTTTCATCAGGCCGATGCTCTTCCCGATATTCTGGGCAGTTCTTCTGAAGGTTGGAATGCAGGAAGTCGGAGCAAGATTTTTTCTTGAATTTCTGCCGTCGATACTATCAGTAATATTCGTCTATTTAATAGCAAAAGAACTTTACAGCAAGAACGTCGCACTTATTTCAACATTTGTCTTTTCAACAATTTGGGTGCATCTTTTTTATACATCACGGCTAATGACTGATATTCCGGCAGTCGGATTTCTCTTCCCAAGCATCTATCTTTTTATCAAATCAGTAAAGGGAGAATTCAAGGCAAAGCAATTCGCAGCATCAATATTTCTTCTTTCAATAGCCACGCTTATCAGGTACCCAATTGGACTAATCTTCTTTTCATATCTGGCATTTATCTTAATAACAACGAAGTTCAAATTGTTAAAAAACAAGAAATTCTGGATTTCAGGAATAATCGGAATATTGCCGATTTTGATATTCTTCTTGATTAATTACGGTATTTACGGAAGCATCTTTCCCCAGCTTCTAAGCGGAGAATATTACGGAAAAGATACGGGACAGCCAAAACCTCCGATAGCTTACAATATACTAAGCCAAATTCCAAATCACCTGAGAACAACTTTCTTCATTCTTTTTATTCTCGGATCGATAATAATCTTGTTCGAACTAATCATAAGTTATGGTCTGATAAAAAAGAACGAAAAACTCAAATCGCATCTGTTTGTCCTGCTATTGTTTTTAATATTTTATTCATTCTTCATTTTTTCTGTTCGCGCAGCCGAAGACAGATACTTACTGCCGATTTCAGTAACTTTTGTCATTGCGTCCGGAATAGGTGGAGAAGCAATTTACAATGCTCTCAAAAAATATCACAAACAAGCGGCAGTCATTGTCTTGTTGGTCATCATGCTGGTTGGAGCCTACCAGGAATTAACTTATGCAGACAGCATGATAAAGCTAAAAAAGGAAAGCTTCAAGTATGAAAGAATAGGTTTTGAGTGGGTAAGAGACAACACGCCCGACGGAAGCGTAATGTTCGGAAGAGGAACAGGCCCTTACTCAGTTTATTACGCAGAAAGAGATTACCTTGAATCGCCGGCAGAAAAGAACGAATCTTTTCTGGAAACTTTTGAGGCGGATTATTTTGTCTTCAACGCCTATCGCCCTGAGCGGGAATACGTGCTGGCTTATATTCAGGAGCATCAGAGCGAATGGATTCTCGTTCAGGTATTTTTCCTAGACGAGCAGCAGCAACAGCCGGCGTTTGTAGTATATAAAAGAGTTTGATTTTCAAATAGTAATTACAGCATCATCTTCATTCAAACAATCGTCTCGAATCTATAGTTTAAGACATTATCTTTCACCAACACTATTCTTTCATACAATAATCAATCCCAATCAATTGAAAATACCATTAGTAATATAGAATCGTATCGGATTTATGTTAATTATGTTCTTTGTGGTTGGCAAACATTTACGTCTTATGCTATAATTATCAATCTAAAAGTAATTCTTTATCTTCTCCGGTCATTATGCCATGAATCATACAACTTTCCTGTTAATCTGTACTTCAGAGCCATTCTCAGCAGAGTAAGAGCATATCCGACATAGTTTACATGCGAGCCGGCTTCATCCGTGTAATGTGTGCTTGCAGGGGAGTCAGAAAACCTCATTCTCAATTCAGACGCTTTAACAAGAAGTTCGGTATCAAAAAAATATCTGTCAAGAAAATCGTTAAATGGAATCTTCTCCAAAGATTTCCTGCTGAAAATCCTGTAAGCATCGTGAAACGAAACAACTCTTGTCCCCATAAGAATATTCTGTATTCCGGTTACAACCCTGTTAGCAATATAAATGTGGGCTGGCATCTCTCCCTTAAATATCGCTCCCAATGTCCTAGAGCCAAATATTTTATGCTTTTTCCACAGCCCGACAATTCTCGTGCCGGTAACAAAATCGTAATTCCCTTTCTTCATCATTTCAACCATGCCTTTAATCTCTCTCGGGTCATGAGCCAAATCCGCATGTATTGTGACAAAATACTCGCCGTCTGTTTTCAGGGCAGCATTAAACAAGGTTTTGTGCGACGCGCCGTATCCTTTATTTTTTTCATGCTCAATTATTTTAACTCTTTTGTCTTTTATCCTCTTGAGCACTTCAAATGTGTTATCTTTGCTTCCATCATTAACAATAATTATTTTTGAAACATAATCTGGAATTGTCTCAACAACCCTTTCAATCGTCTTGGAGCCGTTATAGCACGGAATCAGGCAGACTATTTTGTCATCAGACATACTTTACTCCCAAAGGCAGAGACGGATCCTTCTTCATTTCCAAATAAGCTGACTGCTTCGGGCCCTCCTTGTTCAGCCATCCTTCCCTTCCCAGCATTTCTTTTATCTCCGCCTTTCCCAATCTTCTTGTATCTTCAGAACTATACTCCGTGTCTGTGGAAAAACTTCTATTTACATACTTTTCATTCAGGTTTTTTATTGGAATCAAAGGCAAAACAATAAAGTAATCTCCGCCGTCGACAACTCTTCCTGAGTCATATCTTGAAACAAGAACTTCATGAATTTTTTCTCCCGGGCGGATTCCAATTTTTCTTACAGGAATATTTCCGCTAGCGAGCTCTTCTATCATAACTTCAATAAGTTCAGTGATTCTTACAGAGGGCATTTTCATCACAAAAATCTCGCCGCCCATAGAATCTTCAACAGCCTTGAAAATTAATCTAATAGCATCTTCCAAGTTCAGGAAAAATCTTGTCATCCTTTCATCAGTTAAAGTTACCTCACCTTTCAACATTATCTGGTCTCTCAGCAGGGGAACAATGCTCCCGTTTGTTCCCAAAACATTTCCCCCTCTAACGCAGACAAATTTTGTTTTAGCCGGGGAATTATTCGCTGCGATTATCAGTCTTTCAGCGCACGATTTGGTTATGCCGTAAAGATTCAGAGGATCAACAGCCTTGTCCGTAGAAACATGAACAACTGCTCCGACATTATTTTCAATCGCAGCGCTGATAATGTTCTGAGTTCCGATAATATTTGTCAAAACAGTTTCATTCGGGTTTTCCTCGCAGACAGGAACATGTTTCAGAGCAGCAAGGTGAAAAACAAAATCCACATCTCTCATAGATATTTTTAATTTGCCGGCGTCTCTAACATCACCAATTATGAATTTAAGTCTCTGATTATTGTTGAATTTCTTTCTCATTTCCCACTGCCTTATCTCCCCTCGGCTGTAAATTCTGATTTCCTCAGGCACGTATTTCTCTAAGATTTGCTTGACCAGTTCATTTCCCCACGAGCCCGTGCCGCCGGAAACCAATATCTTTTTGTTATTTAAGTTGAGCATTTCTACCTCATAAACTTCTGCAGAAATTACTATATAAAGATTATTATCTTATCTTCCATAATATCAGTAAAGAAGTGTTTCTCAGTTTATCACGGCATAATGGGTAAATAATTTCCAAACAGAATAAAGTTTATTCCACAGCCGATTTAGATTAAATAAAAATACCGTCGGTAGCATAGCAATCGTATCGAGTTTATGTTAATTATTTCTGTGATTGGCACACATTTTATATTGTATTGAAAACCAATCACCAACGACGTCCTAAATTTCAGTTTCTTACTAATCCTTCAATGCTTCTTAAGTGTCTCTCGCCAAATTGATTCGCCAAAGCAACCCAAATTGCAGGAATCTGCGTCATAGCCATTTTCTCAGGAGCTTTATTGGCAAACATAACC
>Ga0209542_10001130_pt1 | contig 63718 bp, 72 predicted proteins | sample RifCSPhighO2_01_FD_184028 | JGI IMG/M metagenome (GOLD analysis project Ga0209542, IMG submission 184028) | Soil microbial communities from Rifle, Colorado - Rifle CSP2_plank highO2_0.1 (SPAdes) (version 2) | ecosystem: Environmental > Terrestrial > Deep subsurface > Rock core/Sediment ...
AAGTACGAGCAGTTTTGAACGTCTGATACAATACGACATATGAAAAATGAAACCAGCATGACGACGCTCATCGGGCTCCTTGTGGTACTGGTCATCGCCGCCGGTCTGCTCCTTGCGCTTTCCAACACGGCAAAGCAGAGTCGAATCATTTCCATCTCATCTTTCGAAGAATGCGCGCTCGCAGGGTACCCGATAATGGAAATGTATCCGGAACAGTGCATGACTCCTGACGGCCGCACGTTCGTGCGAGATGTCTCCCCAGTAATGCCCGAACCGATTATTGCGAATGGCTGTGCGGTCGCAGGATGCAGCGGCCAACTTTGTATAACTGAAGAAGAAGCAATCAACGGCGGCATGACCACCTGTGAATATCGTGCGGAATACGCGTGTTATCAGGAAGCGTCGTGCGAGCCGCAGGCGAACGGAAACTGCGGTTGGACCGAGACCAGTGAATTGAAACAGTGTTTGAAAAATCCTCCCCCGATTGAATAATTTCTCTCGCGCATCGGAATCAAGTTTGATACTATACCCGCACCCGAAAGTACGGGCCGCTAGCTCATCTGGTAGAGCGTCCGCATGGCATGCGGGAGGTGACCGGTTCAAGTCCGGTGCGGTCCACAAGACGCGAAATCCTCAGGATTTTGCGCGTGTGGACGGGCGGAGCGACGTGTCGCCAGTAGGCGGAACAGCGAGCCGTGGTCAGAGAAATTCGGGAGCGATGGCGATGGAATTATCTGTGACCCACAAAGAAGCTGCTCAGCCGAATTCAATAGTGGATGGTGGTTTGTCAGATATGCGATAGACGACTGCGCCTACTTCGCGCACTTCGTTGGTGATTCGTCGCGAGACTTTGTCCAAGAATTCATAGGGAAGTTGGGCGAAGCGCGCGGTAAAGCCGTTGACACTCCACACTGCCCACAGTGCCACGACATATCCTGTTCCGGCCTCATCGCCTTTGGTCACCGTATGTTCGGATTGTGTCACCACTGCGCCTGCCTGCCACACTGTTTCATACAAATCAGCAGCACGTAGCTCCTCGATATAAATGCCATCTATCTGGCGCGCAATTCGTAACTTTTCAGCGTTCACTTCTCCCTCGATACGCACGACGAGGCCGGGCCCGGGGAAAGGATGGCGGATAAGAAGGTCTTCGGGGACACCAATCTCACGGCCGATGGCACGTGCAGAATCCTTGACCTCGGTTTCGAGCGGCTGCAATTCGGGTACGGAGAAGCCGAGATTGGTATTGTGGTGCACTTTGATTTCGGCGATGTGAGCTCCTGTCGCGTGTCCGTGACCGCTTTCACGCAGATCGGTGTAGAGCGTACCTTGTGCAATAAAATCAGCGTCGAATTCTTTTATTTTCGCTTCTAGAACTTCCTTATAGATACCGCGCATGGCAATTCGCTTGTCCTTCATGCCAGATTTCCCGACGAGAGCTTTCAAAAAGCCCTCTGTAGCATCGACAATCTCGACTTCAATCCAGTCTTGTTTTCCGAAATATTCTTGCACAAATTTCTCGTCGTCGGGGCGGTCGATGCCACGGATGTACACACCTTTGAGCTTCGCTCCGGCTTCTTTCAAAAGATATGCGACGACAGAAGAATCCGAGCCACCGGAGAGGGCGATTAGGACTTTTTTGCCGCCGGCGGATTTACGAAGCGCTTCTACTTTTTGCTTCGCAATATTTTCGGAAGGAAACGCGTCGCTAATTCCACAGATATCGAAACAAAAGTTCTCGAACATTGTCGCACCTTCGAGTGTGTCTGTGACTTCGGGATGAAACTGCACACCCCAGAGGTGCTTCATACGACCCGCCGCGACGGGAGCGTTGTCTGTTGAACCGAGTACTGTCATTGAATCATTACCGACGATTTTATCTCCGTGACTCTGCAGTACCTGCGTCGATGTTCGCACACCTGCAAATAGGGAATCTTCTCCAATGAGATGTAGCATGTGTACGCCGAATTCGCGCTTATCTCCCGCAACCACTTTGCAGCCGATGTGGTCTGCCCACATTTGAAAGCCGAGACAAATCCCGAATGTTGGTGTGCCGATATCAAAAATATCTGTATCGAATGGTGGGCGCGAATCCGAAACGTTGGCGGGGCCACCGGAAACGATTATTCCGGCAGGATTCGCTTTGCGCACATCATCGGCCGTGACTTTCGCAGGATCTGCGACCAGACAGTAGACACCGATTTTTGCGAGCTGCTGGACGATTAAATGGTCGAACTGGCTTCCCATAGAGAAAAGCATGACGAAGTTCGTCGTTTGGCGCACGCGCAGCTCTTCCTCGAGTTCGGCCAAAGATTCAGGGGTCGCACCAGTGAAAATACTGAGCATGCGGGCATCGTAGCATGTCGCCGCCTTGTTTAGAGCCGATTTTCGCCTTCGCCCAGTCTGTAAATATCGTGTGGATAACTGTCTAGCGGTGGGGTATAGTGGTATATACTCTTATGCAGTGGGAAAAAGTGGGAAACGGTAGATTTGTATGTTTATAGGCGAATACGAGCACAACCTCGACGAAAAGAAACGGGTATCGCTCCCGAAATCCTTTCGTTCAGCGTTGGGAAAGCGTGTGGTGATGACGCGAGGCCTCGATAACTGTCTTTTCGTGTATTCACGGAAAGATTGGGAAAAGGTCGCAGCGAAGTTGCAGGAGCTTTCTTTTGCTCAGGCCGATACACGTGGTTTCAACCGCTTCATTCTTTCCGGCGCTGCCGAAGTCGACGTTGACAGCGCAGGGCGTGTCCTCATTCCTGACCATCAAAAGGAATTTGCGGGACTAAAAAAGAATGTGGTGTTTGCAGGTGTCTCCGACAGAGTCGAAGTCTGGGACAAAGACCGCTGGAATACATATAAATCCCGAATAGAGAAGCAGGCCGATGCGCTCGCCGAAAAGCTGGGCGAAATCGGAGCTCTCTAATCACGGCCCCGGATTGCTGGAGGATTTTTCAAACGTCATGCGCACGCGACGCTCACAATTCTCCGGCAATCCGGTGTCAGGATTTGCCCAAACGGGCAAGCACCGAAGTGTTCTTTTACACGAAGCAATAGAAGCACTAAACATACAAAAGGGCGACGTCATTGTAGACGCGACGCTCGGCGGGGCAGGGCATGCAAAGGAAATTTTAAAAAATCTCGGCGAGGAAGGAACCTTTATAGGATTCGATGCCGATAGAAATGCAATAGAAAGAGCGCATGCATCCCTCGACACCGAGGATCGCCGGATTCATTTGGTAAACGCCAACTTCCGAACACTAACGGGTGAGCTTGAAAAAAGAGCAATCCCGCAAATCGATAAGGCGCTGTTTGATCTCGGCTGGAGTACATACCAGCTCTCGGAAGGGAAAGGGTTTTCTTTTCTCGCAGATGAGCCGCTCGACATGTCGTACGCAGAAGGTCAAAAACTGACCGCTGCCATAATCGTAAATGACTGGGAAGAGGAATCGCTCGCGGACGTAATCTTCGGCTTTGGGGAAGAGCGATATTCACGTCGCATTGCGAAAGCAATAGTCGCGGCGAGAATGTTGCGCCCGATTCAGAATGCAAGAGAGCTCGGCGAGATTGTGAAATCCGCTGTGCCCTCTGCCTATCGATACGGAAGACTGCATCCCGCTACCAAGACTTTCCAAGCGCTCCGCATCGCGGTGAACGACGAGCTCGGAGCATTGAAGGAAGGTTTGGAAAGCGCGTGGAACATGCTTTGCCCGGGAGGAAGACTTGTTGTTATCACATTCCATTCGATTGAAGACAGAATTGTGAAGCAGCTATTTGTCGGATGGGACAAAGCCGGAGAGGGGACTCGTATCACCAAAAAGCCGATAGTTCCGAGTATATCGGAACTCGAATCAAATCCCCGGGCCCGCAGTGCAAAGCTCCGTGTAATAGAGAAAAACAACCATGCATAAAAGAATTTCAATACTTTCTATAGAACATCCACTTGAGCGCATTGCGTTGAATGTGCTTTTTGCGCTGCTTGCACTTCTCGTCGCAGGGTATCTTTACTTTGTTGGAGCATCGATTTTGAACATTATCGCCCGAAAAGAGGCCGCGGCTGAAATTGACCGCCTCCAGAGCTCGATTGCGCTGACCGAAAAAGCCTATTTTGAGCTCAATAAGTCTGTCAGTCCGCTCGTCGCCGGCGACATGGGGCTCACGCAACTTTCCCGTACGAATTACGTCTACCGCCCTGGTAACGCCGCATCGGCTGTTACAATAGAGCGCGATGCGATCTAGTCTGGTTTTACGGGTGCGGATTATCTGCGCCTTTTTTATTCTGGCGACGATACTACTCGTTGTGCGTTTGTATTTCGTGCAAATAATTCACGGGGCGGAATATAAAAAAGACGCGATAGGGCAATACGTAGAATCTTCCCCCGACACAGAAGCGCGCGGCAACATATATTTCACGGCAAAAGACGGCACTCTCGTCGCAGGAGCTGTTATGCAGACCGGCTGGCGTATCGCAATTCGACCAGCCGATATACTTGACTCAGAAAAGACATATCGTGCACTGAATGTAATAACTCCGGTGGACCGTGAGCGATACGACCAAAGCATCGCTAAGAAAGACGATCCGTACGAAGAAATCGCTTTTCGTGTACCTGAAGACGCGGGAGTGAAAATTCGCGACGCAAAGTTGGGCGGCGTACTACTTGTGCAGGACCAATGGCGAGCGTACCCCGCGGGCACACTCGCTGCGCAGACACTCGGCTTCGTGGGATTCAAGGGCAACACAAAGACCGGAGTGTACGGACTTGAGCGAGAATGGCAGGCGACACTTGCGAAATTATCAGCGGGTCACTATGTGAATCCATTTGCAGAAATATTCACCAACGTCGGTGCGCTCATTTCGAGCGATCCTGCGGCGCACGAGGGGAGCATAATCACCTCTATCGAGCCGTCGGTTCAGCTAGAGCTTGAGAAGACGCTCGATAGCGTGATGAAGACATATTCTCCGAACACCGTAGGCGGCATTGTGATGGATCCCGTTACGGGAGAAATAGTCGCCATGGGAGCTCGGCCCGCATTTGATCCGAACTTGTATAACACGGTGACAAACGCTGCCGTCTTTTCGAACCCGCTCGTAGAAGGCAGGTATGAGATGGGTTCGATTATGAAACCGCTTACGGTAGCGATTGGCGTCGATGCGGGTGCGATTACCCCCGAGACCACGTACAACGACACGGGATGTGCGACCCGCAGCGGGAAAAAGATTTGTAACTACGATTTAAAAGCGCGCAATGTAGTGTCGATGCAGGAAGTTTTGAATCAATCGCTGAACCTTGGCGTTACTTTTATCGTGGACAGGACCGGACACGAAATCTTCACGCGCTACATGAGACAGCTCGCCTTTGACCAAAAGACGGAAATCGATGTGCCCAACGAGGTGTTGGGCGATATTTCCCCACTCGGAAATGGAGAAAAGCCCGAGGTCAACTATGCCGCCGCTTCGTTCGGGCAGGGGATATCCGTGACTCCAATAGCGATGATTCGAGCGCTTTCCGTCCTTGCAAACGGCGGAAAATTGCCTAACCCGCACGTCGTCACTGGAATTCGCTACGAGAGCGGCATTACTCGGAGCATATCGGCCACCTCAAGTGTACAGGTGCTCAAACCGGAAACTGTCACGATCGTTTCGAATATGCTCGTGAAGGTGTATGACAAAGCGCTGCTCGGAGGAGTGCTGAAGCAGGAGCACTATTCAATTGCCGCGAAGACCGGCACCGCGCAGATAGCAGAGCCGGGGAGCGGATACTATTCCGACAGATTTCTCCATTCGTTTTTTGGATATCTGCCCGCGCACGAACCAAAATATATAGTCTTCCTCTTTGCAATCGAGCCGCATGGAGCCGAGTTCGCGAGTGCGACTCTCGCGCGACCTTTTGCAGGGCTCGCTGAGTTCTTGGTCAACTATTACGACATCCCTCCCGATCGTTGATATGGATATATTAAAGCACATCGTGATTTTGATTCTGACGTGGCAAGCGCGACTCGTGCTTTGGCGCTGGAAACCGAAAATAATTGCAGTCACTGGCTCCGTCGGCAAGACGACAACAAAAGATGCGATTTACGCAGGAATACTTGGCACGGTTTACGTGAGGAAAAGTGCGAAAAGTTTCAACACCTCAATTGGTGTGCCACTTACAATCTTGGGACTCGATAACGCATGGAACAATCCACTACGTTGGCTTCTTAACATCGTGCGAGGATTTATCCCCCTTCTTCAACGCTCTCAATATCCCGAATGGCTGGTACTCGAGGTAGGAGCAGATAGGCCCGGAGACATCCGCAGTATTGCGCAATGGCTGCGCCCCGACATCGTCGTGTTTACAGGCGTGCCGGAAGTCCCGACGCACATTGAGTATTTCAATTCCACCGATGAACTGGTCAAAGAAAAGAAATCTCTTGCGAAGAAGTTGAGACAGGGGGGGAAACTCATCTTGAATGGCGACGATCCTCGAACACGAGATTTAAAGAACGATTTCCGGGGGGCATCTGTTACGTACGGCTTCGACGCGAGTAACGACTTCACTGCCTCACATGAAGAGGTCATATATGAAGAAGGAATGCCGACGGGGCTGCGTTTTCGTGCGAGTCGGGCTGGCGCCTCGATACCTGTCTCGGTGCTCGGAGCACTCGGACGTCCGCGCGTGTACGCGGGCCTCGCCGCGCTTGCTGTCGGTGAAGCAGTGGGGATGGATTTGGTGACCGTTTCTCAGAATCTGATTGCATGGGAACCACCGCCTGGCCGTGTGCGAATTTTGAAAGGAGTTAATGGTTCCATTATCATCGACGATACATATAATTCTTCCCCGACTGCGGCGTTTGCGGCACTGGAGACTCTGAAAGATATCAATGCAGCGAGACGGATAGCGGTGTTGGGAGACATGCTCGAACTCGGTAAATATTCAACGGACCAGCATCGAAAACTTGGAGCGTATGCGGCGCATTGCGCAGAGATGCTCTACACCGTAGGATTCCGTTCGAAGGCAACAGCAGAATCTGCACATGAGTCCGGAATTCCCGCGCAAAATATTCACACGTATGAGATGAAAGAGGCACAGCGCGTGGGCAACGATTTAAGAGTTGAGCTGAAAGCGGGGGATGTCGTCCTTGTGAAGGGCTCGCAAGGATTACGTATGGAGCGAACAGTGCGAGCAATCATGGCGGAGCCGAATCATGCAGAAGAACTGCTTGTACGCATGGACGCGGAGTGGCAGAATCGCTGATATGGAGCCGCCGCTTTTTTCATCAGAACAGGAGGCGCTCGATGCGCCGGGTGAAATCTATCGGCACTACAAAGGCGGAATCTACCGCCTCATTGCGCGGGGTGCAAAACATAGCGAGACAGGAGAAATCGGAGTCGTATACGAGCACCTATGGCCGCACGACCATGGGTTTTGGTTCCGCCCGCAAGAAATGTTCTTCGGAAATCCACCCAACGGCGAACCTCGTTTCAAATTGATTCACGAATAATTATCCCCATACAACACTCTCGGTTTCTTAGGAACGTGAGAGTATGGGGCTATGAGTGGGGAAACGACAAAGGGTCCCAAGAGACTCGAGCGCCATTTTAAAGGAGTGTCGAATCATCGTCGTATCCAGATACTGTTGCTGGTTGCTAAGAAAACGGATCTCAACCTTGTCCAGATTTCGGATGAGGTGAGGGCGAATATGAAAACAGTCGCCGAGCACGTTCGAAGACTTGTGATTGCAGGGCTTGTGGAAAAGCGATTCGTGGGTAGAGATCTTGAGCATAAACTTACGCCCTATGGTCGTATGTTCGTAGACTTTATCGAAAAGTTTTCGAAACAATAACACTCTCGGTTTCTTAAGAACGTGAGAGTATGTGGAAGAGCGTGGAAAAAGTGGCGATTTTCCGCTATGATGGCGCCCAAGGCCCTATCGTCTATCGGCTAGGACACATCCTTCTCAAGGATGGAAGCGGGGTTCGATTCCCCGTAGGGTCACAATTTCTCTAACCCTATTTTGCAGAGCCGTTTGCAGCACCAAAACGGGAAGATATGTGAGTTGAAGCAAAATAAAAAAGCACCCGACGAACAATGCCGTCGGGGCTTGTAGAGGAGGTAGTCATCCTGTGCGTCTGAGTGCCTCATCCTTCTCGAGCGAAGGGTAGAGCCCAGGCCTGGCGAGGTCGATTTTTTGCAGCTTGCTGTTGGTGACCTCGACGATCTTTGGTTTTTTCTTGCCTTTTCGCGCCCAGAAACCGACCTGACAATCGGTGTTGCCCTCGGAGTGGCTGAAGCTGAGGTCGCTGCCGATCATTGCGATCAGCTCGTTGATGTGCGTCTTGCCGCCACAGCTCGTAGCTACGCTGCAGTCGCGATAGAGCTGCTTGAGCTGCTTGCGCTCGAAGCCTTGCATGTTGGTTTCGAGCCTGATCACCACTGGACGGGTGAGGCTCTTGGACTCGTCCAAGAGGGTCGCGACGACTCGCTTGAACAGGTTACCGAGTTCGGGGGATTTGAACAGGACGTACTTCAGGGCAGCAATCTGTTTTCCGGTTGCCATTGGGTGCTCCTTGGCGTTTGCGTTCCGACCGATACTATGTCGTAATCTCATCCTTTTGTAAAGCCCTCCCGGAATCGGGCTCGTCGTCGCGGGGATTGTTGTCCTTGCTCTGTAATGGCCGGTGTCGGTCAGGAGCTGGAGTCTGCCCGTATGCAGTGAAATATGGCTTTATGTAGCCATGAATCAGTGTTGACAAGGGGGATAGAATGTGCTAGAATTGCTCGCGTAAGGGGATTCTCCTTGCATTCTAATGACCGGATTCTTCACAACGGCTCTGATCGGCTTACTTGCTATGTCTACCGCGCAAGCGGCGGAAATAGAGGTGCCAGTAGAACCCACATATCCGACACATGTAGTCTCCATGACCGGCTACAACGCCGTCGTAGAACAAACCGATGGCGACCCACATACCACCGCAAGCGGGGCGTATTCTAATCCGCAAATCATTGCGGCACGCTCTGTCGACCTCAAAGAGGAACTTCCATACGGTACGGTGATTGAAGTCGTTGCAAAAGCAGACACATCAAATCCAAATTGCGGTATCGGGCTTGTTGATGAATACATTGGTCTGCGCGTCGTTGCCGACTCCATGCATTCGCGCAAGCGAAACCAAATCGACCTCATGTTCATAAACGACAAGGTCGTGCGCGCGGCCGGCAAAAAAGTAAATCCTGCGGTGGCGCTCGGCATCTGTAAAAATATTGAAATAAAAGTAGTGGGGAAAGTAGACATCAAGTCGCTACCCAAAACACAAGACAGTCTCCGTACAGCAATCGGTTGGTTGCCGAAAGCAGGTGAGCAGAATCTCGCGATTAAGAATATCTAATTATTTCAACCACCTCCACTACCCAGCGAAGGTGGTTTTCTATATACTGAAAACATGAAAGTGAATATGCGCCCCTGTCATCAGGTCGAAATTGTCACCCCTAAAAAAGTTCGACTCAACGGGCTCTGGTATGGGAGCTATGCGCCGAAACGCGTGATTATATTTATCCACGGCTACGGCGGTAGCGTTTTTAGTCGTGCAGCGCTACTCGAAGAGCTCGCAGCGCAGGGAACGGCAGTTCTCTCATTTAGTAATAGGGGATATGGGCTTGTGTCAGGTGTAAGCACAACCGACGGAAAGCAAAAGGTGGCGGGGTCGGCGCATGAAATATTTGAAGAATGTGTAGACGATATTGATGGGGCGATTCGCTTTGCAAAACAATTTCATGCACCGATATATCTTCTCGGTCATTCAACAGGATGCCAGAAATCTGTGTATTGGGCTGCGAAGCGGGGAAGCGGAGTCGAAGGAATTATCCTTCTCGCGCCCATCAGTGACTACGAGTCAGCGCGCGCCTTAGAAGGAAAGGCGAAGGTACAGCGCGCACTTGCATACGCAAAGAAACTGATTCGCGCCGGTAAGAAACACGAATTACTTCCCAAAAACATCTGGGGCGGCTATCTTCTGACCGACGCTCAGCGTTTCGTAAGTCTGTATTCGGGTAATAGCACGGAAGAAATGTTTACATATTGGGTGCCGGAGAGAAAACCCGGCGTATTTTCAAGGGTGAGAATACCGATTTGCACGGTATTGGCCGAAAGGGATGAATTTGTTGGAGTGCCGGCGACAAATATGGCGTCATGGTTCACAAAACATACGTACACGGGTGAGGTCTCGATTGTTCCAAAGATGGGGCATTTCTTTAAAGGGGCCGAAAAAGAGGTCGCTCGCATCATCCGACGCTTCATGAAAGAGTCACGCTCCTAAAGCGTCTTAATACTATCCCCGCAAAGGGGATGGAGATATACTGTGTCTTCATCTGATTATCCATATAAATTAATACTCATGAACAAAAGTGGCAAAACTTGGATAGGTGCTGTCGCTCTCATTGTTATTGTCTCGCTCGGTCTCTGGTGGATATCTACCGGCATGCCGCTCAATATCTCGATAGGTGGGAATCAAGCGGCAACGACCACCGGTGCGACCAGCACAAGTGGAACGAAATCTCCGATTACGCGCACGAGCCGCTCCTCGACCGATATTGTGTCGATTATTGCAGGCCTTTCAGGCGCGTCGCAATTCAACACACAGTTCAAAGCGACCGGCGTAGCGGCTTCAATCAGCGCAACAGGTAAATACACGATTTTCGTCCCGACCAACGGTGCGTTCGCACAGTTGCCGGTCGGAACGATTTCAAACATGACTTCCGCTGAAAAGAAGCGCCTCGTGCAATATCACGTCATGCCGGGCCGCTCGATTGATGTCGACACCTTTGTTGCGGGTATGAATGAAGCAATGTCAAAAGACATGTTGAACTTCAGTTTCGGCACAAACAAAATACCGATGGTAAACAGTGCAATCATCATTGCCGAATACACAGGCAAAAATGGTACGGTGTACCTTATCGACAATGTACTCTTGCCCCCAAAGAAAGCAGGGGTATAGGAATCGATTACTCTCGGCATTTGCTAAGACATACGGTTTCTGATATCTTCCGCTCAGTTACAAAAACACCCCCGACGTTATGTCGGGGGTGTTTTTGTTTGTTCCATGTTAAAATGCCGCCAAACGAAACATGTCTCAACATATTGCACACGCAGAGGATGCAGGATTCGCAGAAGGTTTCGCGCAGTACGAGGCAGATGTCGCGCATGCGGCAGCGACCGAAGCCGCACAGGAAGGCGGGATTCATGTGAGCATCGCAGCCGAGAAACTCGGCGAATTCATCGGGATTCCTATTACAAATACTCTCATCACAAGCTGGGTAGTCATTGGCATATTGGTAATCGCCGCGTTCTTGCTTCGCAGCAAATTGGCGATGGTGCCAAGCCGATTTCAGACACTTGTTGAAGAAATGGTGACGTTTGTGTACGACTACATCGCGGAGACGCTTGGCAGCCGCGAGTGGGCTCGTAAATTCTTCCCGCTCCTCATGACCATTTTCTTATTTATATTTGTCGGCAATATGCTGCACTTCATACCGGGCATCGGCTCTATCGAATACCATGGTCACGATCTTTTGCGAGCGCCATCGACTGACCTCACTGTGCCGCTGGTACTCTCACTCATATCTTTTTTTGTAATCGAAATCACGGGAATCCTCGCCATTGGCTTCTGGAAATATGCGGGTAAATTTCTGGTCAACCCCATAAAGAGTCCTCTCGGTGCAGCGGTCGGTTTCATCGAGCTCATCGGAGAGCTTGTCCGCGTGGTTTCGCTCTCATTCCGACTTTTCGGCAACATATTAGCGGGCGAAATCGTGATTGCGGTCGCGATATATTTCGCGCCATATTTCGCCCCGGTACCGCTCATGATGTTTGAGGTCTTCATCGGCCTTTTGCAAGCTGCAGTTTTCGCGCTCCTCACGCTCTTCTTCATCAAATTGGCAATTGCAGAACCGCACGAGGCCCATTAATCTGAAGTTGCTCTAAGGTTTAACCTTAGAGCACTGCACGAGAATATCAAAAGAAAAAGCCGGCTTGGGGTGCCGGCGAACCCGATCTACAAATCGTAGCTTACTTCCGCTACTTGCGCGCTGGCCTCGCTATTGGTCTTGACGGAATCGCGATGGCTGCAACCATTCGTTTGATATGCTCCGAGAGCTTCTTCAATGGTCGCCCGAACCGTCGACGCCGATCGTCATCACCGAAGAAGGCGAGTAGTACTGCCGCTATATAGATCAGCACGGCCCACCCGCCTACTAACGGCAACTTGAATGGCCAGCCGAGCCACACGAGATACGAGCATATGCCAGCAGCGGAGCCGATGCCGTATAGAACACGCATTGGCTCCGCATTCCATCGCCTCTGCATTCTTCCGGTCAGGTAACCGAGCGTGGCGGAGATGATCGCCACGACGGTGTATGGGTACGTCAGTAGTACCTGAGTCATGGTGTGTCCCTCCCATTCAATTCCTGCTGCGATGATACAATGAAAAGCATCATACGTCAATTACGTAAATCAAGGAAACGCGTGATAGAATGGCACCATCACTTGTTATTAATCATTAAAAACGTAGAAATTCAGTATGGACATTGAAGTAGCAAAGACACTCGGTATGGCGCTCGTCGTCGGTATCGGCGTGCTCGGCCCCGGTATTGGTCTCGGTATCTTGGTCGGCCGCGCTCTTGAAGCAATTGGCAGGAACCCAGAGGCAGCAGGTCAAATCACGTCGACGATGTTTATCGGAATCGCAGTTACTGATGCATTGGCCATCTTCGCACTTGTTATCGGCTTCATCATCAAGTTTACGTAATTTTGGCGCGATACGTTGTCGGCCTGACGACCCTAATCGCTCGCCGTACGTAATGTACGGCTCGCTCAAGAGTCTTGGCCTCCTAGTCTCGCACTCAAAATAACGTAAACTGGCATTGTCGGAGAAAGAAATTATGTCTGAATTGTTCGCAGCTTTTGGAATCGATTGGAAGCTCCTCATCATTCAAGGAGTCAATTTCGGATTGCTGCTTACGGTGCTCACATACTTGCTCTACAAGCCGGTGCTCAAATTGATAGACGACCGTCGTGAAAAGATTGCGGAAGGAGTGCGTACGGCGGAAGCGGCAGAGAGACGACTTGCGGAAGCAAAAGAGGAAGGCGACCAGATGATTGGGACCGCTGCACGCGATGCGGAGCAGCTCGTAGCTACAGCTCGTTCTCGCGCAGATGAGAAGGGTGCTGACATTGTGAAAACGGCCGAGGCAAAAGCGAGCAGTTTGTTGAGGGAAGCAGAAGAGCGCGCCGAAGAAGCTAAGCGGCTTGCGCTTCAGGAGAGCAACAAAGAAATTGCGCGCGCTGCGATGCTCGCTGCAGAGAAAATACTTCTTGCCCGTTCCGAAGCCGCAGGCGGAGGCGGGCGTGGGAAGTCCGCATAGTTCGACTACGCTCACTATAAATAATTATGGAAACAGCATACGCACAGGCATTGTGGAAAATGGTGGAGAGGGGCATGGAGCCAAAAAAGGCAGTGCACGCACTCCATGAGCAGCTCACAAATACCGGTCGCGCGTCGCTCATGCGCAGAATTTTGCGCGCCTTTGAGCGTATTGCCGAGCGCGAGCTCCGCAAGGGCCAGTCGACACTCACGGTGGCGCGGGAACACGATGAACGGCACGCAAAAACAGCTGTAAAAGAGGTGCTCGCAGAGTTCGAAGTCGAGAGCAAAGACCTCAAGACGCTAATCGACGATACAATCATCGGCGGCTGGCGTCTCGAGGGAAACGGCAGACTCATTGATGCAAGCTATAAGACGCAACTACTCGAACTCTACAAACGAGCGACGAGTGCTGTATAATGTCGTGCCTGTTACCGTATCTACTACAAACTACCAACTACTAACTACAAACTGCCCAACATGAATACATCAGCCGTCGAGAAAATCATAAAGGAAATCGAGCAGATTGCGCCGAAGCATGAGGGGCATTCTGTGGGCACCGTGACGGCGGTAGGTGACGGCGTTGTTGCGATTGATGGTCTCTCAAAGGCGGTGATGAGCGAAATCATTCTTTTCGAAGAGTCAAATGGCAAGAAACTTGCGGAATCACTGGAAGGCGGGGGCAAGCTCTACGGGCTCGTATTGAACCTCGAAGAGGACGGCGTCAGGGCAACGATTCTCGGCGACACATCACGTGTAAGTGAGGGTATGACAGTGAAATCCACTGGAGAAGTTCTCTCTGTGCCGTCGGGGGATGAATTGCTCGGCCGCGTCGTGGACGCACTTGGTGAGCCGGTAGACGGCAAAGGTCCTTTCAAGAATCCGACCATGATGCAGGTGGAACGAGAGGCATACGGCGTTATCGACCGCAAAGGAGTTAGCGTGCCGCTGCAAACAGGCATCAAATCGATTGACGCGATGATTCCAATCGGCCGTGGCCAGCGCGAACTCATCATCGGTGACCGCGGAACAGGAAAGACAACGGTTGCAATTGACACCATCATCAACCAGCGCAACGAACCCGCCGAGACTCGACCGATTTGTATCTATGTCGCAATCGGACAAAAAGAATCGAAGACTGCGCGTATCGTCGAACAGCTTCGACAGGAAAATGCTCTTGAATACACAATTATCGTCGATGCGCCGGCTTCCGCGCCGGCGGCGCTGCAATTCCTCGCGCCGTTCTCCGGTGTCGCAATCGGTGAATATTTTATGGACCGTGGGCGAGACGTGCTCATTGTCTACGACGACCTTTCAAAACAAGCTGTCGCGTATCGCGAACTCTCGCTGCTTCTCCGTAGACCACCGGGACGCGAGGCGTATCCGGGAGACATTTTCTATCTTCACTCACGTTTGCTAGAACGCGCTGCTCGACTCTCCGACGAAAAAGGCGGTGGCTCTATCACGGCGCTCCCAATCATCGAAACACAAGAGGGCGATGTGTCCGGCTACATTCCGACGAACGTCATTTCAATTACCGACGGGCAAATCTTTCTCATCACCGACTTGTTCAACAAGGGAATTCGACCGGCAATCGACGTCGGCATTTCGGTATCACGCGTCGGTTCTTCTGCGCAGACAAAGGGCATGAAAGGAGTTGCGGGCGGCTTAAAACTCGAGCTCGCGCAGTTCCGCGAACTCGAAGCATTTATGCAATTCGCATCAGACCTCGACAAGGAGACAGCAGACCGAATCGAATCCGGTCGTCGCATGGTGGAAGTATTGAAACAGAAGAACGGACAGCCGATTCCGGTGGAAAAGCAGGTCGCTACGCTCTATGCGGCGAACAACAAATTCTTTCTCGACGTACCGGTAGGGAAGGTGGTGGAGGCGGAGAAGCTCTTCTCTGAATTCCTCGACGGCCAGTATGCAAAGCTACTCGCGGGCATCAGAAAGACGGGTCAGCTGTCCGACGACGCGAAAAAAGAAATCGCGAAGGCGATGGATGAATTTCGTCTGGCGCACAAGGAACTTTTCAGTGCGTAGTGCGTAGTACACAGTGCGCAGAAATACAGTATGAATCTCACTACAAACTACGCTCTACGCTCAACTAACTAGCTGTATGGCAAATCTCAAAAGCATCAAATCCAAAATACTCTCGTACAAAAAGACGGGAACGGTCACACACGCCATGGAAGCGGTGTCCGCGGTAAAAATGCGCAAATCGCAGGAGCGTGCTCTCTCCGGTCGTGCCTATGCAGCTGCAGCGCTCTCGGTGCTGGAGCGGCTTTCCGGTACAGCGGATATTTCCCGTCACCCGCTGATGGGTGAGGTATCCGGCAAGAAAGCATGCTTTCTTGTTATCACAAGCGATAAAGGGCTCGCAGGTTCACTGAACAGCGCCGTTATCCGCTCTGTGGAGCGCGAGATCGCTGCGCGCTCGCTAGATAAATTCCACGTTGTGATTGCCGCAATCGGAAGGCGTGGCGGCGATTATTTTATATCCCGCGGCTACGATGTGCGCGCAAAGCAGGAAAATGTTAACGATGCGATATCAGAAACAGAGATGCGCGATGTTACGAACAAAATATTGGGTTGGCACCGCGATGGAGAAATCGGGACATGCGTTGTCGTGTACCAGAATTTCATTTCGACGTTCGAACAAGCTCCCGTAGCGAGACAGATTATTCCCATCGCTCCCACTACGATGCACGAAATGGTCGCAGGGATACGACCCGCAAAGGGCAAATACGCGCCTGCGATTGAGGTTAAACCTCAGGCCACATCGGCATACACAATAGAGCCCGATGCAGATACGGTGCTCGATGAACTCTTGCCGAAATTACTTAACATTGCTGTTTTCTATGCACTTCTCGAAAACAAGGCATCCGAACACTCTGCGCGCATGGTCGCGATGAAAAGTGCCACCGACAAGGCGAAAGAAATGGCGCACTCACTCACGCGCACCTTCAACAAAGTACGTCAGGCCGCAATCACTCGTGAAGTATCCGAAATCACTTCCGGTATGGAGGCGATGCGATGAACGTTTCTGAGAATGTATGTCTTTTTTGGATAGGCCTCGGAAAGGAAATGAAAGCATGATGGTTAGGGAAACAAACGATTTGCTTCCAAAAATAAGAGATGAAATTGCAGCCGCAGCGATTCGCTACCCGGGACTTTTCAGCAATACAAGAGCAATGATAATTGGGGTCACTTCTATCACCCCTCTGAGTGCAGTAAATGATATGCTCGATTCTTCTCAACGATATGATTCAGCGGAAACTCTAACCACTGAGGACAAATTACGCCTCTTGCTGAAGGCAAGGATTCGCGACAAGGTAAAGCCCGCCAATGATGCCGAAAAACAAGCCCTCGATAAGCTCATTCAAGAAGTTGTTCTCAAGCTAGACTAGAGAAGTTACTTCTAAATTATTATGAGAGAACTTTTGATAGCGACGAGAAACGAGAAAAAGATTCCTGGAATGCTGGCTGGGCTCGGTGACGTGTCGTTTGAAATTGTTTCCCTCGCAGACACGGATCTGCCGGCGGATTTCACCGTTGAAGAGCCAGGCAGTACATACGAGGCACATGCAGCAATAAAGGCGTTTACATATGGGAAAAGAACAGGCCTGCTTACGCTTGCAGACGATTCGGGCATCGAAATCGATGCACTCGATGGATGGCCGGGAGTTCACTCCGCTACATATATGACGGGAAGCGACGCCGACCGCATGCATGGATTGCTCGAGAAAATGAAGGATATACCAGAGGGAAGACGAGGCGCACAGTACCGTGCTGTCATTGCCATCTATGATCCGACCAACGACAAGGTGCGTTTTGCAGAGGGAATTACTCGCGGGTCGATATTGCAGCAGCCCGAGGGGACAAATGACTTTGGGTACAACCCAGTTTTCTTCTCAGAAGATTTGCAGCAGTCGTTCGGTGTTGCTCCATTTGAAAAACAAGTTCCCATTAGCCACAGAACACGCGCGCTTCATAAGGCGCGGGAAATACTGCTGAATGAATTTGTATGAGTGAAATGCAGCATCCCGGGGTAGGCACCGGCGTATACATACGAAAGGATGAAAAAATTCTATTTGGCAAACGTCGCGGGAAAAATGGAACCGGCATGTGGTGTCCGCCCGGCGGTAAAGTCGAGATGTACGAAGAATGGATTGACAATGTGATTCGCGAGACAAAAGAGGAATGCGGAATGGAAATACAGAACATTCGTCTGATGACAATAACCAACGATGTAGTGCGCGAGTGGGGGACACATTTTGTCACACTGCATTTTGCAGCCGACTGGCTTTCTGGTGAACCTACGGATTTTGAGCATGAGACTATCGGAGAGTGGGGCTGGTACTCATGGGACGCTCTTCCCGAGCCGCTCTTCAATCCAGCTAGAAATTTTGTCGAAAGCGGTTATAATCCTCTCAACTTCGGAGATAAACAATAGAATTATGTCAAAAGGAACAATCACCCAAATTATCGGACCGGTCGTCGACGTTCGTTTCGACGAGAAGCTACCGGCTATTCAGAATGCGCTCGAAGTAAAACACAAAGGCGAGCGACTCGTGCTCGAGGTAGCTCAGCATTTGGGGCTCAACCGCGTCCGTTGCATTTCGATGGGAGACACCGCAGGTCTTGCGCGCGACACCGAAGTCACCGACACCGGTGCCGCAATTTCCGTACCGGTAGGCGAAGCGGCGCTCGGCCGCATGTTCAACGTCGTCGGTAAACCAATTGACGGCAAAGAGGGTTTGCCGAAAGATGTAAAACGCCTCCCTATCCATCAGGACCCGCCGGCATTTACGAGGCAGTCAACAAAAGCAGAACTTTTCGAAACAGGAATCAAAGCAGTCGATCTCCTTGCGCCATTCATCAAGGGCGGTAAGGTCGGCCTCTTCGGCGGTGCAGGTGTAGGAAAGACAGTGCTCATTCAGGAGCTCATACACAACGTCGCGAGCGAGCACGGCGGTTACTCGGTGTTTGCTGGAGTCGGCGAGCGCGTCCGCGAAGGCAACGACCTCTATCACGAAATGAAAGACTCGGGCGTGCTCGACAAGACCGCGCTTGTGTTCGGCCAGATGAACGAAGTGCCTGGTGCTCGCGCACGCGTCGCACTCTCCGGTCTCACCATGGCGGAAGCGTTCCGCGACGAAGGCGGCAAAGACGTACTCTTTTTTATGGACAACGTATTTCGTTTCGTCCAAGCCGGCTCGGAAGTATCTTCGCTTCTCGGTCGCGTGCCTTCAGCCGTGGGATACCAGCCGACGCTGGCTAAGGAGATGGGCTTACTTCAGGAGCGAATCACGTCGACCACCGAGGGCTCAATCACATCGGTGCAGGCAATCTACGTGCCGGCAGATGACATCACCGACCCCGCGCCCGCGACCACGTTCGCACACCTCGATTCCACAGTCGTGCTCTCTCGTGCGCTCGCATCTCTCGGCATTTATCCCGCAATCGATCCGCTCGAATCGGGCTCGACCGCGCTCACGCCGGAAATCGTCGGTGAAGAACACTATCGCGTAGCCAACGAAACTCGCCGAGTGCTCCAGCGATACAAAGATTTGCAGGACATCATTGCGATTCTCGGTATAGAAGAGCTTTCCGACGAAGACAAGAAATTGGTTTATCGCGCGCGCAAAATCCAGCGCTTTCTCTCGCAACCATTCTCAGTCGCTGAAGCGTTCACCGGTGCAAAGGGTAAGTATGTATCACTCGCGGACACCGTACGAAGCTTCGGTGAAATCCTCGACGGCAAACATGATGCACTCGGCGAACAGGCGTTCTATATGAAAGGAGGAGTCGGGGAAGTAAGTAGTTCGTAGAACGTAGTACGTAGTAAAGACAACTATGAATTCGGTATCCGCATTTAACTACAAACTACGGACTACGGACTACGTTCTATGAGTGCCAATACCTTTCACCTTACCATCGCATCTGTCGGCGAGACCCGATTCGACGGTCCGGCAATTTCTGCGACTCTACCCGGAACGGCGGGGGAGTTTACTATTCTCGCGAGACACGAACCGATAGTTACTACGCTTAAGAAAGGTAAGATTACTGTAAAAGATTCGTCGAACGCTGAAAAATATTTTGAGATTGAAGGCGGCGTGTTGGAGTGCTCCGGTAACAAAGCAGTTGTGTTGCTGTAGTCCTACGCTACAATTTCATTGCGGAACTGCAATATTCCTAAGTCCGTCCTATAGGACGGACTTAGGAATATTGCATGGCGAGCAATTTATCTCTCGCGAGTGTGTGTAGTCCACAGGAGCGCAACGCCATCGGTCGCTGCAACGGTACAATGAACACTCATGCGCGCTTACGCGGTCTTCATTTTTTGTGTGGTGGCGTTGACGCTGCCGACGAGCGCTTATGCCGCGTTCACGCCACTGCCCATAAAAAATACGGTTTCGTGCACGGCGCAGAATGCCGGTAATCTCTCAGGCACGGAAGAGTTTAAGGCAGCGGAATCGGAAAAACTCAAAAATCATATTCAACGGGTAGTGCAATGCCCGAGTGCGTGTTTTGACGAATATATTGCAGTAACCGTTGATATTGGTTTGCTTACTGACACGACCGTGACCGTAAAGACTTTGGCCACGAATAAATGCACCAAGACGGAAGCCGACCCAAAGGCAGAAGATGCTAAGAAAGATACTCGAGGATGCGCAAAAGGAGAGACTCAGCCGTCGATTATTGTAGACGTGCCGGCAATCACGGGTATCACCAAAGGCAAGAGAATCGGCCCGAAGTCGCGATGTGATGCAAACGTGACAGGAGTAACAGACCAAATGTTCTCGCGCATACAAAGCGGAGATGCAGAAGGTTTCCGAAGCGATATTGCTGCTCTTGATGCGCTCCCGCAGACGGTGGCACCGCTCTCGGTTGGATCGGTAAACGGAAACGAAGCCCTCGTGAACGCCTTCAAGGCGGCGGGCGTTTCTGAATCCGACGCACGGGCTGCAATCGACAGAAATCCGGTTGCTGCTGCGGATTTTATTAATGCAATTTCTACCGGAGATACCGCAAAGGCAGAGGCGAGCAAAGAAACACTCGGACTAAATACAAACCTTTCTGACGTTGACCGGATGGCTGTACAGCGTGCGGCAGAAGAAGCGCTTCCCGCGAGGGAATCCGAAGATCCAAATGCTGCACAAAATACTTTCAACCCGCCTCAACAAGTGACAGACCTCGACCGTGCGAAGTGCGCGATTTCCCGAATCGAGAGCGGCAGTTGCGGAGGAAACTACGGGTTGATTGGCCCGCTAACTCAAAGAGGACAAAGGGCATATGGAAGATATCAGGTGATGGATTTCAACATTCCTTCTTGGACATATGGAGCATGTGGACAGGCACTCAATCCCTATCAGTTCCTTGCAAGCGGCGAATGCCAAGAGCGCGTATTCGAGAAATATTTCGGCCAAGGCATACAGACCTGCGGAAGTTACGAGGGCGCTGCTCTCCGTTGGTTTAGCGGTAGGTGCTATGACTCCGGTTCGAATGACGGGTACACATCAACGACTCGATACTTGCAGAAATTCCTTGCGGGATTCAACAGCACGACACTGCCGTTTGGAGCTCAGGCGAGTATCTACACCGGAGGCAGTGGAAGCCCGTTTGCGCAAGTGAATCCGTTTTACAGTCAGGCGGATTCGGGAGGATATTACGGTTCTCCCTTTGGAGCATCCGCACCGGTGGGTTATGCAAGTCCTCCGATGCCCCCCTCATACCAAACTAGCTATGCGACACAATACACGCAGAGCTCGCAGCAATATCCATCACAGAACCAAGTGCCGCAGACAGGGCAGACTTCACCGCAGCCGACTGCGCCAACATCGACGCCGACTGTTCTGCCTCCTGTGGCAACCATTATTGCCCAACCGCGTGAGGTCATAAAAGGGGACAACGTTGCGGTATCGTGGTCGACAATCGGCATGAGCACTGAGCGCCCCTGCCAAGTATTTTCGGATAATTCGTTCCTCGCTCAGGGTAATGAAGGCACGCGCTCTTTCCCGACGCAGCCGATTAATTCGGGTACCACCGTAACATTCAAACTCAAATGCTTCACTCTAGCGGGGCAGGCAATCGAACAGGGGGCATCTATCAGAATAAAGTAGAATGCTTTGCATGGAGGTGAAGAAATTTCAAAAAAATCTGGAGGATTTTACATGCGCGCACTGCGCTGCACACGTGAGTGGCAACGGGTATACAAATCACTGTCCGAGTTGCCTCTGGAGTAGGCACGTCGACGTCAACCCAGGAGACAGAATGGAGCCGTGCGGTGGGCTCATGGAGCCGGTACGCATCGAAGGGTCTACCCCTGATTACAGAATCGTTCACCGATGCCTTTCCTGCAATGCCGAAAGAAAAGTGACGGCATCAAAAAACGACTCAAGGGACATGCTCGTGCTGCTCGCGGAGAAGTTCGCACTCGATTCCTAACGCTTGCAGCTAAAGGCGCTCATGTCATAATAATCGGCATGGACCTACGAGACTCGAGTGGTAAGAGCAATGAGATATATTTCGACTACCAACTCTGGCAGAGAATTCCTCACTATTATGGTGACATCGTCCGGCAGCTTTTCCTCGGACTTGTCGTTCTCATGATGGTTGGAGCACCTTTCTTCGCCGACGACTTGGCGGCCGAATTTCCATTCATCATTTTGGGCTCTATTGTAATCGCAGGACTCGCGGCGCTCACAAATCCCGTGAAGAATTGGGTCATGTATCTCAATGTAATAGCTGCAGGCGTGGGCTTATTCATGTTTGAGACTACCGCGCTCGCGGCCTACAGCGCAGAGAATCCTATTTCCTTTGCTTTGCGCCAAGCTATTGCGGTGATATTCCTTTTTGCATTTTATTTCGGCGCAAAAACTGCGCGTGCCATGCTTATGGGCAAAATAGGGGAAGTGCCATCTGAGGAAGACTTTGGGAAGAAGCCGGCTCAGAAGAAGTGGAAGGATATGGTGCAGGAACAGGGTGTCGCACCCGCAGTCGAGGAGTTGGTTGATAACGAGGAAATTCCACTCGATGGACTAGGAAATCCCGCCGCGCCGGACACCGACAAGCTCGATTAGCGCCTGTGCTACCATAGTCCGATGAAATCAAAGAAGATATTACTTTTGCTTGGACACCCCGACAAATCGGGGCTTTGCGGAGAATTCGCGGATGCATATGAAGCGTCTGCTCGTACAGCCGGACACACGGTCGAGCGGATGAATATCGGTGAGATGCAGTTTGACCCGATATTGCACAAGGGCTATCGCGCAATACAGGAGTTGGAGCCCGACCTCATCCGCTTTCAAGAGCTCATTCACTCATCTGACCACTTCGTGATTATTTACCCGGTGTGGTGGGTCGGCCTGCCAGCGATACTGAAGGGTCTTTTTGATCGTGCATGGCTTCCGGGCTCGGCTTTCCGTTATATAAAGACCAAGGAGGGTCAGAGAACTATTTTCTGGCATCGTCTTTTTCGCGGCAAGACAGCACGAATAATAATGACAAGCGGTACGCATCCGCTCATGGTCCGCTTTCTACCGGGCAACGTGAATGCCCAGCTCCGCTGGGGGATATTGTGGTTCGCCGGATTTTCTGTGCGCACGGATTGGTTTGGACCTGCCGAAAACGCACCCGCTGCCAAAAAGGAGCGGTGGCTCACGCGGGTGCGCTCGCTGGGCACGCGGGGAAAGTAGTGTCGTCGACCGTTTTACGATAGTATTGCGCCCATGTCTCTTTCGATAGGAATAGTCGGACTGCCAAACGTGGGGAAATCCACGCTTTTTAATGCACTCACCAAAAAAGGTGTGCCCGCCGAGAATTATCCTTTTTGCACTATCGACCCGTCGGTCGGCGTAGTCGCGGTACCCGACCATCGTTTGCAGGCGCTCAGCAAAATGTCGAATACGCAGAAGATTGTTCCTGCAATCGTAGAATTTGTGGATATCGCCGGGCTTGTCAAGGGTGCATCAGAAGGGGAGGGACTCGGAAACCAATTCTTGCAGCATATACGCGAAGTTGATGCGATTGCCGAAGTTGTTCGTATGTTCGACGACGAAGATGTACACCATGTCGCCGGACGCATTGACCCCCGCCACGACATAGAAATTATCGATATGGAGCTTGTGCTCGCAGACCTGCAATCAGCAGAGAAGCGGCTCGACAGAGTCGAGCGGGATGCAAAAGGAGGGGATAAAGAGCTTCTCGCAGAACGTGATGCCCTTTTAAAGATTCTTCCCGCGCTCAAAGACGGAAAGGCGGCGCGTACCGTGACGCTTGATGAAAAAGAACGGGCAGCTATTCACACACTCCATCTCATCTCGATGAAACCGGTGCTCTATGTATTGAACAGAAAGGCGGGTACGGTAAATGTGGACGCGGAGAATGGCGAGCGATGGCGCGAGCTGCGCGATTTCCTGGAAAACAGCGGCTCTCAATATGTGACGGTAGATGCGGGTGTCGAGCGCGACCTCTCGGATGTGCATGACGACGAACGTGGCGACTTCCGACGCGAGCTCGGAGTGGCAGACGACGGAATCGACGCGCTCATCAAGGGGGGGTACAAACTGCTCGACCTCATTTCGTATTTCACGACCGGAGAAAAAGAAACTCGTGCCTGGACAATAAAAAGAGGTGCGACTGCGCCCGAAGCTGGTGCGGCTATTCACACGGATTTCCGCGACAAGTTCATTCGCGCTGAAGTCATCGCGTGGGACAAGCTTCTTGAATTCGGCTCCATGGCAAAAGCCCGCGAGAAAGGACAGGTTCGCTCTGAGGGGAAGGAGTACGTCGTGCAGGACGGAGACGTGATGGAATTTCGGCATTCATAAAAAAACCGTCCCGGGCGCGAGGCCCGGGACGATAGTTCATCAGTGTACGTCGAGACCAGTCCAGCGCTTGGTCTTACATCCGGCAATGGCGCTGCAATGCCGGCATGATGTCTTCAGCGCGGACGCGACGGTCCGTCGCCCAAAGTATCGGCAGTAGTTCAGCGAACTTCTTCGAGGGGCGTTCGAACACGAAAACGAAGTCCGGTTTATCGATGATAATCCGCTGCGGACCTGCACCTTGCTTCAATGACACGAGCCGCTGACGTGCCTTAACAAGCGAATTCACCCGGGAGGATTTCGTAAAGCAAAATTCCCAAGCAGCGCGATTTAGCGGCTTTGCAGGTGGCACCAGAGACGACAAGACCGGGAGCGCGTCTTCGTGTGAGAACGTCAGCCGGATAGCAACTGCGAGCGGGTGGACGTCGTCAAGCGTGGCGACTTCGCCACATCGCGTCAGCAAGAAATGTCGCGCCACCGGATCCCAGTTCTGACGGTAGTTTTCGAAATCAAGTACCGGTCCGTTCACGACGGCTGATTTGGCGAGTGGGAGACGATAATTAAGACTCAAGGCGTCCTCCAATTCCCAGTGCTTACCCGCTTTGGCGAGTGCGGCCACTATGGCCTTGCTGTACAATCGTACAATAGACCAGTTTTGTCAACTATCGGACGAAAGTCCGTGGCTCTGGATTTGCAGCTGGCCTATGGCATACTTGCCGTATGAATAAATCATCCGTTGGTCCTAAGGATTTCTTTATGTGGGCAGGGGCTATGGCGAGCCTCTACGCGGGCGTGTTCGCGTTCATATCCTTGATATTTGATTACATAAATACGGTATTTCCGAACCCAGTTGATTCGTATAATTACTACGACCCGTACCTCCAGAGCATGAGCTACGAGACCGCGACATTAATCGTGGTTACTCCAATCTTCATGCTCCTCATGCGCATGCTCCGCAACGACATGCAGGAAGACGAGTCGCGCGCCGATTCTTGGGTACGAAGGTGGGCGCTTTTCCTCACTCTTTTCATTTCCGCCGCAACGATTGTTATCGACCTGATTGTGCTTCTTACATCATTCCTCCAGGGTGAAGAAATGACTACCGGCTTCTTGCTCAAAGTGCTCACCGTGCTCCTTGTCGTAGGCGCCGGCTTCCTGCACTTCCTTGCAGATTTGCGCGGGTATTGGCAGACGCACCCCGCCAACGCGCGCGTTCTGAATTGGGCAGTCGGCATTCTCGTTGTGATAACGATTGGTTCAGGATTTATGATTGTCGGTACTCCTCAGGAACTCCGCGACAGGAAACAAGATGCCGTACGCGTGCAAGATTTGCAGAACATCCAGTGGCAGGTCGTGAATTATTGGCAGCAGAAGGAGGCACTGCCGACTACGCTCGACCAGCTCAAGGATCCAATCTCCGGGGCTGTTATTCCGCTGGACCCTAAAACGGGAGAGCCGTACACGTACCAGCGAGTAGGAGCAATGGCATTCAAACTCTGCGCGACGTTCAATACGGAAAGCACGCAACCGAATCCAAGCTACGCTGTCCCCAAGGAGGTGAACGGTTTGGACGAAAATTGGCAGCATGCGACAGGCGAAGTGTGTTTTGATAGAACCATCGACCCTGAACGCTACCCACCGTATCCTAAGACGAGATAGACCCCATCTACATTGTTGCGGAGCCTCAACCTCGCGCTCACCGTACTCTTGTACGACTCGCGCGAGGTGTCACGCATATTCGCTTGTTAGCGAATTGCGCGACCCCGCCTCGGCGCCGTCGCGCTTCCGGCCTTGCGAAGAGCAAACTCTTCTCACTCCGTGCCTCGTATCTAGGGCCTCTCTGCCTTAGGACTAGGGGAGAATGACTTTTTTGAGACTTTAAGCCATGATACGCTGGTACGAACATGAAGTACGACCACAAAAAGATTGAGAAGAAATGGCCATCCTTCGCTAAAGCTACGGACGGGCAAGCAGGAAATGTATGAAATACGACCACGCGAAGATTGAATCTAAGTGGCAAAAGGTTTGGGAAACAAACAAGATATATACGACGCCCGACGCAGTCCCCGGCAAAGACAATTTCTTCCTCCTCGTAGAATTTCCATATCCATCCGGCAATCTCCACGTGGGGCATTGGTATGCATTTGCGGTACCGGATATTTTGGCGCGTGCAAAGCGAATGCAGGGGAAGAATGTCATGTATCCGATTGGATTCGACGCATTCGGCCTACCGGCAGAAAATGCGGCGATCAAGAATAAGTTGAATCCGCGCGATTGGACGGAGAAGAATATCGCGTACATGAAGAACCAAATCCGTAGCATGGGTACTTCTTTCGATTGGTCGCGCGAAGTTTCGACCATAGATCCCGCGTACTACAAATGGACGCAATGGCTTTTTCTCCAGTTGTATAAAAAGGGATTGGTGTATCAAAAGGAGACAGCGGTCAATTGGTGTCCGCAAGACAAAACGGTACTGGCCAACGAGCAGGTGGTAGACGGAAAATGCGAACGCTGTGGCGCGGAAGTTATACAAAAGCAGATGCTGCAGTGGAATATCAAGATTACCGACTACGCAGACCGGCTCATCGACGACCTCGAAGCGCTCGACTGGCCGCAGCAGATAAAGGAGTCGCAGAAAAATTGGATTGGGAGGAGTGAGGGAGCCGAAATTGATTTTCCACTTGATCTTGGTCAAAAATATAAATTCGTCATTCTTCACGGTTACACATCAGGACCAGACAGACCGCGTTGGCAGTGGGCGAAGCAAAAGCTTGAGGAGATGGGACACGAGGTTATTCTTCCAGCACTTCCAAATACCGATGACCCATCCGAGAGCGAACAAGTTGCGACTGCACTCGCCGCAACGACGTATGATGCACGAACGGTTCTTGTCGGGCACAGCTTAGGCGCTGTTGTCGCTCTTAAAGTCCTTGAGAAGTTGAATTCGCCGATTGCGCGACTCGTAACAGTCGGAGGATTTTGCAATCGGGATTTTAAAGATAATCCTCGTCCTTTTGACAATAAATTTGCGTGGAATTTTGACGGGAATGTTATCAGAAGAAACGCGCCATCAATCACTATCCTTCATGACCCGAATGACTACGCGATAACCGAGAAACAGGCAAGTGAACTTTCAAACCTGTTGCAAACTCCCATCACGCTTGGCAGTTCGAATAAGCCGCATTTTGAAGGTGACACGGAACCTGATGTGGTGATGTGGCTTCGACCAACGATTCGAGTCTTTACGACACGGCCGGACACGCTTTTTGGCGCAACATATCTCGTGCTCTCACCGGAGCATCCATGGGTAACACTTGCGCTCGAACACAAAACCGTACTCAAAAACAACTCTGAGGTCCAGAAATATATCGATAAAGCCAAGAAGAAAAATGACATGGAACGGCAAATCGATAAGGAAAAGTCTGGCGTGCGGCTCGAAGGTGTCGATGCGGTGAATCCAGCGACGGGCGAAAAGATTCCGCTCTATGTTGCCGACTACGTGCTCGCGCACTATGGGACCGGTGCAATCATGGCGGTACCCGCACACGATGAACGCGACTACGAATTTGCGAAGAAATTTGAATTGCCAATAAAGGAGGTCGTTGAGCCTCTTGTGATAAATAGCACCGGTCCGGATGCATTTATAGAGTCGGCCGCCGTTGTCGAGCGACATGCCGCCATGGGCATCATCAAGCATTGGAGCGACGACACATACCTGGTTCTGGATTGGAAACACCGACCCCTACACGCGCTTGTTACCGGTGGCGTTGATAGCGGAGAAAAGGCGGAAGATGCGTTTTTGAGGGAAATTCGAGAGGAAACAGGATACAAAAATCTGCGGTTGATTCGCGGACTCGGAAGGCTGCATGCGAAGTTTTACCATGTCGAGAAGAAGGAAAACCGTTTAGCACACCTCGATACTTTCCTTGTTGAACTTGTTGACGGTTCTCGCGAAGACCCTTCGCAGGAAGAGCAGGACAAGCACACGCCCGTCTGGATAGATCGCGACGTTTTGATGAACTACCTCGATAGAGTCGATTTCAAGATAACGTGGAGCCGAGCGACGGGAACAGGTACATATTCAGGTACTGGCGTTCTTGCAAATTCGGGCGAGTTCGATGGCTTCACTGTAGAAGAGGCTAAGAAGGCGATGACCGAGAAATACGGTCGTTCAAAAAAGACGTATAAACTTCGCGATTGGATTATCTCGCGCCAGAGGTACTGGGGCGTGCCGATTCCTATAATCCACTGTGCCAAGTGCGGGCATCAGCCGGTTGCCGACGAACAGCTTCCGGTGCTTCTGCCCGACGTGGAGGATTACTTGCCGGAGGGGAGCGGCAAATCTCCGCTTGCGAAAAACAAAGCGTTCGTCAAAACAGTGTGTCCGCAATGTGGTGGCGCAGCAGAGCGCGAAACAGATACGCTCGACACGTTCGTGGATTCTTCGTGGTATTTCTTGCGATATACAGACCCTAACAACAGTTCGCAGTTTGCAGAAAGCAGTAAGCAGAAGAATTGGATGCCGGTCAATCTGTACAGTGGGGGAGCGGAACACACCACGATGCACCTGCTCTACAGCCGTTTCTGGCACAAGGCGCTCTATGATTGCGGTCTGGTCGCCGATTCTGAGCCGTATACGAGGCGTCTGAACCGCAGCATCATCTTGGGACCGGACGGTCAAAAGATGAGTAAATCGCGTGGCAATGTGGTAGACCCCGACGAGGTAGTAGAGAAACTTGGCGCAGACACTGTCCGTATGTATCTCGCGTTTATCGGCCCATACAACGAGGTAGCGAGCTATCCATGGAATCCCGATGGAGTCGTGGGAATACGACGTTTCCTAGAGCGTATGGGCAGAGCAGAAGAGTATGTGCAGTCTGAGCCGGTGGGCGCATTGCAAGCTCCACTGCATAGGGCGCTGAAGAAAGTGGGAGAAGATATCGCCGCACAAAAATTCAACACAGCAATAAGTCAGCTGATGATACTTTTGAATGCGATAGAGAAGGAACGTAAAATCGGGAAGGAGCAATGGGAAATTGTGGTGAAAATGCTTGCACCCTTTGCGCCGCATCTCTCCGAAGAACTCTGGAATGCCTCCGGCGGCGAGGATTCTGTACATCAAGAGACGTGGCCTTCATACGACGAGAAAATCCTTCTGGATGAAACGGTCACTATTGCAATTCAGATCAACGGCAAGACGAGAGGGGAGTTGAAAGTAGCGAGCGATGCTGATTCGGCAACACTAGAGGCCTCTGCAAAAGAAGTTGTGGCAGCGCGGCTCGAAGGAAAAGTCATTTCGAAAACAATAGTGGTGCCAAAACGTCTAGTAAATTTTGTGGTGAGCGAGTAGGGTAGGGCGAGTGGAACAAAAAGCCGAAGCAATTCTGAGCGGCGCACGGCGCCGCTCACTTCGTATCCGGCTAGACGCGAGAAATTCGCACACCATCCTTCCCGTCTTCAATTTCGTAGCCCTCGCTCCGCAATCGTTCGCGTAATTCGTCGGCGTGAGCCCAATCCTTTTTTATACGACTCTGCTCGCGCTCTTTGACCAGTTCCTGAATATTTCCGGGAAGTGAAGCGAGTGCGAGGGCGTGCACACCGAGCGATTTCAAAGAGTCGTCAGATGATGAGAGTCCGACTTTAAATACGGTATCCGCCTCGATGAGACCGGCTCGAATATCTTCCGGGGATTGCGAACTGTCATGAACCATCTCCCAGAGCACCGCGAGCGCTCCCGGTGTGTCGAGGTCGTCGTTCATCCGGTCAATAAACCGACTGCGATAGATTGCCGGCATCGTGCCGGACTCTGACGTCGCGTCTATGAGCGCTCGGAGCCGGAGCAGGGCAGTCTGCGCCGCTTCAAGTGATTCCCACGTGAAATTCATTGAAGTTCGGTAGTGCGCGCCAAGGAGGAGATACCGTAGTGCGTACGGGTGGAACCCGCGTTCGATTATGTCGGAGAGGTAAATGGTTTGACCTTTTGATTTCGCGATTTTCCCTCCATCGATTTGTATATGAGCTCGGTGAATCCAAAATCGTGAAAAAGGTTTTTTTCCCGTAGCAGCTTCAGACTGTGCTATCTCGTTGTTGTGATGAATAGGGATGTGCTCAATACCTCCTGTGTGGATGTCTATTTGTTCGCCAAGTGTGCGGCGCACCATGGCAGAGCATTCGATATGCCAACCAGGAAAACCTTTGCCCCACGGACTATCCCATCCGAGTTTCGGATTGGACTTCCATAGAGCAAAATCAATCGGGTTTCTTTTCTCGGTGTTTGCTTCAACGCGCGCACCCTCTTTCTGGCCTTCGAGATGTATACCGCCGAGCGCACCGTAGGCAGGGTAGCGGGAGGTATCGAAATACACTCCATCTGAGATTTTGTATGCGTAACCCTTTTCTTCGAGCGCTTGAATCATTGCGATTTGTGCCGGGACATATTCGCTCGCGCGAGGGAACTCAATCCGCTCGGTATCAATGTTGAGCTTGCGGATGTCTTCGAGAAATACTGCGGTGTATTTTTCTCCCAGTATTTTCATATTCTCAAGTGTTGGCTTCAGTCCTTCGCGTTTGAGGCCTTTGCTCATCTTGTCTTCGCCCTCATCCGCGTCTGAAGTGAGGTGCCCGAAGTCGGTAATATTGATTACTTGCTTCACTTGGAAACCGTTGTATTCCAATGTGCCGCGCAGAATGTCGGCAAAAACAAACATTGATAGATTACCTATGTGTTGTCTGTCGTAGACGGTCGGCCCGCAGTTGTACATGCGTACCGTGTGCACGCGTGCGGGCAGTGTGAACTCCTGCTTTTCGTTGCCCAGCGTGTTGTGAAAATAGAGTGAACGCGCGCCTCGCGTTGGGGGCTTTTCTTTTCTAGAGGGTCGGAAAAATTTTTGAAACCACATCACGACATTGTACAGGGTTAGCGTCCGGTACTCCACCGCGCTAGAGCCACTTTCTGTGACGGAAGTACGTGAGCATGGAAGTGCCGATTATGAATACGACTCCGACGATAATCCAGAAATCGTACGGGAGACCGATGATGGGGTTTGATTCCGCATTGATATCGAATATGGCGACGAACAGCGCGAGAGGGAAGGTGAGCAGCGCCATAATGGTGAGTACGCGCATCGTCTCGTTCTCCTTTGTCGAAAGCAGCGAATTGTTCGTCTCGCGCAATTCGTGCAGGAAATCGGTGCTGCGCATGATGTGATTGTGGACACGGTAATATTCGTCGGCAATTGCACGGAGATATGGAGCAAATTCGTGTCCAAAGAACGCGGCACCATCGGCTTCGAGTGTACGAAGGATTTCACGATGCGGTTCAATCGCTTGTCGCAGATTGAGGAGGTCGCGCGCGGAACGGGAGATTGCCTGCACCATCTGGACCTCTTTGTTCGCAAAAATGTTTTCCTCGATGAGCTGCAGCTCGCGCTGAATCGCTTCTATCTCGTGTTCCACCGATTTGTACAACTTTTTGATGATAAAGAAAAACAAAAAGCCCGCATGGGTGTCGGTGGATTTCTTTTCGAGCAATGTGTCGACCTCTAATACTTTGGCGAATTTATGCAGCGCATCAATGGTGTCATAGTGCGCGGTAATGAGGAACCCTTTGCCGATGACGAAATCAATTTCCTGCTCGCGAGTGGTGTGTGTATGTTTGATTGCAGGGAAGTGCAGTATCAAATACACGTGCGACGGAAAAAATTCGGCACGGGGTCGGGAAGAGGGCAGCAGCAATTCTTCTGCGGTAAGGTGCGGAAGTTTGAACTCCTCCGCAATTTTCGAGACCTCTTCGGTGGTCGGGGCGGTAAGGTCGACCCACGTGAGGCCGCCACGTTCATAGCGAGTTTCCATGCATGCATTATAACTGAGCATCTGACGAGAATCTTCTATAAAGTGCACATTTGGTCACGGTAAAAGCATATGAGATAATCACTCGAATGGAAAAAACTCGCACAATCAGTTACTCACGCGCCATCGCGTGGGGGATTGTAATCCTCGCGGTGGGGCTCGTCGTCGGATTTCAGTTTGCATCGCGCGACTCTATGGCTGCCGCGACGAGTACCGGTCAGCCGGAAAATGTCGACTTCTCTCCTGTCTGGAAAGCGTGGGAGGTCATCGACGACAAGTTTGTACCTGCCTCTGTCGCAAGTACGTCGCTCATTGCGACGACCACTGCAGATATCAACCAAGAACGCGTATGGGGCCTTATTTCCGGTCTCGCGTCATCGTTGAACGACCCATACACGTATTTCCTCCCACCTGCAGAGAACGAGGATTTTAACGAAGAAATGAGCGGACGTTTTGAGGGCGTCGGTATGGAAGTCGCTATTCGCGACAAGATACTCACAGTGGTAACACCGCTTAAGGGAACTCCTGCAGAGCGCGCCGGTATCCGAAGCGGCGACAAAATCCTGAAAATCGATAATGCGGACACCAGCAGCTTGGAGGTAGATGCGGCAATAAAAAAGATTCGGGGTCCGAAGGGAACGCAAGTGGCACTTTTGATTGCGCGTGATGGCTGGACGGAGCCGCGTGAAATAAAAGTGACGCGCGATATCATCAATGTGCCGGTGATTACGACTACGGTGCGCGAAGATGGGGTGTATGTGATTGCGCTCTCGACATTCACAGCGAATTCCCAGGCGCTTTTCCGCGATGCCTTGCGTGAATTTATCAAGTCCGGCAAATCAAAGCTCGTTCTCGATTTGCGGGGGAATCCGGGCGGGTATCTCGAAGCCGCGGTGGATATGGCGAGCTGGTTTTTACCGAGCGGCGCGGTGGTGGTGACAGAAGATTACGCGGGCAACGCGGGCAACATCGTGCATCGCTCACGCGGGTACGACATTTTCAATGAAAATCTGCGTATGGTGGTGTTGGTAGACCGCGGCTCCGCCTCGGCTTCTGAAATCTTGGCCGACGCTCTGCATTTCCACAAAAAGGCGCAGCTTGTAGGTACGAATACATTCGGCAAGGGCTCGGTCCAAGAGCTCGTGGAAATAACGCCGGGGACTTCGCTCAAAATCACCGTTGCGCGCTGGCTTGGACCAAGCGGCAGGCAGATTCCACTCGAAGGTATCAAGCCGGATGTGGAAGTGAAGCTCACCGAAGAAGATATAAAGGCGAAGAGAGACCCGCAATTGGAGAAAGCCGCGCAAATGTTGAATGCGATGCAATAAGTATGAAAATAATTCTCAAAAAAGATGTGGGTGGGGTAGGGCAGCGAGGCAAAGTGGTGGATGTGAACGATGGATACGGACTGAACTATCTGATTGCCCGCGGACTTGGAGAACAGGCGACGCCGGAAAAAATCAAACAGTATGAGGCATCGGAAAAGCAAAGCGCCACCGCGCGCGAAGAACAGGAGAGGGGACTGCAAGCTCTCGCCTCCAAAATCGACGGGCAGAGCGTCGTGGTGAGTGCCCGCGCAAGTTCCTCTGGGCATCTCTACCAACAGCTTTCGGCAGAACTTGTGGTGGACGCAATCAAAAAAGACTTCGGCGTGGATGTGCCCGTACAGTCAATCCAGGTTCATGCCCCAATCAAAACGATAGGGGAGACAAAGGCAAAAATCAAATTTGGAAAAACGACCGCGGATTTTGCCGTGGTCGTCAAAGGTATTGAGTAGCGTTTAGAGAACGTCGACTACCGCGCGGGTCGTCGAACGACCGTCAAAATTCATCTTTCGTTTGGTGCGGAACTTTACTGTACCCGCTGTCATTGCAAAAAGAGTGTGGTCTTTGCCCATGCCAATGTTCTTGCCGGCCATGATTGCAGTACCGCGCTGTCGGACGATGATTTCGCCCACGGAGACTTTCTGGCCGTCAGAGCGTTTTACACCGAGGTATTTCGGATTTGAATCGCGGAGGTTTTTTGCTGATCCGCCAGCTTTTGTATGTGCCATATAGACTAGTTAATAGTTAGTAGTGCGCAGTTCGTAGTTGAAAATCCCCAAATGCCCCTTAGAATTGAGACATGCAGAGAATACAGGAATCATGGCTGAAAATCAAGGGGCTGGCAGACGGCATACTAGGGGAATGGGGGCTCGTAGGACTCGTTATACTGGTCGCTGTCGGCTCTTTCGGCCTTGGGCGGCTCTCTGTCATGATTGAGGCAAAACCGCTCGTTTCAGTGGCAGAGATGGCTTCCGCAGTCGTGGCCACGGCCATGGTTCAGGGAGGGCAATATGTGGCCTCGAAGACAGGGCAGGTCTACTACTTTCCATGGTGCGCGGGGGCACTCAAAATCACCTCCGCGAATCAGCGATGGTTTGCATCGGAAGCCGCTGCGCAAAAAGCGGGCTTCAGACCGGCGAAGAATTGTAAAGGGCTGTAGTACAATTCTGATCATGATTTCGCTCTCGAGTACCAATGTAGAGATTCTGGCTGAAATGGAGCGCATACGCGTTTTGTACAAACTGAAGCATACGATGCGATACCAAAGCTCGCGAGATATGACCGTACATTCAGAATCTGTTGCAGAGCACCTGTTTGCGATGCAGGTGATTGCGCAATATTTCTTACCTCTCGAGGATCCGGATGGAAAGCTCGATAGAGTGCGCATTAATGAGCTCGTGCTCTTCCACGAGATTGGGGAAATCGAGACGGGGGACATCCTCAGTGCCAGAAAGACCGAAGCACATCGCATGATCGAAAAAGAAGCAGCGGCGCGCGTGATTACGATGCTACCGCAGTCCATGCGCACTCTCGCATCAGAGAGGTTTGATGAATTTGAGGAACGAAAAACGGCGGAAGCAATCTTTGCGCAGGCAGTAGATAAACTCGAACCAATTTTTGAAATGTGGGATGAGCAGATTGCGCTCCCGTTGTTCAAAAAACTGAATTTTACACGTGAGAATAGCTTGTACGGTAAGATAGCTATCACCGACGGATTCCCATACATGCGAAAGTTCATAGAAGCGTGGGACGCTCGGGCGGTTTCGCTCGACACGTTTCCATCGTAGAATGTCGCCATGATAGTACTTGATGTCGAAGCTTCCGGAACGGAGGCACATAAACATTCAATCGTGTCGCTCGGCGCTCTCGATTTTGCGAATCCAACAAATCGTTTCTATATGGAATGCCGTGTGTGGGACGGCGCGCACATTATGGATGAGGCGCTCGCAGTGAATGGGTTTACGAAAGAGGAAATTCTCGACCCTAAAAAAGCGACCGAAGCTGACCTCGTGCGCGCATTTCTAGAATGGTCAAAAGATTTACCGGAGCGGACACTCGCGGGACAAAACGTTTCTTTCGACCGCGACTTTTTGAAATACTCTTCGCAGCGAGCGGGGCACACCAACTGGAATTTCAGTCACCGCACAGTCGACACGCATACGCTCTGCTACATGCACTACATTACGCATGGCAAACAGCCGCCACTCGACCGCATACACAGGCATTCGGCGCTCAATCTCGATGCGGTGCTCAACTACTGCGGCATTCCCGAAGAGCCGAAGCCACACAATGCGCTCACCGGCGCGCTCTCACACGCGGAAGTCGTCTCACGCCTACTGTACGGCCGCAAGCTCCTGCCCGAATTCGCGCAGTTTGAAATTCCCTGGAAATAATATGAGCACAGAGGCGAACGAAAATCCGCCACAAATTAACATTGTCCATTTGGAAATAGAGCACTGGCAGCAGTTCAGGGATTTAAGATTGCGGGCACTGAAGGAAGAGCCCACCGCATTCGGGCAATCTTACGAGGATGCGGTTTCTTTGTCGGAAGAGGATTGGAAAAAAAGACTTACGAACCGCATTAATCTGTTTGCGAGTGTCAATGGAATTTTAGTTGGTATGGTGTCCGCGGGGCAACAGGAGGGCGCAAAGAATCGTCATATCGTAAATGTGAATGGCGTATATGTTGCCCCGGAAGCGAGACGCAGTGGCGTGGGTAGAAAGTTGATGACGCAGTTGTTGTCTGAGCTTTCAGCCAACGATTCTGTGCGCAAGATTCGCCTCACTGTCTCTGCACCTCAGAAAGCCGCATTCGAGCTATATCAGAGTCTAGGTTTTGAGAAGGTAGCAATGTACAAAGAGGAGCTTTTTGTTGATGGAAAATATATCGACGAGTACGGCATGGAAAAAATAATTCGCTAACGTCTGCCCCAGTAGGGGAGAGAGACGCTGCCTCTGCGCTTTTCTTAATCACGCTTGTCTGGAATCAGTGCAGAAATATTTCCTCCCGAATATTCCAGTAGTAAATTCGATAGGGGCGGGTGTTGACAGTGAGTTTCATAATCGTGGTGTACTGTGGATAACTTATAAAGGTACCACGTCGCACAATATATCTTTCGCGACGTATATCCATATAGAAAAGGACTTGAACACGCTCTGCTGCAGCGCGCGGCAAATCCTTCGAGCAAAGCTCCGGCCCCTACTCTCCTATTACGCTACAGGTCGTTTTAATGCGTTTTAGGTGAACTCTGGTTCCCCAGCGCTTTCACCCTCTTTTTTTGGTCAATACCGCGAGGTCTAGGTGCAAATTCGACCTCCCAGTCCCCCGCCGATTTTTCTGATTTTCGGGGGAGTAGTAAGAAATTAAAATGCTGCCTCCTGATCCCCAAGGCATACTTGGTGACGCAAGTTGTGATACACCTGTGGAGCTAATATCTTGCTGTATGTGTCATCCACATTTGAAACTAGACTTAACAGATTCTTAGCGTGCTGATCTTGCGAGATTTTATAGGCTTCTCCGACTGACTTACCTTCGACGAGCGCGATAATTGCGGAAAATGCTGGGTTGAGGAAATACGGCGCATACGGATCTTGTAGTCGCGTCTGCTCGGTATCTCGACTAGTTTGTGCGATGAATTTGAAGTTTTCCTTGTACCCAATGTAAGCTATGCCCCCAATCGAAATACAACTTGGCCCAAGTGATTGCCCCGATTTACATGCAAGTGCGTGGACTATTTTTTTTGATAAAAGCGAGTCATTCTCACCTTGTTTTATCAGTATTTCATGTTTGTGTCCGAAAATGGCGTCGGATGCACCATGGCCGTTAAAAATGACGAGTTGAGGATGCTCTTTTGTGATGACTTCTTCTACGGATTTGCGATTGGCGTCGACTCCTCTTAGCTCAAGCAATCTAATGTTAGATTGTTTTTGAACTGATTGAGTAATTTGCCGCGACCAAGCTTCCAAATAGTTGGTGGCGTCATCGTGAGAGGCATTCGTTACCACCAAGATTCTCGACATAGATTGCTTAGGCTGCTGAAGTTATAGCCTGCATAACCTCTCCGCTCTTGAGCGCCCTAAGAAACTCCCACTCTATTTTTACGTATTCAATACCCGCTGGATCATCCCCCTTAATCAAACCAATCATCTGATCTCTTGAATATGAAGTGCCGGAACTTCCATCAACAAATATGAAATCCCCGGTAATAGTAGAAAGTCTCGCAATCGAGATCGCCTTCTCTCTTTCTGATATGTCTTGATTGCCGTCCATAGCTTTATATTAGATCTAGCGTTGCCAATTCGTTGAGGATGGTTTCGCTCATCGCAGAGTTGCCCATCACCTCCACGTAGGCGACTCTCCAAGTGAGTGAATCTTTTACGACAGTTCCAGTTGCTTTCAGTCTCTGATCTAGCAGGAGGATCACGTCATCTCTTAAGCTGAGTGGAATGTTCGAATATGCTTTAAGAAATCTTGTGCGTAGCTCGTCCATAAGAAAATTATACCCCCTCGCTAAGGGCGACGAATTCTAGCATATCTTAAGTAATGTGGACAACTTATGAAGAGATGAGCCCAATAATTAGCTCGTACTACTCGTTCATGTCTACTCCGCAAGTTGCTCGGTGAAATTAGTAGACACCTCCGTTCGCGATAAATTCTTGCTCTGCTTGGACTTCGAGGTCGATTACTTGCTCGGCAGTGAGCCGCGTCTCAGCTGGAGCTTTTACATCGAAGAATGTGATATTGATTCCGGTAATCGAGACGAAAAGGCCGATAATTAAACTTATGAAATATTCGTAGGTCATCCGTTCATGATGTAGCCAGACTCTCTACTTGTCAAAACGGCGAAGGGTGTGAACGATAGTTCCTATTGGTGAATATATAAAATGACTCGACCTCCCCGGATTTTCCGGAGAGGTCTATTTGCGTGAGCAATTCGGGCGCTGCCTTCAACGCGTCGGCCTGATCGAGCACCTCGTCTCTATCGGCAGAAGCGCGCCGCTCGGTAGAATCCACGCCACCTTGTCGCCGGGCCCTATTTGTATGGTCGGCCTCCACTGGCCGCTGGCTATCGCAGACCGAACTTCGGCGGGTAAAGAACTCGCGCTGGTATTCCCATTCGCTTTCGTATCGGACACACTTTCCCCCTTACGGTGTTGATACGCGATTACGAACGCATATACTAGAACACATTCGTATCCACGTCAAGTGTATGACGAGGAAAGCTCGTCGCAGGAACGTGCTACGATAAATATAGCCCTGCTCTTAGTCCTCCCAATAAGTGGGCAGGGTCACTCGTCTTGAACCACGAGCTCTGTTGAAGCCACCCCTGGGTCGCAACTTTCTCGCGACTCGGGGCCTTTCATTTTTTATGACGGGTATAATGACCTGACATGCGCTATGCGGACAGAATAAAATCGCTTTTAACGCCGGTCGAGAACCGGATTTTTCAGAAACAGAACTCCCCCGCCAAAATCCAAGATTATTTGGACACGCTTCCAATAAATTTCGAACATACAGGAGAAACATATTTGTCACCGCGTCGCGTCATTCAGCAAAAAACTGCACATTGTTTTGAAGGCGCACTCCTCGCTGCAGCGGTGCTCGCATATCACGACAGAAAGCCGCTTTTGCTCGATTTGCGCACGGTTCCCGACGACGAGGACCATGTGGTGACGTTGTTTGAAGAAAATGGATACTGGGGCGCCATCAGCAAGACCAACCACGTAGTGCTGCGGTACCGCGACCCAGTTTTTAAAACAATCCGCGAGCTTGTGTTGAGTTATTTCAATGAGTATGCGTTGAACGATGGTAGCAAAAACCTTCGTGCATATTCAAACCCGATTGATTTGTCGAAATATGCGCCGGAAAAATGGGTTACCACTGAAAAAGATTTGTTCTGGCTCGTGGAGAAGACGGATTCCTGTAGACACTTCCCTATCGCGCCGAAAACCAACCTGAGACGTCTCCGACCTACCGACCGCATCGAAAGAAAAATTCTCGATTTGACCGAGTGGAAAAAAAGCGGAAAACGAAATCGATTTTAGAGGTATTCCATTGGGTTCAGATATGCCTGCAATGGTGCAATCGGTATCGTCACCGTACGACCGCTTTTGCATTTGTATTGTTTAAACGTAACTGCGGCCGCTTGGTACACCGTGAAGTGCAAGTGCGGACCCGTCGCATAGCCAGTGTCTCCGGAATATCCTACGACGGCACCAGTGCCCACGCTCTGTCCTTTCTGCACGCGTATGTCCGAAAGGTGTGCGTACAGGGTCGCGAGTCCGTTGCTGTGCCTCACGAGCACCCATTTCCCATACTGACAGGCCTGCACTGCGCCGTGATTCACCTCAAGTACCACCCCAGTGAGAGCTGCCTTGACCGGAGTGCCTATGCCGGTGCCGTTTGAGGCAGTTTTCGTACTAAAATCGATGCCATCGTGGGAGCCAGATGTATAGAGCCGTCCAGAGTCGGATGTTTTGCCAAATTGTTGAGTGATGCGTACTTCGTCGAGCGGCCAGCGCAAAACTCCTTTGCCGGCCGGAGGAACACTCGACGGGTCGAGATTGTATTTAAGTTGTGAAGCGAGTTGGAAAAGTGCGGCTTCGAACTGCTCTTTCTCGGCTTGCTTCTGTGACAAAATCTTTTGGTAAGAAGATTCCTGAGACTTGGTTTCTGCCAGGAGCTCGTTTTGCGCTTTGCGCGTTGCGTCGAGCGAGCCCTGCTGTGCGGTAAGCGTGGATTGCTGACGAACAAGCTGCGCTTTCTTCGCTTCACTCTGCGTTCTTGTATCTGTCAGCTCCTGTTTTTCTTCCGAAAGTACCTCAATATCTTCGTGTACCGCCTCCTGTAATGATGAAATCGCATCGATGTCCTCCCACTTTTTTGAAATCGATTCAGATGCGAGTACGGCGAGTGCGAGCGGCTGAGATTCCGCCTCATAAAGCCGACGCAAGGATTCCATAAGACCGGCTTTGTTGCTGCCGATTGATGACTCACGGCTCGCGATGCCTTTAGAAAGCTGCTGGATTTGCAGTTGAGTTGTGCCTATTTGATTTTTTGTGACATTGATAGAGGCGGTCAGCTTCTTTCTTTGCAAATCAAGTTGATTTACTTTGTTCTGCAGCGTGTTCTTTGCCTGCTGTGTAGTTTTGAGCTGTGCTTCGTACTCTGCGATTTCTTTGTTGAGCGCATCTATCTGCGTGCTGTGTTCGTTGATCTGGTTTTGCAAGTCAGCGGCGCTTTGCGCGGAGATTATGAAAGGCACGGCGAAAGCCGCCGCCAGAATTATGGTGGCTGAAATTGCGGTTACTTTCATAGAGCGAGAAGGTTACGGGCATTTTCAATGCGACGAAGCGCTGTGTCGCGTCCGATTATGGATGCGATAAGAAACGGGTCCGGAGATTTCGCTTTGCCTGAAAGCGAGTATCGTAGAGGCCACAACACATTGCCCCGACCGTTTGTGTTTGCGTATTCCCACACGATGTCTTTTAGACGTTCTGCATCCTGAAAGATTTCTGAAGACGCGGCCGACCACACTTCATGAACCTTCCCCAGATGCTGAGACGCCTCCCCTTTCTCTGTCCCTTTTTGGGGAAGTGTCGTGGCCTCCGGAGATGGGTCAGCAAAATAGTAATCGAAATCCCCTTCTGCGACCATTTCCCTGATATCTTCCGCGACGCTGATTCGTTCTCGAATAACCGGCACGAGTCGCTCCCCTATTCCGGTATCGTAGGGAATATTCCGCTCTTTGAGCGCGGATTCGAGGACGGTAAGCGCGTACGCCGAGAAGTCCTCCAACGAAAGTTTCTGTAAATACTCGCGGTTGTACCAGCGCAGCTTTTCCGTGTCGAAAACAGCCCCGCTCTTGTGTAAATCTTTGAGGTCGAATTCTGTAATCATTTCTTCGAGCGACATCACTTCCCTCTCGGATGGAGGGGTCCAACCCAAAAGCGCGATGTAATTGAGAAGTGCCGAAGAAAGAAATCCTTTTTCACGGTAGCTTTTCACCGCAACATCGCCGGTGCGTTTCGACAGTTTGGATTTGTCGGCACCGAGATGAAGCGGATAGTGTGCGTATTGGGGACGTGAGTAGCCAAGTGCCTCTTGAATCAATATCTGGCGAGGTGTGTTCGATATATGGTCTTCCCCGCGGATGACGTGTGTGATGTTCATTTCTGCGTCGTCTACAACGACAGCGAGGTGGTAGAGTGGGTCGTCTATCGCGCGGGCAATTGCAAAATCAGCAAGTTCTGTCGTGTCAAAAGTGATGTCACCTCGAATGATGTCGGTGAATGTAATCGATTTACCGGGGTTCCTGAGACGAACCACTTGCACCATTTTTCCCGGTTCTTTTTTACTCTCCTCCTCGGAAACGTAGGCCTTGTCCCCCGAGATGAGTTTTGAGAGGGCGAGCTTGTGTCTCTCTACAAGATCGGTCGTGCGATAGAACTCATCCCATGAAAGTCCGAGCCACTGAAGCTCGGCGATAATATCTTCTTCAAATTCCGGCTTGCTGCGCTCCTTGTCGGTGTCCTCGCTACGAAAAATGATGAAACCGCCGTTTTTCTTCGCAAAAAGGAAGTTCAAAATAGCCATGCGCGCAGTACCTACATGGCAGTATCCTGTCGGGCTTGGCGGGAATCTGACGCGTATATTCATATTAGCCATTTGGTTGATGTGCTATCAAAGTCTCTAAAAGTACTTCGGCTATTTTTTTCGCGGCTTGTGGGCGCGCAAAAGATTTTGCTGCGGCAATCATTGTTTCTTGAAGCTGTGGATTTGAAACGATACGGTCGATTTCTGCGGCGAGAAGATGCGAGGCGAGATTTCGTTGTTCGATGACAACTGCCGCACCGGAGCGTGCATATGAAAAAGCGTTTTGCGTCTGGTCGTGAGAAATATCTTCTGGAATCGGAATAAGAATCGCGGGCTTCCCCCACGCGGCGATTTCGAAAATCGTACCGGAGCCAGCGCGAGCGACCACAAGCGATGTAATACCGGCAGTCATGCGCATGGCGAGCGTGTTGAGCAGTCCAAAAGAGCGATAGCGTGCCGCGTGGGGAGAATTCTTGAGCGCAACGCTCGCAATGTTCGTGACTTCTTCGAGATTCGCGGTGCCAGTCTGATGTACCACATTGTAGGACTCGACAAGAGTAGCAAGTGCATCGAGAAGTGCGTTGTTGATTGCTTGCGCGCCTTGAGACCCACCCATAACGAAAACGGTTGGCACTGCGGGGTCCAGTTTCAGAAATTCGATACCACCTTCTTTCGAGGGCGCTTCGATTTCCTTTCGAATCGGGTGGCCGATTCGTGCGATTTTGTGTCGGGTCTTTTCCGGAAAGTGTTGCGCGGCGTCTGGGTGCGCAACGCCGATCCACTTGGCAAATTTTGCCGACCAGATCGAGACTCTGCCGGGCGTTGCGTCTGCATCGTAGATAACGACCGGAATCTTGAGCAGTTTGGCCGCATAAAGTGTCGGGAAGGCCGCGTATCCGCCTGTCGAGAAAATGACGTCTGGATAGAGCCGATAGAGCTGCAATATAGCCCGTATAACACCCCAGAATGACGCTATAGCCCCGAATACGTTCAAGATGCTGGGATACCTGCGAAGCTTGCCTGCGGGCCCTGGAACGTAGGTAATATCGTGGTCGAGGAGCGCGCTTTGGTCGAAAGGCGTTGGGCCTAGGTATAGCAATTCCGGCTCAATAAGCTTGCGCTCTGCCGCAATATCTTCGATGGCTTCGGCAACGGCGATAAGCGGATAAAAATGTCCGCCTGTACCACCACCTGCGAGTACGATTCTCATGTCCGTACTATTGTACCGTTGGCTGCGCGATTCTCAAACGTCTATTTCCTCACACGATGGCGCGATATATTCAAAAGAATACCTGCGGCGGCAAGTGATGCCAGCATCGCACTTCCTCCCTGACTCATAAAAGTGAGCGGCACACCGGTGAGCGGCGCGAGTCCGAGCATTGCAGCGATATTGATAAACGCTTCGCTGCCAAGGTACGCTGCGAGACCGACAGCGAGTAGCGCGCCGAATTCGTCCGGCGCCCGCGCACCGATGGTCATCCCGCGAATAGAAAACGCGAGAAAAAGCAAAACGATTCCGGTGGCCCCGATAAATCCGAGCTCCTCTGCGGCAACTGCGAATATCGAGTCACCCATCGGCTCGGGCAAATAGGTAAATTTTTGTATTCCTTGACCGAATCCCCTGCCTGTAACTCCGCCGGAACCGATTGCAATGAGCGATTGACGGATTTGATAGGACTGATCGTGTTGACCAACAGCGGGATTAAAGAATGTCATAACTCGGTCGAGCACGTAGGGTCGCATAAACGCAAGCGCTCCGAGCGTAATAATTCCGATGAGAAGCACAGCAAAAAAATGCTGCCAACGAGCACCAGCCGCGATAAATATTGCGAGACACGAAATTGTAATTATGCCGAGAGTGCCGAGGTCCGGTTGCGCGACCATGATAAGCGCCGGCAGAGCGAGTATCGCAAGAAATCCTCCGAGCCCGTGCACATAGCTCAGCACTTTCGATTTGATGAGCGAAAAATATGCGGCCATCATCATAATCGTGGCAATCTTCAGTGCTTCGGACGGCTGGAACGACGTACCAAAAATCATAAGCCAACGCCTCCCGCCTCCGTGTTCGACACCAATGTACGGCAAAAATACTGCAGCGGTCGCGATAAGCGCGAGTACGAATAAGTACGGAGCAAACTTCCGCCATTTCCGGTAGTCAAAAAAAGCACCGACGGTGAGCGCCACAAGTCCGAGCCCGATACCGAGCACGACATGATTGAAGGCGACCGAGGTCATGTGCAGAGCACCTCGTGCCAGAAGTCCGAGTGCGGCTGAAGCAAAAACAAAAGCGCCGGCAATGACGAGAATTCCAATCAGCAGTGCGAGTGGGCGGTCGACATGTCGCTGTCTCATCGCCTTATACTAGCACTACGAAATTGCGGCAAGCGCGATGATAACCCCAGCAAAAGCGAATACGACAGAGAGCACCCAGTAGCGCATTACCACTTTGTACCCGGGCCACCCTATCGCTTCAAAGTGATGATGAAGCGGTGCGACGCGGAACACTTTTCTTCCGAAAAAGCGTTTTGAAATCACTTGCACAATATTTGATGCCACGGTCACGACGAGAAGGGCGCCGATTATGGGGAGGACTGATACACCGACACCGCCTCCCAAGCTATCGGTCATGAATACGATTGACCCGAGGGCGAGCGTGAGACCCATCGTGCCGGTGTCCGACATATAAAACCGGGCGGGCGGGATGTTAAACCACAAGAACGCGAGTAATCCACCAACGATTGCCGCACAAAAGGCGGCGAGGTCTATCTGGTTTTGTGCAAACGCGATAATCGTGTACGAAGCAAAGATGGAAGCAAAGACACCACCTGAAAGACCGTCGATGCCGTCGATGACACCGGACGCATAGAGCGCGAGAGAGACGAGGATAAAGAATGGTACGACAAGTGGCCCCAAATATATTGCGTCGGAGAACGGAATGTTAATAACTACGACATCAAGTTTGTCCCAGAACCACCAGCCCAAAAATGCGGAAAGGATAACCACTACGAGAAGACGCGCGCTAAGCGGGAGTCCTGTTCCACCCGGTCGGATAATGAGCAGGTCGTCCACGAAGCCGGCAAACGCACCGAACAACAACGCCAACAGCGGAATCCATGTCTGGCTTCGGCTCAAGAAATCGAGTTGAAGTGCCTCCACTCTGGGAAAGAAAAATGTAATGAGTGCGATGCCGAGAATGGTAATGACCACGCTCCCCCAGACGACGATGCCGCCCATGCGGGGTGCGCGCACCTCGTGTGATTCGTGCAGCCGGTTGAACTCCGTCGCGTCGGTACCGTCGAGCGAGATTTTGCCCGCACGCTTTTTCCAGGTCTGATATTTGTACAGATATCCCGTGAGTGCCGGGGTGATTGCAATACCGATGACGAACGTGGCTGTCGCAGGGACGAGTACACGAATCAAATCCGAAAGTGCGTAATCCATACTATTCCGTTACAGCGGGTGCTGTAATCGCCTCTCGCGCAGCCGCGGTAAGCTGCTTGACGTCGGAAAAACGGCCATCGCGAGTGGAGCCGAGAACGACCACAACTACCGGGTTTGAGATGCCGATATCAAAAACAACCGCCAAATTGCCGCCTGCCAAATCGGTGATGCCAGTCTTTCCCATCATGAGACCGGTAATTGAGCCGAGTGCTTCGTTGGTGTTGATGGCAGTCGTCGTGTTCCCCGCTTCGTCGCTCATGAGCAGGCCATCTCGAGCGGTACCTGCGAACACCCCCGGCGAACTGGATGCAGCGTATGCCATGAGTGCCGCTACAGAACGAGCGGTACCGAAAGCACCGGATTGTGTCTCACTCTCATCGAGACCACTTACATTGAGAAAGTACATGCCCGCAAAATTTTGCTCAAGTGCGAGCTGGTTCATTCGCCAAAGTGTTACGTCCCGGGCGCTGCCGTCTCTTGGCGCATCGGCATATTTCTCGCGAAGTTGCTTGCCGGCTGCGTCTGCCAATATTTCTGCACCTTCGTTGGAAGACGCAATGAGTGTGAAGTTTATGACGTCTTGAACGCGCCAACTTTGCCCGGCGCTCAGTTTCTCGCCGCCGGTTGTCGGCGCCGTGTCATAGGGAATGATGATTGAATCTTCCGAATCAAGTACTTCGGAAACCGCGAGTGCGAGCGGGACTTTTGTTATAGAGGCGAGTGGGAGTTGGATATCGGGATTAAGTTGATACAAGATATTCCCGGTTGAAATATCAACAACGAATGCCGCCTTTGCCTGCAGTTTTATGTCGGCAAACGCGTTAAGTGATGCAGCGGCGGATGCGGATTGAGACGATTTACTATTTTGACTTGCGGCATACGCACCGAAGAAAAGGAACGATGCGATGCCGAGCATGGCAATCGCAAAGACCCCGTAGAGTTGGGGTGGCTGCAGAAGCCGAATAAACGGCTCACTGACTGATTTCTGTGGATCCTGTGTCTCCGGCATGGTCTTCAAACGGGCCTGTTTGCTCACGCTCAAAAGCGGCCAATTCGCTCGCTATCTTAGCATAATCGGGCAATTCGTGCGCAGTGCGGACTCCGAGATGTGCGAGAAGCTCTGTTGTGGGCCGATACAGGTACTCTCGTGCGTCTTCAGGGTTTGCGGTTCGTTCGATGAGTCCTCGGGCGGTGAGAGTGCGAATGGTCGAGGACGTGTTTACGCCGCGAATATAATCTATCTGCGAACGAGTCGAAGGTCCCCGATAGAGCACTATTGTCAGAGCTTCGAGCCCCGCATCACCAATTTCCCGGCCTAAGTCGCGTTCGTATGCTTTCTCAATGGTGTCTTTCAGGCTCCCTTGTACGGCGAGCGCGAGCTCCGTTTCACTTTGTATCAGAGCGAGTCCTCTGCCTCCGAGATTGGTGGAAAGTGTCTGCGCAGCGACATTGATTGCCTCGACATCGGAGTCAAGAAGCTGGGCCAGTTTCTTTTTTGCAATCGGACCGCCTTCGCTGAAAAGAAGTGCCTCTATTCTGTTCGGGAGTTCATCACTCATAGTATCTATGTGCCGTATCGCGGTGCGGCTACGTTTTCAACCTCAATCATAATCTCATCAAACAATTTCTCCTGCGAGACGCTCGCCGAACCGTGTCGGACAAGCTCTAGCATTGCAAGAAAGTATACGATGACTTCAGATTTCTCGCGGGTTTTAACGAGCTCACTGAATCGAGTGTGTATCGCAGACGCAATTCTTTGCTTCATATGTACGATTACGTCTTCGAGTGCAAGTACGGGCGCGACAGACGCGTGTATCAAGTATTCCGGCTTTGGAAGAATGTTGAGAAGCTTCGTTGCGGCATCAGAAATTGTTTTTAAGGTCGCTTCGGCTGGGCTAAAAATAGGTGAGCGAGAGGGTGCTCGTCGCGCAAAGACAAGAGGCGCTCTCCCCCACTCTCTGCGCAGAAGTTTCGCGACCTTACGAACCAGCGCATAACGGGCGAGACGTCGCTCGAGCTCGGCTACTGATTCTCGTTCATCTTCTGAAAGTTCTAGTGTCGGCAGCAGTGTGCGCGATTTTATAAGAAGAAGCGTCGAGGCGACCAGAATAAACTGCGAAGTCTCTGCGAGCGGAAGCTCCGGCATTTTTTCCACATATGAAAGATACGCGTCTGTTACTTCGGCAAGCGAAATATCGGAAACGGAAAGCTTTCGCTCTTCGATGAGATTCAGCAACGCCTCGAGCGGGCCCTCGTATGCTTCGTTTTTATATAGGAAACGCTGCTCCATATTATTTTGCGATTACCAAATGGAGATGGAAATGTTGAGGCAGTGACTGTCCCGCCATTGCCTCCATAATCCATTGATAATCTACTTCCGCAACTTCCTTTTTGAGCTTCTCGTACTCCTCCCACTCATCGTCTGAAATCCCATCATAGGGAACGTGTCGGAGCGGAACAAGCATATCGTGCGAACGCATAACCTTGTCGTAGGGATAGTCGTTTCTTATCAACTTCCACAGTTTAAAGACTTTTATAGACTCTGCCTTGCAAAGCGGACATGGTTCATTCCATCCTGACTGTTTCTTCAGATCCCCATAGCGGCTTTCAGTTTCTGGCGTACGTAATGTTGCGCTAAATGCCATGTTACTTTTCCTCGCCATCCTCGCGCAAACGCACATCGATACGGTTCATGTCTCTTGGGAACATCGTCGCCTCGCGCACGTTCTTGAGTCCCAAAATTTGCATCGTCATGCGTTCCGCGCCAAGCGCGAAACCACCTTCTGGTGGCGCACCGTAGCGGAATGCCTCGAGGAACATCTCAATTTTCTTCGGATCCATTCCCCATTTCTGCACATGGTCCATAAGCTGTGCATAGTCGTTGACTCGCCTTCCACCGGAAAGCCACTCCACACCGCGACAAAGTAAATCCATTCCCTCGTTAAATTCCGGGGATTCGGGATTCGGATACACATAGAATGGCTTCTCACGGGTCGGGTACCCGTACACATACACAAAATCAGACCCGGTGTCTTCTTTGATAATTTCGCACAAGCTTCGCTCGTCCTCAGGATTCAAATCCTTGCCACCGCGGGAATCGCGCCCTGTTTTCTCAAATATTTTGTTCTGTGCCTCTGTGAGCGAAAGCGTGGGAGTCTCGTCAATCATGACAGGTAGCGTGGCCTGCAAAAATTCAATTTCCTTTACACATTTTGACGCAATCTCCTCAAGAATAAATCGCACCGTGCGCTCCGACATGTCGCGCACGTCTTTCCACGAATCAATAAATGCCATTTCAGCGTCGAGAGAAACCACTTCCGTGAGATGGCGGGTTGTTGTGCTTGGTTCTGCGCGAAAGACCTTGTTGACGGAAAAGACCCGCTCAAACGCTGTCATCACGATTTGCTTGTAGAGCTGCGGTGATTGGCTTAGATACGCATCGTGCTCGAAATATTTCACCTTGAAAACTTCTGCTCCGCCTTCTGCCGTCGCGGGCACGATAGACGGCGCTTGGAATTCAAAAAAACTTTCACTTTTCATAAACTCGCGGAATGAGTCGATGATGACGGCCTGCACTTTGAAAATGGCCTGCAATCGAGGGTGACGGAGCGTGAGTGCTCGGTGGTCGAGCTCTGTGGTGAGGTCGACATTGTAACCGTCGACAGACATGTCAAACGGGAGCGGCTCCGCTTTCGCAAGCACGGTAATGCCGAGGACCTCGAGTTCGATGTCACCGTTTTGGACTTTTTCATTACGATTTTTCTCCGGGCGCTGATTCACTTTGCCTTCAACCGATACCACATACTCCACGCGTATCTCCTTGGCCGCTTCGATTGCGGGAGAGCTCGGAAGTGTAACGCCCTGTACTGATCCGCTCATATCTCGGAAATCGAGAAAGACCATTTTGCCCTGGTCGCGTCGTACCGACACCCACCCCTTTACGGTGACCGTCTCGCCCACCTTGGCGGGTAAATCTTTAATGAATGTACGTTGCGCCATATTTATAGTGTGACACCTACGGCCTTGCGCGCCGTAGCCATTTTCTTCGATGCGACTTCCCGAGCACGGGCACTACCCTCCTCGATTATCTGAATCGCGTCGGCATCAGAAATACTGTCCCGCTTTGAGCGCATCGGAGCGACGACTGCTTCGATGTCTTCAATAAGCGCCTCTTTCAGTGTCTTGTAGCTGCCTTTGTTCGCATCGTAGAGCTGCATCAGTTCTACTTGCGATTTGAAGGAGCGATGAATCGCGTACACGTTTTCCGGTCGCTCTCCTGCGGAATCGGTAACAATTGACATGACCGCTTTTGCAACCTCGTCTTTAGTACCGAAAAGCGGAATCGTGTTGCCGTAACTCTTGCTCATCTTCTTGCCGTCGGTCCCCGGGACTGTCGCAACATTTTCCAGAATCTTTTCCTTCGGTTCTTTAAACGTCTCGCCGAACGCCTTATTGAACTTCGCAGCAGCTTCGCGTGCGTACTCTACGTGCTGACGCTGGTCCTGTCCTACCGGTACGATGTCGGTGTCGTAGAGAAGAATGTCTGCCGCCATGAGCATCGGATATGCGAAAAGTCCTGCGTTCGCTTCGAGGCCCTTTGCGACTTTATCTTTGTACGCGTGCGAAAGCTCGAGAAACGGTACGGTGACGAGGCATTGAAAAATCCACGCGAGCTCGGTGTGTTCCGGAACGCGTGATTGCTGAAAGATGACCGACTTTTGAGGGTCTATCCCCGCCGCGACGTAGTCTTTTACAACGTTGATGATATTTCCTCGGAGCTCCTCAGGGTTCTTGAGTGAAGTGAGCGCATGATAGTCGGCCACCATAAGATAGCTCTCGTGCTCCCCTGCCAGCTCCACGAAGGGCTTGAGCGCCCCGAGGTAATTTCCTATGTGGAGCGCACCTGATGGCTGGAGGCCGGTCAGCAATTTCTTCATGGGCTTAAATATAACAGAAATTAAGCCGCGTTCGAGCCGGCCGGAAGTTCAATGATGAATCGCGAGCCCTTACCCTCACCATCGGATTCTGCCCATATTTTGCCGCCATGTGCCTCGGTAATTTGTTTTGCGATGAATAGACCGTAGCCGGTTGAGTGCACATTGATTTTCAGTGAATCCTTGCCGTGGCCGCCTTCTGTAAACAGATTCATTTTGTCCTCGGGGGTAATGCCGACGCCGGTGTCGGCAATAGTCGTGCGAATAAGAGAGTTGTGTTTCGAGATTTCGACCGAGACCTTCCCCTTTGGCGTATATTTAATGGAGTTATCAATTACATTTCTGAATACGTGCCGGCGTATCTTTTCCTCATCGCCGTTTATTACACATCCACCACCGGAAGAATCTTTGAATTCCAATACGAGACCTTTCGCTGTCGCAGTCGGCTGCAACTCTGTCACCAATTCAGACAGTAATTTGGACAGATCAAATGACTTCTTTGCAAATGCGACAGTGCCCTTCTTCAAATTAGACGCGTCGAGAATATCCATGACCGTATCTACTCCTCTGCGGACATCTACCAACGCGGCATCACTCATCGTCTTAAGCGGCGCAGGAACTGCACCATAGTCCCCGTCGGAAATTGATGCGAACGCCGCCGCGCTCTTCGCAAGGTACCCTTTGATTTCGTGACTGATGAAATGGAGCAAGCTTTCCTGTTGCTTGTTTGCTATTTCGAGTTCCTTCTCCTGCAGCTCAATTTCTTCTTTCTGCTGAATCTCCTTTCGTACGCTCCGCACAAGTACAGTTCCGAGTGCGGCGACCAAAAGCAGTGTTCCGGCAATTACATAGCGTACAGTTGATGCCTCTATGAACAGCGCCGCAAAAAGAAGTGCAAAGAGGGAGATAATCAACGCCTGTGCGCCGAAGATACGAAGATTGAACGCGTGGTATCGGACGATGAGGAATGCGAGCGTTGCGAGCAGAACAACCATTCCGACAGGACCGACAAGATTGATGTTATATACAAGAGTTACGTCGCCGATGAGATTAGAAAGAATGAACGCAACCCAGAAAATGCATATTCCGATACCGAGAATTAGTGCACTCCCTCTATCTGCGTGCCCGATACGAGCACGAAATTCCAGAACACAAAACGCAAGTATCACTAGCGCGACAGAAATCTCAACCTCGTATATGTACGTCCAGAGCATTCCTGAAATACTTTCACAATTCTCAATGTCAAAACCGGCCAAGTTAAGGGTGCTCGGAATAAGTGCGAGGACAGGCGCAACAAGTATGACTAAGATCCATTGCCATCTTATCGGCATTTTCTCATCGCGAATAAATACGTACGCAAAATGAGCAATAAGGACCACGAGTAGGATGTGCCAAAGCGCGGTGAGCTGCCAGGCGAAGTGTATAAGATACACAGGCACGGCAATCCACAGAAGTATTTCACCGGCAATGAGCACGGAAAATGTAATCGCAATCCAGAGAAACAGTCGGCTTACCAATGATGCGTGGCTCGCTAGGAATACACCGAGTCCGAAAAGTAGTGCAACGAATATGATGGGAACATAGGAATAATAGAGGAACAGTGGCGCGATGCTCGGATCAAGAATTCCGAACACCGAGGGTGCACCATCAGTGCACACGAGATCGAGTCCACGGGGTATAAGGAAGGAAAAATCCATACGATGCTCTTTATTCGGAATCGCTATCTACGCTTATTTCCGGATAGTGAAGGATGACGCTGTTTTGATGAAGCGTTAGATAGTAGCTTGCGAAGATTGCAAACAAAGCCAGTACGCCGACAACGAGGGATGGGAGAGACGACTCGGGGAGGATTCGCATGTAGAAAGTATAACAGTGAAAATTGTAAAGGGCATTACAACTGACAGCAAATTGTTAAGAAATAAGCATGATGCTTCCAATAACAATAATTAGCACAGCGATGCCTTTATGAATCAGGTGCGGCAGTGTTATTCGATCGGTAAATACCCGAGGAAGAAGTGTTGCGAGAATAATGCTGCCGACGAATATAAAGACCGGCTGGTATACACCGACGGTCGCAACGAGGGCTATCGGCGCAAGGAGCAGTGCCGCAGATACGAGTATGACACCTGCCACATAGATAGACTCATTGAAAATATTCAGCCCGAATATGACGACTCCATCCGTGCGCAGGTTCCGAATGAAATCTCCACGATGGTTCGCGTGTCCAAAAAAAAGAACGACTCCAACCAGAAGCACGCCGATGTGCTGCCAAAATATCGCCACCCAGAAATTATTCCCTTCGGCGCCAAGTTTGAAGAGCGCATCGAACAACGCGAAACAGAAGGATGCGGCAATCGCAATTGCTAGCGTTTTCGCTTTCAATCTACCGATGCGACCCTTCTCGAAATCGAACGCTAGGAGCATACCGCCGCCGAGTACTACCGCTCCGGCGAACATCTGTGCTGAAGAAATTGTCTCCCCAAGCAAAACATATCCGAGCAACAGACCGAAGACGGGAATCACTTGATAGAGCGGCATTACAACGGAGGTTTCCTCGCGCTCGAGCGCCAAAAGGTAGAGATAAATAGCTGTTATGTCGACGATGCCGGCAATGACCATCACGAGCATGTTCGAAGCAGGAAGTGAAAGAAGAGAAGATGGGTTGAGGCACGCAATCACGACGAGCACCATCGCACTGAAAAGAGAGGAGTATAGAATAAGCACCCCCACTGGTCCCTCGGTGTGACGCAGTTTATGGATAAGCCCCTTGTCAATAAAATTGCCTGCCGCCCAAAGTAGTGGCGCAGCGAGTGCAAGAATAAACCATGTTTCGTTCATGCTGCCATTCGTTGCTTTATGACCTTGCCAATTTCCGATGGATAGCTACTCCAGAAGTTCGAACTCTCAACTGATGTGGGGAGCAATGCGGCGATGAGCGGTTTCATTCCGAATCTGTTTTCAACATATTCGAATGCCGGTCGAAGAACCGCTCCGACGAATTCCTCCTCATAATTGCCATCGAGGACGTAGTCCTCGAAAAGAACGCCGTGTACAAGAAAAAGCGACAAGAAACGTTTGTATAATTCAATTAGATTTCCACGCCCGTTCCTGTCTATCCATGATGTATCACTGTAAACGTGCGCATGGCCGCGTATATACGTAGCAAGTATAGCCGAATGAAAGTCCACTAAAGGTTCATTCCACAGCGTGTGGATGTCGCAGAGCCGTTTTCCGGATGCATGATTAATATCGACAATTGATATGTTTTCGTAAAGCTCGTAAATCGACGGACCGTCCTGAGTGATGCGCGAACATATAGGAAGCTTGCAGAGTGCTTTCTTGACGTTGTTTTGGGGTACAAAAATGTCCTGCGCATCTTCGGTTATCACCACCGGTAGCCCGAGGGGCTCGGTCAGATGAATAAATCTGAGCATTTCGAAGTTTGGCGAGGCGATGTAGCGCGCTGTGTAAATTACCGGCCCGTCATCAAAGTATGCAGGTATGTCACCCGATAGGTAGTCAAAAACATGCTGGCGCAACTTCAAGTGTGACTGTCTCTTACGCAGTTCCTGCACGGCGGCATGTGGCGGCAGGACGAAGTCTTCGAGGCTGAGTCTGGGCTGAAAAAAGGAAGGCAGATGTTTCTGAAATGTTCGAACATAATCTTTTACCGCCATACATTACTTATCGTCGGGCGAATGCGAGTACTGCAAACGCTCCAAGAATCCACAACAATGCGTATGCGTCGCCGAAAACGGCGGTGACTGACGGGCCGAATTTCCATAGGGCATGTACCGCATCAAACCCTACCCAGACAGTGACGGCTACTATGGCACATGCAATACCCGCGAGAATTCCAAGAAAGAAACTGGGTTCCCCGTAGGAATCCAGTATTCGATATGTAAGTATAAAAAGAATCACCAAGAGGCCGAGGGCAATCGCGGCTTGTATGAGTGGAGATGCCGCCGTAACAAACGCCCCGATAATGAGCGTGCCGGATAGCGCGCTGAAGAGTGCGGCCGCAAGCGGGAGTGAAACTGCGAGTGCCGTTACCCGGTTGCTTCCGCTTCGAATGGCGTCGAGAGAAAGCACAAGCATCAGAGCCGCGACGATAAGCCAATCGAACGTAAGGCTCGTAAAAAAAGCGATCACAGCGTCCATCGGTCAATTATATCGCATTTGAATCGCAAGAAAGTCGATACTTGATATATCCGCTTTAATAATGCATTATATTTCCTGGCAAACGATGCTATTGGGGAGGTGTACCAATGAGCAGTCGCCGTTTTCGCAAATACGGGCAGCATTTCGATCGTAAGCCGGAAACGCCGTCCGCAGACCCTGAGTCCCCATACGAGGAACTCGCGTATAAAGCGCCGGATAAACGTCCGCTGACCGCGGTCGAACGTGAACAGGCCGAGCTCGAAGAGCTTCGGGACTGGAAATAAGGACAGTGGAAATACTGAATTCACGACTTGTGGTGGGTATAGCTCAGTGGTTAGAGCGTCGCACTGTGAATGCGAAGGCCGCGGGTTCGAGTCCCGTTACCCACCCCAGTTCTTTTTGCCGCCCGAAATGGCGGCAATTTCTTTTGTATAAAAAGTCGAGGACCGGAGCGAGAGCCCCGGTCCTCATTCTTGAAGAACCTGGTCGTCAGAAACTGTCGCAGGCCTTACTAAGCTCGTCGACGAAACGCTGGTCACCCGTCGGAAGCGAGTAGATACCCCGATCAAGGTCACGCATGCGGACCGTCTTACCCGAGATATTCTCAATCTCGGTAAAGAGCTCGATTGATTGTCCGAGACAGAATCTTGAGAACGAATCGACGTGTGTACCGGGAATGGAGGCCCAGTCCTGGGCATTGCCGAACGGACGAATGTACGGCATGCCGACGTTTTCAGTTCCGAGAACAGTTCTCCCACAGAGCGGGCTGCCCGGATAGAAGTCGCGTTCGCAGATTTCGTCTTCGACTTCTGCGTACTCGCGTACACATAGCACGTCGACACCCTCTGCCTGAATTCGTCGAACACCTTTGCGGATGCCGACGCCGGCGACGACTGTACGGACGGTGATACCGTGTCGGCGCAACATAGGTATTACATCGCGTGTAGTCATTTCACCCGAGAAGATTACATCGTCGACCAGGGCAACGTCACCCTGCAGTTGCGAAGCGATGTCACGCACTTGTTTCTCGATGGAGAAGCTTTTACCTCGATGCGTCACACCCGCGTCGGTCATGTCCGTGTGGACCGCCCGAGTGACGTTGAGCGGCACACCAATTGGACAATAGGCGTAGTCGAGCGAGATAACCGGCAATCCAAGAGAGCTGGTCATTCGTAGGATTGCGGACCGGATATCCCCTTCCTCAACGATTTCGACGACGGGGAAAATCGTACCGAGTTCCGCATGCATATTCTTGCGAAGCATGCCGAAGAAATCGGGGTTGGGCATCGAGAACTTCTTGACAAGCGCCCATCGCGTGAGCAATGGAACGATGTCGAGCGAGACAACGTACGGCTTCGCGGTTGCGACTTCGACGTGTTCATGGGGCACGCCGTCAGTGATGTCTGTAGCTGCTGTGCGTGGATCCACGGCACGTCTCCTTCTGTGTTGCGATATTACTCGATGACTCAAAGATCTCTTCCTAAAAAATCAAACCCCTTCTAGGAAGGGGTCGGCTATGGTCTTGCTGGAGATGCTAGCGAGCGGCCATAAACAACCTCTTCCCGGAAGGGACACGATGGTGAGTATGTGCGCGAGTTTTCATAGGATGTATTCAACGTATCAACATCCGCAAAGTTGTCAAGGTTATGACCACCCTACTCCGGTTATGCGGCTTTCACTTTCCACATATACCAATATGTCGTGTTGCTAGATGCGCAAAATAATGCAAATATATTAAGTAGAAGGGGTCTCATTTTCGAGCCCCACATATCAAAACGGAAGGTTCAGACGATGAGCACCGGTCGACATTATGACTACCCAGCGCCGCTCGTGACGCGCATAAAGGGAGCGTTTCCTGACCATCCTGCGCTGCACCAGGCTCTCGAAGAAGGCGACAGTCGAGCACAGTATTTGCTCAGCGATACAACGCCTCCTGACCAGAACAACGAGAGAGCTATCCTCGTTCGTGAACTGTTCCAGTTTACGGAGAATGCGGATTGTCGCGAAAAGACCCAGAGCCTCTAGACCTCCGGCAGTCACCACCCTACGACCAGATTGCATGATGCAATCTGGTTACTTCTCCGCCCTAAGAAGAACGAAAGCCCCCGGTTCTATGACCGGGGGCGGCATTATTAGCCGGACGCCTTAGATGCTCCAGAAGTGAACTTTTTCCGCGAGGAACAGCGCCTCTTCGTTCAGATCGACATTGTTTATGTCACTCGGGCAAAACAGGGTGTGACTGTCCTGCGGAACAACATAGTCGGGTCCTGGACCGGAGGCAAGAACGGTACCTTGCGGAACGGCTTCAAAGTCAGCAAAGATGCACGCCAATCTGTAGCCTGCACTTTGCAACCTAACATACCCATAGATGCGGTACTCTTCGTATTGCCTTACCGTCTGAGGATTCGGCCCTTCGCCGAGCATGCCGACGTTACGAAGAAATAACTCTGCGCATCTGGCCGCACGTTCGTAGGTTTCGGCCAGGTCATGCTTGCCCGCCTCAATCTCGAACACTCGCTCGTGTTCATGATTGTGACCGTAGAATGCAAAGGCGGGCTTGCCAATCTGGACCGAATCGATATTCGAAAGCACGCGATGCACGTCCATTCCCCTTACCTCCATTGCGGGGAATTTATCCCGCCCGGTGACAACCATGGGTGGTGAATCCTTCGATGTGCTGTGGAAATCGAGAGCCAATTCGAATTGCTTCCAAACTGGGAGCAACTCCTTTGCCCGTTTCACCTCATACGAACCGTCCACGCTCGCCGACAAGTCGACTGGCAAGCGGTTCATGTTCAAGTCGACATACCGTGCCGTGGGACTCGCGCAAGGAAGGCCGGTGCCCGGGAACAAATGCGCTTCCGCTGCTCGAAGATTGTTGACCACAAGAAATAATCGCCCTCGTAGCAGTTTTTCACCTGCGCCGAGCATTCGACGAATATGCTCTATCGCATACAAGCCGCACGGTTCGTTGCCGTGCGTACATGCGGTTATCGCCACTGTCGGACCCGGCTTGCCCGAGTCGAACAGCATCACTCCAGGGACATCGCCGAAACGTGCAGTTTCAAGCATTCGAAGTACTTGTCGCGGATCGATGTTGGCAATGAAGCTCATCACAGTTCTCCTTCCACTTCGTGGAAACTCTAACGTCTATTCTAATTCATAGCATACATGCGAGGAATATAATATCTTTGGTGTCGAAAGAAAAATGCCCTGGCGAAGACCGCCAGGGCTGTTAGTAATCCGCAGTGCTGCTTACATACCGTTTTGAATTTTCCCGAGCAGCTCAATGACACCGGCCGCCATTGATTGCCTCGCGATCATCTGACATCGGCCTTTGTACTTCTCGCTCGCATTGCCGACGGCACATTGCACTACGCGTTCGTCGTTCAGGAAGTCCGCGGGATAACTGTCACCGATCATGTAGACCTGGTCGTACGTCCTCATTTCGAGAAGCCGCGCAACTGGTGTCCGCTTATGCACACCTTTTCTGTGCACAATGCAGATTCCATAACGTAGATTGTTGTCGACATCCTTCTTGCCCCAGAGGTCTCGAAATTGTTGAGAACGTCCGGCAACTTCCTTCAGCACATCGAATGCTCGTCGCATGACGGGACCGTTTGCATCTGAATCTTCACGCCTTGCCCACCCTTGTGATGTACGGGCACGTGCGAAAAAACTGAGGCTGAACTGACGGAGACCGTTGACGGCGACGAGCAATTGCGTGCCGTTTGCTTGAGTCCCGTATGTTGGCATCTTATCTACGATTGAGTTAACGTCCCCGACAAGCGTCAAGAAGCGTTCGTCGTGAGTTTCGCGCCTCAGTAACTCCATCACAAACGCGTTCCGGAGATCTCTAAAGAGCCCAAGTTCAGCGTGCATGGGAATCGTTCGGTATCCTTCATCCTGCAAGCAAAGCACGCTCTGCTCGGCAAGCAGCGGGCCATTGATTCCCCACTCCTTCGCCCATCCCAGAACAGTCGGCAATGCCGAGTCCGAATTCAGGCCGAGAGTGATACCCGCATTTTGAGCGCGCGCCAAAGCGGCCACGAACTCTTCGCGAGGGACCGGCAGGTCGTATTGCTCGTTGATGATTGTCTTATCGACATCCATCAACACCAGTGTTTCTGGCATTGAATGTCCTCCTGCTAGAGTCTTTTGTGCGGTCCTCGCAGGAATTGCGAGGACCGACATTTTTCAAAGATCACGCCCAGAGCGCGAACGCATCTTCGTAGATCTCCTTGGAGCGTGCGGGTTGGTCATTACGGCGTACGTACGCCGATAAAATCAACTGCAAGGTTTGCCCAAGTCGGAATGCTTCGACACTTGTTTCTTCGTCGCACTCTAGCAACGGAGAAAATCGCCGAACAGCAATGTCCTCGAACATCCTGAATGTTTCAGGCGCATCTTGCAGCTTGTATATGCATGCAAGCGTCGCGAATTGCCCAAGACTTACTGCCGGATGACCAAGATACGTCCCCTGCTTCCACGGATCGAGAAATCGTATTGACCCGTCGGATACGAACACGTTGTCCGGCGTAAAGTCGAGCAACATGAGCGCCGAGCTTGAGCTCCCTCGCAAGTGCTCGATGTTCTGGAGCCGCGGGTGGAGTTCACTGTCAGGAGAAAACTTCTTAATGTGATTGAGAACTTCAGCCACATAGTCGAAGTGCCGCTTGACCAGCGTTGCTCGTACCACATTTTCGAGAACGTTTCCGACGATTCGCCATGTCGCGATCCCCTCATTCTGCAACCTCGTGCTTTCGCCGAGGTCTCGCATAACAAGAGCGCGACCGGTTGAGAGCTCTAGAAGACGGAGGTCCGATGGCACGAGAGAACCTGCCCCTATGGCAGATACGTTCCGATACCCCGAGATATTGGCCTCAAGATCGGAGATAGCGGATATATTGGTCAGATCAGCGTACTTCATCACCAATCCTACGTTGTCGGCGCCGCGCCGAAAACGCAGAATCTGGGAGCCCATATGGCCGGACGTATAGTTTCCGGCGTACGTGGCTCCAATTGCGTTTTCGAGTTCGCGGATATTCATGACTACCTCTTTCCGTTTGACTTCAGGCTACTTTTGCCTTTTCTCAGAGTGCATTACTTGTTACTGTCTGTCAATGTACCGCAGAATCTCCTCCACCCCTTGCGTATATGACTTCTTGGCAACGAATGTCGCATTTCTTTGTATCTTTTTATCTGCATTGCCTACCACATAGAACGCATTCGCTACTTTTAATGCCGGTAGGTCAGCGGCATCATCTCCTACCATAATGATGGTGGAATTGCGGAAGCGGCTTCTCTTGAGTCTCATTATCGCCTTACCTTTGTCAGCATTTTTCGGTGACACAAGCACATTGGCAAAAATTGGCGACACCGATACGCTGTATGATTTCGGAAGTACGTTCTGCAATCTCTTCGCCAGCACTTTTGCAGCCTTCTCGTCATGCATTCCATTCGTGCGCACGTGTATGCTCGCGGTGTATTCTCTAAACTTGTTTACGAGCCATGTTTCTTTTGTATCTGACTTCTTTTCTTTACCGTATCGCACTGTATCAACATACTTAACGCGAATGTCTTTCTCGTCTGCCAATAGTGCAAGCCTCGGACGAAGTATTTTATGAATGCTCGGCACTTTTAAAAAGAAAGATTTTTTCCCACCTTCTATCATAAATACGCCGTTCTCCGCGATAATCGGACCCTTTATTCCAAATTTCCGCGCTATCGGAATAAGGTCTTTCAAGGACCTGTTTGAATTCAGCGCGAAAACATACCCCTTTGCGGAAAGTCGTTTTATAAGTCGTGGCACGCCGTTTGAGTTCGTCGTGTAGTCAGGCCGAAGGAGTGTCCCGTCAATATCGAGAAAGACGAGTGTTTTCGATGATGCCATATTTAAAATCAGTTTATGAGTGCAATCGCTTTCTGCACCGCTTCCTCCGGAGTGCTAGCGGGCTCGACTTTCAGTCTGTTACGGTCATCCAAATATTGACCTGCAAGTTTGTCCGTCCAGCCGCCGGTCCCCGTGAGTCCAACGATGGGGATATTCATTTGATATGCAATCGCTATTTCTGTAAGCGTACCCGATCCTCCGGCGATAACAATAATGACATCACACGAATTGACTAGGACCATTTCGCGCCCCCCGCCCCGTTCGCTGCCACTCACGATAATCACGTCGGTATTCCCTTCTTTGTCCCAAATATCCATGCCTCTCTGGTAGGTGACTCCGACGGTCAGGCCCCCAACGCTTTTTGCGCCGCGAGAGGCGGAGGTAGAGAGTGAGTCGAGATCCTTCTCTGCGCCATATACGGTAATATTGCCGCTCTCCGCAATGGCTTTCCCCACCGCGAAAGCGAGTTTTTCGATATCTGCTCCATACGCAAGGTCAGCGTCCGAGCCCATCACCCCGATTTGAAGTTTTCTTTTTGTCATGTTGAAACTATATAGTACGCGATGGCATTTGCAAAAAAAATGCCCCGCGAAAGCGGGGCAGTGATTCAGTCTCAACGGTAACTATTGGTTTGGCATGTGCTGGAATTTGCTGACCCGCCCCCAAACTTCCTTGAGCGCAGCTATTATTTTATCGCCGCTTCTTATTTGTGCATTAGTTCTCTGAATCTTCGATCGGGGAACGGACGGGGGTGGTTTTGGCAAGTGCTTCAGAGCCCATCCATCATTCCTCGGACATGCCCAGTGATGACGTACGAGTCCGTCACGATCCGTAAAAGTCATGCGTTGGAATGGAATTTCATAATGTTCCGGCATGCGCAAGCTTATCCATTCCAAACACACGTGCATTGCAGCCTTCGGATTTGCAGCCAGGTGTTCTTTACCGGAATCAACGATTCTCAACAGCTCCTCTCCCGGATCGCAGTCACTCATCGTCTGACCGGGTACGGCGAACACCTGTATCGGCAGTGAGAGGCGCCTTTGCAGAACGCTTGCCGCAATCTCGACAATCCCTGCTGATTGCTCCCATGAATGACGGGGGACCTCAATCACGAAGTGAATCTCGTTCGTCCGCGTCGGAAGCACGACAGGGGGTTGAGGAGGCCGCACGCGCGGCGACAACACCCTCTTAGCACGCCTCTGCGCCTGCTCTTCGAGTTCAGCGGCCCTTGAGGCGACCATTTTGGCCTCGAGATCCTTTGCTGACCGTGCCTGCAGAACGCTCCGCTGTTCTTGTCGTTCCCTCTGCTTGCCTTCCCGCTTCAGATCCCCAACGCGCGGCATGGGGAATATTTTCTTCGTCATGATTAACTCCCTGTTTCGATTACCTATTTGCACAGCTGCTGTGCTTCCGATGCCATTGAACCACGACTTCGTACCATGGTCAATAATCGCAGAAAACAAGGGCAAATTATTGACAGTACTGGCAAAAAGCGTACCGTTTAATTTAAGTGTAGGCTTGACGCTTGCACACATCACAGCCCTTTGACACACCACATAGGGCACAACACAAGGAGGCAGTAATGACGCTGTCAGCAAAGGAGGGGCCTCATCACGAGACTCTCTTTCTAGAGGTTGGGGGCGGCGACGCCAACAACTTCACGTCGCAAATTGATACCTTCAAGAAAAATAAGGGAATCCACACAGTGCTCGGATTCTCCGGCGGAGCCGACGACGACACTCCGCTCTTAAATCACTTGCGAGGCAAGATCGAAACGTTCGGCAAAACAGATAAAAGAAAGAAGGTCTATAGGAAAATCCTCGACGATTCAGGCAAAGAATACGTCGCAGGAATCGTGCGATCAATCTTACGTGAACTTCGGCCGGCTCGGGCACGAGAGGGCAACTCCCCGATTGCAATCCTTACCGGCGGAACCAGCTGGGGAGTTCCGGATGTTGCGACACGGGTCGCGAAGGAACTCGGATTCACTACCATCGGCGTGTTTCCGCTTACGGCGAAAACTAAGGGTAATGTGCTTCCGCTTGATCTGCTTGATCTCGCGGTGTGCGTTCATCCGTTCATCTACTCCAGTCAATGGGGTGACGAGGCGCCGATATACACGAAGCTGCTCGACAACGTCGTCGTAATTGGCGGTAATGCAGGCACGATGGTGGAAGTCGCCCATGTTCTGAAGCTTAACGAACGAAAAGATGTGATGACTAAGCACATCTTGCCGGTGTACGGTACCGGCGGAACGGCGGACAAGCTGTCATTCTTCCCCGGTAAGCCGAAAATCATGGCGAAATGCATACCTTCGCATCCGCTTACCTCGGGTGAAGAAGTGCTGCAATACTTGAAAGACAATATCCTTTCTGACGAAGACTATGACCAAACTGAAAAGGAAACTTGACCATGGCCACGCTACCGAAACGGCTTCTCGAGAGCCCGGCAGGTTTCCCCGACATGGGTCCTGCCGAAGCGATCGTACAAGCGCGGGTGCTAGACATCATCCGCAAGCACTACGAACGAGCGGGGTACGCCCCGCTCGAAACCCCGCTTGTTGAGCGGTCGCAGATCCTTACCGCAAAAGCCGGCGGGGAAACCCAAAAGCAAATCTACGCGCTGCGCTTGCTCAATCCCGCGGAAGGCGGGAGCGACGAAAAAGACCTCGCACTCCGATTTGACCTCACCGTTCCATTCGCTCGCTTCGCGGCGGCGAACTACGGCAAGGGCAAGATATTATTCCCGCTACGTCGTTACGCCATTGGTCCGGTGGTCCGTGGCGAACGACCGAAGAAGGGACGGTACCGGCAGTTTATTCAGGCCGATATCGACGTGATTGGAGACGGGTCGCTGAGCATCTATCACGACTCCGAAATGGTCGGCATCGTCGCGGGCATCTTCGAAGAGCTTGCGGTCGGTCCCTTCACCTTGCGGCTGAACAACAGGAAGGTCCTCGTGGGTTTCCTTCGATCCCTCGGGTGCGATTCGGAAGATAAAGTGAAGGAGGCCCTCGCGTCTGTCGACGACATGGAAAAGGTCGGACACGACGCGACGGTCGAACGCCTCGTTCGAAACGGGCTCGAAGAAAACGGAGCCCGCGAAATCCTGCAGCTTCTCACTGAAAAGCGCTCGACCAACGAGGCGCTTGCAATGATCAAGTCGAAGCAATTCGACGCGAGCTACCAGGAGGGTGTTGCGGAACTTGAAGCGTTGGTGCGAGACGTGCGCCAGCTGGGTGTCTCGGAGGACCAATTCCGTGTCGATCCCTCGCTCGCGCGTGGGCTCG